>OBEQ010825272.1_pt1 | contig 10560 bp, 9 predicted proteins | sample 1670901 | NCBI WGS metagenome assembly OBEQ01 (sample SAMEA104232315, study PRJEB22302) | groundwater metagenome | biome: forest; feature: aquifer; material: groundwater | place: USA | collected 2011-08-07 | depth 5.4 m | reverse complement strand
TAAGGCAGAGTTGGCTAAAAATGCAGGATGCTGTTCGCAAACCTCGCGAATCAATTTCCGATATAAGGGAATATTACTCATCCCGTAGGGAGGATTGGCCGCTGGATCGGTCCCATTGGGAACCCCGCCCGTTGAAACGGGGTGGATGCCATAGTAACGAATCAGCGCCTTCTGAAATTGAGGTGGATTTTTCTTCTGGTCCAAATGATTAATCCGAAACAACAAGGACGAGCCGATCCGGTTGGCCGGAACGGCCGGATCATACATCGTGCCGCCCTTAAAAGCATAATTCAGGGGCTTCACCTCAGGGGTAAGGGCGTTGATCTCAATGGGATCACCCGTGCCGCCCGCGGGCGTGATCGGAAAAAACGGCGCGGGGACGTGGCGCATATCCGCCGTGATCATCTCCAACGCGCGGCTTACGTTTTGATACAACGACAACTCGGTACGGATCTTATTCCAATCCTTGAAGGCCTGCCAAATGAAACCATAGAACGACGCGCTCACCAATGAAAGAATAATCCCCGCCACCAAGACTTCCATGATCGTTAGGCCACGCTGATTGCTTGATTGACGATTGACGATTGACGATTGACGATTCATGGGAGCGCTCTCATGATGATGGTGCTGGCCGACACGACGTCTTTCTTGCTTTTATTGGCTTCTAATTTCCACGTAAATGGATTAAGAAAATTAAATTGAAATGGAGGATTAGGATCATAATCCGTAGTTTCCGCCACCGGCCAATAGACTTCGACCCGCACCTTATAGAGCACGAGTTTGGTCTGCTGAGTGCCGGTCGTGGGCTTCATAAGACACACCCGTTCGACAAAGAAAAATTGATCCAGCGGGGAAGGAAAGGGACCCTGTAACACCGCCACCTTATCTCCCACATCAACATATTGAATCGGAGGAGGAGAACCTAAATTCGTCAACCTGCCACACTCGTTCTCATCCAATGCAGGTAGCGGATCCATTTTTTCGTACGACCCGGAAAAGGAACCTGTTCCCGTGCCAATGGGCGCAGGCAATTCCGTGATATCCAACCGGGCATCCAAACTTTCCAAGCGTTCTTGTAGCAGTTTAACGGCCACCAATCGAGTCTTCAATTTGGCAAATGACGTGGCGCCTTCCGTCAACGCGGCCATCATCGCCGTCATGGTAATGCCCAAAATCCCGATACCTACCAAAATTTCGAATAAGAGAAACCCCTTCTGGCGTGAGTGGTTCGGCAGGCTCACCATGAGCGGAATTTTACACCCTCCTGAGCTTGGCTTCTACTCATTTTCCCATACTCTGGGTGGCGTTTAATATCGGCAGAATGACCGCCAGCACAATGCCGCCCACGATAAGTCCCATGAACACAATCATGATGGGTTCAATCAAAGCCATGATTTGATCGGATTTGTTCCTCGCCTCTCGGTCAAAATAATTCCCGATTCGCGTGAGTAATTCCTCAAGTTTTCCCACTTCCTCCCCGATGCGCACCACTTGAATCATGAGCGGAGGGAATATTTTCCCTTCTTCCATGGTTTCTCCCAGCGTCGCGCCGCGTTCAATCCGTCCCACGATGCGCTCCATCTCGGTACGGAGCAAATGGCTTTCCAACGTATCACGCACCGCCAAAAGAGCCGGCACAATGGACACGCCGCTGCCGATCAACGTGCCAAGCGTAATGGCCAGCCGAGCCATCATCACCTGGAACGCCATCCCGCCGAACATCGGAATCTTAAACCGCAGACGATCCCATGTTTCCTTGCCGGCTTGACTCTTCATGAACAAGACCACTCCCAACACGGCGAACACCAATCCTCCGACAATCATGGCCGTGCCGACTGGACTGGAGGTCCCTTTGGACATCTTGATAAGCAGCTGGGTAACAATCGGAAGCTTGACTTCATCCCCCATGCCCTCCAAGAATTCCGCGAACTTAGGAATGACAAACACGATGAGACCGATGATCAAACATACCGCGGCCCCGAAAATAAAACTTGGATAAATCAGCATGGTCTTGAAACGTTTCGCCAATTCTTCCTGGCGCTGGATGTACTCCCCATACCGATCCAACACTTTTTCCAGGCTCCCGCTGGATTCCCCGGCCGCGATCATACTGACCATGGTCGCGGGAAACATGTTTTTTTGTTTACGCATCGACTCCGACAAGGAGTCGCCATTTTCAATGCAGGAAATGACATCCTCCAGACATTTTCGCAGGGTGGGATCGGTCGCTTGCTTTTGAATCAATTTCAAACTATCCATCAACTGGGAACCCGCCCCCACTAACGTCGCCATCTGTTGGGTGAAATTTACGAGCGTCGAGAGCTTGAGTTTCTTTCCGATCCTTCCCCTTTTAACGATAGGTCCGCCTGATTCTTTCGCGACCTTGGCCGCAGATCGCGCGTTTTCACGGGCCCCCCCCTCCACCACCTGAGTCGGCAGGAGCCCCTTGTTTTGGAGGTCGCGGATGGCCGCTTGAGCGCTGTCGGCCATGACGGTCCCCGTCTGTGTTTGACCGGATCGGTCAATGGCTTTATACGCGAACGTGGACATTCAGGTCAGCCCAGATTCCGCACTTCGTGCGAACTCTGGACATGCTGGGATATGATTTCTATTGAATTTTTACTTGGGTTAGCTAGCACTGGCGAGATCGGTATCCGGCATGGTGGATTGAAAGACCGATTCCACGGGAATAATGCCCATTTTCGCTTTTTCCCACGCGTCTTCTCTCAGCGTGTGGAAATTAAATTTTCTGGCCGCTTTTTTGATGTCGCTGGTGATGACTTTTCTAATCACAAGGGCTTCCAGCGTTTCGTTCATAAGGAACAATTCATGAATGCCGGTTCGGCCCAAAATCCCTTCGTTGTTGCACGTTTCACACCCCGCCCCTTTCATGAAACTCACCTGCTCGCCGGGCGCCACCGGCACGCCCCAAGCCTTCAACTGCTCCGGATCGGGTGAGAAAGCCACCTTACAATCCGGACACACCTTTCGCGCCAATCGTTTGGCCAACACGCCGCGCACGTTGGAAGCCACCAAAAACGGCTCCACGCCCATATCCACGATGCGGGTCACCGCGGAACACGCGTCATTGGTATGCAACGTGCTGAACACCAAGTGACCCGTCATGGAAGCCTTCATGGCGATTTCCGCCGTTTCCCCGTCTCGAATTTCCCCGATCATGATGATGTTAGGATTTTGCCGCAGGAAATGCCTTAACGCCACGGCAAACGTTAAGCCAATCGCCTCGTTGGCCTGAAGTTGGTCCACGCCCGTCATCTGATATTCTACAGGATCTTCCACGGTGACGATTTTTTTCTCAGGCGTGTTAATTTCACTGAGCGCGGAATATAACGTGGTAGACTTACCGCTCCCCGTCGGTCCCGTCACCAGAATGATGCCATTCTGATTTTTAATGAGCTGGCGCCACGTCTTCAAAATTTCAGGAAGAAAACCATCTTCTTCTAACGTATAAACCTTGGAAGACTTGTTCAGTAATCGGAGCGCGATACTTTCTCCATGTACCGTGGGAATGCTCGAGACACGCACGTCAATATCCTGTCCTTTGCTCACCATGGCAATGCGTCCGTCCTGCGGCATGCGTCGTTCGGCGATATCCATCTTGGATATGATCTTGATGCGGGAAATCACCGCCAGCTTCCACCGACGAAGCTGTTGGGGCACCGCGATTTCCCTCAGCATGCCATCCACCTTAAACCGAACCCGTAGATCTCCCGGCATAGGTTCCACGTGAATATCGCTGGCGCGCATTTGAATGGCTTTGGCAAACATTTCCTTGACGAAATTGACGACGGCCGCGTCTTCCGATTTTTCCTGGATGTCAATGTCCTCGGCCACCCCGATTTCATTGGTCATCTGGGCGGCCCCGTTATCCGACCCCGGCTTGTCAGCCATCATGGCGCTGGCGCCCAAACCGTAATGTTTCATGATCATCTTGTCAATTTCCTCGGCGGGCGCCTGAACCGGCTTGACCTTCTTGGGTTTGATGAGAAATTGCACGTCATCTATGGCGGCCAAATTAAAGATATCCGCCATGGCCAATTTCAAATGAACATCGGTTTCCTCAAGCGGAAAGACCTTATATTCCTTGCATAAACGCGGGGGCACCCTCTCAATGACTTCCCGAGGGATGACCAGCGCCGTGAGCTTGTCTAACCGTTCGTAGTCAGCCATGGTATCTTATTATTATAGGGCGTTTAATTCTTTACAGTCCAACCAAAATATCATCATCGGCTCCCTGATCGTCTTGGCCATTCCCACCGAAAGAGTATAGACGATACATTCGGCCATCCCGGCTGACGCGGTATCCCCATTCACGCCTCCACCCGTCCTTTGAAGAGAGCGCGGCGAGGTAGATCCGGGTTCGTTTCGAAAAACGGTGATCCCGGGAGGCTTCGGATAGGGCTCCCAGGCGTTCAGGATACCGTCCGGACTCATGACGGTAACTTTCCAGCGCCAGAAAGATTCTATGTAATTGGTGTCTCGTGAGAATTATTTCATACGAAATCGAAACCGCGTTCATTTGTTTCACGCTGAGCATGGCGATGAGCGCCATCGCGCCGATCGGAACCATCCCCCTCCACATGGCAACGGGATGCTGGAGACGTCGGGCGGCCACCAACCACCGAGGCAACCGGTTCATCACCGCCTCCACCAATGAAGGAGTTTCCTCCGGGGTCAACGCCGATCTTAAGGCAGAATCAAAAGTCTCCTGGTCCATCATGAATGCTCCTTGAGATAATCGGCCACCCGCTCGCGGGCGTTGTGCAATCGAGATTTCACGGTGCCGACCGCGCATTCCAGCACGGCGGCGATTTCCTCGTATGACAAACCCTGACTCACCCTCAATACCAGCGCCTCGCGATATTCCACCGGCAATCTGGCGATGGCCGTTTGAACCATTTCATCGCGTTCATTTTTCTCGGCGGCCAGGACAGGACCGGAAGACGGATCCGGGATTTCCAGGTAGGTGTCCAACGGATAGGTCGCGCGGGTCGCCCGCCGGCGGATAAAATTGGCGGCGCGATGCATGAGAATCCTGGTCACCCAGGTCTTAAAAGATGATTCCCTCCTGAATCTGGAAAGGGAGGTATACGCCTCCAGAAAAGTCTCCTGGGCGACGTCTTGTGCATCCGCGCTCCCGACCATTCCATACGCCATGACCTGCACCATCCGCTCGTACCGCCTAATCAATTCTTCAAACGCCCCACTTTCGCCACGGCATGCTTGGTCCACCAATTCATCATCGGTGGGCATTCACCCGCCTTCGCTGAAGCTTCTGCGGATGTCCACCGTAGTTTACTTCAACGAAGGTGGGTATACATTCCCGTTCAGATTACGGGTACTGAAGTTGGGATCCGGACGAGATGATATCATCTGACGTACTTACGCCCCCGTCATCCACTCCGTTCTTTCCCGTCGAATACAGTTTGTAGAGTCCTTGGGTATTGTCCACTACCAAGATGAGACCCTTCCCAAACCCATCCAAAGATACGCCCTTACGAGATTTTAGATAGGGACCGGAATACGTCTGTTCCAAGGCGAGCATCCCCCCAGGGGTGCCCAACACACTGGGATCGGAGAGAGATTCCATGAGCACCAAATGCATTTCCTCAGCGAACAACTTCGGTGGCGACGTGCCGGGCTCCAAGCCCATCGCATTTAATGCCTTGCAAATGGTCGACCACTCGAGTTGGGTGTGCAGAGGCGTTGCGGCATGTAATGTGGGAAAGGCGTTAAAATCCAATTTGAAGCGCTCCAAACCCGCATCAATCTGGGACAACAATGTTTCAGTCACCGAGACTTTCGCCTTCTCCCGGGCGCCGCCGATGTTCGTCGCGACCGCGCCGATAATAAGCGCCAAAATCGCCACCACCACCATGATTTCCATCAACGTGAATCCTTTCTGACCTTGCCACTTTTGAACGTTCATAGGTTCCTCCTCCTCAAATTTTGTCATCAGTCCTCAGGCTTCAGGTTTCAGGTTATTTTCCTGCTGCCTGCCTATTGTAATAGTACCGAAACTCTTCAAAATGTTCACGGAGGAAAAAATATAACCGATATTATTATAATTACATCCCGTATAGAGAGCGCGCCTCATCCATGATAGCTGGAGTCACTTCCTGAAGACCTTTTTCTCTGGCAAAACGCTCAATACCTTTGACGGCCCATGGACGCACGAATTCCGGCACCCGCTCAAGCCTTTTTGACGCCTCCTCAGACCAGGCGACCGGAGCAATTTCAACAGTTTCTGAGTGGGCGCGGGTTTGCGACTGAGGCAGTGACTCCAGCGTTTCCGCGAAGGGGCAGGCGGAAACCGTCTGACCGCCAATCTTCACCCCCAAGCTGGTCACCAACTGAGTTTCATGCTGATTGGTCATCATGGCGGTCTCATGACCGCACGTGGGGCACTTATAGACAACCGTCAAAGACCCGTTGGTCGGACCCAGTTTCTCGGATAATTTCATCGCCTCATCGCAGGAAACGCATAGAAACTTCATACGTTCATCAACGTGTTCGCGATGGACAAGATGGCCGTCGCGGACGGCCTGTCACTATGATGAACTAGAAACGGCTCTCCACGATCCAACGAAGCATTTAACACCGGATCGAATGGAACCGTACCCAGGAACGGCATGCCGAGCGCCCGGGCAAACTCTTCGCCTCGATCACCGCCTAATAACGGATCGGCATGACCGCATGCCCGGCAATGATAGGCTCCCATATTCTCGACCACCCCTCTCATAGAAAATGGCAGAGATTTCAGAAGAGTCGCCGACCTAGCCACCACCTGGCGGGCCGCATACGAAGGCGTTACCACCAAGACCACCTCGGTCCTCAGGGGAAGCACGGCCCTCATATTGTCCAATCGGTCTGACCCCGGTGGACAGTCCACGATCAGCACATCCAAGGAACCCCATTGGGTATCCGACAGAAATTCCCTGAGCACGGTCATTTCTTTCGTCCCGCGCCACACAAATGATTCCTGCGAGAGGGTCTGCCATTCCACGGGACGTCCATCCTCAATCAGAAAATCCATGGAAACGGTTTTAATTTCAAGCGGCGCCACCACCGGTGAGATGCCTTCCACCCCTCTCGCCAACACGCCCTTTTCCACCCCCAACATGCGTGTCACCGAAGGACCGTTCAAATCGGCATCCACCATCCCGACCGCCCGGCCTCTGAGGGCGAAGGCTTGAGCGAGTCCCGCGGCGATCGCGCTCTTGCCCACACCGCCTTTTCCGCTCGCGACCGCGATGATCCGCTTGACTAAACTGAGGCGTTGTTCAAGGGCGGCCTGCTGAGCCCCCACCTGTTCAACGATGCGGGATCCGCCATCCCCCTGGATTTGAGAATAGGTTTTCAAATGGCGGGTTTTGGTACAGAGGCTTGAATGGCGGTTTTGGTGTCGCCCCCTTTGGCATACGTGGCGACCATCTCAGCCATCATTTGGCGAGCCGCCACCAAGGCTTCTTCAGTGATCTCCAACGTCACGGTGGTGACCCCTTTCACCGAGGCCAAATCTTCCACCTTCTTCTTCGTCATGTCCCGCATGAAACCCGCCGGCACCCGCTCCAAACGGGCGGCGGCGGCGTCGGTCCACGTGAACGGGCTCGGGGCGGCCTCATCGGTTCCGACGCTTGCCGCGGCGCTGGGCGGCGCGACGTTCTCAACGCCCTCTTTAATTTCCGCCACCAATCGAGAGGCCAGCTCCATGGTAATGGTTTCGTATCCTTTCACTTTGGCGGTTTTTTCAATTCGCGCTCGAGCCCGTTTCCTTAAAAATCCTGCCGGAAGTTCGAGTAATTGTTTTCTGGCCTCATCCGTCCACTTCAAGGAGACCCCGTCGAACGTCTCTTCCTGTTGGGTCCCGCCTTCCTGAGTCACGATCGCCTGCGCCACCGAGCGGTCGATCTTCTGAAATTCGGATCCTTCGGCCTCACAGACGCCGCACTGAGACGGACGAGTTTCGATTTTGACCACGTGACCGCACCGAAGGCAAATAAACCGCGTGGCGCCATTTTGTGCTTCACTGAGCGCCACGTCATACGCCAAACTAGCAACCGCTTGTTCACTACGCTTGGGCATAAAGAGATCCATCACCTTATCAATCACCGACGACGTGATGATCGAATGACCGTGTTCCATCGAATAGCGGATTAAAGCCGTCCTGGCGATGCCCCGCACAAACTCGGGAATCTTTTGCATCCGTTCCAGCGCCTCGTCACTCCACGTCACCGCGGCATCGGCCTTCATATCAATCGGTGGGATGAACTTCCGGCTCACCAACAAACAATTGGAAGGGGATAATCTCAGGAGATTTTCACTGTTACTGCCGATATCCATGGTATCGTCGCTGTGATATCCGATACGACCCATAATCAACAGCCAGGGCTTGGTCGTCCGGACATATTGAAGGACTTTTTCGTAGGCCTTACCGTCCATAAGGGTAATCTTCAACTCCACGCCCTCGTCCTTAGCCACGACTTGAGCCACCTCCAAATGGGCTTGGTATATCTTCGCCAAACCCGTGTCAATAATTTCCTCATGGAGTTTTTCTTGTTCCTTAAACTTAAACACCTTGGCGGCTTTTTCAGACAACACATCCACGATGCCGGAAAACACGGTGTAATGCAGATAGGGATCGTACACCGCGACGGCCTCAAGAGGGCAGTGCACCAGCTTCGAAAGTTCAATGGCGATCTTGAGACCGGCATAAGATTGAGGACTACCATCAATCGCTACGACAATCCCACGCTTGAACTGTTCCTCCCACGGAGACACATCCCGAACCACCAGCACATCAGTGCGCGCACGTCTCACGACACGCTCGGTGACGCTTCCCAGCACGCTTTCCTTCACAGCGCCCGTGCCCAGCGCGCCCATAATAACCAAGTCGTATTGACTCTTTTGAATATCCTCAACCACCAATTGGAAATTCCTGCCGTCAAACGATTTGCGGCTGAAGGGGACGCCCTCCTTGCAGGATAATCGTTCCATGACATCAAGATACGAATCAGAAATAAGCTGTAACCCCATCGTGATCAAGCTGTCATGGATCTTGCGCTGGCGGTCCAGTTCCTTTTCCTCTTGATACTCCTCGGGGAGAGTAAATTCCATCTGTTTGAACCGTTTATCATGCATTTTCGCGGCGTACACATGACTGCCGGTCAATTCGGACCCCATGGCCTTACCCAGCTTGACCGCCAACTCCACGGAACGATTGGAATGGTCGGAATTATCCGCCGGCACGTAAATGGTCTTATACATGGCAGTATGATAATCAGCCTTTTCCATTAATTCAACCATATAACATCCAATACACCACAACCCCTGTCACAGAAACATACATCCACACGGGCAAGGTCCAATGGGCCAGCCGACGATGGGATTCCCAACGTTGGCGCAAGGCCAGCGTAATGGTGGCCACCGCCAGAAACGGCACGGCCGCCGCCAATAGCGTATGCGTCCCAAGAATGGCCAGATATAAGAACCGAATGCCACGGGATCCCTCGAACCGGGTGACGCCGAAATACCAATGATAGGTCAGGTAGGCGGTCAAAAAAATCATGGACACCACGAACGCCGAACCCATGCAAATTTTGTGCGGCCACACCATACGCCGTTTAATGAAGAGCCAGCCCACGGCAAGGAGAAGTGCACAAAATCCGTTCAACCCGGCGTTCACATGGGGGAGATTCCACGCCCAGGAAGGGGCGCCCTTGGCCAATCCCCGGGCCCGTCTCACGAGAACGGTCCGCTCCGAAGCGTCCTCGCCTTCGAAATAACCCCGGATGCGGCCTGCCCCATCCACCAGCGCGAACTTGGTGGAATGAATAAACGGATCCATGGAAACCCCGCCCTTGGCCGACGTAGCGATTTCGGCGTCCAGCCGCCGCAGCCCTGGCTGCTCCGGCGGAGGAGGCGAGGAGGCCTCCGCCACACCCAAGCGAAATCCTTCCCGAGAGAGTCGCCAAATAGCCTCGCGTGATCCGGTCAACCACCACCATGATCCATCTTTTGGAATCCCCTCTCCCCTTGCGGGAGAGGGCGGGGCGGGGGCCCCATCTACACGAGAGTCCAGTGGACTCTCGTCTCCACGTGGCCGATCAGGCAGGGGTGAGGGGTTCAACTTAGCGCCATAGGCCTCAGAGTACGCTTGCAGTCGTTTCGGGGTGTCGTATTCCGGATCAACTGAAATTGACACGCAGATCACTTCCGCCGGTAAGTTCTTCCGTAATGACGCCATGGCTTCCGACATGCGCAGACAGCTCCCCTGACATCGAGTAAAGATAAAATCGGCTACCCACACGCGGCCTTTCAAATCCGCCTGGGATACCGTACGACCTTCCTTCGACTCGGCTTCGCCTCGCTCAGGACGACCCTGAACCTCGTCGAACGGGTCGCTTTTCGTCAAACTCCACTCTGGCAAAGTACCGAGTACGGGTGGTTCACCGGGCCGCGAGATCGCCTGGATAATCCACAGGCCGATCACGGTCGCGCCCAGCGCCTTCCCCCATTGGCAGAGAATCAGGCCGACGC
>OBEQ011173402.1_pt1 | contig 10561 bp, 7 predicted proteins | sample 1670901 | NCBI WGS metagenome assembly OBEQ01 (sample SAMEA104232315, study PRJEB22302) | groundwater metagenome | biome: forest; feature: aquifer; material: groundwater | place: USA | collected 2011-08-07 | depth 5.4 m | reverse complement strand
GCAGGCGTTCCAGCTCGGCCGCGAAGTATTCCTCGCCATCGGCGCCCAGGTCGACCCAGTCGTTGCACATGAGCTGCACGATCACGTCGCGGCGGCGCCGATCGTCGGCGTCGAGGCGGATGCCGCGTTCCGTCGGGAGGCGGCCCGTGCGCACGGCCTCGGCCCACTTGCCCAGGCTGCGCGGGGCCTGCACGATGGCCTCGTCGAGGGTTGCGATGCCCGAAGCGCCCGCGGCGACCGTGTCGGTCGCGCGTCGCACCGAGTAGCCCTGGAAGTCGCGCCACAGGCGGCGCTCTCGCCGCGCGCGCGCCAGCTCGTCGTCGGGGCGGGCGAAGTGGTCCATGCCGATGGCCTGGTAGCCTGCGTCGGTGAGCAGCTCGTGCGCCATCCTGAACAGGGTCAGCTTGGCCGCGCCCGTGGGGATATCGACCGCGGGTAGGCGCCGCTGGTTCGGGCGCAGGTCGGGCAGGTAGGCGAAGCTGTACACGGCCAGGCGATCCGGCGCCATGGCGATGACCTCGGCCAGCGTCTTCGCCCAGGTCTCGGGACGCTGGCGGGGCAGGCCATAGATGAGATCGAAATTGACGCTGGAGAAGCCGGCGGCGCGCGCGCTGGCCACCGCGGCAGCGGTCTCGTCGATCGATTGCACGCGGTTCACTGCCGCCTGCACGTCGGGGTCGAGATCCTGCACGCCGAAGGAGACCCGGTTGAAGCCGAGCTGCGCGAGCAGCTGGATCTGCGAGGCTCGCGTGACCGCGGGGTCGATCTCGATGGCCAGCTCGGCGTCGGGCGCGACCTCGAAGCCGGCGGCGAGCACGGCGTGCCACAGCCGCTCGAGCTGAGCCTCGTCGAGAAAGGTGGGCGTGCCGCCGCCCAGGTGCACGCGCGCCAGCTGGCGGCGGCCGACCAGCGCACGGCCGAGTAGCACCAGCTCGGCAGCCAGCATGTCGACGTAGCGTCCCGCCCGCTCGGAGGAGCGCGAGACCACCACGTTGCAGCCGCAGTAGCTGCACATCTCGCGGCAGAAGGGGATGTGCAGGTACAAGGACAGCGGGCCGCTCCGCCGCGCGGCCTGCGCCAGCGCGTCGCTGTGATCGGCGCAGGTGAAGTCTTCCTGCCAGGTCGGCGCGGTCGGGTAGCTGGTGTAGCGCGGGGCGTTGCGATCGAGACGCGCGAGCTGGTCCTCGTCGACCGTGGGAAGCGAGTGCGTGTGTGCAGCCATGGCCTGGTGAGGAGCAACCGTCGTGCCACGCGCGGGCGGCGCAGGTGTACGCAGCCCGCGAAACTCGTGCGGCCCGGGCGCGCGCGTGCGCAGGATTTGCGTGCTTTGGCCTGCGCACGCCGGCCGCCGTGCGGCATGACGCTTGCTCCTCACGGCGGCAACATGGTCGCCACCGCCGCCAGATTCACTCCGCCCGTCCCGGCGATGTGCGCGCACTGCGGCCTACCGGTCGGCACGGCCGGCGCGCGCTTCTGCTGCCGCGGCTGCGAGGCGGTCCACGAGCTGCTCCAGCGCGAGCACCTGACTCGCTACTACGACCTGCAGGGCAATGAAGGCTGTCCCGTCCCCTGCGTGCGCGACGAGCACGCCGACCGCAAGTGGCTCGAGCCCATCTTGTCGCGGGTCGCCGCCACCGGCGCCGGCGTGCAGCGCTTCCGCCTCGATGTGCAGGGACTGCACTGCGCCGCGTGCGTGTGGCTCATCGAGGAGCTGTTCCGCCGCTGCCCCGGCGGGCTGCGCGTGGACATCAACCCGGCCCTGGGCGCCATCGATCTCACCGTCGACGCTTGCTTCCCGCTGCGCGAATGGGTCATGGACGTCGAGCGCTTCGGCTACCAGCTCGGCCCCGCGCTCAAGCGGCCCGAGGCCTCGACCAGCGCGCTGCTCTGGCGCCTGGGCGTGTGCGCGGCGCTGTCGATGAACGCGATGATCTTCGCCATCGCCTTCTACGCGGGCCTGCGCGAGGGCCCGACCTACCGCCTGTTCCAGGCGCTCGTCTTCGCCCTCTCGACGCTGGCGGTGCTGGTGGGCGGCTCGGGGTTCATCCGCTCGGCCTGGCAGGCGCTGCGCCACCGCATCCTGCACATGGACCTGCCCATCGCCCTGGGTGTGCTGCTCGCCTACACCAGCTCGACCCTGGCCTATGCGGCCGGGCGCGAGCGCGGCGTGTACTTCGACACCCTGACCGTGTTCATCACCCTCATGCTGCTCGGCCGTTTCCTGCAGGAGCGCGTGCTCGAGCGCAACCGCCGGCAGCTGCTCGACTCCGACGGCGCCGACGGCCTGTACACGCGCCGCATCCAGGCCGGTACGGTGTGCCTGGTGCGCTGTGCCGAGGTGCACGCGGGCGACCGCCTGCTGGTCTCACCCGGCGACCTGGTCTGCGTCGACGCGCGCCTCGACGACGCCGCGCCGACCTCCTGCTCGCTCGACTGGATCAACGGAGAGAGCGCGCCGCGCACGTTCCGCAACGGCGACACCATTCCGGCGGGCGCGTTCAACGTCAGTCGCCGTCCGCTGCGCGTGACCGCGGCCAGCGACTTCGTGGCCGGCGCGCTGACCGAATTGCTGCGTGTGCCCACGCTGCGCCCGGCCGACGCGGCGCGCGCCACTCCCTGGTGGCGGCGCCTGGCGCGTGGCTACGTGTCGACCGTGCTCACGGTGGCGGTCACCACGCTGCTCGCCTGGCTCGTCATCGGCCACGACGCCGCGCGCGCCCTCGACGTCACCGCGGCGGTGCTCATCGTGACCTGCCCATGCGCCTTCGGCATCGCCACGCCGCTCGCCTACGAGCTGGCCCAGGCAGGTCTGCGCCGCGCGGGCCTGCTGGTGCGCTCGGCCAGCTTCCTCGACCGCGCCGCGTCGGTGCGTCGGGTCGTCTTCGACAAGACCGGCACCCTGACCACCGGCGCGCTACGCGTGGCCGACGCGGCGGCGCTCGATCGTCTGCGCGGGCACGAGTGCGACGCCATGTACACGTTGGCCGTCTCGAGCACGCACCCCAAGAGCGTTGCGGTGGCCGCGGCGCTGGCCGCGCGGGGGGCGCACTTCATGTCCGATCTCGAGGTCGAGGAACGCCCCGGTCACGGCACGATCGCGCGTCGCGATGGTCACGAGTTGCGCCTGGGCTCGCCCATGTGGGCGTCGGCCACGCCGTACCCGCCCTTCGCCGACGTCGTGTTCTCCGTCGATGGTACGCCGCGCGCGTCGCTGCACACCGAGGAGCAGCCGCGCCCCGACGCTGCAGAAGAGGCCCGTCACCTGGCCGCCGCGGGCTACGAGGTGCACGTGCTCTCGGGCGACACGGCGGCCAAGACCGAGGCGCTGGCCAGGCAGCTGGGCATCCCCGCCGGCCACGCCGTGGGCGGCTGCTCGCCCACCGAGAAGACCGCCTGGCTGGTACGGCACGACCGCCACGACACGCTCATGATCGGCGATGGCATCAACGACGCCGCTGCGGTCGAGCACGCCTTCTGTTCGGGCACGCCCGCCATCGACCGGCCGTTCATGCCCGCGCGCACCGACTTCTACTTCGTCACCGCCGGGCTGCGCCCGGTGCGCCTGGCGCTCATGGCGGCGCTCGCGCTCGCGCGGGTGAACCGGCGAAACCTCCGCATCGCCATCGCCTACAACCTCGCCACCGTCGGACTGGCCGCGGCTGGCCTGATGTCGCCCCTGCTGTGCGCGGTGGTCATGCCGCTCTCGTCGCTGACCGTCGTGCTGTCGAGCACCCATGCCTTTTCGCGAAGGAGTCCGCTGTGGAGGTCCTGATCCTGCAAGTGTTCGTGAGCCTGCTGCTCGTGGCTGGCTCGCTCTTGTTGTTCTCGTACAGCGTGCGCCAGCGCGACCACGAGCACAGTGACCGACTGTCCCTGCTCGCGGTCGAACGCGACGACGCGAAGGCCGCACTCGCCCAGGAGAAGCGTCCATGAGTCAGCCAGCTGCGACCGTCCGCGTCGTCTACAACGACAAGATCACGCGCCAGTTCATGACCGCCTCGGTGACCTTCGGCCTGGTCGGCCTGCTCGTGGGCGTGGTCATCGCGCTGCAGCTGGCCTTCTGGCAGGTCAACCTGGCGCCATACCTCAGCTACGGTCGGCTGCGTCCGCTGCACACCAACGCGGTCATCTTCGCCTTCGTCGGCAACATGATCTTCGCCGGCATCTACTACTCGACCCAGCGCCTGCTCAAGACGCGCATCGCGTCCGACAAGCTGGCAGCGATCCATTTCTGGGGCTGGCAGGCGATCATCGTCGCCGCCGCCATCACGTTGCCGCTCGGCCTCACCCAGGGCAAGGAGTACGCCGAGCTGGAGTGGCCCATCGACATCGCCATCGCGGCGGTCTGGGTGGTCTTCGCGGTCAACTTCTTCTGGACCCTGGCGAAGCGCAACGAGAAGCACCTCTACGTGGCCATCTGGTTCTACATCGCCACCATCATCACCGTCGCGGTGCTGCACATCGTGAACAGCCTGGCCATCCCGGTCGGGCCGTTCAAGAGCTACTCCATCTTCGGCGGTGCGCAGGACGCGCTGGTGCAGTGGTGGTACGGGCACAACGCGGTGGCGTTCTTCCTGACCACGCCGGTGCTGGGCATCATGTACTACTACCTGCCCAAGGCGGCGGATCGCCCGGTCTACTCCTACCGGCTGTCGATCATCCACTTCTGGGCGCTCATCTTCGTCTACATCTGGGCCGGGCCCCACCACCTGCTGTACACCGCGCTGCCCGACTGGGCGCAGACGCTGGGCATGGTGTTCTCGATCATGCTGTGGGCGCCCAGCTGGGGCGGCATGTTGAATGGCTTGCTGACGCTGCGTGGCGCCTGGGATCGGGTGCGCCAGGATCCAGTGCTCAAGTTCTTCGTCGCCGGCGTGACCTTCTACGGCATGGCCACCTTCGAGGGCCCGCTGCTCTCGATCAAGAGCGTGTCGTCGCTGGCCCACTACACCGACTGGATCATCGCGCACGTGCACGCGGGTGCGCTGGGCTGGAACGGCTTCATGGCCGCGGGCATGTTCTACTGGCTGGCGCCGCGCCTGTGGGGCACGAAGCTCCACTCGAAGACGCTGGCCAACGCGCACTTCTACCTGGGCACGTTCGGCATCCTGCTCTACGTGATCGCCATGTGGACCTCGGGCGTGACCCAGGGGCTCATGTGGCGGGCCACCAACCCCGACGGCGCGCTGCAGTACCCCAACTTCGTCGAGACGCTGCTGGCCATCCGGCCCATGTACATCGTGCGCATGATCGGCGGGACCATGTACCTGGTCGGATTCATCCTGATGGCGTACAACCTGGTGCGTACCGCGCTCTCGGGTAAGCCGGTCGACGGCGAGGCGACGGTGGTGCCGCGCGAGCGTGAGACGTCCGAGGCGCCGTGGAAGCAGGTCGTGTTCGGCCGGCCCGTGATCCTGGTGACGCTGGTGATGGTGACGCTGTCGGGCATCTTCTTCGCCAGCGGTGCCGCGCACGTGCCGCTCCTGCTCATGGCCACGCTGCTGGCGGTGTTCGGCACCATCGGGCTGCAGCTGACCGGCGACGGCCCGGGGCCGCGCTGGCACCGCTTGCTCGAGGGCAAGCCGCTCGTGTTCACTGCCTTCTCGGCCATCGCCGTGCTCATCGGCGGCGTCGCCGAGATCATCCCGTCGCTGGTCGTGCAGCGCACCGATCTGAAGACGGCCACGACGCATCCCTACACGCCACTCGAGCTGGAGGGCCGCGACGTCTACCTGCGCGAGGGTTGCTACAACTGCCACTCGCAGATGATCCGGCCCATGAAGTTCGAGGCGCAGCGCTACGGCGATCGCTCGCAGCTCGGCGACTCGATCTACGACCATCCGTTCCAGTGGGGCTCGAAGCGCACCGGACCCGACCTGGCGCGCGTGGGCGGCAAGTACCCCGGCTCGTGGCACTACCTGCACATGCGCGACCCGCGCGCCACGTCGCCCGGGTCCAACATGCCACCGTACGCCTTCCTCGCCGAGGACAGGGTCGACTTCACCCGCACCGCCGGCAAGCTCGCGGCCATGCGCGCGGTGGGCGTCCCCTACGACGAGGCGCAGATCGCCGGCGCCGCCGTGGCCGCGCGTGCGCAGGGCGAGAGCATCGTCGCGGACCTGGCCAGTCAGGGCATCACCGGCGTCCAGCCCGACGCCGAGCTGGTCGCGCTCATCTCGTACCTGCAGAGCCTGGGCAAGCAGCTGCCCTTGCCCGACGACGCGATCGATCCCGCAGGCAGCGGTGGCGGTCCGGTCGCCACCACGCAGGGAGGCCAGTGATGTTCGGCGAGCTGTTCCACAAGAGCCCGCTCTTGCTCTATCCGCTCTGCGGGCTGGTGATCTTCATCGTCGTGTTCGCCGGCGCGGCGCTGCGCGCCTGGCGCCAGCGCCCCGAGGAGCGCGACGCGCTCGCACAGCTACCGCTTCACGATCAGGAGACGGGCCATGAGTGATCGCAGTCAGGATGGCAAGACGGTCCACGTCTACGACGGCATCGAGGAGCAGGACAACCAGCTGCCCAACTGGTGGCTGTTCACGCTCTACGGCGCCTGCCTGTTCGCGCTCGGCTACTGGATCTACTTCCAGGCCTACGGCACCGGGCTGTCACCGCTCCAGGCCTACCAGCGCGAGAAGGCGGCGACCAGGCGCGCCGAGGCCGCTCAGCTCATGGCGCTGGGCGAGCTCGACGACGCCAAGCTGCTCGAGATGTCGAAGAACCCGGCCATCGTCAAGCAAGGCGCCGAGGTGTTCGCGACCACCTGCTTCGCGTGCCACTTGAAGAACGGTGGCGGCCAGATCGGACCCAACCTCACCGACGAGTTCTGGCTGCACGGTGGTCAGCCAACGCAGATCCTCGACACCGTGCGCAGCGGTGTGCCCGACAAGGGCATGCTGGCGTGGGGCCCGCAGCTGGGCGAGGAGAAGGTGCGCGCGGTGACGGCGTACGTGCTGACACTGGCGGGCACGAACGTCCCGGGCGGCAAGGCGCCCCAGGGTGAGAAGATGGCGGGCGCGACGACGAGCGCGAGCGCGAAGCCTAGCGGAAGCTGATCGTGAGCGAGTCGCTGGTCCAGATTCGCAGCTCGCTGCGCCCCGACGGCAAGCACACCACCGTGCATGCGGCGGATGTACGCGGGCGCTTCACCAGCGCGCGCCGCCTGGTCTTCCTGGTGCTCATCGGTATGTACCTGCTGCTGCCGTGGGTGCCGGTCGGCGGGCACCCTGCGGTCTTCCTCGACGTGGTCACGCGCCACTTCTACCTGTTCGGCATGACCTTCAACGCGCAGGACGTCTGGCTGATGACGTTCCTGTTGACCGGTGGCGCCTTCGGGCTCGTGTATCTGACCGCGCTGGCGGGGCGGGTGTGGTGCGGCTGGGCCTGTCCACAGACGGTCTTCCTCGACGGCGTGTACCGACGCATCGAGCGCGTCATCGAGGGCCCGCGCGAGCAGCGCCTGCGCCGTGCGGCGGCGCCGTGGGGTGCGGGCAAGATCGCGCGCCGCGTGACGCTGCACGCGATCTACTTCGCGGTCTCGGCGCTGCTCGCGCACGTGTTCCTCAGCTACTTCGTGTCGCTGCCAGCGCTCTTCGACATGGTGCACCGGACGCCGGGCGCGCACCCCGAGGCCTTCGGCGTGGTCGCCTTCCTGACCGGCGTGCTGTACTTCGACTTCGCCTGGTTCCGCGAGCAGTTCTGCGTGGTGCTGTGCCCGTACGGACGGCTGCAGTCGGTGCTGCTCGACCAGAATTCACTGGTCATCGGCTACGACGCGGCGCGCGGCGAGCCGCGCGGCAAGGTCAAGGATCCCGCGCGCGGCGCGTGCGTCGACTGCAACCGCTGCGTGGTCGTGTGCCCCACCGGCATCGACATCCGCAACGGGCTGCAGCTCGACTGCATCGCGTGCACCGCGTGCATCGACGCCTGCGACCAGATCATGGACCGTGTGGGCCAGCCGCGCGGCCTGGTGCGCTACGACTCGCAGAATGGCCTGGCGGGAAAGACGACCAAGATCCTGCGCCCGCGCGTGTACGCCTACACCGCGCTGCTCCTGCTCGGCGCGGGCGTGGCCACCTTCGCCTTCGGTGCGCGCACCGAGGTGGAGGCCAACCTGCTGCGCCTGCCCGGCGCGCCCTTCGTCATCGACGGCGAGCGCATCCGCAACTCGTACGAGCTGCACCTGGTCAACAAGCGCGGCGTGCGCACGACCTTCCAGCTGGCGGCCGACGCGCCCGCCGACGTGGTGCTGCCGCTCGCGCAGGTCACCCTCGACTCGCTGGCGCAGGCGCGCGTGCCCATCTTCGCCAGCGTGCCGCGCGCCGGCTGGCACGGCGGCTTCCCGGTGCGCGTACACGTCGTCGCCGAGGATGCGCCGCAGGTCACGCACGATGCCTCCGCGCCGTTCCTCGGACCGTAGCCGACCTTTTTCGCGCTGCACATGACGGGCGTCAAGGCGCTTTCCCTTCCCGCGCCATCCCACCGGCTGGTTCCAGGTCGCCTGGTCCGACGAGGTCGCGCCCGCGCAAGCGAGGCCGCTGCGCTACTTCGGCAAGGACCTGGTGATCTTCAGGACCGAGAGCGGCCGGATCAACGTGCTCGACGCACACTGTCCGCACCTGGGCGCGCACCTCGGCCACAACAGCAAGGTCAAGGGCGAGCTGCTCGAGTGCCCCTTTCACGCGTGGAAGTTCGGCGGTGACGGCGCGTGCGCCGAGATCCCGTACGCCACGCGCGTGCCGCCTCGCTCGAGGGTCGCCTGCTGGCCCGTGCACGAGGTCAACGGTCTGGTCATGGTCTGGCACGACGTCGACCGGCGGCCGCCGCAGTGGGAGGTCCCCGACGTGCCCGAGTTCGCCAGGACTTCGGCGGAGGCACCTCGGGCAAGTCGTGCAACGGCTGCCATGCCGAGGGCCCGACCGGCTGCGGCACCTGCCACGCCCGACAGCCGACCACGAACGCGCACCCGGCGCACACGGCTTCGGTGGCGTGCAGCGAGTGCCACCGCGTGCCCGCGCGCTGGGACGCTCCCGGGCACATCCTGGCCGGCGATGGCAGCGTCGACGGCGCGCCCGCCGAGGTCGTGCTGGGCCCGCTGGCCGCGCGCGAGCTGGACCCGCCGCGCCGCGCCGGCCCGCCCGCGTACGATCCAGCGACCGGACGCTGCGATAACGTCTATTGCCATGGCGGTGGCTGGGGCGACGCGAGCGCCACGCATCCGGCGCCGGTGTGGACCCGGGCGGGGCAGGGGCAGGCGGCGTGCGGCGCTTGCCACGGTCGGCCGCCCTCGGATCACGGACCGACGGCCGCGTGCGCGAGCTGCCACCCGACCAGCGCGAGCGCGCACCTCGACGGCGTGGTCGAGGTGGGCGACGGGTCGCGCACCTGCACCGCCTGCCACGGCGCGCCGCCGGCGAGCGGCGCGCACCGGCAGCACGTCTTCGCCTTCAAGCTGCGCGGGCCCATCGCGTGCAACGAGTGCCACATCGTGCCCGCGACCGTCACCAGCGAGGGCCATATCGACAGCGACCTGCCCGCCGAGGTCAGCTTCGGCGTGCTGGCACGCACCGGCGGCGCGCTGCCCACCTGGAACGGCGCCGCGGTGGGCACGTGCGCCGGCAGCTACTGCCACGGCAGCGCCACGCCGGTGTGGACGCGCCTCGATCAAGGCGAGGCCGCCTGCGGCACCTGCCACGGCGTGCCGCCCACCGATGGTGCGCACGCTCCGACTCTCACCCTGCGCGACTGCCACAGCTGCCATGCCGGCAGCGTGGACGACTTCGGCAACATCCTCACGAACGGCGGGCACCTGGATGGAAACGTCACTCTTTGATCGAGTGCACGGGCCGCTGGCCTGGGCCTGCCTGGTGAGCGCGGCGTTGGCGGCGACGCTGCTCCTCTACTACCTGGTGCGCCGGCCCGACCTGACCACGGGCGTGAAGCTGCTCCTGCTCATGGGCCTGCGCGCCCGCGGGCCATGCCGACAAGTGCGTCATCTGCCACGAGCCGCACGATGGTCGGCGCAAGCCGGAGGCCGCGTGCGCACGTTGCCATGCCGATCGCGCTGCCGCCGACCAGCCGCACGCGCACCTCAGCAACGGTTGTGCCTCTTGCCACCATCCCCACGGCCCCAAGGGCGTCGCGAAGCCGCCTGAATGCCTCGACTGCCACGATCGACGCGGCCTGGCCAACCTGCACCAGGGCTCGGGCCACCAGAAGTGCGTCGACTGTCATGGCGCCCACGCGCCCGAGCCACGCCGCGATCGCGAGAGCTGTCTGCGCTGCCATCCGGCGCAGCGCAACCACGAGCCGGGCGCACCGGTGTGCAGTGGCTGTCATCCGTTCGGGAGCGGCGCCGGGCCGGTGCCGAGGTAAGCCCGGCCGCAAGCCTTGCGCGCCGCCCATCCCCGGACGCAAAGCTTGCGCGCGAACCGTTCGCGCAGGCCCCGCTGGGCTGGCCCGACCCGTGCAATGCCTGGCCAGCATGACCATGGAGCCCACGGCAGCGATCACGGCCGCGGCTGCGGCGGGCCCGCCCCGCCGGCTGCGCCGCGCCGCCGCGGTC
>OBEQ012894271.1_pt1 | contig 10562 bp, 10 predicted proteins | sample 1670901 | NCBI WGS metagenome assembly OBEQ01 (sample SAMEA104232315, study PRJEB22302) | groundwater metagenome | biome: forest; feature: aquifer; material: groundwater | place: USA | collected 2011-08-07 | depth 5.4 m | reverse complement strand
TGGATTACGGTTTCACCGTGGGACCCCTTGTCCCACGGTGGAGCTGTCTTTTCAAATTTCAACTAGGTTTGGGATATCATCACCTACAATCGAGGAATCCCAAAGATTTTCTAATATGCAAAGATTTCTACATCGTTTAAAAACATTCCCCAATTATGAAATCAAACTTGGAAAACTTGCTTACAGGGGTAACGGTCAAGATGGAGAACCTATTTTTGAACAAAAGCGAGTGGATATTTTGCTTGGTGTAGACATGGTCTTATTGGCTACGAAGCAAAGGGTAGAACATGCGATTTTAGTCGCGGGAGACAGTGATTTCTTGCCTGCCGTAGAGGTCGCGCGGAATGAAGGTGTTACAGTTCATTTGTATCATGGCAGGCAGCCTCATCGTGAATTATGGGATAAATGTGATCAGCGCACCCAGCTTACTTCTGATTTCATAAAACCACTCTTAAGATCCTAAGAATACCGTCATCAAGCTCCTCGTGGAGATCGGACAGGGTTCGCCCCAAGTATCAGGATAAGGCTTTCCACAACCTCTCCTGCATTCAGCAATCTTTTCTAGCCACTTTACTTGTCCTTCAATTCATTGTAGATCTGCGCCTCCATTATTTATTTCATTCAAAGGAGATCACGCCGTATGAAACGTACAATAACCCTTCTCGCCTCCCTTTTAAGCCTCTCGGTTGCTTGGGGATGTCAAAATCACAGGACTCAGTCGGTTCCGACCCCCGCTGGATCGGGGGCCATTTTGGCCCAACTCAACGGTCAACCGATTACCGAGGAAGAGGTTCGAAAAGTGGCCGGCCCCCAACTGGTTCAGGCCGAGGTAGGTCTGTACGAAGCGAGGAAGGAAGGGATCGATCAGATCATCGAGGATCGTCTTCTCGAGGAAGCAGCTAAGAAGAAGGGGATCAGCAAGGCCGATCTCTTGAAGAAGGAAGTCTTTGACAAGATTAAGGTGGCCGATGCCGATATCGAGAAGTTCTACAAGGAGAACAAGGAGCGGATCTCCAATAAACCTTTGGAAGAAGTGAAGGAGAATATTCGGGGCTTTCTCTACCAAGAGGGGCATCAAAAGATTTATGGGGGCTTCATCGGTGATCTGAAAAAGAAGGCGAAGGTCGAGTTCCTGATTTCAGTTCCGAAGGTGGAGATTGAGGAGGGGGATTGGCCGGCCCAGGGTCCCAAGGGGGCTCCGATTCGTCTGGTCGAATTTACCGATTATCAATGCCCTTTTTGCAGCCGAGCCCGTCCGGCGATCAATCAGGTGCTTGATGAGTATAAGGGGAAGGTTCGGTACATTCTCCGCGATTTCCCCCTCTCATTTCATAAAGATTCGATCAAGGCCCATGAAGCGGCGCACTGCGCTGGCGATCAGGGAAAATACTGGGAGATGAACAAGAAGCTTTGGGAGAATCAGAAGGCGATCGCGGTGGAGGATCTCAAAAAATATGCGGGGGAGATCCATCTCAAGAAGGATCCGTTTAATCAGTGTCTAGATTCCGGGAAATATCAGGCCAAGGTCCAAGAGAGCGTTCAGTATGGTCAGAAGGTCGGGGTGAGCGGGACGCCCGCCTTCTTTATCAACGGTCGGATGATTTCTGGCGCGAGGCCATTTGCTTCCTTTAAAGAGATCATCGATGATGAGTTAAGCAAGTGATCAGTGCTGGATCTTAAATACGTTTTAGAAAATATTTCTCAGGTGAAGGAGGCCCTTCGAAATCGGGGGGCCTCCTTTGACCTTTCTCCTCTTCAGAACCTCAACGAAGAAAGAAAACGCCTTCAAAAAGAACACGACGACCTTCGCGCCCAGCAAAAGCAAGACAAGAAACCGACGGCGGAAATCTTGGAACGGATGAAGGCAATCTCCAAGCAGGTCAAGGAGATCTCCGACCGGATGATGTCGGTCGAGGCCGATATTCAAACGATTCTTCTCCAGATTCCAAACCTTCCTCATCCTTCCGTCCCGGTCGGTTCGGATGCCTCAAACAATAAAGAGATTCGAAGTTGGGGAAAGAAGCCCTCATTTTTATTCACTCCGAAACCGCATTGGGAGATCGGAGAGTCGCTCGGAATCCTCGACTTCGAACGGGCGGCGAAGGTGAGCGGCGCCCGGTTTACCTTCTATCGGGGAGCTGCGGCAGCATTGGAGCGCGCGCTCATCAATTTCATGATCGATCTTCATGTCAAAGAAGGGGGATACACGGAGCTCCTCCCTCCTTTTATGGTCAACGCCCAGAGTCTTCTCGGCACCGGTCAATTGCCGAAATTCGAATCCGACCTCTTCAAGACGACTGACGGTCATTACCTCATCCCGACCGCCGAGGTGCCGGTGACCAATTTTTACCGGGATGAAATCGTCGAAAACTTGCCCTGCTCCTTTGTTGCCTACACCCCTTGCTTCCGGAGCGAGGCGGGGGCCGCCGGAAAAGACACCCGGGGGCTCATTCGCCAGCATCAATTCAACAAGGTGGAGCTGGTCAAGTTCGTGAAACCGGAAGAGTCACCGGATCAACTCGAACGCCTGACGAATGATGCCGAAAAGATTTTACAACGCCTCGAGCTTCCTTACCGAGTCGTCGCCCTCTGCACCGGCGATCTCGGTTTCGCCTCGGCCAAGACTTATGATCTCGAGGTCTGGTTTCCGTCTCAAAATGTTTATCGGGAGATCTCTTCCTGCTCTAATTTCGAAAATTTTCAGGCCAGGCGCGCGAATATTCGATTCCGTCGTGGCCCCAAAGAGAAACCGGAATTCGTCCACACCCTCAACGGCTCCGGCCTAGCCGTCGGCCGAACCCTTGCGGCGATTTTGGAAAACTATCAGGACGAAAAAGGATTTCGAGTCCCGAAGGTTCTGCAACCTTATGCCGGCGTTGATCGAGTAGGATGAAGTTTGAAAGCCCGACTCCTCTAAATTTCCTATTTGGCTAATTTCCCACGAGTCTTCCAGAGATGCGGACTTCGACTCGCATGAAAAACGGCGATTACCGAACATTGTTTCTGACCTTCAATATAGAAAACTCCGTAAGGAAATCGTCGGAGTAGGGTCCGACGTATCTCTTTATGGACCGTGGAGAATGCTTCGGGATATCTTTCAATCGAAGCCAGGGTTGCTTCGACGGCTAGGAGAAAATCTTCTCCGAGTCCTGGGCGACATCGCTCATACCAATTGTAGGCAGTAATCATGTCAGATTCAGCCTCCGGACGGATGATGACCGGCTTCACGACTGTTTCTTAATTCTCTTTTTAACGGTATCCCAAGGGGAGCCTGCTTTGGGATCAGAATGGTAGGCTTTGAGACGTTTATTCAGTTCTTCTTTTTGAGCTTCGGTGAGTTCCAGTGCTTCGGGGACAGTCGCAATACTGTCCCAAAGATCCTCGGCGAGTTGAATTCGTTCGGCAACACTTAAATCCAACAGATTTTCAGTAGAAATATTCCTCATAAGCCGAAAAATAGCATTTGATTCTCAATAAGACAAGATTTCAGATTAGCTAAAATATTAATCAATAAATCACTTTATTTCCATCAGGTTATGATTAGGATCGCGGACTATGACAATCAAAACTGGAGACCAGGCCCCTGATTTTACCCTTCCTTCCTCCGAAGGTCCGGTCCGTCTCTCCGATTTTCGCGATCAAAAACCGGTCGTCGTTTATTTCTACCCGAAAGACGACACACCGGGATGCACGAAAGAGTCGTGTACCTTCCGCGATCATTATGAAGACTTCAAACAGGCGGGCGCGGAAGTGATCGGCATCAGCTCCGACCCGGTGGAGTCCCACCGGTCTTTTGCCTCTAAGTATCGACTTCCTTTTAAACTTCTCTCCGACGAAGGGGGCCGGGTGCGAAAACTCTACGGCGTGAAATCGACTTTAGGGCTCCTCCCGGGACGAGTCACCTTTATCATTGATAAGAAGGGGATCATTCGCCACGTCTTTTCCTCCCAATTCAACCCCACCAAGCACGTCCAAGAGGCCTTGGGCGTGTTGAAAAGTAACGGTTGAATGAAGAAATAGCAGTGATAATAAGAACCCCTTATGGTGCCGTGCTCCTTTGAAGATCCTATTAATTCCAAGATTTTAGCCATCTCCGAAGACCAGGTCCAAGGATTCGTCGAAGAGCCTTTTTTGGTAATTGCCGAAAAGAGCGGTGTCCCGGTCGATCTTGTCCTCGAAAGGATTCAATCGATGATGAGGGCTGGGACGATTCGGAGGGTTCGTCAGACCTTGATGGCGAATAAGCTCGCCCCGGGGGCCTTGGTCGCCTGGGAAATCAGTCACGAAAATCTGAATGCCGGCTTCGACACTCTTTTCAATGAAGACCCCTTTTCCGGTCATGTGGTGGTCCGAACCACCGATCAACAAACGGCCGGCTCGACCTACCGCCTCTGGACCACCCTCAAAGTGCCGAGCGGTTTTTCGATGAGCAAACATTGCGACTATCTGGCCAAAAAGATCCGCGCCACCGGTTATCGCACGATGCCGGCCAAGAAGTTGTTCACCCTGGGGGTCGGTCATGTGCGGCGTAAAAAATTAGAACCGGGGATGAAGACGGACATGCCCGCGCAGGTTACCGACACGACCTGTGTCGATCTCTCCGAAAAGGAATGGCAGGTGATGGTGGCGATCAAACGTGAATTGACGATCGATGAGGTGAAAATCGGTCTCTGGAAAAATCGTGCCTTCGAAATCGACATGAGTCCGGAGGAGTTTTGCAAGATCGGCAAAAGTCTCAACGAACGACGTGTCATCGGACGTTTTTCCACTTTCCTGGAACATGTCAAAAAACATTCCGACGGGAATCAGGTCACCCGCTACAATGCGCTCTATCATTGGGCGGTTCCTCAGGGGATGGAGATGCAGGCGGGAAATGAAGTCGGCCGGCATCTGTGCATGACACACGCCTACTGGCGCGAAGGGGGGGCTGAATTTAAAAATGTCAATGTCATGGGGGTCAGCCACGGCACCGACAAGGAACTCGTTCTCGCGCACAAAAAGGCGATCGACGACCATCTCATCGCCGTCGGCATCCCGCTCGCCTACACCAATGTTTTTTGGGGAGGGCGCAGCGAGATTAAGCCGAGCGAGGTCTCCCCCCTAGCCTACCGCGAATGGTGCGCCCGCGAAGGGCTTGACGCCGACACCATGCGGGATTAGAGGGGGCTCATGTCACTCGCCGATAAACTCACCGATAAGCTCAAGGATCTGGTCTTTGTGGGGACCCCTCAACACGAAAAGGGATATCGCAACGCCCATGTCATCGCCATCTGCTCTCAAAAGGGTGGGGTGGGGAAGACGACGACGGCGGTCAATCTCGGCTCCGCCCTCACCCATTTTCACGGCAAGCATGTCCTGGTGATCGATCTGGATCCCCAGGGGCATGTCGAAAAGTCGCTGGGGTCGATCGTCAACGACGGTGTCGATTATTCGCCGCTTTCCAAGGTCTTGGAGTCAAAAAAAGGAAATATTCTCGATGGACTGGTCCGGACGGAGTTGGAAAATTTTCACATCACCCCGGGCGACAAAAATCTGACCCAGACCGACTCGGTTCTCGCCTCAAGAATCGGAAAGGAATTTGTCCTTCGCTCCGCGATTGAAACGGCCAAGACCCATTACGATTTCATCCTGCTCGATTGCCCTCCCTCTTTAGGGAATTTGACCTTGAACGGTCTTGTGGCGGCCAATTATGTCATTGTCCCGTGCGAGATGAGCGTCCTCGCCTTCGAAGGGGTGACCGATCTGCTCGACACTCTGAAGGAGATTAACGAACGTCTCAACCAATCGCTCGACGTCCTCGGGGTCCTCTTCACCCGCGTCGACGGCCGCAACCTGACGATGAACGACCTGGTGGTCGAAAATATGAAACGTTTTTTCAACGGAAAGATCCTCAAGAGCCAGATCTCGGTCAACACCGCCCTTAACAAGGCCCAACTCGAAGGAAGACCGGTCTTCCAATTTGCCCCCTCCTCAACCGGCTCTCAAAACTATCAAGCCCTCGCCGAAGAGGTCCTGCGCCGTCTGAAGCAATAAAAACCGGCAATCGATTTTTGAATCGGTTACCGCGCCGCGTTAGCAACTATTTTTCTTTTCTAACGAAGATCTCATTATGGGGGCGGAGACCGATAATCAAAGGAGGTCGTGTGGATTTACCCATCACCCTCGCTCGAAAAGATCAGAGCGGTCCCGACATTGTAGATACGATCCGAGATATCGACGAGGATGGGCAGGTTAACCTTCAAGCTGAAGCCTGGGCGATTCGCGATGAAGTGATGGCAAAAAGGGATCCAGGGGGAAGTTTACAGAATTACTACGTCTACGTGGGAGGAAAAGATCGAGCCTGCCTTCCGGAAGAATATCTCTTTAATCTCATCAGACAAGAGGATCCCTCTTTTCCTTTGCTCTCCCTTTCCTCTTCTTCCTCACAGGCAATCCAAAAAATAGTGACGGCCCATCCGGACCGACATAATGGGGATGACGTCATTGATCCCTGGGAAGCCGGCCGCCTTCTCGATTTTCTGGAAGACGGACATTTTGATCCAGTCCTGGATGTCCGTGAAGGAAACAAGCGATTGAAAGATCCTCTCGGTCCCATTGATTATATCCAGGCCTACGAGGAGCTGAGGAAACATTTCAGGGTTCCGGATCTGCAAGCGGCAACCTTACAAGGCGATATTTCCTACAATGCCCTTGTCATCGGAGCTTATGATTTATTGACCGATCCGGATCTAAAGAGTTCTCTTTTCAGCGAGATACAAAAAGTTGCTGAAACTCGGCCCTTTATTTTTAGACAGGCCTTCGATGCCTTTTATGCCGCAAACTCTTTTCTTCGCGATTCTGCCGTTCAAAAAACGATCCTGGAGCTTTATGAGTCTGCTTGCAGAGACCCCGAATCGACGGAAAGTATTTCCGATGAGGTTGATCGTTTAGGGGCACTCGCCGATCAAGGGGAGCGTCGGTGGGAATATCAAAAAAAATTCCGATCGGAAGCCCTCAGTCTCGTTCAGGATAAAGGAGCGCGTCTTCTTCTCCCCTTTCTCATTCGCGAACTTAATCGTGAGGACCCGAGCCTGAAGAGAACGGCAGTTGATTATCTCTTATGTCTGCTCGTCGAGAGGGGCGAAATCTCCGGGCCCCTTTGGAAAGCTCTTTCCGAATGGAGAGCCCAGAAAAAATCCAATTTATCCTTGGCCTATCAATTTATGGCGGAGCGCGAAGAGTGCGATCCTGAGATTCTTGAGAATAAGGCAAGAGAAACGACGGATCAGCTTTCACGGGAAGATAAAAGCCTCCTCACTTCCTTATTACTCAATGCCGTCCCATGGGAATGGCCGAAAGAGAGCGATAACGCCTATTATGAGGAAAGGAACCGATGGGCCCTGATCGGAGCCCTGTTAGAAAACCGCGAGGCATTCACCTTGCTTGTCCTCACCGCCCTCTTGGAGAGTGATCATCATGAACCTCTGAATATTCTCTACCATTCCTTTTCTTCCGCCAGGCTTCACTTTATCCCAAAAGATCATCCTGAAATGGTTCCGAGACTCGAGAAGGCGTTCGAAAATTTCCTCGGGAAAGAAGAAAGAAGCCTGGCGGAATATTTTATTTTAGGAAAATTGAAACTCCACGGTTCGAGAGGACCCAAGAAAATTCAAGTCAGTTCTTCCCGACCCCACATGCCTTATCAATCCTATTATAACGCCTCCATTTTAGGTCACGGGGTTGGGACCGGTTACAGCTACGGCATTGATCTCTTTAGATTCTATCTAAATTTTGTCGCTTCGGATGAACAAAGAAGAATATTGGATAAACACAGAAGCAGAATGAAGGACTATCAGGATATGTTTTACCTTGATCTCGGTGCTGGAGTGAGTGTTTATCCGGAGAGTCATTTGGGCAGAAGGACACGCAATGCCGGGTCGGATGAAGAGGTTCTCGTCCCAGAGATCAGGCTTGAAACAAGCTTTTTTCGTTTTCTCAGCTTCAGGATGAGTACGGGACCTCTCATCTCATTTCCTCGAGATGAACAGGACCATGTGGGCGCCCAGGTCACGATCAGCCACAGTCTTGACCTGGGTCCTTTCTCTCTGGAGGGAGGGTACCGCTACCTCTTTGACGGCGGAGAGTCCGCTCGTGAATCTTACTTTGGCGCCGGATTGCGATGGGGGTTCTAAGTCGGAGATCTCGCCTTATGTCGCTCGCCTAGTTTCAAAAACTCGCAACATTCGTCGTTTAAGCCCGATAAAGAAGAGTCACTATGGACTCTTCTTTTACTTCATGGATCCGCTCCGAGCTTGCGAAGGCCTTTCCTCGATCCGACCTGACGCAGGGAGTCGATCTGAACGACAACGGTCGGCTGGAGGAAAACGAGCGGATCGATTTCTTCGACAAAAACGGAACCGTTGGAGATGCGGCCGATTGGCGAGCTTTCTTAAAAGGGAATGAGCCGTTCCTTCGTCCGCTGGGAGGCCCTTTTCAGTGGGGGGCCTTCTTAAAAGCCGACAATCCGATTCACGATCTTTTCTCCCTCGAATCGAGGCTTGAAAACCCCGACGACATCCGAAAGGCGTATGAACAAATTCAATCCCTCCTGGAAGAAGTCAAAGGCCGTTTGATGAAGGAACAACCCTCCACGCCGAAGGAGAAAATGAAGGTTATCTATGATGTGCTGGCTCAGAGTGGGTACACGTACATTGAGCGGAAAGATTCTTCTTTAACTCAGGCCCTTCGGGAGAAATGTCTCGACTGCGACGGCTCAAGTTTCATCACGCTTGCGATCGCTCATGAGTTGGATTGGCCCGTCGGCGTTGTTCTGCCCAACTACAAGCATATGTTTAACCGCTGGACGAACTCCGAGGATCCCAGCGATTTTTTCAATATGGACGTAGGGAAGAGTCTCCCCAATTCCTCCTACAAACAGTCTTTTCCGACCTCCTCGGAACTCATTGAAAAAGGCATCTATCTGAAGACCTTGGATGAGAAGGGAGTTTTATCCATCTTCCTTTATAATCATTCCTGCGAATTGAACCGCCGAGCACGTTATCAAGAAGCGGCGGCGTTTCTGGACCAAGCGATCCTTCTCTCTCCCGAAACTCCCGTATTTTTCGCCAAGAGGGGTTTGAACAAGGCGGCTCTCGGAGACCAGGAGGCCCTCGCCGATTTGGACCGTGCGATCGAATTAGATCCGTCGGATGCGAGCTGGTATAACAACCGCGGTAAAGCGAAACACAAGCTCGGAGATTTGCCGGGATCTTTGCAGGACTATGAACGAGCCCTCGCCATCGAACCGATGGACCACATTATTTTAAATAATTGCGCCCTTTTAAAGGCGGACATGGGTGATTTTAAAGGGTCCTTCGAAAATTTCCAGCGGGCCATTTTTCTCAAACCCGGTGTCACGGAAGTGATGATCAACCGAGCTTCCATTTATCTAAAACTTCGAAAAATGCGCGAGGCGCGGCGGGATGTCGAGGATGCCGTCGCGATCGATCCAAACGAAACAAACCTGTTATCCTTGAATATTCTGCGTTTCCTAAATCCCGAGAGAGTCGATCTTGGAGTGTCCGCTAGACTTCGTCGTTCCGGAGGCGAACGCCACATTGACGGACGACTTTACTTGGGATGGCTGATGAATCTCCAGCGAATCACCACCGATAGCAGCTTGGGGGCCAGGCTCGAGGCCGGGTACGGTCGGGATGGCAGCCACGATTCAGTAGATGTCTCGGTTGAGCCGACCTGGCTTTACTATCCAGTCGATTCGGAAACCTTGGATCTTGGTCTCGGCATCGGCTACAACTTTCTTCTTTCCGGGGATTCGAAGTCGGCCGTTTTGGAGGAGGGGGCTTTTCTTCGATACGGGCTCCGTTTTACCGGAACGCTCGACAGCCCTTGGAAATTAGGAGGGACCGTGTACGCTCAACAGTCGATTCCCGATTTCGGGCCCCCCGCCGTCGGTGTCGGCTTTTACCTCTCTTACTGACCTCCTTTTTTCAGCTTAAATATCCGCAACATTTACCTCCCGGAGCCGAAAAGAGTCCTATGGTAAAGGTTGTTCCTTATTTTTTAGGATCTGGCCCATTAGGCCTCCGCCAGGGATCGACTCCTTCCGCTGCTTTAGGTCCGGCGGCCTCTTCGTCTCATGGGGGTGTCGTCGGTGATGTTTATGTTCGGGTTGCCGATAAGACTCAAGCCCGAAGGCTTTCGGCTGGGGTGGGAGAGGCCCCGACGGGGACACCCTTTTCTCTGAGCCAGGTCGCCATGGCTCTTGGGGGTCTTTGTCTTTCGGGACAGGAGGTCTATGCAGGTGGGGTCCCTCCTTTAGCGGTAATTGACAATATTGTCCCGGTACTCGTTACGGGGGGTCTTTTTACGTCTTTAATCGGATGATATCCCAAACCTAGTTGAAATTTGAAAAGACAGCTCCACCGTGGGACAAGGGGTCCCACGGTGAAACCGTAATCCAACGCCTGTTAGCGCAGGCAGAAAAGGATCTGTCTTATGAAAGAGATAACCAGAGAGAGGAAGAAGAACAAGAGGCTTTTGATGGAGGTTTCGGGAGAGGGGTG
>OBEQ012119307.1_pt1 | contig 10562 bp, 6 predicted proteins | sample 1670901 | NCBI WGS metagenome assembly OBEQ01 (sample SAMEA104232315, study PRJEB22302) | groundwater metagenome | biome: forest; feature: aquifer; material: groundwater | place: USA | collected 2011-08-07 | depth 5.4 m | reverse complement strand
CCTTTAGTCCTCATCATATAATCCACAACGTCTTCAGTATCTTCTCCAGTAGCAGACATTTTTTTCATAACATCCCGATTAATATAAGTCCATATTAGCTTTCCATCCTCTAAGAGAGTAACATTGCTCAGGGCAGAAGCAAATGTTTTAATAGACTTGAAGGGTTTTTCTAAAAAGACCTTACGATATACATTCCCATAATCTGCCCCTGAATTTATAAGCTCAGCTCCCCATAAAAAAGCTTCGGCATTAGTACTTGAATTAGAAAAACACCCTGTATCAGTCAATAATGTTGTATAAAGCAAAGTGGCTATTTCTTTTGTAACTTTAAAATTTATATTTTGGGTAAGCCACCAAATTAATTGCCCTGTACTTACTGCATTCGGTTCAATCCAATTTATCTTTGCAAATTTTTCATTCGATATATGATGATCAATATTTATCGTGTTAGAAACATTGTTCCAAAGCAATAATGCCTGTCCTAAACGCTTATCAGAACCACAATCTAATGAAAAAGCAAAATCATATGTGCCTTGTAAAGTACTATCACTGGGTAGTTTTACTAGATTTGCAAACGGAAGAAACTGGTAAATCTCAGGCACCGGATCCGAGATTACAAAATCAACAACATGTCCTAATTCTTTAAGTATGGAACCTAAAGCAAGCATGGATCCTAATGTATCTCCATCAGGATTTTGATGTGATAAGACTAAGCTTTTACAAGACTTTTTACAATTTTTTATTTCTTCTGATATCTTATTTAATGTTATATTGTCAGGCATTAATCACATAACCCTTTATATTTAGATTATACTTTATTCATGAGTAATTCAAGTGAAAATTGCATTTTCTGCAAAATAGTTAAAAAAGAAATACCATCAAAAATCATTTTTGAAAATGATGATTGTATTGCATTCAACGACATAAAACCTGCTAGCCCAACCCATATACTTGTAATACCAAAGAAACATTATAAAAGTCTTATTGAGGTTAATGATAAAGAATTGCTAGGAAATCTTTTATTAACAGCTAAAGAAATTGCTTTACAACATGGATTAACAGATGGATTTAGAACTGTTATAAATACTGGTGATAATGGAGGACAGACGGTATATCATATACATGTTCATGTACTCGGTGGAAGATTTCATAAGTGGCCACCAGGATAAAGAGTACTGAGAAACAAGAAGTCCTAAAGAATGTATAAGCTTATATTTTTTTTCTCTCTCTGGATAGCTAAGTTTATTGGTTTTCTGATTTCGTTCTTACACATAGGACAAGCATCAAACTTTCCAGGAAAAGTTGCATTAAAAATAAAAAAGGATTTAATAACCAATTTTAAATTTAAGGATAATTGCAAAATAATTTTGGTTAGTGGTACAAATGGGAAAAGTACAACCTGTGGACTTCTTACAAATATAATAAAGGCTACAGGTGCTAATGTCATATATAACCAGTCTGGTGCTAACTTACTATCAGGAATTGCTACTACTTTATGCCACTATTCATCATTGTTTGGAAAATTAGAATCTGATTTTATTATTTTTGAAGTGGATGAGGCTACACTTCAACATTTAACCTCCCAAATTAACCCACATATAATAGCTATCACTAATTTTTTCAGAGATCAGCTAGACCGATTCGGTGAACTTGATACCACCATTAAATTAATTGAAAAAGGAATAAACAACACAAAAAATTGCACCTTAATACTAAATGCTGATGACTGTAGGGTAGCCTTTTTACAATCCAAGAATACAGAAAAGAAGCTTTACTACAGGTTAGAACTAAATCTGGATTCAAATAATAAATCAACAAATCCAGGCTATTTATCTGATCCGGAAGAAACAACAAAATGTCCAAACTGTAAAAGCGATTTAAACTTTACAAACAAATTCCTAGCTCATCTTGGTAATTATAAATGCACAAGTTGTAGCTTAGAAAAACCATTTTCTGATTATTTAGTAACAAACATAAAATCAGATCACTTAATTCTTAATTTTGACATTGTTAGTTCATCATTTACTAACAATAAAAACAATTTTTTCTTACCAATGATTGGGATTTTTAATCTTTATAATGCAGCATGTGCAATTGCAATAGCAAAGACCCTTACAAACGTAACAAATGTTCAGATACAAAAAGGATTGCAAACCTATTCGACAATATTTGGCAGAGGGGAAAAAATAACTACAAACAACAAAACGGCTTGGATATACTTAATTAAAAATCCGACTGGAACAACAGAGGTTTTAAAAACATTAATTAATATTCCAAATGCAAGGTTTCTAATAGCTATCAATGATAACTATGCGGACGGTAGAGATGTTTCGTGGTTATGGGATGCTCGTTTTGATTTATTAGCAAATCATAAAAAAGAAATTTTTGTTTCTGGGAAAAGAGCACCGGATATAGCCTTAAGACTAAAATATGCAGATATCAGCATAAATCAGATCAGGTCAAATGAAAAGATTAAAGATGCATTAACTGAAGCCATAGAATCAATTGATAAAGAAGAAACTCTTTATATTTTACCCACATATACTGTTTTACTTGAAATGCAGAGAAAAAGACTGTGCAAGAATTCGCCGCTAGCTTGAACAATTAAGACATAGCATATCTTATACATGATAAAATGATAGTTTTACTTTTACTCAAAATACAATCCATGATTAATTTCAATAACCTACCAGGTATAAAATTTAAATGCTAGTCCAAACCTTAATTAACGAATTCATAAATAGTCCCCTTGGGCAAAACGTAATCTCTAAATTAAAAACTCAAAAGTCTCAAGAACTTTATTTCCACGGAATAACAGATTCTGCAAAAGGATTTTTCCTTACATCATTAGTACATTCACTAAAAAAACCAATTATTTATCTGGCAAATGATATTAATTCAGCTCTGAATCTTTATCATGAAATTTTAAATTTAACGACCATGCCAGTATTATATTTTTGCTCACAAGAAGTATCACCTTATGATCAAATATCAAGCGATGTTGATGTAATAGCCCACCAAACAAAAACTCTTTTTCATTTATTAGACTTCTCATCAAAGCCTCCATCTTCACTTCTAATAATAAGCACTGCAAAGTGCTTATTAGATAAATTATGGAATAAAGAAGACTTAATAAAACACTCTTTTCAAATTGACTTAAAGACAATAATAGAACCTATAGAATTAGCACGCAAACTTATAAATCTTGGGTATAAGAAAGCACAAGTAGTAACAAATAAAGGAGAATTTAGTATTCGTGGAGATATTTTTGATGTTTATCCTATAGCTGGAGAACCCACAAGACTAGATTTTTTTGGTAATGAAATAGAAGCAATTAAATCATTCCACCCTACTACCCAAAGATCAAGTGAAAACATAAGTCAAATTACAATTACTCCAAGATATTACATTATTAAACCTGACAATAATAAACTCTCAAACTCAATACTTCAAATATCAGCCAATCACCAAGATTTAAATGAAATAGTCAACCAGGAGATAGAACAATTAAAGACCAATGTTTATCCGGAATCTATAGAGTATTATTCTCAACTCACAAACCAAAAACAATCATCTTTATTTGATTATCTACCAAATGAAACATTGTTTTCAATTGATGACTGGGAAGCCAATGGGATATCTCTTGAAAGCTGGTATCAAAGAAACCTTGAAATAAAAACTGATTTGGAAAAGAGTAAAAAAATCATACCACTTGAAGATAACCTGACTTTTAATGTTGAGTATGTGCTAAATAAAATCAAACAATACTCCACTACTTACATTGAAAGGTTTGAATTATATGATACCAGCGAAAACAAAGCATCGATAGACCTTTCTTTTTTACCATCAGAAAGATTTCACAATCAAATTGAAAAATTCACAGCAGCTGTAAAAGACTGGTTATCCCTCAAATATAAGATCATAATTTTTACCGATCAGCCGCATCGGATAAATGGGATTTTAAAAGAATGGGATATAATTGCCAAAGAAGTAGAAGTCCTGAAAGAAGAAGATTTCAACGAGAATCAAATTCTTATATCAAGAGGCGGCACCACTACTGGTTTTAAGATAACTTCCGTAAATACAATTATCCTTACAGACCAAGAAGTATTTGGTACAAAACGTAGACCAAGTCTGCTTAAAAAATCTACAAGAGTTGATAAACACGAATACTTTTACAATATAGAGGATTTAAAAGTTAATGACTCTGTCGTTCATATAAAACATGGTATTGGAAGATATCGTGGGCTTGTAGCCATAACTGTAGACAATATCGAGCGTGAATATTTAATGCTTGAATATGCATCAGATGGAAAGCTCTATTTACCAGTAGAACAAATCAATTTTTTATACCGATATAGAGGCTCTGCAGAAGTAATACCAAAACTTTCCAGGCTTGGTGGTGCTGATTGGGAATTAACTAAAAAGAAAGTAAAAAAAGCAGTTAAACGAATTGCGGAAGATCTGCTAAACCTATACACAGCAAGATCAAAACTTGAAGGTTTTACTTTCAATCCTGACTCTCACTGGCAAATTGAAATGGAAGAAGCTTTTCCATATACTGAAACACCTGATCAGTGGAAAGCTATCTGTGACGTGAAATCAGACATGGAATCCACAAAACCTACTGACAGATTAATTTGTGGAGATGTTGGTTTTGGAAAAACAGAGGTTGCTATAAGAGCCATCTTTAAAGCTGTTTTATCAGGAAAACAAGTCGCTGTTCTAGTTCCTACGACTATTCTCGCCCAACAACATCATAATGTTCTGCGAGAAAGATTAACTCCTTATCCAGTTAAAATTGCTTCGTTAAGCCGTTTTGTAAGCAATAAAGAACAAAAACAAATAATTGGTAAGCTTACCACTGGTGAAGTTGATGTAGTCATTGGAACACATAGACTGTTACAAAAAGATGTTGTTTTTAAAGATCTTGGATTAGTAGTCATTGATGAAGAACAACGATTTGGTGTTATCCATAAAGAAAAATTAAAACAACTAAGAGTCACTGTAGATGTAATAACCTTAAGCGCTACACCAATACCCAGAACATTACATATGGCCTTATCCGGTGCAAGAGACATGTCTCTAATAAACACCCCGCCTTCAAATCGATTACCAATTAAAACATTTGTAGGTGAATTTAAATTATCCATAGTTAAAACAGCAATTTTACATGAATTAGAAAGAGGAGGACAGGTTTACTTTGTTCACAATAGAATTGAGACTATTTATAAAATGGCAAGCCACATACAAGAACTAATTCCTGAAGCAAGCATTTCAATTGCTCATGGTCAAATGCAGGATAAAGAGCTCGAAAATGTAATGGTGGATTTTTCACAAAAACGACACAATATTCTTCTTTGCACAACAATAATCGAGTCTGGAATTGATATTCCAAATGTAAACACCATTATTGTTGATAATGCGGATCAAATGGGACTCTCTCAACTATATCAATTAAGAGGAAGGGTTGGTAGAGCAGAAACACAAGCTTATGCATACTGCCTTTATAGAGTAGATAAGGTATTGTCTGATAATGCAAAAAGTAGATTACAAGCTATAAAAGAATTTGCAAGCCTTGGCTCAGGTTACCAAATTGCACTTCGCGATATGGAAATTCGTGGAGTAGGCAATATTTTAGGCTCAGAACAGCATGGACACATGATCTCAGTAGGCTTTGATCTCTACTGCCAATTATTAAATGAAGCTGTGGATAAATTAAGAGGAATTGAAACCCAGGATCTTGAACTTGCAACTATAATCGATCTGAATGTAAGTGCGTTTATTCCTAATTCTTACATTGAGGATGAACAACAAAAAGTAATTGAATATAAAAGACTTGCAAATATTAGAACCACAAAAGAACTTGATTATATAAGTTCAGAATGGAAAGACCGATTTGGCAATTTTCCTTTTGAAGTAGAGAACTTAATAAAAGTTGTTGAGCTTAGAATCAATGCTAGTAAGTTAGGGATTAAACAAATCAGATCTGAATCCGGGGGTACTGCAAATATTAGAATCGATGTAGATTTTCGACTTGAGCATTGGATAAAATATCAAAAACAACTACCACTAAATTTAATAAACAGAACGACTTTTAAATCAAGCGCAAGAGGAGGAAGTAATTCAGTATCTTATTTACTCTTTAAAACGATAGGATTAGATAGTAACCAAATACTAGATTTATTATTCGAGTTGGCTAAAAACCTACAAAAAATCAACATTGCTGAGAAGATTGCTTAGTTTAGCCTGCCTATAGACCGACATACAAAATTGTTTTAGAATATAGATTTAATAAATGAGGTTCAAATGAAAGTTAATTTAATACTTTTTTCTATTTCTATTCTTTTATACAATATTATTTTTCTGACCGGAAACTCTTATGCAAGCATAAATGAAAATATTATAGCTAAAGTAAACAACATTAATATATATACTACAGGATTTAATAGACTATACAATGCTCACAAAAAGCAATTACAGACAAGCTATAACTTTGATTTATTTACTCCACAAAACAAAAATCCTCAAACTATTCAAAAACGAAAATTACAAATTGGTCAAGCAAAATCTGAAGGATTAAATGTTACAACAGATGAACTTAATGAAGCAGTCAATAAATTATTAACAGAATATGGCACCATTGAAAATCTTGAAAAAAAGGCAAGAGAAAACAATTTAACACTTCAAACAATAAAAACAAAGTTGCAAGAAAATTTACTACTTGATAAATATTTTGAAATAACAATAAAAGATAAAATAACAAATCATTTAATAAATGAACTCTTAGTTATAGAAGAAGCAAAAACAAGAGAAATCGAGGTGAAAGAAGACGATATTAATAAAAGATTGAATTTTCTTAAAGATAAGCAAGGTGGAGAAGATGGATTTAAGACATTCTTAATAGAAAACAATGCAACCCTTGAAGATGCAAAAAGTGAAATAAAGAATCAGTTATTATATGAGCTAACAAAAGAACAAGTTGTAAAAGAAAATAAGGACTTTGGTGATTTCATAAACAAGAAAAAAGATTCTGCAAATATAATTATTTACAATAAAGCAGATATAAGTCAAATCAACTTGGAAGAACAAACTACACTTGGAACACCGACATCTAGCTTACGTACAAACAAATATCCAATTTCTACAAAACAAAGAGTACAGGGAATCAATAGTCTTGGAAGAGGCACAAGTCAAGTCCTCGCTGAATTAGAGAAAAAGATCAAAGACTTAAATAAGAACATTGTTAAGAATGAACAAAAACTAATCACAGAAACTATACCTAAAACAGAAAATATAAAAGAACAAAAAAAAGCATCTAGCAGCAATAACCAAATCGAGCTTAGTAAATTAAATAGACCTGTCATTTTAAAACCACTCCAGATAACTGATATCAAAGGACAAAAAACAGAAGACAGAATAATAGAACTTATAGCAAAAGATGAAGAATTAAAAGAACAAAAAAGAGAAATCAAAGAATTTGAAAGAAAAAAGAGAGAAGAAGAACAACTGGCTAAGCTTGAAATTCAAAAAACAAAAAAATCAAAAGAAACCAAACTTAAAGAAGTTGCAAGGAAAAAGAGAGAAGAAGAAGTGTTGGCTAAGGCTGAACAAGAAAAAGTGAAAAACCTGGAGAAAGAAAAAAGGCTTAATGAAGAAAAACTTGCTAAGCTAAATGAAAAAAATAAAAAAGAGATTGCATTAAAAGCTGCTAAAGAAGAAAGAGAAAAGCTCCAAGATCTTCAAAGAAAAAAAGAGAAAGAAGAAGTATTGGCTAAGGCTGAACAAGAAAAAATAAAAAACCTGGAGAAAGAAAGAAAACTTAATGAAGAAATGCTTGCTAAACTTGAAATTGAAAAAGCTAAGCAATTATTAGAAGAACAAAAACACATACAAGAACTTCCACCGTCTCAAATCTTAGAAACATTAAGACCCATCAATCTTGAACCTCGCACATCAAAATATTCAGTTAACTTAAATGACTTAAATATATTTATGACTGGTAAATCTAATTTACAAAATGTTCAAGGAGCTGGAGATAAATTCAAAACTCTAGAAGAACTCAGAAAAAGAATTGATGAAAGAAGGTTAACAAATAAGCAATAATTGCTTGGTATAATAAGCCTGATATAAATCTTTGCAAACACATGTCAAACACTATCAATCTAATAAACAAAGTATCCTTTATTGCTCATAGAGGTATTAGCTTATATAAAATTCCAGAAAACACACCTGAAGCAATTGAACAAGCTTTTAAAGCTGGCTTTGCTGTGGAAACAGATGTTCAAAAAATCCAGGGTGGGTTTGTACTTTATCATGATGATTTTATTCCTGGTCCAAATGACACAAATTTAAATGGTGGGGGATTCTATTTGCCTTCTGGTAAAAAACAAACAACAGAATGTACCCTTAAAGATTTATTACTTTTAGCTCAGTTTGATAAAGCAAACCATGAGGCTCTTTTATTCAAACAAACAGGTGAAAAAATAAAGCTGGATTACAAAGAAGAACCAAGAATTGCAACCTTGGGTGATTTGATTTATTTATTAAAAAAATATTCTAATGCTAAAGTTCATCTTGAAATCAAACGCCCAATTGAAACAGAGATTTACAACGATGGTGTAGAAGAAGAGTTGGTTGGAATGCTTAAAGATGATCAAATCTTAGAGCAAGTAACTATAATTTCTTTCAATGAAAGCAGTTTAAAAAACACAAGAAAAATTAATTCGACTATTAAACTTGGTGCTGATATTTACGGCAAACAAGCTACCAGTCTACAAGAAGCAAAGAGAATGAGGGATGAAATTGGTATTAGTTATTGGAATCCGCCTTTTAAACAAATTAATCCAGCAACAATAAATGCTTTTCATGAAATCAAAGAATTAGGATTAGAAATTGCTCCATGGCCATGGGGGGAAACAAAACAACAAGAATTAGATGAGCTACAAAATCTAATTCAAACCTTTCAACTTGGAACCATTATGACAAATCAGGCAGAAATAGCCGATAAGATTATTAATCAAAAGAAATAAAGCTTATGAACCAAAAAAAAATTACACTGTTAAGTGGCGATGGGATTGGACCTGAGGTTTCATTAGAAGCAGAAAAACTTCTTAAATTAATTGAAAACCAATACAAATATAAGCTTGCAATTGAAAAAAAAGATTTTGGTGGTATTGCAATTGATAAGCATGGAATACCATTTCCTGAGGATACTTTAAATAGCTGTAAAACTAGTGATGCTGTTTTATTAGCTGCAATTGGAGGACCAAAGTACGATTCCTTACCTCGTGAAAAAAGACCAGAAACAGGACTCTTAGCTCTAAGAAATGAGCTTAAAGCATTTGCAAATCTAAGACCTATTTTAGTATTTGATGCCTTACTCGATAGTTCCACCATTAAGAGAGATGTCCTAGCAGGAACAGATCTTCTTGTCGTGCGTGAATTAACAGGAGGATTATACTTTGGAAGACCTAAAGGTATTGAAATTAGAAATGGTAATAAAATAGGCTTCAATACTATGACTTACACTGAGTCGGAAATAAAAAGGATAGCAAAAGTTGGATTTGAAATTGCAAGAAAAAGAAAGAAGAAAATTACTTCAGTAGATAAAGCTAATGTTCTTGATGTCTGTCAGCTCTGGAGAGATACCGTAATAGAAGTATCAAAGGAATATCCAGATATTACCTTAGAACATATGCTTGTGGATAATGCAGCAATGCAATTAATAAAAAATCCAAAGCAGTTTGATGTCATCCTTACAGAAAATATGTTTGGGGATATATTATCAGACGAGGCTTCAATGCTTACTGGAAGCATTGGAATGTTGCCAAGTACATCTATTGGAGATGGAACATATCCTGCCATTTATGAACCTGTACATGGAAGCGCTCCTGACATAGCAGGAAAAAATATTGCAAACCCATTAGCCATGATGCTTTCTTGTGGAATGATGTTTAAATATAGCTTTAATGATGAGGGTATTTATGAAGCTATTCTTACCTCAATTAAAAATGTCTTAGATAAAGGCTATAGAACAAAAGATATTTTTCAGGATGGGTTTAGCCTACTTAGTACAAGTGAAATGGGAAATCTTGTTTGTAAAGAATTAGCTCTTTGTAAAGTGGCAGCTTAATCAAACCAACACTAATCTTTACTTTTATCTTGTCCGATTTTTGATTCAGTACCTTTTATCAATCGTTGAATATTTTCCTTATGCCTAATTAACACAATATAAACAGCTGCAAGTATTGTAAGCACAATATAAGGAGTGGGTTTATGAAATAAATATAACCAAAGTGGTACAAGAGGAATTGCAATAATAGAACCAAGAGATGAATATCTTGAAGTTATAACTACTACTAACCAGATAAAAAAGGTAATCACTGCAACTTTCCAACTAACAGCAATCAGTAAACCTAACCCAGTTGCAGATGATTTACCCCCTTTAAACTTTAAAAAAATTGATTTGCTATGGCCGACTATACAAGATATAGCTACACAAGCTACTAAAAATGTACAAGGTTGTAATTTTATTGAAAAATAAACTGGTACAAAACCCT
>OBEQ010061653.1_pt1 | contig 10564 bp, 8 predicted proteins | sample 1670901 | NCBI WGS metagenome assembly OBEQ01 (sample SAMEA104232315, study PRJEB22302) | groundwater metagenome | biome: forest; feature: aquifer; material: groundwater | place: USA | collected 2011-08-07 | depth 5.4 m | reverse complement strand
TATAGCTATAATTTAAATTTGTTAACCGTAAAAAGGCTATTATTTTCTAACTTTTTCATGATGAAAACTAATCAAAAGTCAAGGTTCTTTCCAAGGAATTTTTCACTTCATTTAAGGACTCGATTTAGTTCTACGAACCATTAAATTTCTCATGTTGAAGTGAAATCGCACGTAAATACTTTCCTTCACGCTCTCTTTCGCTAAAAAAAGCGAAACGCGATTACGGAAAAATTTACAGCTAATTCGGTGGAAAGTCCAATTAAAATTAGAGCTTCGCAAATAAGTATTAATTTTCTTTTTAGAATTCAGTAAAAAAAATAGTCCTCTAGCTTTTGGTCTTGATCCTAATTAACTTCTGAACCTCTCAACCTCAACCTTAACCTTAATCTCACCCTCCCCCTCTAATCTCAATCTTTTTTATATCTTTGTTAAGAGTTCATTAAAAGTTAAATAGGAAATAATTAATCATTTTGAAAATAAAATTCATTTGCATCGGTAAAACTGGAAAAGAATTTCTACTTGCTGGTGAGCAGGAATATTTAAATAGATTAAAGCATTATATCCCAATTGAAAGAATTGAAATTCCTGATATTAAAAACGCGAAAAGCTTGTCAATTGACCAAATAAAAGAATTAGAAGGAAAAGAAATATTATCTAAAGTTGCAGTTACAGAACAAATTGTTTTATTAGACGAAAATGGTAAAAATTACTCTTCTGTTGAATTTTCAGATTTTTTACAACAAAAATTTAACCAAGGCGGAAAAGGAATTGCTTTTGTTGTTGGTGGAGCTTATGGTTTTTCAGATGAGGTATATAAACAAGCGGTTACTAAAATATCACTTTCTAAAATGACCTTTTCCCATCAAATGATACGAATGATCTTTTTTGAACAAATATATCGAGCAATGACTATTTTGAAGGGGGAACCTTATCATCATCAATAAAATTTAGTGTTGTACAATTTTAATCCAAAACTTTAATGAAAAAATATTACGATCTTTTAATTTATAAAATTGCTTTATTATTTGAAAAAATTAGTTTAAATAATTTTATTATAAAAACAAGTAATTATTTTAAAGAAAACCCAAGAGTTGATTATTTATTATTATTTTTTAGTGTTTTTATAATTTCGATAGTATTATTTAATCAATTTATTTTTGGTGATTATCTTTATTTATTTAATCAGTATGATCCTGGTTTTGATTCTTTAACACATCATTATTCTGTAATGGCTCATATTTATAAAAACCCAGAAGGATTGTCTTGGTGGAGTTTTAATAGTGGTATAGGAAACAACATGTTTAGTTTGTTTTTGATATTTATAGGTGATCCGTTTATGGGGGTTTGTGCATTTTTTTGGAGTGATTTTGAAGATGGACTAATTTATATGTTGATACTTCAGTTATTAGCAATTTCGCTCCTTTTTTATAAATTCATTTTATTATTAACAAAACATAGGTATGCAGCGTTATTTGTTTCTTTACTTTTTACTTTTAATGGATTTATTGCTTTATTGGGTGTACAATACTATTTTGTCACGAAAATATTTTACTTTATTTTATTACTTTATGCTATAGAGTGTTTATTACAAAATAAAACAAAATATATACTTTATATAGCGTTCGTTTTAAATTTGATGGATATTTATTTTTTCTATCAAGGTGTGTTTTTTATAGGTTTTTATTTGATATTTAGATCAATTTACTTTTCAAGTAATCTAAAATCCTTTTTCATTCATTTCTCAAAAATTTTTGTAATAGGTTTAATTTCTTTATTTATTTCTGCAGTTTTTATTTTACCTTATTTTAGTTTATTAGCTAATAGTCCGAGAATAAGTTTTGATGGATTAATTTTAACTGATATATTAAATAAATCTTTTTCAATTCAATCTAAAGATTTCTATTTGTCTATGTTTGGTAGATTTTTTTCTACTAATTTTTCAGGCAATGCTAGTAATTATTTTGGATTTAAGGATTATACAAAACCAGCATTGATCTATTCAGGTATAATTATTTTTCTTGTTTTACCTCAAGTTTTTTTCTTGAAGAACCGAAAAGATAAAATTGCTATTATATTTCTTATAAGTGTTACATTATTTACTTTGTTTATACCCTTCTTTGCATTCTTATTGAATAATTTCGTTGTTTTATACTATAGATGGACTTATACTATTATTGCATTTAATTTAATCGGTGTAGCCATAATTTTAAAGTCTTTTATAATTGATAAAACGTTAAATGTTAAACTATTAAAATGGACTTTCGGAATCATTATTTTTTTATTTTCTGTTTATCTATATCATTATAAATTTAAAGATGGGGAATTGTATTTCACAGGTTTACGAGGATGGTTTCATGCTGAAAAGTACACTTATTTAAAACCTTTATTTCTTAGAATTGGATTATTTCTATTTTGTTATTTTTTACTGCTACAACTTTTAAATAAATATAAGTTTATTGTTGGTTCAATACTTATGTTATTGATTAGTTGTGAAGTTGTATTCGAGAATTATCCAACTTTTAACACAAGAGGAAGGATAAAGAAAAATCATATTCCTTATGATAATTCATCAAATGATATTATTCAAAAAATTAAAAGTGATGATAAATCACCTTTTTATAGAATTGATAAAAATTACTTTTCTTTTTATAATTCGTATAATGATGCTTATGTCCATCAATATTATGGGCTGAAATCATATAATTCTACAAATCACAAATCATATTATGATTTTTTAATTTTTTCAAATTGTCTGAGTGGATTAGATTGGATGAATGTGCTTCCTCATGCTTCTCCTAATTTTAAGCGATATAAAATTATGGATTTATTATCTGTTAAGTATTTATTAAGTAAGAAAGAAGTAAATGATACTAATTTTTTGTTATTGAATAAATATAAAAACATAAATATTTATAAAAATAAAAAAATGAAGTCTTTTGGTTCTTTATATACTAAATCTATTTTACTGAAAAACATTCTTAAATATTCTACTTTAGAAAGAGATAGTATTCTATGTTCTAGATTACTTATTGAAGATAAAGACAAAGAAAAACTTTCGAAATATTTATCATTGAATGAATCAGTAAATGATGAACAAAATTCATTTAAAATTAATTCATTTAAAAACTCTACGATATCAGGTTCAATTAATTCTTTAAAAAATTCAGTTCTTTTTTTTAGCATTCCACATGATAAAGGATGGGAAGTAAAAGTGGATAATAAAATATGCAAATTTTACAAGGTAAATATTGGTTTTATAGGAATTCCTTTAAATAAAGGATTTCATAAAATAGAATTAACTTTTTTCCCTCCTGGATTGAAAGCAGGTTTTTTAATATCCAGTCTTACACTATTAATTTTATTTGTGATTATAGGAATTAAAAAGATATTCTTTTAATTTTCATTTTGTAGCTGTTATAAATACAGATTGTGCTATATATGTAAATGGTGTTTTTTCTAAAATAGATCCTATTTTTATTACTGTTTTAATTAGTTTTTCAGGTATATTCGGAAGCAAAAAATCTTTTATCTCGGTAGAAGAACTTGAAAATTTTGCTTTTTTTAATTTCTCCTTTATAAAATGGGCAGAAAACGCCATTTCATCTGGTTCTAAAAATGTTTTTACACGTAAATATGGAATTTTAAAAATAAGTGCAACGTATGGGTTGTATATATTAGGTTCAATAAATATAATTTTTCCTCCTGGTTTTAGTAATTTATTAAGGTTAATCAGTGAATTATCGATATTAAAGTATAAATGATGTAAAATGCCATTTCCAATTACATAATCGAATTTCCCATATTCCATTTCACCTTTAAATGATTTAGAATTATTAAAGTCGGCAACTTCAAAAGATAGATTTTGTCCTTTATAGTTTTTATTTGAAATATCTATGAATTTTTGAGACAGATCTATTCCTAAACAATTAGCTCCAGTAATATCAGAAATATATTTTAAAGCATCACCTGTCCCACAGCCTATTTCTAAAATGTTGGATTGATTAGTGAGATTTTTCACGTCCATTTGATTTATCATATAATCGCATCTTCTCTCTTTTCTGATTTTAGCAGCTAATGTATTTTCAAAGATTTGATTAAATCCTCTTTCATCTTTAATATCACTCATTATTTTGTAATTTTTATAGTGTATCCTAGTGGATCTAAGTTACTTCCTAAGTTTAATGTAATACTGATATGTGCAATTAATACGGTGATAGCCAAAATTGGAAGTAGGGCGATCCAAAATGGTAATAATAATAATTTAATAAAATTGTTAGGTTTTAGATTTCTAAAAAACAGTACAATTATTTTTGCACAAATGGATAACACATCCGTTCCTCTGGGTGTTATTTCAACTGTAGAAAATTTAGAGAAGATTTTTTCCAAAGCACTAGGGGTGTATCTAAAGTAATCATAAGGGATGTAATGATACCTTGCTGAAAAAGGGATAGTAATTATTAATTTAGCTCCCGTTTTACTAACTCTGAGCATTTCATCTATCAATATTTGATAATTAAAAACATGTTCTAAAACTTCAGTACATATTATGGCATCAAAAGTATTATCTTTAAATGGAATTATTTCGCCGTTAAATACTGTGATGTCATTATTAATATAATCAAAACTAGAAGCTTCTACTACATCAATTCCTTTGTATTTTGTTTCATTCTTATTTAGTAAATATCTATATGGACTTTGTCCACAACCGATATCTAAAATTTCACCCCTAAATAATGGTAACTCTTTTTTAATATCTGAATAGATAGTTAGAATTTGTAAATCTAAAAGCATTCTTCCATAAAACTTCACTTTTCTTACAAAATTTGTTGGAGGTTCGTGTTTAATTGGCTTAAACCCTTCATCTGAATATTTAGTCATTATTACTTTAAAAGATTATTTAATTCATTATTTGTTTCTATTGTTCTTCCTTTTATAATCACTTTATCTCTAATGAATTTTGGTCTCGATTTAGTTTCATCTACCACTTTAGATAAGTATTCTCCAACAAGTGAAATTGCTAACAATTGAACACCCCCAAAAAATAATACTAATATAATGATAGTTGGTATTCCATGAGGTAAATCAGGATGTCGAATTTTCATAATTACTTGAAAAGCTATTGCTATAAAAGAAGCTATTGTTAAAAAGAATCCAGTATAACTCATTATTTCTAGAGGCATATAACTGAATGATAATATTCCTTTTTTTGCCCACCAAATATTTTTGCGTAAGTTATTGGTGCTGACTCCAAACATTCTTTCAGGTCTAATATAATCAACGCCAATTTGCTTAAAACCTACCCAAGCTCTTAACCCTCTTAAAAATTGTTCTTTTTCTGGTAAATTAACTAGATGTTCTACTACTTTTTTATCTATTAATGAAAAATCCCCTGCATCTTGAGGGATATTTATGTTAGACATTTTACTAAATATTTTATAAAATGTTTTATAAGAAAAATTCATAAAAGCAGTTGCCTCACGTTTAATTCTTCTACCATATACAACTTGATTTCCATTTTGCCATTGTTCAAAAAATTGCTCTATTAACTCAGGAGGATCTTGTAGATCACCATCCATCAATACAACAGCGTCTCCAGTCGTGATTTCCATCCCACTTACAAAAGCAGCTTGGGAGCCGAAATTTCTAGAATGTTTTATGGAGATAACGTTTAAATCTTTTTCACAAATTTCTTGTAAAACATTTTCAGTGTCATCTGGTGAATTATCGTTTACAAATATAATTTCATAATTACAACCTATTTTATTAAAAACCTCAACAAGTCGGTTATACATAAATGGAATTGCTTCAGCATCTTTGTAGCAAGCAATAATTGGGCTAATTTTAGCTAGTTTTAGTGGTGATTTAAAGGCGGTTAATATTTTATTTGTGTAATCAATTTCTTTTTGCCAAGTAGCAAATTTTAACAATCCTTCTTCCAAATTTATTTTTGGTTGCCATTTTAAAAGATGATTTGCTTTTTGATTGTTTCCATACCATTCTGTAGTATCCCAACTTCTATTTACCATTGTTCCCCAATGTGGAGAAGAATCTATTCCAAATATTTTCTGACTTGTATTTGCTAAATCTTTTAAAGTTGTTTTAGTCCCACTGCCAATATTAATGGATTGCCCCATATTACTTGAGTCAACATGATTGGCAGCGTCTAAAAAAGCTTCAACACAATCATCAATATACACAAAATCTCTGGATGTTTCTGGATTAACTAAAGGAGGATAAGAGTTTTTTAAACCTAATTCAATAATTTTAGGGATCAATCTATCTGGTTCTTCCCAGGGTCCATAAATCGAATATAGCCTTAGATTTAAACATGGAATAGTGTGAAATTTTGCGTAAAATGATATTAAGTAGGAAGTGCTTATTTTAGAAACTGCATAATGACTATTTGGCATCAATTCACTATTTTCAGAAGGATTTGCACTATTTAAACCATATTCAGAGCTACTTCCCGCATGAATATATGCTTTTATTTCTTTACATGCTTCTAAAATGTTTACTGTTCCATTTACATTTGTTTCGTATATTAAATTAGTGTTATTTTGTTTGCTATAAGCTCCATAAGCAGAAAGATTAAATATTGTTTTTGGATGATGTTTATCAAATGTTGAATCTACAGATTTTTTGTAATTGATGTCACAATACAAAATATTATTCACAGGAATTTCTAATAGTTTCAACCTCCAAGCTGATCTAGGATTATGAGTTATTGCAAAACAATCTGATCTGTATTTTAAAATAGTATCCATCAGATTTGCTCCAATAAATCCGCTAGCTCCAAAAATATAAATAGGTCCTTTTAATTGTAAAATTTTGTTTTGAATACTCGTCATTTAAATTTCTTTTAGTAAAGATATTTCTTTTTTTATATTTTCTGGATTTAATCCACTTTCAGTTTGATGAAAAAGTTGATTTCCATATAATTTAGATGGATAACCTTTTGCATGTAAACTAATGAAATGGTCAATTTTTAGACTGTTTTTAGTTATTTTAGCTAAAATGTGTTCACCAAGCCCACCTCTCTCAACATGCTCTTCAATTACAATAATTTTTTTTGTTTTAGTAATACTGTTAATTAAATCTTCATTAAAATCAACTAATGGAACTGTTAGAATTGTAAATAAATCGACATCATTAAATTCTGATATTGCTTCAAGAACGTTATGTACGATAGGACCTAATGCAATTATAGTTATCTTATTTATTTTACTTTTAATTATTTGATTAATTGAAGAAATTGTTATTTTTTTTGGATATAGTTTTCCTAAACCTAAACGTAGATATGCAGGTTTTTTTAAAGAAGTTATTTGATTTAGACAATATTCAATATCTTCAGTAAAAGCGGGGATCCAACAAGTCATATTGGGCAACATACTTAGACAACCAATATCTTCTATCGCATGATGAGTAGCTCCCATAATACCATACCCATATCCACCGCCATTACCCACAATATATACAGGCAAATTATGAATACAAACATCAATTTTGATTTGTTCAAAGCATCTATAAACGGCAAATGGAGCAATACTGTATGTAAATGTTTCAAACCCTTTATACGCCAATCCAGCTGCAACGCCAACCATATTTTGCTCTGCTACACCAGCATTTATAAAACGATCACCAGAAATTTCTTGAATTTTTTCAAAAGCGTTGAAACCCAAATCTCCTGTTATGAATACAGTATTAACTTGATTTTCTAAAATTTCTTCTATTTTTTTTGAGAATTCGTTACGCATAATAATTTTCTTCTATTGATTGTATAGCTTTATGGTATATTTCAGTATTCATGGGTAAATAATGCCATTCTAATTTATTTTCCATGAAAGAAACACCTTTTCCTTTTATAGTGTTTGCAATGATTAATTTTGGTTTACCATTTTTTTTGGTAGAAAAGTTTTTAATATTTAAAATTAATTTTTCAACTGAATGGCCATCTTCTTCAACGACATCAAATCCTAAGCTTTCCCATTTGTAAAAATCTGCTGAATCACCTAGAACATCTTTGGTGTATCCAAACCCTTGTAAATTATTTTTGTCTATCAATACAATAAGGTTATCAAGTTTTTTTGAGGTTGCAAAATGTGCAGCCTCCCAAGTTGTCCCTTCATTTGTTTCACCATCAGACATTAAAATGAACACTAAATCATCATTTTTTTGTAATTTATTTGCATATGCAATTCCACATCCAATCGGAAAACCATGACCTAAAGAACCTAAAGCAAATGGAATATTAGTAAAAGAATTAGCGGATGGATGAGCCGATAATTTCGTTCCATTTTTATAAAAGGTATCAAGAGTTTCATCATTAATTTCTGTGGTGTGATTTAAAATTGTATATAAAGCTCCTGCAGCATGACCTTTAGAAAGAATTACTCGCTCATTTATTTTTTTTATTTCGAATAATGCAATTAATAGATCGATACAACTTAATGAACAGGCTATATGACCAGCATTGGCTTTGTAATATAAAGAAAGTAATTTTAAACGAATATTTTTTTGCGTATTTATAAATGACATTTATGAATGATTTTAAATATAATAATTGCAAGTTAATAAAATTATAGATTTTAATTAACTGAAATTTTTATATTATGATGTTTTTATTTTTATTTGTAAACTACAAATAATACATTACAACTTATAAGTTTAGTGATTTATTATTAATTTTGGCTAAAAAAAGAATGTTAGATTTATTCGAGCTAGATTATTTTTCGATTCTTGATATTGCTTGGGGTGTTATGTTTCTTGTTTTAATGATGTATTATGTAAATACAAAAAAAAAACAATTTAGTGAATTAGAGTATTATAAATATTACAATAAGAATGTTTATCTTAAAATGACTTTAGGGTTTGCTTATGCTTGTTATTATATTTTAGTGATTGATGGAGGAGACACATTGGCTTATTGGGATGGAGGTCTTAAAATGTATAATTTATTTTGGAAATCGCCTTCGATGTATTTTCAAGAAATGTTCAATGAGCCGACATTGGAAATGAATTGGTCACATTTTGATATGGTAACTGGATATCCTCCTGGTTGGATTTATAGGGAAAAGGAAAGTTGGTTCATTTCTAAAATCATGTCTTTATTTGTCTTTATTTCTTTTAAAAGCTATATAGTTACGACATTGATGTTGTCCTATATTTCTTCTATGGCATCCTGGAAATTATTTGAATTGGTTCTAAGTTTTGGATTGAATACAACAAAATCTATAGCTATTGGGGTTATTTTTATACCATCTGTTAGTTTTTGGTGTAGTGGTATAAATAAAGATATGGTTGTTCTTTTTAGTACAATTTATATTGTTCACCATGCTTTTCAACTTTTAACTCCAACTAAAGAATCGAGTTATAAAAACGTACTTTGGATACTTTTTTATGTATTATTGCTATCGTTTATCCGTAGTTTTATGATTACGACGATAATGGTTCCATTGATTTTTACATACAGTGCCAGATTAGCGAATAAATACAGAGAAAATAAATTTACTTTTTATTTAATACGTTTACTTTCAATTGTAGTTGGCGTTTTATTTTTCTATTTTCAGGGAAGTAGTTTAACAAATTCAGAAAAATTAGAAGAAGCTGCTGTAATTCAAAAAGATTTTGCTGAAAACGAGTCCTATACTGGAACTCGTTATGATTTAGGTGTAACTGATTTTAGTTCAGCAGGTATGCTAGCTGCTTTCGTTCCTGCTGTAATAGCAGGATTTTATAGACCTTTTATTTGGGAATCTTTGAGTCTTACGCTTATTTTAAATGGTTTAGAAGGTTTGTATTTTTTGTATTTAACTTTTATTTTTTTTAAATCTAGATCTTTAAAAAAAATAAATCTTATTCGAAAACATGAGTTTTTTATTTTCGCATTCTTTTTCTCTTTATTAATGGCGTATATGTCAGGATTAACATCTGGATTAATGGGTGTTTTGGTTCGTTTTAAAGCACCGTTAATTCCATTTTTAGTGTTACTATTGTCAATGGACACAGCTTTGATAAAAGAAGAAGATGATGATGATGATGAGAATCATGAAGTGGTTGAAATAAAAGATAAACAGTTAATAGATTAAATGGCTGAAATAGATAATAGTTGGTATGCAGTGTATACCATGCCTCGGGCAGAAAAAAAAGTATTTAGTAGACTTGAATTAGTTGGGTACAATGTATATCTTCCTTTGACTTCTTCCATTCGAGTTTGGAGTGATCGAAAAAAAAAAGTAACTGTTCCATTGATTTCATCGTATGTTTTTGTTAAATGCAAGGAAAATGTATTAAGAGATGTTTTTAAAATTCCTGGAGTTTGTGGTGTGTTAAAATATTTGAATAAACCTGCTATTATAAAAGATTCTGAAATTGATTTATTGAAATTTTTAATGAGTGATGCTGAAAAAGTAACTGTTTTAGAAGATTTTCAATATATTTCAGGAGAAGAAGTTATAATATTAAAAGGACCATTCAAAGGTTTAAAGGCACAATTTATTGATTTACAGAGTAAATACAGAATATTAGTAAATGTTGAAGGATTAGGAGTGAGTTTAGAAATAAATTT
>OBEQ010411206.1_pt1 | contig 10567 bp, 10 predicted proteins | sample 1670901 | NCBI WGS metagenome assembly OBEQ01 (sample SAMEA104232315, study PRJEB22302) | groundwater metagenome | biome: forest; feature: aquifer; material: groundwater | place: USA | collected 2011-08-07 | depth 5.4 m | reverse complement strand
TGCGAACCGCGATGTTGGATGAAAGTCTTCGAACGCCGATCTTCCGTACGCTCCTGACGCAGTATTCGCTTGCGTCGAATAAAACGTTCACGTGGGTGCCTTGACTCGGATGGAGGTTCTCGTCCATGGCTGATCTCATCGATGTGTTGAACCACGTATCGACGTTGACCAAGGCTGCGTGGATGCTCTGGCTCGTGTGGAGCGTCGTCCAGATCGGCTGGTATCGCCGCTTCGCCGTCGCGGTGCCGGCGCCGCAGCCGGAGCGGGGGCCCCGGCTCGAACAGCGCCATCCTGGACCAAAGGTTCGTCGCCCCGAAGACCTGACGACCACTTCAGAGTCCCGATCGCGTCCGGCTGAACCCGAGAAGCGGTTTGGCGGAACGTTCATCAGCCTCGGGCTCGACGAGCGGCGCTCAGCAGCCTTCGATCAACCCGTCAGCTAATCGCAACGCCCGGTCGCAGCCAGGTCTTCCTGGACTCGTTCACCCCCGACCCGGGGGCCGGCCCGATGGATGTGGCAAGGTACATAAAGTCGCCTTGATCTCCCGTCCAAGGCTGTGGTCAAATCCGCGCAATGAAGATCAACAACCGGTGGTTTCAGCTCGGCGCGTCCGTGATCGCGATGATCATGATCGCCAATCTGCAGTACGCGTGGACATTGTTCGTACAGCCACTGCAACAGGGAACCGGCTGGAAACTGTCGGAGGTTCAGTACGCGTTCGCGCTGTTCATTCTGTTCCAAACGTGGGTCCAGCCGCTGGACGGTTGGCTGATCGACCGCATGGGCCCTCGCTGGTTCATCAGTGCGGCCGGCCTGTTGTGCGGGATTGGCTGGGCCGGAATGGGGTACGCGACAACGTTACCGATGCTCTACACACTCTATTGCGCGGCAGGGGTTGGAGCGGCATTCGTCTACAGTGGCTCGATCGGATCGGCGCTGAAATGGTTCAAAGAGCGCCGCGGATTGGCGTCGGGAATCATGGCGGCCGGATTTGGCGGGGGTACAGCGCTCTTCATCCCCTTCATTTCGTGGATGATCGCCAACCGCGGATATCAGGCTGCATTCGTATCGACCGGCGTGTTTCAGGGCCTGGTGATCGTCGTGGTCGCGCAGTTCCTGAGACATCCCTCCGTTGAATCGGAAGCCCCGGGGCAGACGGCCGCCAGTAGAAGTGCACAGGGACATCAGTTCACGACCCTCGAGATGCTCAAGACGCCCCAGTTCTATCTGATGTACGCGGCGTTCGTGATGATGGGCACGGGGTTCCTGCTCGCGACGGCGAATCTTGCTCCGATCGCGCGATCGTGGGGCTTGACCGCCGCGGCGGTGACCCTGGCCGCGACGTTCAGCCCGCTTGCAAACGGCGCAAGCCGAATCTTCTGGGGCTGGGCGTCGGATCGCACGGGGCGAGAGAACGCAATGATTGTCGCATTCACGCTGAATGCGGCTTGTCTGCTGCTGGTGCTCAGGCTTGGTCAATTGTCGGGTGCCTGGTTCGCCTTCAGCCTTGTGCTGGTCTATTTCACTGGAGGACAGATCTACTCCCTGTTTCCATCCACCACGGGCGATTACTTCGGCACCAGGCACGCGACGTCAAACTATGCCGTGCTGTACACGGCAAAAGGCGTCGCGGCGTTCATCGGAGCATTTGGTGGACCGCTGCTCTTTGAGAGGTACGGCAACTGGGATGCCTGCTTCTACGGCAGCGCGGTGCTGGCCCTTGTCGCCGCAGTGCTCGCGTTTGCTCTCCGCGCGTCGCGCAGCGCGGCGCCTCGCGCGGCCCGTATCGAGGTACCCGCGTAGCCCGAGTCCATGGAACTCACCAATTACCTTGGCGGCGGCTGGCGCCGCCCTCATAGCAGCGCGTACGTTCCAGTCATCAACCCCGCAACGGCTGAATCGATCGCATCGGTGCCACTGTCGTCGACCGCCGACGTGGCCGACGCGGTGGCTGCCGCGCGTGCCGCGTTTCCGGCGTGGCGGCGCACCCCGCCCGCCGAGCGCATCCAGTACCTCTTTGCGTTGAAGAGGCTTCTCGACGACAACATTCGCGATCTGGCGAAAACGATCACGATGGAATGTGGCAAAACGCTCTCCGAGGCGGAGGGTGAGCTGCGCCGTGGCATCGAGAACGTCGAGGTCGCGTGCGGCATCCCGACGCTGATGATGGGTGCCAACGTCGAGGACATTGCGCGCGGCATCGACGAGTTCATGATTCGCCAACCGGTCGGCGTCGTGGCAATCATCACGCCTTTCAATTTCCCCGGCATGATTCCGCTCTGGTTCATCCCGTACGCCATCGCGTGCGGCAACTGCGCGATCGTCAAGCCGTCGGAGAAAACGCCGGTGACGATGGCGCGCTTCTTCGAACTGCTCGAGGCGACTCACCTCCCCGCCGGCGTGCTCAATCTCGTGCACGGTGGACGCGAGGCGGTGGATGCCCTGCTCGATCATCCAGGCGTGCGCGCCGTATCGTTCGTCGGATCGTCACCCGTGGCGCGCCACGTGTACAGCCGCGCCGCGGCCGCCGGCAAACGCGTGCAATGCCAGGGCGGCGCGAAGAATCCGACCGTCGTCCTCCCCGACGCGGACATGGAGATGACGACGAAGATCGTGGCGGACTCGGCGTTCGGCTGCGCCGGCCAGCGCTGCCTGGCGACGTCGGTGGCCATTGCGGTCGGTGACGCAGCGCGCGTATTTCCAGGGATGATCTCCGACGCGGCGGCCTCGCGGCGTGTCGGCAATGGGCTGGACGAGGGCATCGAGATGGGGCCGGTGATCACCCCGCAGAGCAGACAGCGCATCCACGGGCTGCTGGCGGGCGCGGCGCGTGATGGCGCGAAGACGCGCGTCGGCGGCGCTGAGGCCCGCGTGCCTGCCGGACCAGGGAACTTCGTCGCGCCGACCGTGCTGGAAGACATCCGCCCGGATGCGGAAATCGCGCGCTCCGAGGTGTTCGGTCCTGTGCTCAGCGTCATGCGCGTGCAGACCATCGACGAAGCCATCGAGTATGTGAATCGATCGGCCTACGGCAACATGGCGTGCCTGTTCACGCGTGACGGCCTCGCGGCGCGGCGCTTCCGCTACGAGGCCGACGTGGGCAATGTGGGCATCAACGTCGGCGTCGCTGCGCCGATGGCGTATTTCCCGTTCTCAGGGTGGAAAGAGAGTTTCTTCGGCGACCTGCACGCACAAGGTCGCGACGCGATTGATTTCTACACGCAGAAGAAAGTGGTGGTGGAACGATGGCCGACCGAATGGTCTCGAAAGTTCTGACATTGGCGCGAATGGTTTGGATCCTGCTTCTCGGCGCGGCGCTGCTCGCGCAGGGAGACAGCCAGCCCACCAACAGTCTTGCGAACCCCTATCGCACGGTCGAAAGCTACTTCAAGATGCCCGAGGGGCGAAAGTGGGGATCGACGAGCGCAGTCGAAATCGACAAAGACGGCCGGAGTGTCTGGGTGGCGGAACGCTGCGGCGCCAACACGTGCACCGGTTCGACACTGCCATCGGTTCTGAAGTTCGATGCGTCCGGCAGGCTGGTCGCCAGCTTCGGCGCGGGCATGCTGATCTTTCCGCACGGGATTCACGTGGATCATGATGGCAGCGTCTGGGTGACCGACGGACAGGACAATGCGCCGCGCCCCGCGGGCACGGTCGCCAACACGCTCGTAGGCCCACCGTCGGGCGCAACAAAGGGCAACCAGGTGTTCAAGTTCAGCCCGGCGGGCAAGCTGCTCATGACACTCGGGACCGCGGGCGGCGCCGCCTCTCCGGGATTCTTCTACCAGCCGAACGACGTGCTCGTCGCGCCGAACGGCGACATCTTCGTATCCGAGGGGCACGGGGGCGCCAACTCGCGGATCCTGAAGTTCTCCAAGGACGGGAAACTGATCAAGACGTGGGGTACAAGAGGGTCTGGTGACGGCGAGCTGGATGGCCCGCATGCGCTGGCGATGGACTCACGAGGCCGGCTGTTTGTCGGCGATCGCAGCAACAACCGGATCGTCATCTTCGATCAGGATGGCAGGCAGCTCGCCGTGTGGCGGCAGTTCAGCCGGCCGAGTGGGATCTACATCGATAAGAAGGACAACATCTACGTCGCCGACTCGGAGTCGGAATCGGTGTCGCGCAATCATGATGGATGGAAGCGCGGCATTCGCGTCGGGAGCGCACGCGACGGATCCGTCACCGCGTTCATCCCCGATCCGGTCGAGAAAGCCACAACGACGAGCGCGGCCGAGGGGGTGGCGGCCGATGCCGACGGCAACATTTATGGCGCGGAAGTCGGTCCGATGGGCGTGAAGAAGTACGCCAAGCTGCCCTAATTTCCCCCAGTAACCTGTGGACAGATCCGCCTCATTGGTCCTGCTGTTTCGCGCGCGTGCCGCCTGGATCCTGCTTGCCCTTGTGGCGGTCGGAACGATACCGACAGATCTCGCGTCTGCGCAGTCCACAGCGGCCGTTGTCCAGGCCATCGCCAACCCACGAACCATCCCACGCACTCCAGACGGGAGGCCGGACCTGCAGGGCATCTGGCAGGTCGGTAGCCGCGCGGCATACGACCTCGAGGATCATCCCGCTCGGTACGGGATGCCTGCGGGCCGCAGTGTGGTCGAGGGCGACGTCATTCCATATCAGCCCTGGGCGGCGGCGAGGAAGGGCGAGAACTTTGCCCAGCGCGCCACCGCCGATCCGCTCGCGCAGTGCTACCTGCCGGGAGTGCCGCGCATCATGTACATGGAGTTTCCCTTTCAGATTTTTCAGACGCGCGACCATCTCGCGATGACCTTCGAATGGCAACAGGTCTTCCGGCTGATTTACACGAACGGGAGTCGTTCACCGACGCCACTCGAGTTCTGGATGGGGGACTCCCGGGGCCGCTGGGAGGGCGACACGCTGACCGTCGACGTCACGAACCACAACGACCGTACATGGTTCGACATGGCCGGGAGCTTCCCCAGCGACGCGCTGCATGTTGTCGAGCGCTACACCATGCTGGATGCCGACACGATCCGGTATGAAGCCGCCATCGAGGATCCCAAGGTGTTCACGCGGCCGTGGAAGATGAGCATGCCGCTGCGCAGACAGAAGGACATGGCGCGCGTGCTCGAGTATCAATGCCGCGCGGAAATGGAGGAGGCGAACGGCGATTTCAAACCGGACCCACGCACCTGGTACCAGAAGGCATCAGGCGGCGCAACGCCCGCGGCTACTCAGAAGGTTCGTGCGACAGCACCTGCGAACCCCGCAGTCTCTAGGCGCCGCATGCCTGACGGGAAGCCTGATCTGTCTGGATTCTTCCAGGCCGATGCCGGAGGGGCCAACTGGGGGTTCGAGCCGCACGCGGAGCCGTTCACACCGGGAGGCCGCGGCGTCCTGGTCGATCCTCCGAATGGAGGGCTGCCGTACCAGCCGTGGGCGAGAGCGGAAAAACAGGACCGCAATCGACCCGAGCGCGGATACGACGACCCGACGGCGCATTGCTTCGCCGGCGGTGTTCCCCGCTCACTCTATGTCCCTTCTCCGTTTCACATTCTGCAGACGCCGACGTACGTGGTAATTCTGCTCGAGCGCATGTCATGGCGTATCGTGCCGCTGGATGGGCGCCCCCACCTCCCAGACACCATTCGTCTCTGGCACGGTGATTCGCTCGGGCGCTGGGAGGGCGATACGCTGGTCATCGAAACCACGAACCTGAACGGCAAAACCTGGTTGAACGAGGTCGGCGACATCGTCAGTCATGCCGAGACGGTCATCGAGCGATTTACGCCCATCAACGCCGACACTGTTCAGTACGAGGCGACCGTCAACGACCCGATCGTCTACACGCGTCCGTGGACAATCGCGATGCCGCTCAAGCGCCAAGAGGGCGGCTTACTCGAGGTCGCGTGCCTCGAGGACAACCAGGACCTTCAGCACCTGAAGGATGTCAGGGATGGGACCAAGCAATGACGAGACACGTCTGGCTCGCCACGATGCTGTGGTGCGCGATGGCCGCGACCGCGGCCGCGCATCACTCGTTTTCGGCCGAGTTCGACATCAACAAGCCGACTACCATGACCGGCACCGTGACGATGGTCCGGTGGTCGAACCCGCACGGATGGATCTACGTCGACGTTAAGGACGCCAATGGAAAAGTGGTGAACTGGGCGTTCGAAACGGCGGCTGCCAATCAGTTGTACCGCCGCGGATGGCGGCCGGAGGATATCCCAACCGGCACTCTCGTCACGATCGAAGGTTGGCTCGCGCGAAATGGTACGCCTATGGCCAACACGGACAAGATCGTTTTGCCGGATGGCCGTAAGCTGCTCGGAGCGGCGGCGTCCGCTGGCCCGCTAACGCCATGACCCTTCGGCCCCGCCCTCGCTAGATCGTTTTTCACTACGACGGACCACCGAGGCACTGAGGCACCGAGGCAGAACCAAAATGAATTCCTCGGTGTCTCGGTGTCTCGGTGGTACGCGGCTGTGAAATACGCTCTGGTCACGCCCGTACGTCAGGAAACAGGCAGCGTAAAGGTGATCGTCGTCCCCTGCCCTGCCCGGCTCTCAGCGCGAATCTCCCCACCATGCGCGACAACCAGGTTGCGCGCGATCGTCAGCCCAAGCCCTGATCCGCGCGATCCGCGCCCCTTGTAGAAGCGATCGAAAATCTTCGGGACGTCCTCCGCGGCAATGCCCGCGCCGTTGTCACTGACTTTCACTTCAATGACGTCGCCACGCCTGACCGCATCGACCGATACGGCGCCGCTGGGCGGCGTGTGGCGCATCGCATTCGAGACAAGATTCGTCACGACCTCGCGGATGCGAAGCGGGTCAATTTCAACGAGGGGTAAATCCGGCGGCGCGTCGACCCGGACCGGCGCCTGACCCGCTGTTGAATCGATCGCCAACGACGCGACCGATTCGTTCAGCAACATCCCGAGATCGGTGGGCTCCTTCTGCAGCGCCAGCATCCCGCTTTCCGCGTGCGCCAACGTCCGAAGATCCTCAACGAGGCGCGTGAGCATGCGCGTTTCCTCGAGCACGGCAGAGATCTGCGCCTCGTCGCGCGGATAGACGCCGTCCAGCATCCCTTCGAGCCGCCCCTGCATCACCGCAAGCGGATTCCGCAGCTCGTGCGCGACATCGGCCATCAGGTGCCGTCGTTGCGCATCCTGCGCCTCCAGGCGCGTCGTCATGCTGTTGAACGCGCGCGCGACCGTGCGGACCGACGGAGGCCCCTCTTCCGAGAGACGCGCGGCGAAATCGCCGACCGCGACACGATTGGATGCCTCGACGATATCGCCGAGTGGCGTCCCGAAGCGTCTCATCACAACCCGCGCGAGACCAAGCACGACGACAACGATAAGGACGCCTATGGGGATCGCGGGAAGCCGGAACGGCTGCCCGTAGGGGCCGCGTGCCGCCGTCAGCCAGGAGAGAACCGTGGTCGCGCCGATCACGCTGAGGAACAGGACGACGGTAAAGAAGCACCCCGCACGCCGCGCGAATCGCGCACGCCCGCGCCGCCATGCATGCGGTCCACCCTGCGGGGGCCACGGTTCGTTGACAGGCCACCAGGGGGGCTGCGATCGACCGCCGCGCCAGTCTCGTCTTCTCATTCCGCGAACTTGTAGCCCATCCCGTAGACGGTGAGCACGTACCGCGGGTTGCGGGAATCGGGCTCGATCTTCCGCCGGATGTTCTTGATGTGGGTGTCGATGGCACGCTCGAACGATTCAACGTCGGTCCCACGCACGGCATCGAGCAGCTGGCTGCGTGTGAAGATGCGGCCCGGCTGCCGCGCGAGGGCGGCCAGGAGCTGAACCTCGGTGGTCGTCAGATCGATCGCGGCGGTTCCGCGTGTCACCTGCATTCGCGCAAGGTCGATCGTCAGATCCAAGCGCCTGAGCACGTCACCGCTCGCGCCCGCGGCATCGACGCGCCGCAGGACCGACTTCACGCGCGCGACCAGCTCCCTCGGGCTGAACGGCTTCGTCATGTAGTCGTCAGCGCCAAGCTCGAGGCCGGTGAGGCGATCGGACTCCTCAATCCGCGCCGTCAGCATGATGATCGGAGCGTCCCCTTCGCGCCGCAGCGCCCTGGCAACGTCGAAACCACTCATCCGCGGCAGACCGATGTCGAGCACGATCAAGTCGGGTCGGCGGGTGCGCGCCACGGTAAGGGCGTCGACGCCGTTGTCTGTCGTGATCACGTCGAACCCCGCGTGACGCAGGTAGTCGCCCGCGATGGCAGCAATCGACGGCTCGTCATCAACGACAAGAACGGTTTTCATGAGGTCGGGGTCGGGGCGCTTCTGATCCCGAATTGTGGACCGATTGTGGAGGGCTCGAACGTGCCACCTCTCTCTCGCAGGCGGACCTGCGTGACCGCTGAGCGCCAGATATTCGTCGTCCGACAACGAATAGCAACCACGAAGACGCGAAGGGCACGAAGCAAATTGGACTTCGTGTCCTTCGTGACCTTCGTGGTTGACCTCCTTGAGGTCAGGGCGCGCTCGGGGGTGACGAGGGCGCGTCGCGCATGCGATCGTGGGCGCGACGGTGCCAGTCGTCGAACCGCTCGGGCCAGTAGTTTGGATCGCCGTGCCAGCGGCGGCGCCACCCGTGTCCGCCCCAGAAGAAGATCCCGCGGAACAGAAAGATCCAGAAGAACACGAACAGCAGCGGACCGAAGAACCCGAATCGCCACGGACGGTAGTAGCCGTACGGGTAGTACGGGTAGGGCCCGGGGGCCACTGGCGGTGCGCCTGCTGCCGGGGGCGCGGCGACGACGGGCGGCTGAAGCGCCAGCCCATGAGATACGCCCGCCTGATACGTCACGGTGCCGATTGCGACAGCCGCGAGTACGGCGAAGAGCACCACCGCCCACCGCCTCATTCCGAAACCATTGTGCATGACATTCTCCTTGTCCTCACGTAGAGGCGGACTTTGAGGTCCGCCTGTCTGGAGAATGCCGCGCGATTGTGAAGGAACTATGAAGAGGGTTACGGGATGCGCTCGAACCAGCCATGCGGTTGCACTCAATTCGATGAAAGATCCACACTGCTGCTCATGCCTACTCCTCGCGAACGCGCGCCGTACTCCGCGATCGTTGATCGCCCGCCCCTGCCTGCCTTGCCAGGCGGCAACCGAATTGTGTTCTGGACGATCGTCAACGTGGAGGTATGGGACATCTCACGTCCGATGCCCCGGGTGCTCCTGGTCCCGCCGCAGGGCCAGATCAGGCATCCCGACGTGGGGAACTGGGCGTGGCACGAGTACGGGAATCGCGTCGGTTTCTGGCGGTTTTACGAGCTGTTCGAGCGGCTCGGCATCCGTCCGACGCTGTCGGTGAATGGGCGCGTCTGCGTCGATTACCCGCGCATCATGGAGGCGGTGACCAAGGCGAACTGGGAGATGCTGGGACACAGCTACGAGCAGATGCCCATCCACGTCGAGCAGGATCCCGAGGAGATGATCGTCAGGACGCTCGACACGCTCGAGAAGTTCACGGGACAACGGCCCATTGGCTGGCTGAGTCCCGGATTCGGCGAAACATTCCAGACGCCGGACCACCTCGCCGGCGCCGGCCTCAAGTACACCTGTGAGTGGCCGTACGACGACGAGCCGACGCGCATGTCGACCAAGCATGGCCCGCTGGTCACGCTGCCGTACCCGATCGAATGCCAGGACGTGACCACGCTTGCCGTCCAGACGCAGGAGGCGCCGTACTTCGCGCGCAAGTGCATCGATGCGTTCGAGCGGCTGTACGAGGAGAGCGCGAAGCGGACGAAGATCTTTTCGATCGCCATCCATCCGTACGCTGCGGGACAGCCGCATGCGATCAAATACCTCGAGCAGATCTACGAGCACGTCGCGAAGTTCAAGGGCGTGCAGGTCTGGAACGGGAAGGAAATCTACGACTGGTACTCGAAGGCGCCCGAGAAATTCGTCGGCCCGCTGAAATAGCGTTGCCCCTTTTCTAAGCCACGAAGACGCGAAGGACACGAAGAAAATTATTCCTCTTCGTGGTCTTCGAGTCCTTCGTGGTTGAATGACCACCCATGGCCCCCGAAACATTCCGCATCGGCATCACACGCGACACGCTGCGCGCGGATGGCACGTCGATCTTCGACACGCGCGCGCTGCAGTTGCTCGCCGATCCGCAGTATGAATGGGAATTCATCGCGGAGAATGTGAAGGAACTGACAGCGGCGCACGCGGCCAATTACGACGCGGTGTGCGTGCTGAACCCGCGCGTCACCGCGGCCACGCTATCGGCCCCCGGCCAGCGGCTGAAGATCGTCGCGAGGATGGGAGTCGGTTACGACAGCATCGACGTGCCGGCGTGCACGGCGAACGATGTGATCCTCACGAATACGCCTGACGGCGTGCGCCGGCCGGTTGCGACGAGCATCCTTCTGCTCATCCTGGCGCTTGCCCACAAGCTGCTGATCAAAGACACGATCACGCGTGCAGGGCGCTGGGCCGAGACGACGTCGCATATGGGCGACGGCCTGACCGGCAAGACAGTCGGTTCGCTCGGACTCGGCAACATCGGCAGCGAGCTCTTTCGTCTG
>OBEQ012663050.1_pt1 | contig 10569 bp, 7 predicted proteins | sample 1670901 | NCBI WGS metagenome assembly OBEQ01 (sample SAMEA104232315, study PRJEB22302) | groundwater metagenome | biome: forest; feature: aquifer; material: groundwater | place: USA | collected 2011-08-07 | depth 5.4 m | reverse complement strand
GGCGAGGGTACTTCTGCTGGACGGCTCGACACTGAACCTGGGATCGGATTCGACGTTGCGCGTGCAGCAGCACGATCCCGGAACACAACAGACGCAACTGGAGCTGAGCCTGGGCCGGCTGCGCTCGCGGGTGGTGAGGCAGGCACGGCCGGGGGCAAGATTCGAAGTGCGAACGCCGGCGGCAAGCGCCGGAGTGGTGGGAACGGACTTTTATCTTTTCCATGACGGCAACGGAACAGTGCTGATGGTGTTTGATGGCGAGCCGTTTTTTGGACAGGACCGTTTCGAGCAACTGAAGTGGCGGATGCTGCAAAAGGGGCTGGCGCTACGCTAACCGCCCGCGCCGGGGCTGGCTTGGGAAGAACTGAAAAAATAAAAAACCAGAGGGAGCGCATCTTGAAATCAATCCTGCGAATTTTGATTGGGCTGGTCGTAATTTTTAACCTTCTGCTTGGCGCCGGGTTCCTGTTCAGTCCCGCCAGGATGGCGGCGCTTTTTTTTCTCTCGCCTGATGGCGTCCAGGGGCTTGCAACATTGCGGGCTGACTTTTCAAGCTTCTTTATCGCCGCCGCATTGTTCGCGTTCTATGGGGCATGGAAAGCGCACGCTGCCCCTCTATTGGCGCCGCTTGCAATGTTTGCCATTGCCTTTATAGGCCGCTGTATCGGACTGATATCAGACGGCGTAACACCAACTGCTTTTACTCCAATGGTGGTAGAGGCCGTGATGATGGCGATCCTGCTGGCAGGATGGCGCAGTTTTAGCAGGACATCGCCGCAGACTTAAACAGCCAGGAGCACTGCCATGACACGCTGGTTAAAAATATTAGCAGCTACAGCGGCTGTTATTGGGGGCGTTACTTTCCTGGTTAAGGATTATGTGCTGCTGCATCTGCCAGGCTGGCTGATGCCAAAAGTATATGAAAACCACGCCGTGGAGTGGCGGCAGGGGCCACAGGTTGCGCCCCTTGCCGCGAACAAGCGCCCGCCGAATGTGATCCTGATCGTGGCGGACGATCTTGGCTATAACGATATCAGTCTGAATGGCGGCGGCGTTGCCAATGGCGCGCTGAAAACGCCAAACATCGATGCGATGGGCCATGAAGGCGCGAGCTTTGCCAATGGCTATGCCGGGAATGCCACCTGCGCACCGTCTCGCGCGGCCTTGATGACTGGGCGCTATCCTACCCGTTTCGGATTTGAGTTTACCCCAACCGATGTCCGGTTTGCCCGCACCATTGCCGGCTTTCCGAGCAACTGGAAACACAAACCGATTTTCGATGAAGAAGCCGCCAAAACGGCGCCACCTACCGATGACAAGGGTGTGCCCCCCAGCGAGCTGACCATTGCCGAGTTGATGCGCGACAAGGGCTATCACACCCTTCATCTCGGCAAATGGCATCTTGGCGGTTCAGAGGGGATGCGCCCCGAACAGCAGGGCTTTGATGAAAGCCTTGGCTTTATCATCGGCGCCCAGATGTTCCTGCCGGAAAATGACCCGCAGGCCGTCAATTCCAAGCAGGACTTTGACTCCATCGACAAATATCTTTGGGCTAACCTGCCGTTCAGCGTCCAGTATAATGGCGGCCAGCGTTTTCATCCTGATAGGTACATGACAGACTATCTGACTGAACAGGCGGTCAGCGCTATCAAGGCCAACCGCAACCAGCCGTTCTTCATGTATCTTGCCTATAACGCCCCGCACACCCCCCTCCAGGCGCTTAAAGAAGATTACGACGCGCTGCCGCAAATCAGCGATCATCGCCTGCGGGTTTATGCCGCGATGATCAAAGCGCTGGATCGTGGTGTCGGGCGCGTTATGAATGAACTGAAGGCGCAGGGGCTGGACGAAAATACCCTGGTCATTTTCACCAGTGACAATGGCGGCGCGCACTATATCGGCCTGCCGGAAATCAATCACCCGTATCGCGGCTGGAAAGCGACTTTTTTTGAGGGCGGAACGAAGGTGCCATTTATGATGCGCTGGCCAGGCCAGATCCCGGCCGGTGTCAAACTCGATGGCGCCGTCAGTCATTTTGATATCTTCGCAACTGCCGGCGCCGCGACGGGAACCGGAGCGCCAAAAGACCGCGAAATAGATGGGGTCGATCTGCTTCCCTTCATCAGGGGAGATGCGGCCGGCCAGCCGCACACCGCATTATTCTGGCGTAGCGGCGGCTACCGCACTGTCTTGAGCGGCGGCTGGAAATTGCAAACGATCAAGCAGACTGGCGCATCGATGCTGTTCAATCTCAACACAGATCCAACCGAGCAGCATGACATTGCGGCGAACGAACCTGCAAAGGTTGCAGAACTTGAAGCGCTGCTGACTGAGCATGACGCCAAGAGTATAGCGCCTGCATGGCCGGCGTTGGTCCACTCGCCGATTGCGATTGACCGGCCGTTGGGAACTCAACCAATTGATGGTGAAACTTATATCTACTGGTCGAACTGAGCGGACGATTTATCTTTGCTTATGATGCTGGCGGGGGTGAGCATCGTTGTCCTCACTGCCCAAAATCAAGGCGGCGGCAACTCAACGCTTCGGCAATATGCATGCGGCAACCCATGCGGCTCCTATATTGCTTTCACCGCGCAAGCGCTGGCGCAGCGGGTCGCTCAGAATGACAAAAAGTAGAGTTTTTCAGCAGCCTGTTAAAGCTCCAAGCGGGCGCCAATTCTGAACGTGTGTTTTTCGTAGCCCTCGCGCCCAAGCACGGTTTCGACTTCTGCAAATGCTGTCTTTCCGCCGGTCATAAGCGCGCTTAATCCGCCGCCTAGGACATAATAATTGCGATCCGGCGAATCGGTTCGGACGAAGAAGCGATTATTGCGTGGATCATTGACATACTGGGCCGTGATCTGGCGGCTGTCATTGTCAAACTCATGCGCCCATTCCAGCCGGATCTGAGGCGTTACCACGCCAAAATTGGTGGAGTGGGCATAGCTTACATCCGCACCCAGGGCGGTTTCGAACGATTTGATATTCTGGCCGGCAACGGCAAGATTAAGCCCAAGCGCCCCGGTTTCCGAATAGGCGTCAATGTCCGTGTCAGAATAAATAATCCGGGCTAATGGGCTTAATGACCACCCGCCCCTGCTGAACTCATATCCCGTACCAGCACTGAAGGACCATTCATCCCCCTCGGTATCGCCATTTGCGACCCGGTTTACCGGCCGAATCAGGCCGCCATAGGAAATCCGCCGGTCAATATTCGTATCACTGAAGGCATAGCTGATCACGCCATCCAGATATAATGGTCCAGAATAGACGCTGGCATAGAGCGACAGGCTGTACGTGTCCTGATCCAGCTTGCCTCCGTTCTGATCAAAATCATTTTTGGTGCGGGTATAGCCAAACGCTGCGCCGGTAATCAGATTGTCCGACAACTTGTAGTCCGCGCCTGCGGTAATCCCATAACCGTCAAGATCATATCCGGCTTCTTCGTTACTGCCGTCATCGCCGCCAAAGCTATAATCGCCCGTGACAAAAACGCCGAACCTGCCATCGCCGCCATCTTCCTCGCCGGCGGCAAGCGCGCTGCCAAGCCAATCCTTGTTCGCCGCCAATAATTGCCCGGAACTATCCCGCAGGTTCAGTCCCGCGATGGAGACGCTTTTCGCCCCGCCGCGCAATGCGGAAAGCCGGCCGGTGACGTTGTTGACCTGCACTTCGGTATCCTGGGTGGAATTGGCCCCCTGCGCAGCGGTCTCATCATGGGCAATATCGCTTAGCGCGCTGTTCAGCCCGGCGGCGCTCAAGCCCAATGAAAAAGCGGTGGCCCCGCTACCTAACAGGGCATTCGCGTTGTGAACCATGTCGCCACAACGGGCAAACAGGTCCCCCTGCGCAGTCCCATTATCGCGCCCCACCGCCCCTGCGGGACTAGCCGCATTGGCGGCAATGAACTGGCCACAGACCGCGGCTACGGCTGCCCCAGTGCGTGATTGAAGGGGCGTGCTGCCCGGCACATTGGCCAGATTTTGCGCGACGGCGGCGGCGCTGGCGCAAACCGCAAATCCCGTAATCAAAAAGGAAGCCAAGCCTAGCTGGACGCTTTTTCCCCTAAACGGAACAAAATTGCGCACGACTCCCCCTCCATAGAAAAGAAATACCACATTGAAACAGTAGGCTACTAATTTTGCTAATCGTGTCAAGCTTTTAGAAGATTCTTAATAACTGGCAAGCAATTAATAACAACTATGTATCAAAAATACATGACCCGCAGGTTTGATGTTATTCCAACTGAATGATCGCCGGGACTATTTGCTTTTTTTGCTTGGTAACTATCAGGGGAATATCGCGGGTAAGATTACCGGCGCCTGATAGTACGACGGAATATTCGCCATCAGCCTGCAAAGGATTAAGTGTTTCGGGCCATGCCAGCGGCTTATTGTCCAGAGCTGCGCTAAGCAACAAATTCTTCCCTTGCATAACCTGTAACTGCTTGAATTGGCTAGCAGTTGCGCCCAGCAACAAGAAACTGGGCCGTTGCGACACTTTCAATGCCCCGTCAGCGGCGCCGCGTAGCACCACACCGGCAATCCCGGCGCCTGCGTCCGCCGACGCCAATTGGACCCGCTGCGGGCACTCCGCATGCGACATATCTATGACCTTGCCCTTGCTAACGCGGAAGTTTTCTGCGGTGAGGCTTAACCTCCCGCCTTCAACCAGAACTTTCTGGCAGGTCGGATAATGCAAAAAATCCATACGGCCGCTTGCACCTAAATCAAATGATTTCCCAGCCTCGATTTCACTGAAGGCTTCAAGCGGGGGGCTCACCTCGCCCACAATATCCAGGACAAGCGCAACAGGTTCCGCAACAACGCTGGTTGCGGCAAGCCCGGAAAGTAAGGCAATTATTACATACACATAGTGGATACGCGAAAGCACTGCGGTTTTGTATGTCATGGCATATCCTTATCTGAAATTTTCAAGACTCCACGGGGCTTTATTCAGGTTCGACGTTATATTTCACCTGCTCTCCGGAATATGCAATAATGTTTCAATTCCAGGCGAGATCTAGCCATGAGGTTGTCACATGCGCAAAGATACTGAAAAATTACATGCCAGGCCGGTGTTAACCCGGTTCATTGCATTGGCAGTACTGGCGCCGGTCGCGGCCATGAGCATGATCTTCAGTGTAACGATCAACACTGCCCAGGCCGCCGTGGCCGAAGATTTTCTTGTTGTCGATTGTCTGCTGCCTGGGAAAATGCGCAAACTGGGCAAGAAAGTAAGCTTTGTCACCGCGCGCAAGGCGCTGCGCACCAGCCAGTCGGATTGTGAAATTCGTGGGGGTGAATACACCTCTTATGACCGGTCCGATTACAGCACTTCACTGCAAATCTGGTTGCCGCTTGCCCAGGAAGGCGACGTCAAAGCGCAGAATTATGTCGGCGAGATTTATGAAAAAGGAATTGGCGGCGCGCCACAATATAAACAGGCCGCAGAATGGTATCTCAAGGCGGCGGAACAGGGCTTAAGCGCCGCCCAGGTAAATCTGGGTGAGCTATATGAGCGCGGCAATGGCGTTGAAGCCAACAAGGAAAAGGCCGCTTTCTGGTACCGCAAGGCATCCGGGCTTGACGCCGCCAATATCGAATTTGTACCCGGTTTGAAAGATGAAGAACTGCAGCAGTTACGGCGTGAAAGAAATGCAGCCGAGACAGACCGTAATAGTCTTAAGGGCGAATTGGACAAGCTTCGAAAACAACTGGACGACACCCAACGCCAGCTAAAAAATCAGTCGAAAAAATCATCCGGTCTGTCGGATGAATTGCAAAAAGCGCGCAGCCAGCAAGCCGCCGCGCAGACGCCACAGATAGCCGATGATGGGCGCGCCCGCGCGTTAGCGGTCGAACTTGAGGCCCAACGCGCAAACGAAGCCAAACTGAAAGCCGCGATTGCCAGCCTGGAAAAACAATCATCGCAACTGGCCTCGCAGCTGGAAACCACCACAAGCAGCAAAGACCAGCAGCTTGCTGAATATCGTGACGAAATTTCGAAACTTCGTGACTCATTCACGGTGCAACAGGACAACGCCCAGCAAAAGGCGCAGCGGGTTGCCGAACTTGCAAAAACGCTAGCCGCGCGCGAGGCGGCGCACCGCGCTGAATTGACTCAGGCAAAGCAGGAAAGCGCCACGTTGCAATCTGACCGCACCAGTATAGAGAAAAAAATGGCGGCTGAAAAAGCAGCGCTTGAAGCAGCATTGGCGGAAGCGCAGAATGCCGCCGCAGCCAGTGCGGCCAAATCATCGGACATGGAAAAAAACCTGGCGCAGCTGGAGAAAAAGCTGCAAGCGGCCAGCGCACCACAGGCACAGCCGGTTCAAGCAGCCCAGGCCGGACCAGAAATAGCGATTATCGATCCTCCATTAACCGTCACACGCGGCGCGCAGGATCTTACCGCGCCGGTTAATTCGCCGGACAATCAGGTTGTGGTTGGCAAAGTCACGTCCAAGACCAGTCTGATGATCCTGAAGGTGAATGGCACAGAGGTGCCGGTTGACAAGAACGCGATGTTTCGCGTCAGCGTTCCCGTCAATAAAAAGGAAACGGCTGTCAGCGTGGTGGCAATTGATGTGAAAGGACAACGGCGCACCCTGACGTTCAACATGGTTAAAGGTAAAGAGTTTGCGGCGGTAGCGCCCGTCCCGGCTAACACTGATGTAATAGACCCGAAACAGCTGGGCATTAAATTCGGCGAATACCACGCGCTGGTTATCGGCAATAGCAAATATCAGTTTTTACCAGAACTGAAGACCGCAAAAAACGATGCGCAACAAGTTTCAAAGATGCTGAAGGAAAATTACGGGTTCAAGGTTACGACCCTGCTGGACGCTTCGCGTTATGACATTCTGTCCGTGCTGAACAAGATGCGCGAAGAACTGACCGAGGATCAGAATTTGCTGATCTATTACGCCGGGCATGGCGATCTTGACCGGATAAATCAGCGCGGCAACTGGCTGCCTGTTGACGCCGAGCCCGGCAGTACGGCCAACTGGATTTCGAATATTCAGATTACGGACGTTCTAAACGCCATGTCCGCGCGGCAGATTATGCTTGTGGTGGATTCGTGTTATTCAGGCACTTTGACCCGTGCGGGCCTTGCCCGGATTGACAGCGGCATGAGCCTTGCAACTCGCGGCAAATGGATTGAGAAAATGGCCGGGAAACGTTCCCGTGTCGTTCTGACATCCGGCGGCGTTGCGCCGGTGCTGGATGGGGGAGGTGGAGACCACTCGGTTTTCGCCAAGGCGTTTTTGAATGCGCTTGAAGCAAACCGGGGGGTGCTTGAAGGGCAAAAACTGTTCCAGGCAGTATCAACGGAGGTTGCCAACTCATCCGCGACAGCAGATTTTGAACAGGTGCCGCAATATGCGCCCATCAAATATGCGGGACATGAATCCGGTGACTTCTTTCTTGTTCCTACACGCCTGAACTAAGGTGTGGCGCAAAAGGCGGCTCCGCCAGGCGCTTGTTGCGCTTTTGGCAGCCGGTGTTACAACTGGCTGCGCATCCCCTGCCCAAAAATATGACAGCGCGGCGCTTAGCGCCAATTTCTCCGGACACACAATTCAGGGCGCGCGGTTTCACCATAAAATATACCGCAACAACCACGCTTTGCGTGGCGGCGCGCTGCATGTTTTTATAGAGGGCGATGCAAGCGTGAAGCAGGCGCTGCGCAGCGCGCCGCCTGATCCGACGCCGCGCCATTTACTGATGTTGCGCTTGATGCAAGATGATAAAGCCATGGCTATTTTGCTGGGAAGGCCGTGCTATCATGGGACGTTCGCAACGGATAATTGCGAAATCCGGCATCTTGGGCCAGAGCGCTATTCCGCGGAAATAGTCGAGAGCATGATCCTGGCCTTACAAAACGAACTGGATTATTCGGGGGCTAAGAAGGTGATTTTTTTTGGTTATAGTGGCGGTGGCGCATTGGCGATCCTGATGGCGGCGCAATATCCCGGAACTGCCGCAATAGTAACTTTGGCGGGCAATCTGGATAATACCGCACTGGCGGCGTATCATAAGTCGCCCCCTCTTTCCGGTTCGCTTAATCCAGCAGATTTGCCTGCATTACCCCGCTCCGTCGCGCAACTGCATTTCTTTGGAGCCAAGGATGAAAATGTGCCCGCATCCCTGGCGCAAAAAACTTTGACCAGGCAAAATGTATCACCCATAATTTTTCCGGGTATTGACCATGAATGCTGCTGGCGTGACGTCTGGCCAGATATTCAGGTTCAGCTTCAATCCGCCCTATCGCGGCCGGCTATCACTTCACAAAGCCAAAGCCAATGAGTGCGGCATGGCGCCGAAGGCTGCTGATTATAGCATCCGCGATCCTGGCTGTTATTCTTGGCGGCACGGCAAAAGGCCCGGCCTGGCTGGAAGGCGTTTACTACGATACGGCCCTGGCTGTTCGCGCCTTTCTGCAACCAGATGCATCCCACGAAGCTGCGGTCCTGGTTGTTGGGCTGGACGAAGCCAGTTTGGCGCATCCTGATTTAACGCAGCGCCCGCGCGCGTTATTTGCGCCCGTATGGGCGCAGACCTTGGCGGCGCTGCGCGCAGCAGGCGCCAAAGTAGTCGTGTTCGATTTTATCCTGGCATTCAGCGGAGAAAAGATCGCGCCTGGCTATGACCGCACATTTCTGCGCGCGCTGTATGAAAATCGAAATCATGTGGTTTTGGGAAGATCGCAAGCCCAGCTTCCTGTCCGCAGTTACAGCGCAGCCCTTGATTTTTCGCCCATGTCTCTCGGCCTATCGGAAATAACGCCGGACGGCGACGGTGTTTTCAGAAACATTCCGCTGATGCTGGGGGATGACAAAAATGTTCCAGCGCTGGCGGGGGCGGCCCTGATTCTGGCCGGTGTTTCACACTTGCCGGATAAGGTCCGTCTGGCGCCGCGTCAACCGGTTGACAGTTTGCCGGTTTTATCTTTGTTACATATGCTGGCGTGCGCGCAATCCGATCCTGCCGCCTTGAAGAAAGCTGTGACGGGCAAGATTGTTTTTATTGGCTCAGTCCTGGATGAGGAAGATCGCAAGCTGACCCCATCGCGATTTTTTTTCTCTAATACCTTAAGCAAAAATGACGGCAAGACCAGAGAAAAATCCACGCCAGACGCACAAAACTGTGAACCTGCCCGCGCTTCACAGGGTGCAGCTAATATATCTGGCGTTTATCTTCATGCTTTAGCGGCAGATCAGGTTTTGGGACGGGGCTTACTAAGCGATCTGAATATCTGGCTAGCTGCCCTGATATCTGGAATAGCGGTTGCAGTCGTGGTTGCCGGGGCTCTTAATTTCCGCCCGCTGCTGGCAATGTTTGCAATAGTTGGCACATGCCTTGTGTTATGGTCAGGGGAATTGGCCGCACTTAACGCTGGCAAATATGCCGCGATGGGGTATCCGTCCTTGTTGAGCCTGCTATCAGGCGGGGGTGGTTTTGTTTTTCGCTTTTTATTCGAAGAACGTCACCGCCTGCGTATGCAGAATGCTTTTGGCCATTACCTTGCGCCGGAGCTTGTGCGGCGCCTGAGCGAAACCGGGGAAATGCCAACTCTTGACGGTGATCTGCGCGAAGCAAGCATAATGTTTGCAGATCTTTCCGGTTTCACAACCCTGTCCAGCCGCCTGCCAGCGGGAGAAGTCGTTGCGCTAACCAATCAGTATCTTGGCCTGATGGCGGAAGAAATCGAAGCCAGTAATGGCTATGTAGATAAATATATCGGCGATGCCGTGATGGCGATCTGGGGCGCGCCAATAGCCGATCCGGATCATGCCCAACACGCGGTACTTTGCGCCATGCGTATTGCGCACCGTATCAAACTAATGCATGCAAAAGCGGTGAGCCAGGGCCGCGATGGCTTCAGCGTTAAGATAGGCGTTAATTCAGGCCCGATCATCGCAGGTAATGTAGGGGCAAAGAAGCGGCTGAATTATACAGCGGTCGGCGACACGGTTAATGTTGCCGCACGGCTGGAATCCGTACCCGGAGATTATGGCTGTATGCTGGTTATCGGCGAGCAGACCGCGGCCTTACTCGGCGATGATTTTGTATTACGCGAACTTGACCGTATCGCCGTCAAGGGACGGGCAACGCCACTGAGCATTTTCGAACCGGTCAGCGATACTATTGCGGCGCGCAACTCCGTTACTGAGTATTCCCAGGCATTGGCTTTGTATCGAAACCGCGGCTTCGAGGCCGCCGCTTCTCTATGGGAGAAACTGGCGGAATCCGGGGACCGCCCCGCATCTGTCATGGCTGCGCGCGCGCGCCAATTACATGGCGATGCTCCGCCACCGGACTGGGACGGTGTTTGGCATAAAATGGCGAAATAGCAAAGCCCGCTGTCTGCCGGTTCAGTACTGCTAGACCGTTTTCTGATCGGACTGAATCGGCTCCCCTTGCATCTCGCTGACCCCCTCCCTCGCCGCGCAGGCGCTGGCGCAGCGGGCCAACCCTCCCCCTTTCAGGGGAGGGAGTATCCCGGGGCGTTTGCATTCTTTAACAACTGACTGCCCCAGGGTTCCCTCCCCTTATAAAGGGGAGG
>OBEQ011664434.1_pt1 | contig 10570 bp, 15 predicted proteins | sample 1670901 | NCBI WGS metagenome assembly OBEQ01 (sample SAMEA104232315, study PRJEB22302) | groundwater metagenome | biome: forest; feature: aquifer; material: groundwater | place: USA | collected 2011-08-07 | depth 5.4 m | reverse complement strand
CTCAGTCGTCGCGATCCACTCGGGCCTCGCCTCGCGACGGGCCCCGTGCCGACGTCGCTCGGCTCGAGCCCCCTCGCCGCCTCGCATCTGGGCCTCTGCCGGCAACCGGCCACGTTTTTCAGTCTCCGCCGCGCGGGCTCATGCCGAGAAGGATGTGCCGCACCCGCACGTCGACTTCGCGTTCGGGTTGGTGAAGGTGAAGCCGGCCGTCAGCCCCTGCTTCACGTAGTCGAGCGTGGTGACGCTCAGGTACAGGTAGCTCTTGGCGTCGCACACCACCGTGACGCCGTCGATCTCCAGCTTCCGATCGTGAGGGCGCGGCTCGTTGTCGAACTCGAGCACGTAGGACATGCCCGAGCACCCGCCGCCCTTCACGCCCATGCGGAGGAACACGTCGTCCCCCAGGCTCTGCGCGCGCTTCATCTCCTTCACCTGCTTGATCGCCGCCTCCGACAGTTGGATCGCCATAGGTGCTCCCGCTCCGTTTTCCCTAGCCTCTCAGCGAGAGGACTTCGGGGACGTCCTGGCCCATCAGCTCGGCGATGCTCATCGTGTCCAGGAGCTGGCCGATCGCCGCCTGGATCTTCTGGACCGGCCGGCGCAGGCTGCACCGCGGCATCTGCGGGCAGTCGCTCTCGTCGGCGTAGCAGCTGACGATGTTGATGGGCCCCTCGAGCGCCCGGACCACCTGCCCGACCGTGATCTCCTCGGGGTGAGCCGCCAGCCGGTAGCCGCCCTTGGGACCGTTGTGGCTGACGATCAGCCCGCACTTGGCCAGCCGCTGCAGGATCTTGGCGAGGAGCTCGGTCGGGATGTTGAACTCCTCGGCGATCTGCTTGACCGACACGGGCCCGAGCCCCTGGTAGGCGGCGACGAACTGCATCGCCAGGAGGCCGTAATCGAGGCGCTTCGTGAACCTGAGCATCGCATCAGGAAGGTTACACCATTCTCAGGCTATTGGCGACTGTTTTGGTCGGAGCCAAGGAATGTAACTAATTCAGTATGTTGGGCCAGTGATGACCGCAGGACCGCGAGCCCGGGCTCCCCCGGGACTGGTGCCGGGCCGGGTCAATCGATGCTGACGCCCGGCGCCAGCTCGACGAGGCGAATCCGGACCTTACCCTCCCTGGCCAGCCCGGAGACGAGCGAGGCCACGGCGACCTCGGACATCCCCATCTCGCGCCCTATCTCCTCGGGCGTCATCGCGCCGTTTCCGGCCAGACACCGGATCACCCGTCTCGTCGAGGTCAGTCCACCGTAGGCCCTCCGTGATCAGGATGGGTCGCCTCGCGCCGTTCGCAAGAGTCGTACCGGCGGCGGCTCACTCCGAACTCGCTGTCTTCCCGCTCATTCGCCCTCTCGCCCCTCCAGGATCGCGGCTCACGGAGTGGGCAGCGCCGGCTCGGGCGCCCAATCCGTGGTCACCCGACGCTCGAGCCCGGTGCTCCTGCGGCACGGCGCTATCCGGGCGGCCCCTCGGCCACATCGAAATCTCCCGCGTCGCCGATCCGGACCCGGTAGAGCCGGTCGAAACCCTCCGTATAGGACGGCGGCTCCCACCGCTTGGCGGCGGCAGGGACGGCCACGGCCGGCACGTGCTCGCGGCCCTGCCGCCGCGCGTTGCGCTCGAGGCACTCGGGGACGCGCGCGTCGAAGTGGTAGCCGACGATGCGGGCGCCGCGCGCCCGGCCGAGCGCGATCAGCTCGGTTCGGTCGGCAACGCTCGCGTTGACGTTGTCGACGACGACCGATTCCCCCGCCTCGAGCGCCTCCTCGATCAGCCTCACCTGGCGCTGGCCCTTCCTCCGGACGTTCCGCATGAGGTCCTTGCTCATGTGCCGGTGGGTCGCGGCGAAGCGGGCGCGGAAGAAGGTACTCTTGCCCGAGGCCGGCAGGCCGGCGAAGATCACCAGGTCCACGCGGGCGAGAACGTCTTGCCGCCGTCGCGGAGGAGCGTGACGGGACCGCGATTCAGGGCCACCGTCCGGTCGAGCTTCCCCGTGGCCGCTCCCCTTGTTCGTTCTCGTCACGCGGCGTCGTGAAAGATGATCCCGAGGCTGTAGCGGAGGCCGGAGCGGATCCGGCTGACCCCGTGGCGGAGATTCACGCGGTACGCCCCGCGCCTCCCCTGACCGGGCCGGTGATGGACGGCGAAGATCACGGCGTCGCCCTGGCTCAGCGGCACCACTTCGCCTCTGGACTGCGCCCGCGGTCGTTGCTCGACGAGGAGGAACTCGCCGCCGGTGAAGTCCGCGCCCGGACGGCTCAGCAGCACCGTCGCCTGCAGGGGGAAGACCAGCTCCCCGTAGAGGTCCTGGTGCAGGCAGTTGTAGTCGTCGGCCCGGTACCGCAGCATGAGCGGCGTCGGGCGCGGCTGGCCGGCCGCGTGGCAGCGGCGCAGGTACTCGTCGAGGATCGGGGGGAACTCCCCGGGCCGCCCGAGCGACCGGCGCCAGCGGTCGGCGATCGGGACCAAACGCGGGTACATCGACCGTCGCAGGCGCTCCACCAGGTCCGGCAGCGGGTAGCCGAAGTACTTGTACTCGCCGCGTCCGAAGCCGTGCCGCTCCATGACGATGCGGCTCCGGAAGCTCTCCTCGAGCGGGTAGAGCGCGACCAGGGACGCGCACTCCTCCGCGGTCAAGAGCGGCGTGGTCGCGTACCAGCCGGCGTCGAGCGCCGCCGAGATCGCGTCCCACCCGAGCGCGGCGACACGGTCGTCGATCACGCGCGGGGCTCTCTCACCGGCTCCGCTTGCGCCCGGACGCCTCCGCGGCGCGCTTCGCCACGAAGTCCCGGGCCAGGCCGAGCATCGTCTCTTCGATGCTCAGCATCAGCATGAGGTCGGAAGCGATTCGCTTCCCGGCCTTGCGCGCGCGCGCCTCGGCGGCGGCGGTCAGCGACACCCGCTCCGGATGGTCGGGCTCTCCGGCGTGCCCGAGGGACGCGGCGAAGTCGTGCGGGCCGCCGGTGATGCCGGTCAGGCCGCGGACCTTCAGGATGGCGTCGAGGTTGTCGTAGCCCCTCTTCGACTCGATCTGCGCCAGGATGAGCATGTTCCGGTTCGACCAGCGGGCGAACCCGAGCTTGCCGCCGTGCGCCTCGCCGAGCCTCACGCCGTCGTTGAACTCGGTTCCCCGGCCGCCGCCCCAGGAGCGCCGGCCGGCGGGCGGGAAGAGACACGCGTCCGCGAGCCGCTGCGCCTCCTCGCCGGTCTCGATGTGCGGGCCGACGAGTCCCTGGACGCCGCGGTCCAGCCACAGGTTGATCGTGCTGGGCGCGATGTCCGGCACGCGGGCCGTCACGGACATGCCGAACCCGTTGGCCACGCGGCACATCAGGTCCACGGACTCGGCCGTGAAGGCGCCGTGCTCGCCGTCGAGGTGGAGGGCGTCGAAGCCCGCCCGCGCCGCCAGCTCGACGAGCGAGGCCGAGGGAAACCCCAGCGCGAAGCTCAGCGCCTTGTGGCCCTTCCGGTTCTTCCGCAAGATCGTGTTCTCGATCACGGCCCCCTCCCTGGACAAAGACTCTCCCGAGTCTCGTATCGTGTGCCGTCCGGCCTTTGCTTGGCAAGGAGGGCGAGGACGGCGAGGCCGGCGCGGTCGCCGGCTCGTCCGCGTCGAGCCGCGGGAGGGCCGAGGCCCAGGAGCGTGTCGGACTAACCTCTGTTCCAGCGCCGGCTCCGCCGGCGCAACTCGAGGGGGGGAGGTTCGGAAGGGGGGGCGGAGCCCCCCTCCGAGTCTGCTAACGGGCGGGAAACGCGTCGGGTTTCAGATGCTGCAGCCGCTCGATGCCTGCCTGCAGCCGCTGTATCTGGCTGACCAGCCGGCGCACCGCTTCGACTTCCCGTCGGAGCTCGGTCACCTCGTCGTCGCGCTCGCGATGTCGCTCCATGCATTCATCGTAGTGCGGGGCCCCCCGAAACCGGGAGAAAAAAGGACCTATAAGAGCACCGCCTTGAGCCCCTCCCGCGTGGCCCTCCCGGCGCCGCTCCCGCCCCACGGCGGCCGACGCCCGGGCCGGTTCCTCCGCGGACGCCTTGCGCCGACGCGAAGGGATCGTCTACGCTTGCGCCATCATGGCGTGGTCGAATCGCCGGCGCTGAGCGCGCGCTCGTGAAGTTCGGCATCTTCTACGAGCACCAGATCCCGCGGCCCTGGTCGGGGCGAAGCGAGTACGAGGTCTTCCAGAACTCGCTCGCCCAGATCGAGCTGGCGGACCGGCTCGGCTACGACTATGCCTGGGTGGTCGAGCATCACTTCCTCGAGGAGTACTCGCACTCCTCCGCGCCGGAAGTCTTCCTCGGCGCCGCCAGCCAGCGGACGGCGCGCATCCGGCTCGGCCACGGCATCATCCAGCTCCCGACGAACCACCCGATCCGGGTGGCCGAGCGCGTCGCGACCCTCGACCTCCTCTCCGGCGGCCGCGTCGAGCTGGGCCTCGGCGAGGGCCAGGGGCCGGTCGAGCTGCATCCCTTCGGCCGCCGCGTCCGGGACAAGCGGGAGGTCTGGGAGGAGGCGGTCCAGGCGCTGATCCCGATGTTCACGCGCCAGTCGTGGGAGTGGCACGGCCGGTTCTTCGACTTCCCCGCCCGCAACGTGATCCCCAAGCCCTATCAGAAGCCGCACCCGCCGCTCTGGGTGGCCTGCTCGAACATCACCACGATCGGGAGCGCCGGCCGGTGGGGGATGGGCGCGCTCGGCTTCCAGTTCGTCTCGCCCGACGCCGCGCGCGCCTGGGTGAGCCAGTACTACCTCGAGATGACCCGGAACCTCGCCAAGCTCGCCGAGTACCCGACGAACGCCAACATCGCGATGGTGAGCGGCTTCATGTGCGCCGAGACCGACGAGGAGGCGCAGGCGAAGGCCGCGGGCTGGACGTTCTTCGTGTTCTGTCTGAGCCACTATGGCCGGAACGGCATCCCCGCGCCCGGCGACGGCAACATGTGGGAGCTCTACCAGGAGTGGCGCCACACGCCGAAGGCGCAGGAGACGCTGCGGAGCGGGCTCATCGGGTCTCCGGCCACGCTCCGGGCCCGGCTTCGGGAGTTCGAGGCCGCCCACGTCGATCAGGTGATCCTCCTCAACCAGGCCGGGCGCACGACGCACGAGGACATCTGCGCGAGCCTCGAGCTGTTCGCCCGCGAGGTGATGCCGGAGTTCCACGCGCGCGACGGCGAGCAGCAGCGCTGGAAGGCCGACGTCCTCGCGGGTCGGGTCGAGCTCGAGGAGGTCGACACGACGGCCCACACCGTCTACGCCCACCAGAACGAGGACATCGTCCGGCTCACGCCCGAGGAGCTGAAGCGGAAGATGGCGGAGAAGGAGGCGGCTCGACGCCCGGATGCCTGATCCCCGACCATTCGCGGGCCTCGAAGTCGTGGAGTTCGGGCAGTTCATCGCCGTCCCCTACTGCGGCCAGCTCCTGGCCGACGGCGGCGCCCACGTGATCAAGGTCGAGTCGCTCGAGGGCGACCCCGTGCGGCGACTGGCGCCGCTCGCTCCCGGCGAGTCGCGGCTCTTCGTGTGCCGCAACCGCGGCAAGCACTCGCTCCCCCTCGACCTCAAGCACCCCTCGGCCGCGCGCGTCATCGATGCGCTCGTCACCCGCGCCGACGTCGTGCTCACGAATCTGCGGCCCGGGCTCGCCGCCGAGCTGGGCCTCGACGCGACGACGCTCCTGATCCGGCATCCCCGGCTCGTCGTGGGCAACGTCACCGGCTTCGGGCCCCGCGGCCCGGACGCCGGGCTGGCCGCGATGGACCTCGTCATCCAGGCCCGCAGCGGGCTCATGGCCGCATCCGGCCGGGGGGCGGACGGCATCCCGATCCCGCCCGACCCGCCCATCGCCGACTACGTGTGCGCCATGACGCTCGCCTTCGGCATCGCGTCGGCGCTCCTGCGCCGGGCCGTCACCGGGCGCGGCGGCGAGGTCGAGGTCTCGCTGCTGATGGCGGCGCTGGTCCCGCAGAACAACGCGATGATCCGGGTGCACGAGGTGGACGGGCCCGCTCACGCCGGGGCGCTCGAGGCACTCGCGCGGCTCAGGCAGGCCGGCGGGGCGTACGCCGAGCAGGTCGCCGTCACGCCCCAGTACCGCACGCCGGCGATGAGCGGCGTCTACTACCGGACCTACGCCACGAAGGACGCCGCGATCGCCGTGGCCTGCGTGAGCCCGGGGCTCCAGCGCGCCCTGATGCGGGCGCTGGGAATGACGGACGAGGCCCACGAGAAGCCTCTCGGGGATCCCGCGGCGGAGGCGCGCCACTACGCGGCCCTGCAGGCGCGCGTCGAGCCCGTGATCGCGTCCCGCGCCACCGCCGAGTGGAAGGCGACGTTCGACGCGCACGGGATCCCGGCGGCCGCCGTCAAGATCCCGCTCGAGCTGCTCGACGACGAGCAGGTGCTCGCGAACGGGATGCTCCACGACCTCGCGCATCCCGCCCTCGGACCCGTGCGCGTTCTCTCGACCCCGCTGCGCCTGGACCGCGACGCCTTCGCGCCCGCCCCCGCCACGCCCCCGTTCGGCTCGGAAGCGCGGGACATCCTGCGCGCACTGGGGTTCTCGGAGGTGGAGATCGACCGGTTCCTTACCGACGGCGTCACCCGCCGCCGTTACGAGTAGCCCGTCAGGAGACCAACATGCCCGATCTCGTGATTCGCGGCGGCACCGTTGTCGACGGAACGGGGAGACCGCCCTTCCCCGGCGATGTCGCCGTCGACGGTGACCGCATCGCGTCGGTCGGACGGCTCGCCGAGCGTGGGCGCCGCGAGATCGACGCCCGCGGCCTGCTCGTCCTGCCCGGCTGGGTGGACATCCACACGCACTACGACGGCCAGGCCACGTGGGACCCGCTGCTGACGCCGTCGTCGTGGCACGGGGTGACGACGGTGATCTTCGGCAACTGCGGGGTCGGCTTCGCGCCGGTCCGGCCGGGCGCCGAAGGCTTCCTGATCAACTTGATGGAAGGCGTCGAGGACATTCCCGGCGCCGTGCTCGCGGCCGGGATCGACTTCCGCTGGGAGTCGTTCTCGCAGTACCTCGACGCCCTGGCGGCCACCCCGCGCGCGATCGACGTCGGCGCCCAGGTGCCGCACGGCGCGCTGCGCGCCTACGTGATGGGCGAGCGCGGCGCCGATCACGCGGCCGCCCCGACCCCCGCCGAGATCGCGGAGATGGGCCGCGTGGTCGCCGACGCCCTCGCCGCCGGCGCCCTCGGGTTCTCCACCTCGCGCACCCACAAGCACAAGGCCGCCGATGGACATCCCACGCCGAGCCGAAGCGCGGGCGAGCCTGAGCTCCTGGGAATCGCCCGGGCCATGGGCGCGGCCGGCACGGGGGTGCTGGAGTGCAACGCCGACTTCTTCGCGCCCGACGAGTTCGCCCTCCTGCGACGCATGGTGGAAGTCTCGGGACGCCCCCTCTCCGTCCTCCTCCTCCAGGTCGACCAGGACCCGGAGCTGTGGCGCCGCACCCTCGCCGACATCCGGGCCGCGCGCCGCGCCGGCCTGCCGATCCTGGGGCAAGTCGGCTCGCGGGCGATCGGCGTCCTCATGGGCCTCGACGCCAGCGTCCACCCGTTCGCCGCTCATCCCGCCTACTGCGAGATCGCGCATCTGCCCCTGGCCGAGCGGGTGGCGCTCCTGGGGCAGCCCGAACGGCAGCGGCGCCTCGTCGACGAGCGGCCGCGCGACGAGTTCAGCCAGTGGATGGACCGGGCCATCGTCCGCGGGACGCCGCCGGCGCCGGGGTGACGATCTAGCCGGATCGGCGCGGGCGCCGCTTACTCGTCGTCGCCCCGGCGCCGGCTCAGCGCCCGGCGCCGCCGCTTGCGCGCCTGGGCCTGCTTTCGCTTGCGCTTCACCGACGGCTTCTCGTAGCGGGCCCGCCGCTTCATCTCCTGGAAGACGCCCTCTTTCAGCATCTGCTTCTTGAGCGCCTTGAGCGCGGCCTCGACCTGATTGTCGAACACCTCAACCTTCAACGAGGTCCTCCGATCTGGCGCCCGCGAGCGCGGGGGCGGCCAGCGTCTCGTCGCTCTCGCCAGCGACACGCCGCCGCATGTCCACGCGCGCCTTCGCCGCCGAGCCGCCGATCGTGACGAGGCCCGCGGCGACGAGCCCGCGAATCAGCAGCCAGGACGGATCGAACTCGCCGAAGCGGGCGCTGAACTGCGGCGCCCGCGGATGGGCGTGATGATTGTTGTGGAGGCTTTCGCCGCCGGTGATCCACGCCCGCCACGCGGAATTGTAGGCGGTGTTCTCGAAGTTCTGCGTCCCCCTCCAGTGTCCCGGTCCGTTGATCGACGGAGCCAGCACGAAGACGTACAGCAGGGCGTGCCCCACTCCGGCGATGACGCCCGGCCAGAAGCCGAGCACGAGGCACAGGAGGACCATCCCCACGCTGAGACCGCCCCATCCCCACGAGAACAGGAGGCGATCGCCTCGATCCTCGATGACGTCAGGAGCGAAGCGCCGGATGGTCTCGCCGTTCCTCGCTTCGCGGACATAGTAGTACACGTTCAGGACCTGGACTCGCCAGAAGCCCAGCACCCGGGGGCTGTGCGGATCCCCCTCCCGATCCGTGAAGGCGTGATGCTTCCGATGGACGGCCACCCACCCCCGCCGCCGCTGCCCGGTGGTCAGCCAGAGCACCGTCCGAAAGACGACGCCGGCGATCGGATGTACCCGGAGCGCCTGATGCGCGAGTCCGCGGTGCAGGTACACGGACGTCGCGATGACGGCGACCTGAGTAAGGGCGACGGCGACCAGCGGCACGATGAAGAACTGGACTGACACACGATCTCCTCTTCTCGGTTGACGCTACGCGCGGCGGAGGGCACCGCGGCCCCGGGCATCGAATCGCCCACCCCCTTCAGACCCGCCTCATGCCTTCCGTCTCTCGCGCTGGCGGACCCGGGTGGCGCGGGCCCTCCCCGGCCGCCCATCTCGCCGCGGCGGCGGCGACCGGTCGCCCTTGCGGCCCGAGCTCCTGGCGCGCCGCACCGCCTGCGCCTGGCGCTCGACATTCGCGAGCAACCGGCGGTCGTCGGCCCGGCCGAGCCCCTCTTCGATGAGCGCCCGGAGGACGATCTGCAGGCTGACCGGCAGCTTGAACCTGGTCGTCAGCGCGCCGGCCAGCACCCGGGCTCTGTCGAGGACGTCCTGCGGAAGGATGAGCAACACCCGCACCTTGTCGTCGACCATTCCCACCCCTCGCGGGCTCCCCATATCTTATATAAGATATAGTTTACATAGTATATATTTGCTCCGCATGGCATTTCGTGCAAGAGTGATGGCGTTCACCGCTCTCCCCGGGGGGTCGCCGACGCCGTCGAGTACGACATCCAGGGTGACGCCCGGCACGGGACGTCGACCGGAACAGGAGTCCGCGATGACCGATGAGTCCCGCCGCCGAGAGCGCGCGTGATGGGCCAGCCCGCCCCGAAGAAGCCGTTCTACTGCACCACGGTCTCGGAGGCCGTTTCCATCGTGCTCGCTCGGCGCCGGCGGTTCGATGGCCGCGGTGATCTCTTCGTGCAATGCAGCGAGATGGACTGCCAGTACGTCGACAGCAACCTCCCACCCTGTCCACTGACCCTGGATCTCTTCCAGGCCGAGATCGCCCGCCGCTCTCGACGGGGCGATGAGGGCGAGCAATGACCCTCGACGTCATCGCCGTGCAGGGCCGCGTGACGTGGTGGAGCTGGGTCATCCGTGACGGCGGCGGTGTCGTCGAAGAGTCACGGACCCAGTTCCAGATCCGAAGCGCCGCCGAGGCGGACGGGCAGGTTCGGCTCGCCGAACTCGAGGCGCGATCAGGCCGCTCGCGGCGAGACTGACCGGCGACCCGTGTCGCCCCTGGCGCGTCCCGTAGGAGCGTCCCAGCGGGCACGAGGGAACGGATGAAAGAGGAAAAGCGGCCCGCGGGCCGCCGAGGCTGTCGATGAGTCAGCGTCGAAACTACGGGTTCGAACGGCGTCGCAAGCAGGAGTCTCGCCGGATCAAGCAAGAGGCCAAGCTCCGGAGAAAGACCGAGCGCGCTCAGGAGGGGCTGTCCGGGCCCGAGATGGGCGAGGCGGCGACGACGGGAACGCCGCCGGGCCAGTGGGAGTGGTTCTCGCCGAGCCGGGGGCGCACGGTCGGGTCCGCCGTCGGCGTCCGCCCCGCCGGTGATCCCCCGGACGACTGGGTTCTCTTCACCGACGTCTCGGAGGAACTCGCCGAGCCCTCCTGAAGGTCGCACGCCGCCGCGCCTTGACACGGTGGCCGAAAGGCCGTATCCAACGGGCCATGACGGACCGGCCGCTTTCGCTCCGAGATCGTCTGCGTCGCGGCCCGCCCCTTCTGGCCACCTTCTCGATCATCGCGTCGGTCGAGGTGGTGGAGATGATCGGTCTCGCCGGCTTCGACGCCGTCATCCTCGACATGGAGCACGGTCCGTACGGCGTCCAGGCTCTCGGGCCGCTGATCCTCGCGGCGCGGGCCCGCGGCCTCTTCCCGGTCGCGCGCGTCCGCACGAACGAGGCCTCGTTGATCGGCGCCGCCCTCGACGCCGGCGCGGCGGGCGT
>OBEQ011119834.1_pt1 | contig 10570 bp, 12 predicted proteins | sample 1670901 | NCBI WGS metagenome assembly OBEQ01 (sample SAMEA104232315, study PRJEB22302) | groundwater metagenome | biome: forest; feature: aquifer; material: groundwater | place: USA | collected 2011-08-07 | depth 5.4 m | reverse complement strand
TGCCCCCCGTTCAATCCACTCTACCATAGCTTGGCCGAAGGTTCTGTTTAGGTTTCTTCCCATTCGATTATTATGAATATCATCTGCAATTTGACGCTTTAATTCGCGTTCAAACTCTTCAGCCTTTTTTTTGTTTTTCGGCGTAGCTTCTAACCCAGTAGTGCGTCTAATTTCTTGCCCGTGGATCTCGAAGCGTACCCACCAAATATTGCTACGTTTTGTGACTGACATAAAGCCCCATCTAAATGAATTTGTGTTTGGCGTTCAATGAATTTTTCGATATCTGCTCTTTTATACCGATGACCTTTTGGACCAAGATTTACGAAAGGTACTTTTCCGTTTTTGAGTAAATTTCTCGCCGTGTTAGCAGATACATCTAATAACTGTGCAACTTGTCCAATTCTAAGTAGTGATTGCATCATTTATCTTGCCCTCAAAACGGTATGTCATCGAAAATTTCAGTCCAGTTATCACAACCTGCTGCTTGTGCGTCTTCTGGCACGCGATCTTTCCATTGAAAGCAGTAATTCTCATCAACTCGATAAAGATTACATAACTTACACGGCGTACAAACCGGCAAAGAGTCCACTATTTGTAGTGCCGCGACTAATATACCTTTGATCTGCTTTTTTCGGTCGGGTGTTAAAATCATGTCCGACGATTTCGTTGAATTTTCCATTACGTTTCACCTGTATCGCACCTGGTTCTTTTATTCCAACTTGCTCGATGAAATTTAAACATTCATCCGTTGTGGGTTTCATCAGTATTCCGTTCGATCTTTTCCACCACCAGCCCATCGCTTTTGTCTTTGCAAATCCTTCATGTTCGGGGCATACCCACTCGCTAAAACATTTCAGCCCACACTGGTACTCAACTCTGATGCTGTCTGGCTTGTCTTGTTTTGTGTGTTGCGTGTAGCTGATAAAATCGACTTCATGCCAATCTGAAAGTTGTTGGCTAGACAAGATGGCGAGTTCTGTTGCTGTTTCGTCATGGAATGGTTTTGACGGTGGAAATTCATATCCACAATCAGGACAATACTTTTCGAATATGCCAATAATCGACATACACTCAGGGCACTCCTTGGTCGGCACTGATGTTGTAACACCTTCACCTTTTTCGCGTTTTGATTTAACGAAAATAGAATCTATTGGACCATGCTTCGCCACGTTGCCAGCGAAATCCAACACTAGCCCATTCGTTTTACCTGTCTCTGGACTCAACCGCATGGCACGTCCGGCCATTTGAAGATAGAGAGCAACACTCATTGTTGATCTGAGGAAGACAAGTAAATCGATATTTGGAATGTTCACACCTGTTGTCATTACTTCCACGGAAGCCACAGCGCGAATTTCCAAGCTTCTGAAACCTTTAAAAATCCGATTTCGCTCTTCCAACGGGGTTCCGCCATGAATACACTCGGTAGCTATTCCTCTAGCGTTTAATTTTCCCGTAACGTCTTGAGCGTGAGAGACCGAAACGCAGAATATCAGCCAGGTGTTGCGATCTTTCCCATAAGTGACGACTTCATCAAGCGCTTTATCAGTGAGATCATTAGCGTAGAAGGCGCGCTCCAGATCAGTTTTTTGATAATCCCCCGCAACTTTTCGGACACCCGTTAAATTGACTTTGTGAAGTCCACCCTTGCTGATCAATGGAACCAGGTGGCCATTGTCGATTAGTCGTTTAATGGGTAAATCAAATGCTACGTGAGTGAATAGCCGATTTTTACCTTCATGCAATAGTCCGCTATCCAATCTGAATGGTGTAGCGGTGTAGCCGATAACACGAAGGTAGGGATTCGCCAGTTTCGCGTCTCTGATGAACTTTCGATAGATTGTGCCCCCTTTAGGTGATACTAAGTGGCACTCGTCGATAATAATCAAATCCCAAGCATCGAACGAAAAACATTTTTTGTGAATTGATTGAATTGACGCAAATGTTACGCTTGCACGTTTGTCTTTTCGTTTCAAACCGGCAGCATAGATACCGGCTGGTGCTTCTGGCCACACTGCTAGAAGTGCCTCATAGTTTTGCGTGAGAATTTCACCGACGTGAGAGCGGATTAAAGTTCGGTGTTCTGCCCAACTTTTTGCAGCGCCGGTGATAAAGCTCGCAATCACGATAGATTTCCCGCCGCCCGTTGGAATACTGACGAGTGGCGAATCTTCAGGATCGGTATACTCTATGAACCATTGGTACAGAGCATTGATACTTTCTTGTTGGTAGTCTCTCAGTGCTAATGACATTCAAGCCTTCTCGGTCATCTCGTCGCTTTTATTAAGGGCTTTTGCCCTGGTTTTAATTTGTTTTCAAGTGCTTTTTTGCAGACAGCGCAGAGTTTTATATTTTGGCTACGCAGACTAATCAAGGGACCGCCGCATGAAGGACAAGTTGTCATTCTTTAATACTCTCAATCGCGATCTTGGCCATTGCTTTGTAAATTTCTTTGCATGTAGCCCAGTCAACGGCGTGTTTTTCTACGTCGCATTTAGTACCTTCATCATTAAAGTACTCGACATCAATTGCGAACTCACCGATACAAGCCTCATTCATACCATCGGTAATCAATGGCTCGCCAAGTTCATCGAGCGGGATAAATGCTATGAGTGGCGATGATATGTTCTTTATTTTGTTTTTCATCCGATAACCTCCGCTTGAAAGGCTTGCTTCATTTCATTCGCTGCTTCAGTACCAATAAACCGGATATCCGCAGCCGCTTTAATTTCTTTGCTGGTGTAACAAGTTGCGCCCATTTCCTCTTGTTTATCCGCTTCTGAGCCGTTTATAAAAACCTGCTCATTCGAGTTATTGCGATACACTACAAAATCTTCACCAGCATCAATTGGCGTTGCCCAATTTTCTAAGAGAGGCGGTATAAATAAATGGCTTGGGCAATCATGGCTTTGGCGCATCGTTGTTTCATCAACATTGCAATCATATTTACCGCAATGCCAAGTTGCCGCAGTGCCTTCTATGACTGGCGTACTGAAAGAGCAAGTTCTACAGTTAACCTCTGGGCGTGCTGTTCCGTGACACAAAGAATGATGTGTGCAAAATTTGCATTTGTACCAGCTACTATCTTGTGAAATCTTTTCAAGAGGACGATCTGAGGTAATGATTTGTAGTGCTTTATTCCTGGTCTTTTCAAATTCTTTGGCGTCAAATTTAACGCGCTCACCATGTAGTTCATCGGTATTTTTGTTTACCGCCAAGTAATATGCACGAGTTAATTCTTTGTAGCCCATGTAGGTGTTCATTTGCACCCAATGTTCAGGCTTCGCAGTTTTCACCAATTTGGCGATCAGTTCTTTAAATGATTTTTCGCCATGAGTTTTCATTTCAATGACGTGCTCAGTACGTGGCGCTTCAATAAATCCTTTACCGATTCCGTCAAGGCTTCCCCCAAAATGACCGCCAAAATCTGATATGCGGAACTGCTTTCCAGTAATCGGATCGACTTCCTCAACCTTTACTCCGATTGCACGAAGGTTTGCAACAAATCGAGATTCGGCCAACTGTCCGGTTTCGAATAATCTTAACAACCGTCCTTCGTGCCTCTCTGTGGTACACCATCTAAACGTATAAAATAATTCTCGACTACACTCTCTACCTATGAGCGACGCACCGAGATGCCATCGGTGTGGCGCTTCTTGGTTGTCTTCATAATGCTTGTAGATACGGCTTATCGTGCCGTCTTGTTCTGGGAGCATTGCCATTGTTTTTACCTAACTGACCATAAATGAAAACAAAATAAAGACTGCGATGAAAGTTGCGACGTAGCCAAGCGCGATAATATCTTCCAAGTTCTTACCTCTCTTAAGAGTTAGCACTGCACCACTGCTGTGGAAACGAGCCACCGACATCCTTGTCTTTCTACAGTGCTAACTCTTAAAAAATCGCAGACTATTTCAGTTTTTATTGCGGAGTCTTAGCCGCCTGCGAGGGCAGTTCTCCCCTAATTACTTTCCTCCCCAGGGCGGGCTTTTGGCACCTGCCGCCTGTTGCATGGGTTGTTGAAAGCCCTGGTTAGCAGCGGGTTGCTGTTGGGCGGTATTGACTGCCGGTTGCTGTGTGGGTGGCAGCGATACCGCGCTCGTGCTTTCGTAGGCTTTGACTTCATTGGAAGGGTCGTGACCTTCGTCTTGCTTGACCTTCACTACCGCAATGATGGGTATATCATGGAACGCACTACTGTCTTTCGATTGAAGTTGCCCAGTGGCATGACGAACACCGCTGAGTTGTCTACGCCCGATTTCTACCGCCTGTGGGTTTGGATTGTTAAGTGTTATGCGGTCAAAGAATTTGCGATTGGTATACTCACCATCGATAACTCGTAATGTTAATCCGAGATATTTCCCGTCACCTTTTTTAGTCGTTTTAACTTCCGACTCTGTGACCATGACGAGATATTTACCTGCGGGCAATACGTCATAGGCTCGTTGAGGTTCTACTCCGTCTGTATCATATTCATCTAGGTTTGACATGGTTATGCTGCTCCTGCTGTTTTGAGTTGGGTCTGTGTAGCGTCGTTTGCTGCGGGTTGTGTTTTATCTGCGAACAGCGCGTTTTGAAACGCTGCCCAGGCCAGATCGAGTTGAGCGGGTAGGCCATACCGATTACCCGCCATATAAGCCGCGTTATGCTCAAGATTGAGAACTCGCTGGCCCGTTGTTTTGGTTTTATTGCCGTTGTCATCACCTGCGCGAGCAATAACGAATTTCTTGATTTCTGCGAAGCCGATTACGTCAGCCCACTCGCGGAGCATTTCACACGCGCCATTGCCACTACCTGGTGAATGCAGTTTTAATTTGAAGGTATCGTACTTGTCGTACTGTGGGTCGGTAACAGATTGCAACTTACTGTGAGCAATTAATCCCACGTACATAAGTCGCTTGGTGTTGATCTCGTCGAGCTTATTAAGAATCTCTCGCCAACGATAATTCGCATCACCATACGCTTGGCCATAGCCTTTTCCGGCGCTATTCATGTCTTTGGCGCCGCAATAAAACGTCGTCAAAACGTTGTGATGAATCAGCTTTTCAAGCCAATCCAGGCTATCAATAATGATGGCGTTGAACTGATGCACTTCATTAAGTACTACATTCAACTGATCGATAACATCTTGGTATGACTGGCAGAGAGGAAAGGCATTGGTGTCAATGCCGTTAAGACCATCCTCAGTTCTAATGAAAATGGGATTGGGTGCGCCTGCAAAAAAAGTGGATTTACCTACTTTTTCTTCGCCATGTAGCACGATTCTGGGTGGTTTAACATTTTTGGTTCTGCTGATGCTTGCTAATGAAAAGGCCATTTTTTTGTTTTTCCTATTTGAGAGTTTCTGTATGTCTTGAAAAAAGATTGTTGGGATTTATTTAACTTCCAAGCGCTCTATTGCAACAGCAGTCTTGGCCGGTTTGGTTGTAACGATCTCACTTATTTTTGCGTACAGTTCAGGATTGGCGTCTTTCAGTGACTTGTAGAGCGTGGTGCTTAGTTCATACTTCGCTTTGAAAATCTTAGTAGCAATCGCAATGTTTTTAATTGACTCGCGGATTTCGATAACGCGATCTTGATCAACCTTGCGATCAAGCTTTCCGGTCGTGGTAACTTTGTAATAGTCACCCTGAATTGAAAATGCGCCTTCGGGTTTAAAACCGATGGCAGCAATGAGAGCATCCTCCGCTGTGTGTACTTCGGATTCCGCTTCTGCTTTTTTCGCCTTTGCGATTTCAAGTGCATAAGCCAATTGATCAACCGTAGTTACCGTGTTGGCGTCATTACCTGCTTGATTCAAATTGACGTTTTCAGTTTTAAGTTGTGCTGACATTTTTTAGCTCCTTTTTTCTTGGTGGTTTTTGGTTACTGCAATTCGTTGGCGGCGATGATTGAGGGGAATAGGTGATGACGAGCGTCAATCTGGCGTACATGGAGAATAGGTTTTGTCTCCACTAATAAAGAGGCGATTTCAATCGCGTGGTGCTCGACGATCTCTTTCAATCGCAGTGCAATGACGGCGTAGCCTTCGGTATCACTCAAGTTCGTGCGGGTGAGTTGATTCATCAATGGTTGGAAATGTTCATCCTCTTCTACTGCCGCCATCACGTCGTCAAAGGTCCACTGGTGACGACCGTCGTAGAGACCGAAGAGCAAAAGATCGGCGGCGCGATCAATAATTTGTCCGTTGGTTTCGGTTTTGAAGTGGCGTAGGTGTGGGTTGGGTTTGATTTGCATGGGTGCATTACTCGCTATTGCTAATCTGTAAACGCTAGATTAGCAAAAAGATAATTATTTTGTAAATAGCATAAAGCTAATAATTTTGTTTTCTGGAAATAGGTTGCTGTTTTAGGAGGGTTAACATCGACAGAATGTCGTTTGCGGATGTCACTGTATGTGGAGTAACTTGCTATAAATAAAGCATTTTTAAGAAAAAGAGTAATAGCAGACGATGCTCATAAGCGATGGCGCGTTCGAGCTATCGATGACCAATCAATGGCTCATATCCGCAGTTAATGGTTGAGAATTGATGAGTCGAGTAGCTTTAAGCTTTTAAACATGAGTAGCTTACTTGCTAATGTTGATCGTTGCCCCAGCTCAATTTTCTCGACGAAAGTCTCAAATTCGGTAAAAATAAATGTGATGTAGTTCACATAAATAGAAAATATTTTATCACATTACAAGATACCACCAAAGTAATACATGATTATTTTTAGATCACAAAAGCGTAATTTATAATCAAAAAATGTTTATTTATTAAACTGTAGTGGCAGTGAATAAAGCATTATGGCGCGATATATCACATGTGATCGATGGGTGAGCAGTGAATAACCGTAAAAGTGTTCGTGAGCTTGATTTGAAATTATAAACTGCAATTGATATAACAGTGACTCAATGGTAAAGGGAGTTTTTGTTCTCGATCTGGCGAGGGAGATAATTAAAGCAGCCAGGAAGGAATTTGCAATCAATAGCTTTCGTAGAGTCTGAGCTACAGCTTTGCAGTTGGGAAATAAAGCGGTGGGGGCCATAGATAGTACGACGCATTTTTATTGCAAATGAGGTAAGGCAATGGAAGTAATCCTGGACGCCAAGAATGACAAGGTTTTATTGGGGATTGAAGAAAATTCCGTTATTCTGTGCCAGTTAAGCGAATTGCACCAGTACCGCAAGTTGTTCGAGATGGCCGAATTAACGGACATGGAGGACACTAGAATATATTCACTTTGGCGGGGATAATACGTTTAACCGTTGCTACTCCAGGCACATAATTTTGCAATGATCTGGTCGCCAGGTGCTCTTTCCACATCGCGTCCTTTTACGGTAAAACACTCGACAGAGAGAAACTTTTTATACCGGCAAAACTCGATACTGCCATCATGGATAATGAATACAAAGTCCCCATCTTTGGGTGTGCTGGATAATTCCACGGACATCAAAGAGCCAACAGCCAATGATGTTGTCTCTGTTTCAATGCGCACAAACACTTGATCTGGTTCTAATCTGATTAATGACTTCCCGTAGTAAGTTGCCACTTTTTCAGGGATTTGGCCAGTTTGATGCCATTGCAGAAGTTGACTGTAGGTTAGGAGCGGTGGTGCTTTTGAGGCAATCGTTTTTAATTCTTCTTCCTGTTGGTGTGGTTGATCCATCCAATTATCAGGTAAACCAAAACACGCTTCCAACTTCCGCGCCAAACTCTCACCTACGTTTCTCGTGCCAATATTGATTTGGCTGAGATAGCTCGGTGCTGTCTTCACTTTTGACCCCAGCTCTTCATAACCGCCATGCAGTTGGGCCAAAATGTTCATATTTTGTCGGCGGATTTGTTTGATATTCATAGTATTAAATAATAGCAGATTGCTATTTTACGTGTGCTACTAAAATTGCTATTGAAAAAGATTAGCTAAATGCTAATATATCTCAAAATCCAAGCATTTTTTGAGGTATTTATCATGAAATTTCAAACCTGGTGGTGTACGGCAAAACCGGCTGAGAAAGAGCGGTTAGCTAAGACGTGTAAAACATCAGTCTCATACCTCTCGCAGATTGCCCACGGGCACAGAAACGCGGGAATCAAAACTGCCCACAAGCTAGTGAGAGCCATTAACGACATAACACCAGAATCCAAGTTAACCATCTTTGATGTGCGCACCGATTTAAGCGAAGTCGCATAACTATTCCCAAAAACGTAAACAATAAGTTGCATAAATAATTCTGCCCAATAATAAAGGAGACCATCATGTACCTCAACCCCAACGATAAACGGCGTCACTCGACAAAAATAAGGCTCAGCGAAATCGAGCAGCAAAAATTGCAAGAATACGCCACTGAAAATCATCTCCAGCTCGCCGTTGCTGCGCGTGAAATTCTTAACGATGCGTTAGAGCTTATCGGGTTGATGAAAAAAATAGAAGGGACTAAAAAGTGCCAGAGTCGCAAAGCATTACAGGTGATCCAGAAATTACAATCAGCGCAGAACACGAAGCCAGAATCAGAGACGTTGCTCGACAGCGAGGGATTTCTTTTCAGGCGGCAGTCTCGGCGCTATTTGAAATCGGCTTAGCCATCAAGCGTCGGAAGGTTATTCGGTTTAACACGCAAGATAGTTTGCGTATGAATCAAGAAGAGAGTGTCGATAAATAAATGCATGGATGACATATGCCATTGATTCAGCCAGTGATACCTCCGCGCCCAATGGCATTACGTGTTGATGTTGAGCGAATTCCTAAAGCACTCATGCAACCAGTTCAATGGATTTTATGGAAATACGAATACGTTCCAAAGAGAAACAAGTGGGATAAGATTCCCTATCAACTTGATGGTAAAACGAGAGCTTCGTCTACAGATTCAAGTCACTGGGGAAGTTATGCAGACATTGTTTTTCGTTATCTTGATGGGGGCTTCGATGGCATTGGTTTTGTACTGACAAAAGACGACCAATTTTGTTTTATCGATTTTGATGGCTGTGTTACCGATAAAATTCCGAATGAAGAAGTCACCAAAATACTGAAGCATTTTAATAGCTACACCGAGTTTTCGCCCAGTGGTGAAGGACTTCATACGTATATCATCGCGAAGAAACCTGGTGGTAGATGCAGGAAGCCGCTCACAGAATTAGGCATCAAAGAAATTGAAATTTATGAAGAAGGCCGATTTTTTACCATTACTGGGCATGGCCTTGATGATTTCTCAACGGATATAGAAGAAAGACAGGTTGAACTCGATGATGTTCATGCCTGGCTCTTCCCAGCGCGAGAACAGATGCTTACTCCCAATCATCTGATTTCCACACCTCATGTTGAGCTTAATGATGATGAACTCATTAACCGCATTAAAAATAGCAAGCAATGTGGAGAGTTCACTAAACTCTACGCAGGTGACATCGAGAAATATCAGGGTGATGATTCCAGTGCGGATTTGGCATTGTGCAATATCTTGGCTTTCTGGACAGGCAAAAACAAAGTGCAAATGGACCGCCTGTTTCGCGGCAGCGCTCTTTACCGTGATAAATGGGATGAAGATCGAGGTGAGAACACTTATGGTGAAATCACGCTTCAAAAGGCCATTGACGATACACAGGAAGTCTATGATCGCCACTATCTCCTCAAAAATACCGTTGCCGCCAATGACGCGATTATTCCTCCTGAGCAAATCTATCAACGTAAAGACACTAAACCATCCTTTCCGCAACACCTCTATCAAGTGAATGGTGCCATCGCCAACATATCAGAATTGATTAATGACACGGCTTACCGGCAACAGCCGATCTTTGCGATCAATACAGCTCTATTGCTGGTTGGTTTACTCACAGATCGGAAGTTTTGCAGCCCCAGTGGATTGCGACTTAATGAATACATCGTAAGCCTCGGCAAATCTGGCTGTGGTAAAGATCATGCGCGTAAAATTGCGGTAGACTTATTGTCAGCGTTGGAGGTTAAGAACTTTGTTGGTGGCAACGATATTGCGAGTGGGGCCGGTTTACTCTCTCGTGTTAACTCAACACCCAATGTGTTATTTCAATTAGACGAGTTTGGATTGTTTTTAAAAGCGCTCACCAACCAAAGCGCAGGGAGTCACCAAACACAAATCATTAAGTATTTAATGGAACTCTATACCAGTTCTGAAAGCACTTACATAGGGCTTGAATACGCTGACCAGCGATTGAGGCCAAGACAGGACATCGAGAATCCACACGTTTTTGTTAACGCAACATCTACACCTGGCGAGTTTTGGAGTTCTTTAAAATCAGATAGTGTTCTCTCAGGTTTTATCAGCCGGATGATAATCACTGAAACCGACGTTACTCGGCCACCACGAAATGACAACAAAGTCAGCTTCGATCAGACGCCCCCAGAATTACAGGCGTGGTGGCAATCTATCAAAAATCTCACTAACACCATGCCTGGAAATTTGATGGGACTGGCGGCCAGTCCTATTCGATTACACTTTTCTGCAAAAGCGGAGCAGTGTATTCATGACTTCGATGATAATATTATCACACCGATCATTGAGCATGGTGACAACGTGAAAAGCGTTCTCTATACGCGGGCCTTTGAACATATATCAAAGATTG
>OBEQ011562064.1_pt1 | contig 10572 bp, 12 predicted proteins | sample 1670901 | NCBI WGS metagenome assembly OBEQ01 (sample SAMEA104232315, study PRJEB22302) | groundwater metagenome | biome: forest; feature: aquifer; material: groundwater | place: USA | collected 2011-08-07 | depth 5.4 m | reverse complement strand
TCATAATCTCTCCCGCACTCCTTCCAGTTTGTACAAGGAGCCACATTTGGGTGCTCATTCCAATGCAGGTCCGCCCGTCTCCGAAGTTCGATTATTACTTCTTCAAGTGTCGAGAACTGACCTGACTGCTCTGCGTGTTTTTCATCTTCAATAGTAAACATATCCAGTGAGTTATTTGGGAGAGAACTGCTGGAAAGTTTTCCATTTAGGGTCATGCTGCATCATGAATTGCAACTCATGCCCCATTGGCTCAACTGATTTTACTTCTTTCTCGAAGTATTCAGGTTTCCACTCTGAGGCATAGAACATAAATTCTCGCATTCCGTTCGTCGTAATGACCATAGCTTCCACTGCCTCACTTTTTTGACTGAGCGTTTGATTTAGATTGTCTTCAATTTTCCCGAGTACTTCCGCTTCCTCATTTGTCGTAAGTCCATCTTTTGTTGGAGTAAGGAGCGGAACGGCAACTCCAATTTGGAAGGGGTAGTTTGGATGACCCACAGCATCATTCAAACCGGATCTAGTGCGTATAAAAATAGGCTTTCCCTCTCGGACCGCCTGCCCTATGGTCCACGTATCAGGATATTGAGATATATCTTTAAATTCTTTTTTCTTAAAAAAGCCAAACATGATTGATGAAAGTATTACCAAGAAAACAATACCCCCAAGCTTGGAACCAGCCATTTGGGAGTACCGTTTATCACTTACAAATTCTACAGTAAAAGGCCGCGAAGTGAAATTGGCACGTTTTTATCATCCTACGCATTCTTATTCAGTCTGCTTTTTCTGTATTTTTTTGTGAACTCTTTTATCAACTCTGGCTTAAATGCCATGAAACTTTTCCCATCTTGTGTTTTTACTTCCATGAATGGAGAGACCTTGTTGGGTAATATGATATCACCAAGTTTGTTTTCGATATGTCGGACCGGAAGTGGTCGCAACCTATTTACAACTGGCCAATAATCTCCATTTTGCTCCAAGAGGTTAAGTGCCCACACCGATGCAAACGGATGATAATCACCCAACTGCGCATTGAATAGTGGCAACCATTCTTTACATTTTGGGTTGTTAACAAAAATCAATAAATCATAGCTTTCGGCATACCCTTTATTAATTTTCTTCTGTACAATTTTTATCGCCTCATCGAATGATTCACAACGAGACGGAACCTCCACTAGCTCAACTTTATTTAGCTTCGTTTCTTCAATGGTTTCACCGAGTGTCATCAAAACAAAATCTGGAGGATCGTTCTGGGGTTGCATCAAATACAAACCATTGTTTGTTTCACTTTGAAGTGCGAGTAGGTAAAATAATCCCGCCATGCTCTCTCTGGCTTTTTTAATATCATCATGCGGACTAGAGAAGAAGTTTTCTGCACCAACCCTCGCAAGAACACCTTGTAGGTGGCTCAATATCGCAATCGACTCTCTGAGATAAATTACCTCCTTTCCATCGATATTTACTGTCTCCGAGTTTTTAAACTGAACGCTCATTTTCGTTTCTATTTCCACCACCACGGACCACCAGAGTATCATCCGCCACTTCGTCATCTGCGCCGGTAACAGGTCGTTTTATGTTTGCATCGTTAAACTGGAAGAGGTCGTACACTTCTTTGGCGTTCATGCCGATCATTCTCGAAAACTTAGGTAACTCGCTTCCAGGCGCAAACGTAAACACATTCACTCCCGCAAGTTTGTTTTGAGCAGGGTCAGTTCCGAGCCTCTGATCATCAGACTTTTTCCCATCAAGAAGTAAGAATGTATTTGCCCCAATAAAAGCACTAAAATATTTCCGCTTCGGTGCATCATGAGATGCATAAACCCTCCCCTTTAGTTCTGCTACCCAAGAACCAAGTTCATGTGCGACCTCTTTAATGGTGGCGTCAAAGCAAAGGATCTCAGTGGGGTCAGGTGTCCAATATTTATCATAAAATGTTACAGTCATTCCGTCCGATGGCTCAATGCCCTCGCTGTGCAAGGCATAATCAACGTAGTAATCGCTCAGCTTTAAATTCTCACCATCAATGGTGCAAAGACTGTTAAAGTCTATGGGGATCAATGTGGCTGTCATGGGGGAATAATACCAGCTAAATCACCTCTTTGTCAGCGCCCGCTATTAATGAGGAGTTCAACTAATGGACTTAGAGCCGTAAAGCCATTCGATACCAAAAGTTGATCTCGTTCGTCTTCAGGATCTTTTCCTCCATGAAACAGATTATTGCGAATTGAGTACACAAATTCGACCATATTTACCCAATCGTGCAGATCATAGATAACACCATTTATTTTTTTGTTATCTTCAGTGCTTTTCTGGTTTACTTCCAAACGGTCACAATTCCACCATATAATCTCCTGTACACTATCACCACTACCACTTACGTTACCAAGTCGGGCACGCCCTAGTTCGGCAACAATCATGGTCCACGCTGTCGCCAGTTCTTGGTCATTTTGGACCAAGTTTAAGTAGGCATCTCTTGCGTCATTATCCTGTTTTAAAAACTGGATTGCTCGCCGATCATCAGTTGACTGTATAAATTTTCGCTTCTTTAGAAAAGCAATGAACGCAAGATACTCGAAAACAAAGCCAGAGAAATAATCCTCACCGGGAGCTTTGGCATGCCAGTTCCTGATTAATTGATCATAGTCCATATTAAGCCTTAAGTTTCCAGCGATAAGTTCCTGCGTTACTTATCAATCCTCTTTCTCCTGGCTTTCCATTAAAGAAATACTGCCCAAATGCATTTCCGTATGGCCACTTTTTTATCTCGATCCGCTCTACGAGGGCATAGTGCTTGTTTTCGTCCCACGAATCAATAATCGCCATGAAGGGCAACTTTTCTCCATTTTCTCGCCATATCTCAAATAAGTTTTTCTTTTCCATAATGAAATTATTTCTCCTCGGTTTTCTCTGGGGGAATAAACGCCGCTCTCCCAACTCCAACTTGTCCACTAAAATAATGATATTTAATCTCTCCTTGGACATCAGTTGGGGGAACGATGTTTTCAAATATAATGATCTGCATATCCTTTGACCACGTTGACAGTGTTTCAAAGAAAGAACTTTTGATTCGACTTATTTTTTCTTCGTCACTAAATTTTGGATCCTTCTCTTTAAAAGAATTTAGAGGTGTGTCGAGGAGAACCACCAAAGGGTGGGGTAAATTATTTTTGTGACAATGATTCATCAGCCCGAGTATAAACGCACTGTACAGAAGAGCCCGGACTCCCTTTCCGTGTGAAGAACGATAAACCCCGTCGATCGAAAAGTCGAAGACTCTAGTTTTTGTGTCAAAATCAATCTCTTCATTTCCAGACAAAAACGACCATTGAGTGAGGAGCGATTTTACAGACTCGACAAATCCACCTAAGGACTTTTTATCAATTAATCCAGTAGATCCTTTTACTTTCTTCACTTGCCCAAGCTCGGCCTCTACCCATTTTCGTTTTTCAGCAAAGTCAGCAAGCTGCCGTCGAAATGTGTTGATGTCTAGCATCTTTTTCTGTCGAGCAACAAGTTTCTGAAGTTCGACTTGAATGGAGCTTTTAAATGGTTGCAGCTTCCTCGTAATTTCGTCTTCACAGGAGCGATACTTTTGTGCTTCTGCATTCTCGCGTTCCACCAACTGCCGCTTTTGTTCGATATTTGCATCAAGCGTCACCACAAGTTCTCTCAAATTGTGTGTTATTTTTTTTACTTCAGCCTGGATTGCCGATCGTGATTCATTTCCAATATTTTCCTTCATGTTTATGACGGAGCCACACAGCGGACACTCGCAGGAAGCATTGTTCAATTGGGAATAAAGATGCTCTCCTTCTCCAAGGAACTCTAGGCGGTCCAAATCACTCTGGTACTGTGATTTCAGGAGGACAAACCTCGATATGAGTTCGTTAAGTGAGGCAATTTCTTGTCTGAGTAAATCGAGATTGCCCGATACAACCTGTCGCTCTTCGCGTTTTGAGGCAAGTGCTTTTTCGATTTCAACATATTGCTCATTTATCTTTGCTATTTCCTCCTCAGCCGAAATATTGCCCGCTGTTTCAGCTTCTTTGATGTGGAGAGATATTTTATGCGCAAGTTCTTTCGACATGTCGTCGATTAATTGAAGTTGGGCGTTGAGCTTCTGTTTGGTCGTTTTTGGATCGGCAACTTCTAACAGCTCACTTGAATCTTCTCCACTTATAAGTAATTGGAAGACGGCTGCCTTGGCTGTTTCATCGGTGACACTCTCGTTAAAAACAGGAGATTTTTCTGTGATAATTTCTTTTTCATCAATAACGGTGAGGTGCACTACATCTCGAAAACTCAGTCCTTTTTTCTTGTTTTCAGAGTCCTTTCGTATTAATTCTGTCCCCTTGAAACCACTGATCCTCAAAAGAATATCTGAGACGGATGTTGCATTCTTTGACTTTTTTGAAGTGAGCACCTCAACGTTACTTTTTTCGTGTAAATCCCAAAAATCGTCAACGATGCCATCGGTCATATATGTCTTCTCGGGCTCGTTGAGATCGCGCATTAGTGTATAGGTCGCACCAGAATGAACCTTCAGTTCCAGAAAGAGATATCTATATCCATATGCTTCTGAGATTGTCTTTGGAGGAGTACCTGCTCCAAGAAGATAATCAATGCACTGAAGTATGAATGTCTTGCCAGTGTCAGACGCGCCTGAAACCACATTACAACCTGGCGCGAAGTCTATAGACGCCTCTGTCTTCGAAGCGTCCTGTAATACCAGTTTTGAAATGTAAAATCCGGACTTATTCATGGTTCATATTTCCAATAAATTCAATATTCCACTTTTGCATGTTCATTTCTACATATTTCCTCATCTTCTCTTCGTCGTAGCGTCCAAATTTTTTCTGAACCCACTTCGCTCGCCTTTGCAGTTCAGTGGAATAAGGAGAAGAACAGTGCGAAAGAAATGCACCAGTTAGCTTATTTTTTTCATAATAAATACCATCTTCCCTCAGTACTACATTCAGAAGCTGCTTGTTGTGCATCGTCTGAAGCCCACCTTTCGTTAAGGTCCTTTTTATAAGTATCTCACCCGCGCGAAATGGTGCGTTTGGGTGGATACTGACCGGACCCCCATCAACATCTCCCGAGTGGACCAAAAAATAATCGAGATAAACGAGTGTTTGCAGGTCGACAGCTTTTTTTATCTCTTTCAAGATGAACAATGACCTTAGTCCAAGATCAAACGGGGTGTTAAATATTCGCTGCTTAATGGGGTGATTATTCATGTTTCAGTTTTGATGCCCACGTTAGTTTATCTTCATTTGCAAGATGGTGGCAAATTCCGTGCTTATCAAGTATGCAAATTTGATCAGCCAATATGTTGCCCGTCGTGGGCATTTCCATTGCTCTATCTGTTACAGCATTTATTTTTTCAACCCCATTTTCATGATTTGCGTTATGTGTATTGATCACAAAATTATGAGTATCCTCCTTCAGCTTTTCGAACCCATCATTTTCCGGCGGGAGTGACTCTCGTGCATATATTCTTAATGCCTCCGCAGAATAGAAAGCGTTTCTTTGCCTTGAGAAGTGCGCCAATTCTTCAGGGAGCGATTCAAGATCCTTTGCTGACTTAAGTTCATTTTTTACCTTATCAGAATATGCATCGAGCAATTTTTCAACATAAAGGTTTTCATGGTCCGCGATAATTTCAGGCGTCACAGCCGTTTTTTGTCGCGGGCGAAGCCCACCGCCAAATCGTGATGGGTACCATCGGGTTTGTGCGTGCTCAGTGATGATTTCCATTATGGGCTTTGTGTTGAAAATGGAAAAATCCATTTTGCTCACATAATCAGCCAATGCACCCTCCAAAGGAACTGCGCTCTTGTCTGTTATATTCTTCTCGCAATGCTTCTTCCAATTTTTGATCAACTCACTACGCAACTTACTCTGATCTCCATTCAAAAGTGTAGCCAGTTTTGGACCCAAATCTCGCGGTGCGACAAAGTAATATTTTCGCGGAAACAGTATTTCCCCTGTGAAAGTATGAAAACACAACTTTCCGATTTCGGCCCAAATGTGAGTTGGGGAGAGGGCATGGTCATAGTGTTTGCATTGATAGTAGTCAGCAATCTTTTTTTCTTCGTCGGTAAACGCTACTACGTCTCGCCCTTTATCACCAGCTCCGCCGTATCGTCCGACGTAATTGTAGATATTTTTTTCTCTCAAATAGCCGTCTGCCCACTCTTGAATGAATAACTCAAATTCTGACGAATCGTATGTCTTAACTGCCTTCACGGGAGGGATTCTTTTGCCCACCAATATGTCGGAGTTTGTTAATACGTGTCCTGTCTGGGGTTGGGTAATTTCTGGGGGGATTTCCTCTGGCATAGTTATAACTCCACCTGATTTCTTGCTTTTTTGCAAGGATCATCAGGCATCCGCCCCAAAACACACAGCAACGAACTTCGAGGTCAGTATTTAACGCAAAAATGAGCACAATCCCCCCCCGATGTACTCAGGCATAATGAGGAGTAAATAACCACATCCCAAATACCAAATGAAACTCACGGGTACGGCTCAAATCGTATCCGTAGCGCTTGGAGATAACAACACTCCATTCGTTGTCTGAAAGGACTGGGGAATTCTGGCAGGGTGTGGAGGCTATTGCTTCGTGCGTTCTAATCCGCCTGCTGGATGCCATTAAAACAAGAACCCCCTCTGATGTGTCCGGCAGCATCCGGACCCGGGGAAATGAGGACATGACGTGGGTCGTGTCTTGATTTCCCTGCTGGAGGTAGCACTTAAGGGAACCTAACGAATCAGCGTGGCCGACCCCTTTCGTAGAACAGACGCCCCCACCGAATAGTAAGACTTTTCGCGCAAAACGCGGAGGGCACCCAAAGGGAAGGATGTGAAACAATTCTTTTTTAGGGTGGAGGCCGGGAAACGCACAACATCGCTGTAGTGGAGCACCATACAAACTGTATAAAAGGAAATGCACACGAGATTCCTCTGGCAATACGCAAACTGGAACAAAGCCGTAATTTTGATGGCTATACCCCTCATGCTATCCAAAGAAAGAAAAAAGACGAGAAACCAAGTCGCCAGTTAAAAATCACAGTGACCAGAAATATCACAAATACAAAAAAACCTGGCAACAAATTTTAAATGCACATCACTAATTCACATCACTAAAACCTGCAATACAAATTACCTGGTGAATATCCCAATAACAATAATGCCTAATACGAATATCAATACTCAATACTCAATACTTATTGCTACCTACAATACCCATGCTCATTTTCTGTAATTTTGAGCATTTTTTATATCACGTTGAAATATCGTAAACTTATTGTTTGCGGCTATTGCTTTTGTAAACCATTCTTAATTTGCTCCAATGTCTCTGGATCAACCTCGTCGTCCTTTGCATCTTGATAACGCTGTAGTACTAGTGTGCAATTGTTGTCTATCCAAAATTGATGCCTTGCCTCAGACCAATCCGAGAGTGTCGCTCTCGGATGTGTTGCGTAGAACTCACTAGTCCAAGAATCCATTGCAGTCGCTTGTTCTTTGTCAGTGGCGTAATCGTCGGGGCACTTTTGAGTAACGGCCACTTGAGCAGGAGTTGTGCCGTGCGAGTGTTGGTAGGCGTAGTAACCAAGTGCGAGAAACGATACGGCAAGAACGTAGGCGACTATGCGTATATGAATATTTTTTGCATCACTCACCATACTTTTTATTCTTGCTCCGGACTGCAATTGTGCTCCCAACTCTTCTGAGATTTTGTGAACATTTTGCCGCATTCTTCACATACCTCAACCACAACTCCATCGTCATGATTAAAATCGTGAAGTTCGTCAGCCTCGTCCACCTCAAGAGAGATAACTGCCAAATTCTCCTCGACAGTGGTCTCCTGCTCATGGGGTGTATCTTTTTGGCTTATCGTGTTTTCTGGTTTTTCTAAAAAACTCCTCATGACCTCTATTTCCATAGCCAACTCTTTTTGAAGTATTTTGTAGTCAGATAAACTTTCTGCTGCGTACCTTGCAAGCACGGGGTCCAACTCTTCTTTTGCTCTTTGCTCCACTGAGCGTGGCCCCATTACTGCATCTAAGTGGTCCAACTTATATTCAAGCCACCACCCCCTGAACCCTGATGTCTGGGATATCTCGTTTTGAACTTTGTCTTCCCAGTTTTTTTGTTCTTGGATTGCACGCTTGGTGTTGTGTACTGCCTGATTATAGTTTCCCTGTAACTTGATTAAGAGCCTGTCCCTGTAGAGCTGTCTTGCTCCGTACTCTTCAATTATTGTGACGACACTTGCTGGCAAACCCTGCTTCCAATCATTTCTGCTATTGTAATTTTCAAAGAACTCCATTAACTGTTGCCCGTCACTCTTGCTTGCTAGTTCAAGTAAATTATCCGTGATTACTCTTACTGGATCCGTATTTTTTTTCATATTGTGGTGGGTTTTGACTAAATCCTCGCAGAAAGCAGAAAACTCCACACGAGGCGGTAGCTTAGCTACCCACTACCAGTTTCCCGATAGGACCCACCACAGGTACTCCTCGCGTGGAGGTTTATACTGTGGTGGGTTTTGGGACCATATCCTCAGATTGAGGGGTTAGGTCTTCTCTATTCAATTGTATGTCAATAATATGCGTCAAAACAAAAAAGGGCAATGCTCCCTCTTGGAACACCACCCTTTCGTTGTTCTCATGCTATCGCTTGTATTCCTCGATAAGGCGACACGCCTCAGGTTTCGAAAGTTCGTCAATCTGTGACAATCGCTGTTCTCGCTCTTCCTCATCATCAACATTTTGTGTAATGAGTTGATAGAGATAATTCCGTTGTTTCTCTGTCGATGGTTCGCTATTTTTCTGCGCCTCCATTGCGCTATATGCAGCCTCAAGAGATACAGCTGAGCCAGAGGGGGACAGGAATGTTCCCAAGACTTTAGTACTTCTTATAACGGCGTCGGATAATGCTGAGTTGAATGCACTTTCCACTGCACGCGTTAACCATTTGTTATTGGGACCAAGTACCGTCGCGCCGCGTCCGATAGAAATGATTTTCCCTTGGCGTTTTAGAATACACAATATCGCAATCATTCCGCCCACTTCTCTCATGGTAGATAGCGTCTCTGTGTCTTCTTTTACTTCTGCTTCAAGCTGGTATGAGCCGATCACTTTGTCGATCTCCTCGCGAACGGGATGCACAAGACGATCTACTTCCTGCGGAACATGTGGTTTTCTCTGTACTTGTCGCGTTGGCTGGAATGGTGACCGTATGTTTCGCGGCCTGTATGTTGTTGTGTTCATATTTGTTATTTAATTTTTCTGATAGTGATGATACTGCGCTCATAAGTGACCTCGATTGCGGTACCTATGTTAAACCCGGCATTTGTGAGTAGCCTGTTACTTACACGAAGCATGGGTTTATTGCTTGTGCCTGGAGCTCGTACGACGACCATGCTCCTTGTCTCGGGTGTCATACGACCTTTTCGACCTGTGTATCGAGGAACAGAGAAATCTTCTTGGGATATGTGCGGATCAGTTCGCCCTTCTCGTTTCGCTTCTCGACCAAGGTTGTGGACTGAAGTGCTTTTTCCCCTTTTCTTACCCTGTACCCGATTTTCAGCCACTGCCTAAATGTGCGGGCAAGCAGATACGGGTCGTAACGCTCCGCTTCCGCATCGCCGTAACGCTCTTTGATCTGCGCCTTAACGTCTTCGTAAGTCTTCTCGGACCCCTTATATGTAGTCTTGGGAGTATCACTATTAATGAGCTCACTAATGTGCTGCATGAGTGATGAGTTAAATACACACGCAGGACTGGTGCATGTGAAAGCGTTGAATAATATTTATTGCTTCAAAAAGAGAGTTTTTGTGATGTAACGTGACATTCTAGTATTTGACGACCTAGCCCGTGACGATAAATATTGCCAATTCGCATCCTCATTTCAGTGTTTTGTGTGGTGTATTGTGGGATGCTGGTACTTGCGGACCCTCCCAACACGCGTAAATGCAGACAATTTGCATCCTAATTATCAGTTGTTGAGTGTGACAAAGTGAGCTTCTACAGATTACTGAGGGGCTCCATGCGTATAAATACAGGGAAATTCGCACTCATAAGTAGTGATGCAATGTGCAGCGCTGGTACTTGCAGGGGTGCTCCACGTGCATAAATGCTGACAAAATTGGTGCACAATATGTAACCCTACAGCTTGGCGACCCACCCAAGACACACAAATACATAAAAATTCAGACTACTCGCACTGGCAGAAAGTAATACCAAAAGAAGGGTTTACTGTGGTGTTGGACTGACTTGGGGGGGGTATGGAGCGGTTCGGTATGGGTGTCACCCAATGGCTGGTTCCATAGGTAGAGACCCTGGCTGTGTTCGCTAAGACTTTTTCAAAAAATTTCCGGCCAGAAAAACGAGGGGGTAAAAAATTATTTTCCTCAATTTTTTCGGACTGGCATGTTCTCAACCCCACCCCGCTATAGATAATAATAAACTGTTACCGAACTGAGGATTGTATTCCTGGATTGCCGCGCCGCTTTTGTATATCAAACACCCGTGCGATTAATCGGTCAATTTCTTTTTTCAT
>OBEQ012403526.1_pt1 | contig 10574 bp, 14 predicted proteins | sample 1670901 | NCBI WGS metagenome assembly OBEQ01 (sample SAMEA104232315, study PRJEB22302) | groundwater metagenome | biome: forest; feature: aquifer; material: groundwater | place: USA | collected 2011-08-07 | depth 5.4 m | reverse complement strand
TGAGCCGGTAACATAAAGATAAGGGTCAAATATATAAAATTGCTTTCTTTGAGCAAAGCGGTTAAGCAATTTTATGTATTTGACCCTCTTTTGTTCGGATCACGAAGTTGGAATCAAAGAAGGGGTTGGGGTTGGCGAAAATGACTGCAAAGAATACAGCGGACACTATCATGACATCAGTTCCTGTTCTTTTTTCTTGGCCATCTCGTCCAGTTTTTTGTTCAGGTCATCCATTATCTTTTGCAATTCATCTTTGGCCTTGAACAGGTCATCATCGCGGGCTTTCTTTTCCCTCACCTCGCCCTGAACTTTCTTCAAAACATCTTCTCGTATTTGCCTTATCCTCACCTTTTCCCACTCTATCTTCTGATAAAGCATTTTGACAAACTCTTTTCTGCGTTCTTCGTTTAGCGGAGGAATATTCAAACGAACACCAGTTGAATCCACAACGGGATTTAAGCCCAAAGTGCTGTCCTTCAAACCCTTAGCAATATTGGCGGCGGCTTGTTTGTCCCAGGGCTGAATGAGTATCATCCTTGGTTCGGGAACGACGATAGTTGCTAGCTCCTTAATCCTGAACCTTGAACCCATGTACTCAACGGGAATATCTTCTACCATCGAGGCGTGGGCCCTTCCGGTCCGAATAGCGGCAACTTCGGTTTTGGCATGTTCCAGCGCTGACTCAAAATCTCTTTTTCGCTGATTAATTAAATCCTTATACATCCGGTTAATTTAGCATAAAAATTACCAAAAAACAACTTTCCTCCGAGAGCTACCAACCCTCTCCAAATTCATTTTCGCAGTCCGGACAAAATGAGGCCTCATCCTGGATAAATTACAGAACTCATCCGCCAATTGGCGGATTCAAACAGCTGTAATTTATTTAATTCGGCCTCTATTCTTGTCTACCGGACTACTCCAGGATAATTTGGAATAGGGTCAGGAGCTCTCTCGTTCATAAAAACCTTGCGCGGATATATCCCATAAGCGGGTTCCGAGGCCTGTTTTGGCATGGTCTCTGATCCTGACAAAGAGCAAAACAGGCCAAGCCTCGGAGCGAGTCGCTGGATGAGCGAGAATGAGCGATGGGATATGCTACGCGAGGTTCTGTACAGAGCGTTATAAATTTATGAGGAAATTTTCTAAGGCGAGGCGGTGGTTGAACTGGGGCTGGGAGAGCAAATAATTCAATTGCAAAAGGTTTTTGAGGACCTTGTGGTCAGGATTTTCCTGCAACCGGAGAGTGTGTATCAACCCAACAACAAGTTCCTGGTAATTTTTACCGGTAAATAGTTTCTCGGCATATTGCATCCGCTCGGTGAGGCCCTCCCGAAAAATCTTGAGGAATTCCTCGACAGCTTTGGCTGTGTTTTTATCGATAGACATTTCTTTGGAAGGCAGAAAAGATACCTTCTCGCACCTAGACAAAACTGTTGGCAAAAGTAATTTTGGCTTTGAACTAATCAAAATTATCACAGTGAATGGGGTCGGTTCTTCAAGAAGTTTCAAAAAAGCATTGGCGGCCTGGGGAACCAGCCGGTCAGCATCATTCACGACTGCAAATTTATACGGCCCGAAATATGGCTTGAAAGACAGATACGATTTGAGATCCCGGATGTCTTCGACGTATATCTTCGTTTCCTCTTCTTCCAGACGAGGAGTAAGCAATCTAAAATCCGGGTCATTCTCCGGTTCTCTTTTGTTAACCAAGCGAAACAAGTCGCGGGCAAAATCCTTTTTGCCTATTCCATGTGGACCAGAAAAAACATAGGCATGTGCCAACATGCCCTTCTTCACTACGTTCTCGAAATATTTCTTATTGTCCATTTAATAACAATGAGGCTATTTTATCGGCCGCATCCGGCACGGCAAAGCTTTTTAACTTTTCACTTACAGAATTATATTTTTCGGGTTCGAGTAGATTGTTTATCTGACTTATTATGATATGCGGAGTTAAATTCTCTTCCTCGACCACGACCCCGCCGTATTTGGCGAATTCAAGGGCATTAGTCATTTGGTGACCCGAGGTTGAGTGAGTTATTGGTATTATTATCGCAGGTTTGCCAAGCGCGGCGATCTCAAAGAGTGAGCCAGCCCCGGCACGCGAGATGATAATGTCGGAAGCCACATAGGCCAAAGCCATGTCCTCTTCGCTGAAAAACGGATAAAGCTTGTAGTTAGTCTTGAGCGCATCGGCGTATTCCCCTTCGCCTTCTTTGATAAGCTTGTCCACCTCTGTCCGAACGGCCTCATATTGGCTTTCTCCGCACTGATGAATGATCTGAAAATCCTTGACCATCAACACAAGCGTATCAAGCATCATCTGATTTATCTTTTGTGCGCCCTGGCTACCGCCGATAACCATGACGGTTTTCCTTTCAGTGCTCAAACCAAATTTCTGCATAGCCGCATTTCTGTCGCCGCCAAGTAAATTCTGCCGAACCGGGTTGCCGGTAATAATTGTTTTACCCAGTTTGAAATATTTCTCGCTTGAAGGAAAAGAAATGAATATTTTTTTGGCCCAGCCGTCGAGAATTCTGTTGGCTAGGCCGGGAATAGAATCAGACTCGTGTGCGAAAACTGGTATCATGTACACCCTCGCTGCCAATGCCCCAGGTATGGACGCATACCCGCCCTTGGCAAACACCACGTCCGGCATGAACAAAAACAAATCCCACAGCGATTGGAAAAATCCAACTGGCATTTTCAAAATATCCAGCAAAGTAAGCGGGCTGAAATACCGGCGGAGCTTGCCGGTCATGATGGCTTTGTAGGGTAAGCCGTTCTCCGTCGTGGCCTGGGCGATGAACTTTCCCTCTCCAATAACCATCAAATCCAAATTCAAACCGGCTTCTACGGCCCGGCCTCTTAATGCTTTGGCAACGGCAACAAGAGGAAAAACATGCCCTCCGCTACCTCCCCCGAGAAGTAATACTCTAAAGTTCTGCACTTAATAATTTTACCTTATTTTTAGTACCAGACGCAAAGCCACCGACAGAGCCGTCTGACTTAATAACTCTATGACATGGAACTTCAGGCGCATAAGGGTTTTTATTCAAAGCATTTCCCACAGCCCGGTACGCTTTGGGGTGACCAATTGCAATTGCGACTTCTTTGTATGTTGCAGTTTGGCCTTTTGGAATTTTCTTCACAAAGTCATATACCCTATTTTGGAATTTGGTCGGTGTTGCCATAAGTCAATTTTAACATTATATTATGTCAAAAGTTCTTTTCAAGGAATAGCTATGTAGATCCGGGTAGATCCCTACCTCATATTGCTCCCTCCTCCTGATCCGGCAGTTATAACATTGAGAGAACGAGAAGGAACGGGAAGAACCATAAACATAGTCCTTAACTCGATATCGGTCTGGCATTGCTGCGTAATTTTGCAAAAGAAAGAAATGCCAAGACCCATAATTCACCAGACGATGATAACAACACTGGCAACCCTGGGCGCCAACCTCGACAAAGTTGTCGTAACGGATTTTGTAGACGGTATCTATCATTCTACTCTCCATGTGAGAATGGGCCACCAGGTAAACTATATGGATGCTCATGTGACCGATGCGATAAACCTCGCTTTTATCAACAACTGCCCAATATTAGTCGAGGAGGAAGTATTCGACAAATCCAGAAATTATAAAAATAATCTAAAGCCCAGTTCAATCAGCGATGAGGAAGCACAGATAATGTTTGAAAGTATTGACCCCGATAAGCCCACACACTAGGGCTTTTTTTATTTTATCTTTCGTAGATGACCGCCGCTGAAGTAAATCCTGAAACCTGGTCGCCGGTCTGACCAGGAAATATTTCCATCTTCATCCGCCTATTTCCTATCATCTGTATCAAAACCGTGCCCTGGACAAGATCGTCTTGGTTTTTCATTTTAACTCCAGACGCATAATATCGGTTATACCAAGTTCCGCCTGTTCCATCTACAAAACTTAACGGTACGAGCTCGTATTTAATTATCCCGGAATCGACACTCACATTAGCAGGGTCGGGCGAATTTCCTTTCACGCCGAACTGCATCGCTTCGCCGTTATAATCCCCAAGAGAGATCTCGATACCGCTTGGATCAATGGCGTTGGGCACGATTGCAAGATGGCCTTTCCAATACCCTTCATAGCCGATATTTTTGGTCGTGCCTCGATAACCATTCGTCCCTTCAACAAACCAATTCCCTATCAACTTGCCATCGATGTCATAGTCGATCTTGCCCCAGCGAGGCAGAGCTGTGCGGGGATTCAACGCCAAAAGCTGGCTCCTTGCCGGCTCCTTCATATTATCAAACAAGTCCACCACATGAAACTTCCAACTCTCGTTATAATGATCTGGCACTAAAAATCCCTTTAGTGTCACCTCGTCGTTTATTAACCAGACATCCAAACTTGCCCAGGTGATATATCCGATCACATCGCCCTCTTGGACAGTCATTTTGGGATTAACGGACTGGTTGTTGGTCAGATTTCCCACCTTATCCAATACTAATTTAGACAGCGAGGTCATGTTGCTGAAACGGTTGCTGAACGTGCATGTATATTCGATGTTCATCTGATAGTCGTCGAATATTTTGCCATTTTCGTTCCTGACAGTTCTGGTAACGGCAGTTATCACGCCGTTAGCCGGGGCTCTGACTGCAACCGGCACCGGATTGGGTTTGTATCCTTCTTTCGCGTAAATATAACCATGGTCTATCGGGGTCACGTGTCCGCCGACCATCTGCCCCATCGGCGACACCATGGCTATCTCATTCGGGTCAACCGGAGAAGTCCCGAGCATAATCGGACCTTTGCCGGTGCAGGCCTTCTCCCACGGCCAATGAAAGGTTGAGGTCGAGGGGCTTGGCTTCGGTGTCTGCTTAACTTTCTTTACTGGAACTTTGGTCGTTTTTGATTTTTTTGCCAAAACAAAATTAGCGGTTACAGCAACAGATATGATACAAAGTACGATTATTAAAAACTTCTTCACTTATTTATTATAACAAAAATCCGCGACATGGTCGCGGGATTAGTGAACAGCTTTTGACTTTGTCACTGTCGGAGGAATTCTCCAGCCGATAATTTTCACGGGAGGAGTGGTAATGGTACCGCCATCAACGGTGCTACTACGCATGAAAAATTCAATGCACATACCAATAGCTATACGGCCCATCCAAATCATGGAACCGCCAAATGTAGAACCGGACAATTTGCATTCTGTCGGTTCGGTGAACAGGCCACCTTTGACTCGAACCAGTCCTGTCTGTGGTTCAAGAACGGTAATGTCATATTCCGCCTCATCTTGTGTAACAACGACGAGAGTATAATTCGGCTCAAGGTCCGCAAGTTTTATAACTTTGGTCGCTTCACTGACGGCCTTTGTCAATCCGTCGATAGTAAAAGCTTTGACCCCACTCATGGGACAACTTTCTTTCAAACAGCTTATCAAGTTATCCAATAAATACAATAAAAAATCCCTGACGTCAATCAGGGTTATAGAACTGGACAGGTTTGTTAATTTATTATTTACCAGACCTTATAAATTTCTCTACTGCCGGAGACATACATATCATTCATGTCCTTGAACTTCTCGTTCATGGCCCGATTCTCGGGCGTGTCAGCCATCATTTTCTTATTGTTCTCTTCATAAGCAGCCAAGCTCTCATGAGTGCTGGCAATGATTACTCGATGGAATTGCCCTGTCATATCGGTCATGACGTAAATTCCCTTACCTTCTGCTGGTTTGCCCATTTGGTCTGCCCACTCCTTGAATAACTTCGCCATTTTGCTTGCATTGCCTGGCTTACAGACAAATATATCGTGAACTATGATCATGTAGTTATTTTGTTAATTATTTTATATGCCTTTCGGCTGGAGGATGCTAAGCCGATTGTCTTCCGTATCCATGACTGATATCCACAAACCCACGCCTGGAATCTCCTGCGGCTCCATCGAATTTTTGCCGGACTTGTCCATAGCGCCAAGAATTTTACCGCCCTTGGCTTTGACGGACTTCACTGCCTTGTGAATATCGTCAACCGCCACCACAACCGATGGCGCATGAGATAGCGGATTTTTCGTCTTTTTTTGATAAAAGCCGCCATTAATACTGCCGGGCTGTTTTGGCTGGCCTGTTTTTTCATCGGATTCAGAGGTTTTGACGACCACATAATTGCCCATCTCTGGTCCCATCTTCCGCGTTTTCCAACCGAAAACGCTTTCATAAAACTTGCACATCCTGTCTTTATCTTTATAACCCATCTCAAAATGCACTACCGGGTTTGGTTTGTTTTTCATTAATATGTTTTAACTAATATTTATGAAACTTTCAAGAAGTGAAAAACCGCTTGTAAACTATCAAATCAAGAGTTTACAGAACCTCGATTATCTTGTTCCGGGAAGTGTGGCCGGAGAGAATGCGGACATTTAGGGTGTGGAAATATTCCGAAAGCGCTTTCACGATCGCCCGATTCGCCCGCCCTTGGACGGGCGGCTCCTTTACACTCACAACATAGTTAAGGTCGTCGACTTTTTCGACTTTATTCTCCTCCGAATTCGGTTTAGCTTTGACAGAGATTTTCATAACTAAAATTTTATAATATGTCCAGCCTTATAGGAGAGCGGGTAATTAAACGCTTTTTCTAGACATTTTCTTGGTCGTGTTGAGTAATCAAAGACCATAGATTTTCACTTGGTAGAAATGTAACTAGAGCAAAATTATCAGCACAGGGAGGGATAATAGCTCCAACGACACTGGGGCTATTGGCTATCATACCAGCACCGATAGTAGTAGCTGAATTTGCAACAAAATGAAAAGCTTTAAATTCTCCTCCTTCACGATTTATGCCAGAAAAGAAATCTAATTTCTTACTCCTAGTTTCTAATCCACCTATAGACTGGTACACACGAGGTCTTTTAACTAGGGAACTAATTTCATCTAGCTGATTTGCAATAGGAGCTAACCCTTGTTGTCCTAGACTTAAGAAAGGAAAAATCCAAGCGATCCAGGTGTAAATTTTTTTAGTTTTCATATAAATTAATTGTATCAAAAATAAAAACCGCCCGGATGGGTGGGTAGGATTATCTTTAATCAAGAAAAAAGTTTGTGGAACCCACTGGTATTAATCCAGTAGTTTCCCTTATTGGTTCTTAGGGCTTTTAAAATATCTTGGCGTTGTGCCTTAACCTTTGGACTTACTGAACCTCTGTCGCTAGTGGATAAAATAGTATTTGAATGAAGACCATCTAAAAATGCTACAAAATGACATTGGTCAGATTTGTTTTTGATCACATCGATTAACTCTTTAATTTGCTTGTTTTGTCCCCCTCCACCAGTGTTTAGATGCTTAGCCTCTAAAAAGTAGAGGCTATTTTTGTTTTTTATTAAAAGGTCTAACTTTTTGTTTTGAGTACTTTTGCCGATTTTGACATTAAAAACTTTCTTCAAATTCTTGTTAGAAAAATCTCCCTTGTTGGTAAATTTGGCAACACAGTATTGATGAGCATTAAAGTCTTTGAGATTGCGTACCAACCTATATCCTTTTTTATCCAATAAATCTATTAGTTTTCTTTCTCCTGAATGACCTTTTTTTCGAGAGGTGCTTTTATCTATTAAGGCCTGCACCCACTCTGAAGGAACAATATCATTCAAGTCACGATATTGAAGATAAAGAAGAGTGGTTTGTTTTAACAAATCCATATCATTTTTTACTTCTTCTAGGCGAGAGTCGCAGGCATTTACAAAAGAAATGAATTCAGAAAAATTAGAATGTTTATTAAGATCCTTTTGTAGATCTGTAAACAATTGATCAATGACGTGATTAGCCCCTTTCCTGTCTAGCAGTTCTCTAATAGCAATTAGTTTATTCTTTATATTTTTAGTTTTGGAAACATAAAGAGACAGCTCTTTGTGTTTATCCACGAACATATAACTCTTATCCAAAAAATGTTCTTGATTTTGACGACAATGTTCTAATAATTCTAAGTTGTCCATATTAAAGCTCGTACCCAAAAGTTGTTTGCGCTAAAATCTTGGGATTAATCTTTTCACAATATATATGATTAATGAATTTGTAAACAAAATCAAAAGAGATTCTTTTTCTATCATTATCTCTAAAGTTGGTTAGAAACAATGATAAATGATTTTCTCTTTGCTTATTTATTTCTTCATTAAAGAGGTCTATTATCTTCTGTTGTTGTTCTAGTTCAATTTGTCTGTCAAACAGTAAATAAATCATATTCCTAGACGATTCTTTACTGATTAGACATTCAACATTATATTTTTTAATATTCTCCAGCTTAATCCTACCTTCTTGTGTTCCGCTATCTATAGCTCTTAATAAGATCAGGTTAGACTCAACCAGATCCCTAAATTTCTTAGATGCTTTTATTTGTCGCTTGTCTTTAATGTGATTAAAAGCGACGTGTATGCTTAGCGACCCTTTCTCTTTTTCTAATATGTCTTCCGTAAGTCTGTGTACACCAAGAATATTTTCTTGATCTTTAATTTTATTTAAGAATTCTCCACCTATTGTCCAACTAAATTTTCTTGCAAGCTCAATATCTACTTTTTTATTATCCGGAAAAATAGTTGTTTCAATAACAAATTGCTCACAAAGACCACCATGTCTCTTGTAGTAAAAAGCTATAACATTGTAAGTCGTGTCTTCAAAAACTTGTTCCTTAAAGTAATTCATTTTTACTATCTTAAATTTAGAAAAAAATCTCTGTCTAATTTTTTCGGAATTTTCAGCTGACAGAAAGTTGATGGGTACAATAACTATACCCTCCTCGCTATCAAAAATTGCATCCAATGATATTTGATACAAATCTTCAAATTGTGATTTCCTAAAATATTTATCTTTCGTATTCGAATCAGCTTTATTGATATTCAGATATGGCGGGTTGGTTAAGACGAATCTATATTTTTTTGATTGCAATAAACTATCATTTTTAAATACTTTTTTGTTATCCACACAAGCGTCGTCCACATCAAAACCTTCAACTTTTTTGGCTCCATTCTTTTCCGCCCACAACATTAAATCACCCCCTCCAGCAAACGGATCAACAACATTTTTTTCTCTAACAAATTCTTCCAATCCTCTCAGGATGTTGTCGGAATTAGTCGTGAAAAATTGTCCTAATTGCTTCTTTTTCATTGATATTACTTTCTTTAATTTTACCATCATGCCAAGCGATCGGCAAAGCATAACTTTAAAACCGCCTTTCAGCGGTTTTACTTCAGCATTTTTAACATTTCTTGCCAACTGTGCGCATTAATCACATCTTTTTTCTCGGCCCAGCCGCGGCGGGCTTGGGCGATGCCGTAGCGGAGGAATTTGAAATGGCTGATAGAATGAGCGTCGGTGTCTATGGATAGTTTCACACCCATCTCTACCGCTTTGCGGATGTATTCGTCTTTGAGGTCGAGGCGATCGGGGAAGGCATCTATTTCCATCACGGTTTTAGTCCTCGCCGCGGTGCGAAGAAGCTCGTCCATATCTACTTTGTATGCCTCGCGTTTTTGGATGAGGCGTCCCGTCGGGTGGAAGATTATATCCACGTTAGGATTTTCCATCGCTCTTTTGATGCGTAGAGTCATGTCTTTTTCGGACATATTGAATCGCGAGTGAACCGCGGCGCCGACAATGTCGAGCTTGGCCAGTGTCTCGTCATCTATATCGAGCGTGCCGTCAGGCATTATATTTACTTCTGCGCCTTTTAATATTTTAATGTTGTGGAACTTTTTCTGAATTTTGTCTATCTCGGCCATTTGTTTTAATAACTGCTTCTCGTCGCTTCCTCCAGTCATAGCCAAGGATTTAGTGTGGTCAGTTATTAAAATATATTCGTGACCGAGTTCACTCGCTGCCTTGGCCATCTCTTCAATGGAATTTTTACCGTCAGTCCAGTCAGTTTGGACCTGAAGGTCTCCTTTTATATCGTCGTAGCCAATAAGCTGCGGCAACCTGCCTTCTATGGCGGCCTCGATCTCGCCCTTGTTCTCGCGGAGCTCGGGAGGTATCCAGTCCATGCCGAGTTTTTTATAAACCTCCTCTTCAGTTTTGGAGGCAAGAAGTTTTTTCTTATGCCATAGACCGTAGTCGTTGAGCATCCAACCCTTTTTCTCTGCAATCGTCCGCAGAGCTATGTTATGATGTTTGTTTCCCGTCCAGCTAATAAGAGCGGCGCCCATTGATTTTGGGTCTTGGACCCAAAAGTCGCCATCGGTATTGATGTTCAAGCGAACCAGAACTTTATGCACGCCTTTTGAGTGGACGCTTTGGACTTCAGAAAATTTTATGAATTTCTCAATCACTTCGGCCGGTTTTTTAGAAAAAGCGATAAAATCCAGATCACCGACGGTTTCTCGCATCCGGCGCAGTGAACCGCTGAATTCGGCGGCATGGACTTCCGGCAAAGCTCTAATACGCTTAAGAATTGCTTCTGCTGTCGGCATAATCTCGCCCAACAAGTATCGGCCGTGCTCTTTTTTCAAAAAACCGATGCCTTTTATGATGCGGTCGTGGGTTCTCGTGCCACATCCGGCCTTGACGAGCTTGCCGGCTTGGGCGGCGCGTTCAAGCTGGTCGC
>OBEQ010772641.1_pt1 | contig 10574 bp, 10 predicted proteins | sample 1670901 | NCBI WGS metagenome assembly OBEQ01 (sample SAMEA104232315, study PRJEB22302) | groundwater metagenome | biome: forest; feature: aquifer; material: groundwater | place: USA | collected 2011-08-07 | depth 5.4 m | reverse complement strand
CTGGATCGGCGCCTCCCGACGGCGGCAGCGCTGGCCCGGGCAATCGCGGCCTGGGAGCAGACCCGGAACGCCCAGACCAGACCTGTCGACTGGCGGTTTACCACCGCGGATGCCCGCATCAAGCTGAAACGACGGTATCCATCAACTCAAAACTGACGGAACACTAGTCCCTGGGAGCGGGGGACGAACGAGAACACGAACGGGCTCATCCGGCAGTGCTTCCCGAAGGGCACGGACTTCTCGCGGGTCTCGCGTCGTCAGATCACGCATGTCCAAGACCGCTTGAATGGCCGCCCGCGCAAGGTGCTGAACTGGCGCACCCCCAGCGAGGCGTTTCACAACGTCCCCATTGCGCTAGGAACTTGAAACCGCCCTCTATTTTTATGGGTAGCTCCAAGCTGCTGAGAAAGCCCCGCGCAACCTGTCAGGAGCAAGGCAAGCACGAGGACTCCCGAGACGCCTGCCATTCGAGTCGTACGTGCAGCGATCCATTTCATCTTCATCTCCTCCACCCCACAGCTTGGTGAGACAGTATTATTGTCTGCTCCGGCTCAGTCTGACGGAAAATCGCGGATTCCGGAGGCGTTCCTCCTGGAACCGCCTACCCGCTAGTCGGTGCTGCGGGGAACGCCTCCATCTCGTGGTTTGGCATACGCTAGTTTTCGAAGCAGTTGCGCACATTCGGTTTTCTGCATCGTTCCTGAAGCGATGCCGACCATCGCGTCTTTCAACCGTCCGTTCGGATCGCGAATCCCGAGACCGTTCAGCTCAAGGAAGACGAGCGCGCAGGCCAGTGCCGTCCGCTTGTTCCCGTCAATGAAGGGGTGGTTCTGGCACAGGTGGTACGCGTACGCGGCGGCCATCCCATAGAGGCCGTCATGCAGTCACTCACCGGCAAACGAGGCCTCCGGCTGAGCCAAGGCCGACTCCAAGAGGCCGAAATCCCATACCCCATCCTGGCCGCCATACCGCTTGATCTGATCGGCGTGGATGTCGATGACCTCTGCAAGCGTCAAGAACAGCGGATCGGCCACAGGCGGCTTACTCCGCCAACGCTCTCAGGGTCTTGGCGTGCCGGCGGTTGACCGCCTCAAGAGCGGCACGAAACCGGGAAGCCCGCCTGCCGTCTTTGAGCGGCGAAATGATCAGGCTCTTCCCATCCGTGACCAGCTCCAGCGGGGTCTTCATGGTAATGTGCAGCAGCTCCAGTACGGCTTTATCAATGACCAGCGCCGCGCTGTTGCCATGCTGCGTCAGATGCTTCACCATGGGTTCCCTCCAGGTTTTAATGTTGATATATTGTACTTACAATGTATCACTCTTATGGCCCGCCCGTCAAACGAATCAGCACGTGCCCCCGGCACACCCGCGGACGCTCCCACAGTCGGCCCGGCGGGTGACGCGCCCGCCCCGGCCAACCAAGACTGTGGAGGGCGGACCGGGGGAGCCGGACCCCAAGCTGCTTCCGCGGTAACAGTTACCCGGGTAACAGTTACTACGGTAACTGTTACCGAGAATGGGGCGACCTCAACCCTGCCCGATCGCGCGCAGGAACGCCTCGCGCGACGGTGCTTGCAGGAACGGATTCTCGCGCTTCTCGTCCCCGATGGTGGAGGTGGGACGCTCGGCATAGTTGTGGCCGGGCAAGACGACGGTCGCCTCGTCCAGCGCCTTGAGCTTGACGTTCAGGCTCTCGTACAGCTTCGACGGATCGCCGCCGGGCAGGTCCCAGCGGCCGCAAGCCTTGATGAACAGCGTGTCACCCGTGAGTAGGCGGCCATCCACCATCAGGCACTGGGAGCCCGGAGTGTGGCCCGGAGTATGGATCAACGCAACCGGCACGCGTCCCACCTCCACCGTTTCACCGCCCGCCACCGCCAGAAGGCTCGAAGGTGCAACGTGAACCATCGGCGCATCGTCGCGGTGGACGTAAACTGGTAGATCCGCCGCTTTCAAGAGCTCGCCGAGCCCGCCGGTGTGGTCGAAGTGATGGTGGGTCACGAAAACCTTCGTGAGCCGGACGCCGTCCTGCTCCGCGGCGGCGAGAATCTTGGAGACCTCCCAGCCCGGGTCCACGATCGCCGCCTCGCGACTATCGGCGTCGCCGATGAGGTAGACGAAGTTCTGCATCGGCCCCAATTCAAGCTGTCTGAGGTAAAGGCGGTTGCGTTCCAATATCATCGTCGCTCCCTCCCGGTATCTGGTATCATTTTACAGGGTCTTCGCCAAAAGGATACGCCAACGCATGGTTCCCCCGGGACTCTACCCGTAGCACCGGTTGGGGAAGGTCTGCTGCAAGGCCATGGACGTGACACCGAGAGGAGAGCATAGGCGTGAGATCCCAGGCGGCGTGGCTTGCGAGCGTCATCCTGTTCGCCGCGGGTGTGGTGCGTGCCGACGAACCACCTTCGTGGCCTGAATTTGAGATTCGATTTCCCAACGGACACTACCTGGTCGAAGTTCGAGTGAAGGAACAGTCAGCAGGCACCCCTCGCTGGGCTTCGAAGTACCAGCTCACGGTGTTCGACATCCGACCGGCTGCCCGGCAGCCCCTCTGGTCGTGTGACTACACGCACGATGGGTATTCGGGCGGATACCTGTCCGATGATGGGTCCACCTTCGCCTACGTCAACTTCTGGTATGAGCCGGATGGACCGGCGGTCTCCATGTACCATCAGGGCAAGAACACCGGCATCCTCTTTGGCCGCGCGTTCAACATCCCAGCCTCCGCCCTACGGTCAACGGTCTCCCATCAGCTCTGGCTCGACGACTCCGGCGCTCCCAACGTCCGATTCGTTCAGACCACGCATGCCCCCGCGCCACCAAGCGACTACGACACGCTTGCCAAGGCATGCCAAACCAGGCAGAGCCCAGGATGCTGCCTGGCCTCTGTGAAGGCCATGCGAGCCGGCCATTATCCACTGGCACCCCCAGAGGGATGTCCTGCGGGGTCTCAACCAGACAAGATGCGCTGCATAGATAGCTCGTGCATGGTGCCAACCAGCAGGCCCGCTCCCTCTCGGGCTAGACATCACCACCATCGATCACCAGACTCATCAGATCGATGTGGAATCTGGAACGTTGGTGAAGCCATGACGTACGATGATCACGAGTCTACAAACATTCCCTTATCACAGACCGGAACACGTCCAGTTTGACGGGGTGCACCAAGCTCTCCATGCCTTATCCCACACTCACCGTGTCACCCCAGGCCGCCAAGCGCATCCTCCACCATGACTGCACGGTGTTCCGGGATGAACTGGAGGCACCCGCCGAGCCCCTACCCAACGGCGAGGTCGTGGAGCTCTCCGACCGCCATGGCCAGTTCCTCGCCTACGCCTTCTACAGCATCTCGTCGCACATCGCAGCACGGGTCGTCAGCACGGACCGCGCTCAAATCGTCAACCGTGACTTGATCCATCGTCGACTCACTACCTCGCTCAAGCGCCGCGAGGCGATCCGGGACACCAACGCCACGCGGCTCGTGTACAGCGAGTCCGACGGGCTGCCGGGCCTCATCGTAGACCAGTACGCCGAGGTCCTCGTCCTGCAGATCCGCACCGCGGGTATGGAGCGGTGGAAGGACGCCGCGGTGGACGCCCTCCGCTCGCTCGTGCGGCCCGCCGGCATCCTCGAGCGCAGCGACAAGGAGTTTCGCCAAGAGGAAGGGCTGCCGGCGGTCACCCAGCTCCTCGAGGGCCGCGTGCCGGAGCGCATCCGGATCCAGGAGCACGACCTCCAGTTCTGGGTAGACCCGCACCACGGCCAGAAAACCGGCTTCTACCTCGACCAGCGCGACACGCGGCGGCTCGTGCGCGATCTCATCCAGCCGGAGCAGCGCGTGGCGGACGTGTGCGCCTACACCGGTAGTTTCGGAATCGGTGCCGCCAGCCGCGGCGCTCGCGTGGTGTGCGTCGAGCAGCAGGAGCCGCTGCTGGAGCTAGTGCGCGAGAACGCCATCCTCAACGGCGTGGCAGACCGGGTCGAGCGGGTGGCGGCCGACGCGTTCTACTGGCTGGGGGCAAAAGCCTCACAGGGAGAGCGGTTCGACTGGGTGCTCCTCGACCCGCCGTCGCTGGCGAAGAGCAAGGCCGACGTCCTCAAGGGCCGCCAGGCGCTCCACCACCTCCTCATCAACGCGCTGGCCCTGCTCACCAAGCAAGGGACGCTGGTCCTGAGCCTGTGCACCTACCACTTGTTGGGCCTCACGGAGGAGATTCTTCGAATCGCGGCGGCGGAACGGGGCACGCGGCTGCGGGTCCTGGCGGTGACCATGCAGGCGGCAGACCACCCGTGGATCTTACAGATGCCGGCGAGCCGCTATCTTATGAGCTGGATGGTTCGGCGCGACGGATGACCAGCGGCCGGATCCACCAGCACAGGCCGCTCAAGAGCAGCGTGACGAGGTAGGAGCAGACCAGGAGGAGCAGCGTCGCCGCCAGCCCCACAGCCGGGTCGAGGCCGTGCTGGTGCAGCATCCCGATCAAGGCCGCGTCTTTGGAGCCGAAGCCGACCACCGAGATCGGAATCACACGGGCGACGATGCGGCTGAACGCCATGATCTTCGCCACCAGCACCAGCGGCAGCGCCACCCCGAGTGCTCGTAGCACCGCGTCGAGCTGGATGCAGAGCAGGCTGAAGCCGGCCGCGAGTGCTGCGGCGGACACCACCAGCCGCACCGAACACAAGTGCCGGATCCCCGACCAGAACTCCGTCATGTCCACCTGCCAGGGGGAGAGCTTCTCCCATCGGCGCGCGAGGCGCCGCAGGGAGACCACCCACAGCGCGATGCCTCCGGACAGCGCCACCAGCACGAGGACGCTCGCCAGGACCACCCACCGCACCCCCTGCAGCAGCGGAACTTTCGAGAGGAGCTGCAGCCCCCAGATGCCGAAGCTGACGATCATCGCCCACGAGAGCGCCTTTTTCATGACCACGCTCGAGAGGGCGTAGCCGAACGTGATCCCCGTGTCCATGGAGATGTAGCCCGCCGCGAGAAACTCGCCCACGTGGCCCGGCGTCACGAGGCCCAGGTACTGGCTCGAGAGGTACGCGAGGATCGTCTTGGGATACGGGTGGCGGATCCGCTGGATGGTCAGCAGCCAGTGCCAGGCGAACGCTTCGAGCAGGAGCTGGCCGACGGTGAGGAACATGCAGAAGCCGAGCCAGCGCAGGTCGATGCGGGAGAGCTGGACGTTCTGCGCCTGGGGCAGGCGCAGCAGGACCATGACAAACGCGACGATGCCCAGGAAGCGCAGCCACCAAACGGGCGATCCTCTGACCGGCTTGCGGTCACGGTACGGGTCGGGCATCACGGGGTAACGGGGCTCACGTTCCATGAACAGGTGCTGACGTCATCCTCTCTACGATGTATCTAGTTTGAACCACTGGTAGGGTAACAGAACACGGCGGCCCCCGCAAGGGAACCGCCGTGTCCAATCACACGCTAAGAAGAAGCCGACTCCAAGGTTACTGGGCGACCGGAGCCGCTTCCTTGTGGGCTGGTGCCGTCTTCGCCTCGACCGGAGCCGGGGCGGAAGCAGCGGGTTGCACCTTGGGTTGGGACCAAGCGGCAGAGGTCGCCGCCTTCGCGGCGTCCGCTGCTGGGGCCATGACGGCTGGAGCCACCGCTGGGGTGGGAGCCGAAACAGCCTGGACTGGGACGGCCGGAGCCGCCTTCGGGACCGCGGCCAGCTTCATTGAGACCGCGTGCCGCTTCGCCGTGTTGACGTCGAAGTTGTATTCCACTTCTACCGCCGCCCCTGAGGTGACGTTGGAGAGGGCGGTTGCCGCATCGCCTTGGGTAACCTTGGTTTCCGCCGTGACGAAGATCGGCGTCTCAAACCCATACCGGTCCTTGACCTTCAGAAGCATCCCGTTCGGATCGTTGGTGTCGAGTGAGACGACCTCCCCTTTGATGAGCAGGGTCGGCAGAGCCTTGGCGTCTCCCTCCGCGGCCATGGCCGCCGAGGCTGACAGGGCGAGCGCCGCCGTCAATGCCAAGCCGTAGGTTGCAATACTGGACTTCATTACCACTCACCTCCTTTAGGATTGCCTTCAAGACTGTCCCAGGGTACGGAAGCTAGTATAGCAACTCCGAGGGGCTTGTCAATCCCACCCGGTCAGCATCGGGCGCCAGCCGGCGGAATCAGCTTCCGGAAGTGACGGGAACCCACCTGGAGGACGCCTGCGGCCTCTGCTCCAGGCAGGGCGGGCCGCTTGAGGGGGGCGCCGTTGAGTTTGACGCCTCCCTGCCCGATGAGCCGGCGGGCTTCGTTTTTGGTCTTCGCCAGTCCTTCTCCAACGAGGAGGCTGACCAGATCCACCGTTCCCTCCGGCCCGACTTGAAGGGTGATTTCAGGCATCTCGGTGGGCGCCTGACGCCTGGAGAAGACCCGCACGAACTCCTCCCGGGCGCCTTGGGCGTCCTTCGCGTTGTGGTAGGTGGTCACGATGGCTTCGGCTAGTGTCGCCTTCAGGTCTCTCGGATTGACTTCACGGGTTTCTAACTGCCGCTCGTACCCCTTGAGCGTGTCGGCCTCCACATCGGTGAGGAGCGTGAAGTACTTCACGATGAGCGTGTCGCGAATGGACATGAGCTTGCCGAACATGTCGCCCGGAGGCTCGGCGATCCCAATGTGGTTGCCGAGCGACTTCGACATCTTCTGCACCCCGTCGGTCCCCTCCAAGAGCGGCATGGTGATGACGACCTGCGGCTCCTGGCCGTAGGCGCGCTGGAGGTCGCGGCCGACGAGCAGATTGAACTTCTGGTCGGTCCCGCCCAGCTCCACATCCGCCTTGAGCCTCACCGAATCGTAGCCCTGCATGAGCGGGTAGAACAACTCCAGCATGCTCACTTCCTGTCCCGCCTTCATCCGCTTCTGGAAGTCGTCCCGCTCGATGAGCCGGGCGACGGTGTACTTCGAGGTGAGCTCCACCAGCTCCTTCAACCCAAACCCCTTCCCAAACCACTCACTGTTCCTGCGCACTTCCGGTATCTTCAACCCTGCCCGCTCGATCTGCGCCAGGTAGGTCAATGCATTCTCTGCGACTTCGTCGTCCATCATCAGCTTCCGTATCTTGGATTGCCCGGAGGGGTCACCCACGAGGGCGGTGGCATCACCAATGAGGAAGATGACCTCATGGCCCAGGTCCTGGAACTGGCGGAGCTTGCGGAGGAGGACGGTGTGGCCAAGATGCAGGTCGGGGGCGGTGGGGTCGAAACCGGCCTTGATGACGAGGGGACGTGCCAGGGCGAGCTTCTTGCGGAGGTCCTCGTCGGTGATGACCTCGACGGCGCCCCGCCGGATGCGTTCCAGTTGTTCAGGAGCGTTCAGTGGAGGCATGGGAGGGCTCGCTCACCCGCTTGCAGAGAGGAGAGAGGCGGAACCGGTACTGCTCAAGACCCCGTCGGAGCCGCTTCGGGCGGAAGGTTCTTGTTGCTCAAGCCAATCTTCCGCTCCAGCTCGTCCAGCTTGATGACCTGCGCGCGGAGCTTGGAGCCCACCCGGTAGCGCTCATCCAGCTTCTCGTTCGGCCCCAGTTCCAGCTCCGAGAGGTGCATGAGCCCCTCGACATCCTTGGCGATCTCGACGAAGAGCCCGAAGCCGGCCACCTTCGTCACCGTCCCCTCAACGAGAGCATGGAGCGAGAACTGCTGGACGAGCTGCGGCCAGGGATCCTCCATCAGCTGCTTCATACCCAGCGTGATGCGGTGGTTGTCCGGCTCGCAGGTGAGGACGACCACATCCACCATCCGGCCCTTCTTCAGGACTTCGGAGGGGTGGTTGATCTTGCGGGTCCACGAAATGTCCGCGTTGTGCAGCATGCCATCGAGACCGTCCTCGAGCTCGATGAAGGCGCCATAGTCGGTGAGCTGGCGCACCCGGCCGACGACCTTCACGCCGGGCTGGTACTTGTCCTTGGCGCCCACCCAGGGGTCGCCGCTCGCCTGCCGCATGCCGAGCGAGAGCCGCTGGTTCTTCGAGTCCACCGCGAGGACGACCGCCTCGATCTCCTGGCCCACCTGGAGCAGCTCGGAGGGGTGCGCGACGCGCTTCGACCAAGAGAGCTCCGAGATGTGGACGAGCCCCTCGATGCCCGGCTCAACCTCGACGAAGGCGCCGTACGGCATGAGGTTGACGACTTTGCCCTTGAGCTTGTTGCCCACCGGGTACTTCTCCTCCGCGTGCTGCCACGGACTGGGAAGGAGCTGCTTCAAGCCCAGCGAGATCTTGTTGGACTGGCGGTCCACGGAGAGGACGACGACGTCGAGCTGCTGCCCGACGGCGAGGATATCCGACGGATGACCGATGCGGCCCCAGGAGATGTCGCCGATGTGGAGCAGGCCGTCCACGCCGCCCAGGTCGATGAAGGCGCCGAAGTCCGTGAGGTTCTTCACCGTGCCGCTGCGCCGTTCGCCGACGGTGAGCGACTCGATGAGCTTCTGCCGGATGGCGTCCTTCTCACGGAGCAGGTAGTCGCGGTGGGAGACGACGATGTTCTTGCGGGCCCGGCTGATCTTCAGGATGAGGAACTTCAGCGACTGGCCGACGAGGCTATCGAGATTGGCGTAGCCCTTGTAGGAAGCTAGCGACGCCGGCATGAACGCCTCGATGCCGATGTCCACCATCAACCCGCCTTTCACCTTCCGGACGGGGCGGCCGTCGATGATGTCGCCTTCCTTGTGGTTGTTGACGATGCACTCCCAGCCCTTCTGGCGGTCCGCCTTGTGCTTCGAGAGGATGACCATGCCCTGCTCATCCTCGACGTTCTCGACGTAGACCTCCACTTCGTCGCCGACGGCCAGGGTCTGGATGTCGGCGAACTCGCTCTTGGAAATCGAGCCCTCCGACTTGAACCCGATGTCGACGACCACGTCCTGGGCGGTGAGGTCAATGATGCGGCCCTTCACGATCTGGCCTTCCGTGATGACCCGGAGGCTCTGCGCGTACAGGTCGGACAGCGAGGAGGAAGCGGCTTCTTCGACGGTGGACATGGCTGCGGTGTGGGACTCCTTATACGGTGCGGCGGTTGGCAGCGCGGAGCTACGGCCGCAACTGCTCGTCCAGGCGCCGCCACGACTGCGTCACCGCCTCGGCGAGCTGTTCGTGGCGCGCACGCCCGCTTCCCCGCCCCTCCGTCGGTGGTACGTCGGAGGGAGCGGCGGGCGCAGAATGTTCAGTATAGGGAATCGGGGGGCCGAACGCAACCCGAATTTTCGCCTTCTGGAGCCGCGTGTAGCCGGGGGGCAGCGCCTCGAACGTGCCCCGGACGAGCACCGGCACGATGGGCACACGGGCCGCGACCGCCAGCAAGCCGACCCCCCGCTTGGCGATGCCAAGCCGGCCGGTGAGCTGGCGGGTTCCCTCGGGAAAAATGGCCACCCCCTCGCCCCGCTCCAGCCGGACGAGTGCGGCCCGCATCGACGCCATATCGGCCTCGTCGCGCTTGAGCGGCATGACGCCGACGCTGCGCAGGAAGAGCCCCAGGAGCGGCTTGCGGAAGAGGTCGGCCCGGGCGAGGAACCGGAGCCGGCGCGGGCAGGCGACGCCGAGGAGCGGCGGGTCGAGGAAGCTGATGTGGTTGGAAGCGACGATGAAGGGGCCGCGCGTGGGCACGCACTCCTGGCCGCGCACCTCCAGACCGAAGCGCCCCCGGAACAGCACCCAGAGGACGAACTTCGAGAAGGCGTAGCAGAGTGGGACCATGGAAGGACGACGCTTAGCGGTCGTGCGCGGTAGTGCGGGACGCTGTGTGGAGTCGAACGGGGTCAGCTCGATGGCCCCGTTTGACGGAATCCCGAGCGAGGCCCCCCGCTGCTTCGCTTTGCCCCGAGAAATCGCGGAGCGATTTCCGGGGTTCAGTCCCGGAAATACTTCGCATTTCACGGGACGAAGCAAAGCGTGCGGGGGTGCGAGCCGAGGGAGCGATCTGCGCGAGCATCAGCCGGACGACCTGTGCCGCACTCCGGTGGGTCGTGTTGACCGCGATGGCTCCCGCCGGCTTGACGAGCGGGCCCACCCGACGGTGGCGATCCAAGCCGTCCCGGAAGTGCAGCTGTTCGCGCACCTGGGCCAGCGGCGGCCGCGAACCGTAGAGCCGCTTCAGCTCCTGCTGCCGGCGGCGCGCACGCACATCGGGGTCCGCATCGAGGAAGAACTTGTACGGCGCCTGCGGGAACACGACCGAGCCGGTGTCGCGCCCCTCAACAACCACGCCCCGGCGGCTCACCCCGCTGCGCGGATCGGTCCAGGGGCGGCGGGCGAGCCGGCGCTGGAGTGTGACCATCGCGGCGCGGATCTCCGGGTACTGCGATACCTGAGCCGCAGCCTCAGACACCTCCTCGGTCCGGATGTGGGTGGTGATGTCGACGCCGTCCAGCCACACCCGCAATCCGCCCTCAGGCGTGGGCTGAAGGACAAGCGGCAGGCGGCGGGCGAGTACCGCCAGGCGGAACCAGTCGGTGATGGGGTTCAGGTCGCCCTGGACGGCGGCAAATGCGAGCGAACGGTAGGTCGCGCCGGTATCGAGGTACATCACGCCCAGACGCTGCGCCAGCAGCTTGGCGACCG
>OBEQ010199539.1_pt1 | contig 10574 bp, 6 predicted proteins | sample 1670901 | NCBI WGS metagenome assembly OBEQ01 (sample SAMEA104232315, study PRJEB22302) | groundwater metagenome | biome: forest; feature: aquifer; material: groundwater | place: USA | collected 2011-08-07 | depth 5.4 m | reverse complement strand
TCCGGATCGCGATAATAAACAACGTTATCCGAGTCGATATTCTCAACATCGTCTTTGTTAACACAAACATTGCCGTATTTGATTTCGGGAACAGGAACAATATCAGGAACGTTTCTGTTAGATTTCTGAGTTGGATCTGTCTTTCTTAACGAATCCCCCAATTGGTTGACTATTATATCGGTCATTTTCTGAATATGTGATGTTATTTGTTCAATCGAGTCTTCGGCAACGTTAGAATGCGACGTGTATATTTCTGGAAGTTTATCTTCTGGAGACAGATGGAGTAAAACATCCGGTAGATAGTATTCGTTCTTAATTCTCGAACGGAAGATATTAGCCGAAGGAAATTGCATATATACAAGTGTATCGGCTAATTTAGTAAAAAATTCTCTATTCGTTTGATCTGCTTTTATAACGCTAGAAATAGCAAGATTAATATAAACCGATTTCCGGCCATTATCTTCTGTTTGCTGATAATCCTTAATATCTGGGGCTATACTATTTAAAATATGAGATAACCTATTTGTGGCCACTTCAATAGATTTGTGATTCACACTGACTTCGAGCAAGTCTTCAATTTTTAAACGTTTATCAGCCATCTCTTTGGTCAAATAAGACTTTTCATCTTCGAACAGTTCTTCATCTTGTATCAACATTCGAACACCTTTCGTAGAAATGTTGGATTGATGTAGGAGAATTGCTCGATTTCCGTAATCTCGTGCTCCTTTACCAGTAATGGTATAACCGATCGTCATACGAATCATATTATTGTCTCTATCATAACACGTTAGAATATGCCCTTCTTGTGTTTTTCGAAATCGACTACACATGAGGCTAAAAAAGTTATTATTAACTGGGTAGAATAATCTATCTTCATTGTCCACTTCTACCCGAATAGCGCGGTTTTCTCCCATATTAATACCATATTTATCGATAACTCCCGCATCTCCAGATATCCAAACTCCAGATGTTCGAACATCGACGTCTTCTTTGAACACGATTCCGACCACGTCGGCGCGAATCCATCGTGCTAATTTCGTTTGTCGAACACATCGAGCATACATAGCGTTGACCTGCGATTTGCGAACTACACCTTCCTCCATCTGTTCCAATTCTTTTAACAGATCATCTGTTGTTCTCTCTTCGTATGTCTTTGGATCGCTGTTTGTTAATTCGACAAGAGAATCGATAATAGTTTCCCGTTTAAATTCTTCCCAATACTCATCGCCCTGTTCTATGGATTCGTATCGTTGTCGGAGTGTATTCAGGTTCCAATTTCTATAAAACTCTGGCAGATTGCCTGTGATTCGAGATAACTTGTCAACCAGTCTTTTAGTTTCATCCAATTCATCTAACGCCTTATATCTTTGTTCAAGAGGACCCAATGACCAATTTTGATAAAAAGAAATCGGTTTGCCTGTTAATTTAGACAATTCGTTCCGCAACCAATCAGCTCGCAAATCCGATTCATCCGATTCATCCAAATGCCTCGATTTTTCAATAAAACTTTTGGGTTTTGGAGGCACACGACGTCTATACCTACCTTTCAAACTATTTAGAAGATGTACGCGTAGTATATCATCAGACAAATCATTGGAATTTGGAATACCCAATTTTTTACCTTCCCGAACTAATTTTTTATGATTGTAAGCCATCACTTCTTTAATCTGTTCGGCTTCATAAAGTTCTTCAAGACGATTTAAAAACTCTTCTTCAGTCTCCTTTTCACTGATATCAAATGCAGACATTTTGCGACCGGTTAATCGAGACAATTCTTTTCTTAACCACGCAACATGTGAATTTCTAGCCATCTCGTATCCAGGATACGATTTGTTTGAATAACGTTTGTTCTTTTCTAAAAATACATTGTCCTTAAGACGAGCCTCTCCCTTCACAATGATATTGACTAAATCGGCAAGAGTAAGCTTTGATGCTCTCCCTCCCGAAATAGTTTCGGCCAATTTGATGTACGGTTTGGCAAACAACTTGTGTAGTTTTTGTACACGATTCTGTTTCTCTTTTTGAAACTCTTCGATTTTAACGATAGTTCTCTCTTCTTTTTTTGTTGGAACATATTTTGCGTCTAAACTATCTTTGAATCGAATCAATTGAGATATTTGAGTGTATGAGTCGGCACCTTGAGGAGGCTGTAAGTGGTTAGGTATATGTGTAGTCATATCAACTACATGCGTAATCATCTTGTCATAGAACTCTTTTTCATTTAACTCTTGGGATGCGATAGCGTTAAGCATTTCATAATAATTTGATACGGTACGAGATCCCAATTCAACGTCCACTTCAACTTCGTCTTTAGATAACTCACTGTCTTCTTTCTCTTCTGATTTCAAACTACGTGTTTTCGATCTTTCCGCAGAGTATGGTATTTCCTCTGTTTTCTGACTGTAATCAATATTGTGTTCTTTTATGTATTTAAGAGCGTTGGTTTTTATCGCATCGACAATCTGTTTTGCTCGAGCATCATCTTTCTCTGTGGTTTTTTCATCTTGGTGCTCGTGATAAAGATGAATAGCATCGGCTATCTCAGGCAATAACGACCAATTCTCGTAAAACGTGGTATACGATTCATCCTGTTCAAGATAGTCTGTTATAAATCCGTTCTGTAATTCAACTGATAAAGATAACAAATTGCGTATAAATCCCGAACGACCCCATAAAGCTCCTTTTTCTTTTGCCAACGCGTCAAAAATATACTCACGTTTGAGTTCGGGTTCTAAAACATCCCAACGTTGTTTCAAAACTTCTACTGAACCCCTGTTTTTCTGTACGAATAGATTAAATCCGTTTTCAAAGCTATCATAGTCTTCGTGGAGAATTCTCTCTAGATAATCACGCATGAGCTTCTCTTCGGCTCCTTGCTCTTCAACATTACGCTTCTTGCGAACAAACGAAGGAACTTTTTTCTTTTCCTTCTTTTCCCTCTGAAGCACAGTAATATTGCTCGTAGAAAGACTCTGTTGTTTAGCAAGTTTGGCCTTCAATTTTGCTAATCTATCAGACGACATTTATTAAACGAAAAGTAATTTTTAAAATGCGATCAGACAGTTTTTATTGTATTGATACAATAAAAGGAAGAATAGAATGTCTGAAATAATAGAGCCTGTAAAACCAAGATCTGTAATTCCGATACTTTTAATAGGGGTGTTCGTGTTGATAGGGATTTTCGGTTACCTAATATATCAAAAATATAGAAAGTGTGAATACAAGGATTGGCAAAATGTGGGAAAGTGTGAAAACGGTAAACAAAAACAAGAACGCGAAGTGAAGAGTGGGTTGTTTTGCAAAAACACACAACAAACTATCGATTGTTCTTTAACTCCTGTCGATTGCGACGTCGAATGGAGTTCTTGGTCTCCGTGTTCTGTTTCATGTGGTTCAGATGGAATACAAACACAAACTGGAATGATAAAAACACCGGCTCGATTTGGAGGCACACCGGGTCCAACAGATTTACATAGAACTCGTGCCTGCGATCCTGTTCCCATTCCTTGTCCTACAGATTGCCAAGTGGGATCGTGGACAAATTGGTCTGATTGCAGTGTTTCGTGTGGCCAAGGAAGTAAAACTAGAACACGACCAGTTGTAATCACTCCTCAATCTGGAGGATTGCCTTGTCAAGAACTAACTCAAACGGTGGCGTGTGAAAACAAACCATGTCCACAGGATTGCGAAGTGACTGATTGGACCGAATTTTCACAATGTACAGCGTCTTGCGATGGCGGTACACAATATAGACTTCGATTTATCAAATCTCCGCCTATTGGAGATGGCGGTTTGTGTCCTAGTTTAATTGAAACTCGAGCTTGTAACATAGATCCATGTCCAACGGATTGTCAAGTTAGTCAGTGGAGTGATTGGAGTGTATGTAGTGTTCCGTGTGGTGGAGGAAGTACAACGCGAGCTCGAATTGTAACCATTCCTGCCACCTTTGGAGCGTGTCCTCCATTAACGGAAACGTTGCCCTGTAATACTCAAGAGTGTCCGGTAGATTGTCAAGTTTCTAATTGGAGTAATTATAGTGAATGTGATCAACCTTGTGGGGGTGGTACACAACTTCGAACACGGGAGATCACAATGTATCCCAATACGACGGGAGAACAATGTCCGATTTTATTTGATACAAGGATGTGTAATGATTTTTCATGTACAGCTGAAGATTGTATTATGGGTTCTTGGAACGATTGGTCTTCATGTAGCAACACGTGTGGAGATACCAATCAATCTCGGGAGAGACAAATATTACACGATGGAAGTAAACACAATTGTTCAAATTTGTCACAAACCCGTCCGTGTAATAATCCTCAATGTCCTCGAAATTGCGAAGTTACCCCGTGGAGTGATTGGTCTGCATGCAATGCATTATGTGGCGGCGGACATCAACATCAAACACGCTATATTAAGGTGTACGCTGAAAACGGGGGAACGTGTACCGAACCACTCATAAACGAACGACCGTGCAACACAGAACCGTGCCCGGTTGATTGTGAACTGGGTCCATGGTCAGATTGGAGTTTGTGTACCGCTGCGTGTGAAGGTGGTGTACAAAATCGTTCACGACCTGTCAATATTGAACCCGTTTATGGTGGCAGACCATGCGCGTCTACAACGGATCAAAAACCTTGTAACACTCAACCGTGTAATAGAGATTGCCAGACGAAAGTATCCGATTGGTCTGAAATTGCATGTGTAACAGACAGTGGGAAAAATTGCGGTTCGGGTGTTCAAACACGCGATATTGTTATTACACAACAGTCAACTGGACAAGGAAAACAGTGTCCTACTAATTTGGTAGAAACCCAATCCTGCGATTTGGGTCCATGTCCAACAGATTGTCAAGTAGGACCTTGGAAAGATTCGGGAGCTTGTGATAAGTTGTGTGGAGGAGGAAAACAACTACAAATTCGAGATGTGATTGTTCCAGCATCAAGAGGAGGTATAGATTGCCCGTCATTACAGCAATACGTTGATTGTAATCCGCAATCATGTCCAGTTGATTGCCAACTGTCCGATTGGACTTGGGGATCGTGTACTCAGCCCTGTGGAGGAACTCAAACTGGAACTCGTACTGTGGTCACTCCTCCAGCCTACGGAGGTAAAGATTGCGACTCATTGACAACTAGTCGGAATTGTAATTCAGGATTGGCGATTTGTCCAGGAGATCCTGATTTTTATCGATTGTATACAATCGTTAGAGACATTGGAGAAGATACCCGTGGTGTGCCCGGTAATTATGATATTCAGATCACCACAACGAACGATCCATCCAATCTAGAGAATTTATTACCTTTCAGCATTGTTTTATTCAGAAATTCGTCAAGCACGAGCGAGTTTATTCGATGGAAACTCGATGCTAATTCGCATATTGTTGTAACTTATCCACAACACAATAGTTTCGGTCGCCAATATAATCAGGATTTCACTCTGATATTAGGTTTGAATAACCAAGTTGGGTTCTCCGCGTCTATAGACAGTGGAATTGTCTTTCAAATGACAAACGAAGGTTACCTAACGTTCAAAAATCAAGGAGGAACAACGGTAGGACTGTCTTATCCTGAACCACTTCATACCTTTTTTATGAACAATTTTATCTTGATAGACACCGATTCGAAAAATTGGATTGTGTGGTCGTTCGCCAAAGACTGAATTCTGTTTTGTATTCAAAACAGAATGAGATTTATTTGTTGGAAACGACGATTAACTCTATCGGTTTGTATTCGATCGTGTGTTTCAAAACAACAGACCCGTCGAAAATCGCTCCAGTTAATTGAGTATAGATCTTCACTCCCATAGGTAGATTCTCCGTAAATACGCGACATGGTCGAGAAACCGGCGTTTGGCTCAATTCTTCGGTCAACTGTTTAGATAGATTGGATACGGCCTGTTTGGCCGATCCTTCGTCGTTCAAATAGCCTTTCAATTCTCCGTCTTGAAAGATAATGTATTTACTAGTCATTTTTATTATAACGGATATGTTTTTAAAATTTCATTTTTATACTTGCGATCCTTTCAAACTGGCAGCAGTTTTGATAACAAAATCATAACACGATTCGTCGTCGTAGAAATCGCTCTCAAAAACAAAGCGGATGTCGTATGCTCCAACAAAATCGATTCCTCGCCCATAAAAATACTTCTTCTCTACGGCACTCATGAGGTGTAGCAAACACTTTTTCCAATTTGCCTTCGGGTCGATGTCACCGCCTTCAAATTTCCAAAGACACGATCGGGTGGTATACGTATATATGATTTCATATTCGGGATCGGAGTCGTAACCGCCCACTCGATTGCGCGTTTTCTCCTCTCGATATTTCAACAGCATAGGAATAAAGTAAATCATTTTGTTTGTCAATACAAATCAGCCGAAATTTCAATTTTAAATTGGTTCCAAGTCATTTTGTGTGAGTAGAGCGATGTGTTCTTCTTCGTATCCTTTCACTCGGGTAGCAATAATGAAGAATGCTGGAAGATTAAGACAGCCGAGAAGTAGGTCGACAAAGATAATTCCGTCTATGGCATTGGCAAATATGTAGGCAAACGTTAGAAAAATGTATGAAAAAATATAGTATCCAAACAGAGTATACAAAATCATTTTGAGTAATCTCCTCCGAATTGTATGTAATCTGGGGTGAACAGTACATGTTGCCACCATTGCTAAACATAATGCTGTTATACGAATATAACACACGTATGAATAAGAACCGTGTATTACAGTTGATAGAGATATATACAGAGTTAGAAACGCTGTACTACTAATAATTAGATAGTACGGTGCTAGAACTTCAATCATTTTTAATTGAAATTGTTTACGTATAAAAAATCAATTTTTTAATTTGTATCTTTCTTATCAACTTCTGTGTATCCACGAAATACACGTCGACCTCCTGTGTGTACGTATCCACCCCAATCTTGTAGTCTCAAAACATCATACATAGATACAGTCTTAAATTGTAATGACGCTGATAACGCGCGAGAATACAAGCGCCGACCTTCGTCGGTATCAGATTTTTCTTGAAGTTTTTTTAGTTCGTCTAGAGACACAGCGTGTTTGACAATTATTTTGGGTGGTGTAAACTCGAACCAGTCGACAATATGTTTAGCTTCCAACGCGTTGCCATTATCTTCTCGAATAATGTAGATAGACATAGTTCCATCCAAATTCTCTTCAGATACAACAAACCTATCCAACAAGTATTTGGTGATAGGACTGTTGTCTGGAGCTAAAAAATGTATACACGTATGATTGTCGATCTCTTTTGGCACAATTCCGTTAGTAATAAAATGAGATCCTAAAACGTTTCCATCCTCGTCGTATTCCAGCTCAAAATCTTTGTTATCGGTATTGTATTGATGGAATCCGTTGTACTCACCGTTGATGAACTGGATAGCGTCCTCTAGACTATTGTAAGCCTGGATAACATGATACCTATGATCTTTCTCATATGTTGCCGACACTACAATGAAATACATTTATTCATAACACGAGTTTTATTGCATTTTCAAATTTGAAATGTAGAGACACTATTATCTACAGACTATAATTCTTCTGTGGACTCCACGTTTGGTTCAAATTGCTGTATGGAATGGCATTATTTGGATTGTAGCACTCTATCGAACGATTTGAATTAGAACCAGTTGCAGTCTGATAATTTCCGGAACGTTGGAGCTCTGGATAAGGGTCAAAGTTGCTCATATTTAGAGACGATTGATTCGTCCACGTTTGGTCTTCCCGAGCGAAATTACCTAGGGGAATTTGACAACCGTAACACGACATTTTTATTCTAGAGAGGATAAAAATTTTTCTTTTTCAATACTTAATCAAACCAATTTAAGGTCTATACGCGATTGCTGTCTACAAACAAAAAATTTAATTTGAACACATCTTTCGAATGTATTTATCAATTATGGGAACGATATTTACGCGAAATCGTTGTTGGTCGAATCCAATCTTTTCGTTAGTCCAATCCGCTGTTTGAAGATGTGATGGGAATTCGAGATATGCTTTTTCAATCCTATCCGAGCAAGATATAGACCTTTCCAAACCGTTAATAGTTAATATCTTCACATTATCACTCTTGAACATCTTTAAAAGTCTGTCGAAAACAGACAGAGAATACGTTTCCCACCGAGAAGCATGGATAAGAATAGTAGGTTTGGTTGAATCGAGCAGTTCTTTCAAGTTCTTAAAACGATGAATATAAATAGGAGTTAAATCTGGCGCGTTTTCATGCGGAAACGAAATACCGTACTCCTTGTTTTTCAGTATTATTTTGTTGTTATGCTGGTGAGTGTCATTTAGTTGCGAATTACATAAATCACGAGAGATAAACTGTCCCAATTCGGCATCTGTCATGGTAGAAATTCTCTCAGTTAATGTCACAAACTTTTCAAGATTCCCTTCGTCCATCGTATCAAACGGATAGTCTTTCTTTTCACCACGGATAGCTTCAACAGCCTCAGCCACATGACTCATATCTCCATATGAAACAACTTGAAGCTTCTTAGGAGACACAACTAACAAGGCATCATCGATATTAAATACACCATTCTTTTTTAATCGTTCTGGATACTTGAATGTCTCTTCTGTTATTCTGATAGACTCTAAGCTGAGAGATGTATGATTCTTTTGAATATCTGTATCAGCCCCTTGTTCTTGAGGTGTCCAGCAATCGCTGTAAATGAGATGTGGCTTGCAGTAGTATATATTCATCATATTGGCAAACTTCTGTTGCATGGTATCTATTCCGTTAGTCATACCAACACGGTTAAGCAATTCTAAAAACTGTTGAGCTCCTTTCTTAGATATAATATAACCTCCTGTTCCTCCCATGGAAAATTCAAACGATTTAGCCACGTCCCACTTCTCTATGACAGGTAATACAGTCTTGTCGTAGAAACCGAATTCTAGAGCACGATATTTCTTCCAGAGATGATGGCCAAGATAACAAAGATCCCAATCAGTTGGTAAACTATTCCACAGGTGTAGAAACTTTTCTCTAAATTTGGGAACAAATTCAACATCGTCTTCTAAAATACAAAACGCGTCGTAATTCGAATTGATTAGTTCGATACACAACTTGATGTGAGACATGGCACACCCAACCATTCCTTGCCTCATATTGTAGTCATTACCCTCAAAAATACGTTGAAGTTGTCCATTAGGCGTTAATTTCACCCCATCAACAGCTGAAAATCGCTCGTATTGTAGACACTTTGGTTCTTTCTCTCGACAAAATTTCTGCCACCTGTCCGGTCTGCGATCAAGATTAACTACGTATGTCTTAATATTCAAATCGATTGGGGGATTCTCTTTCATTTCAATCTGTTGTTCTTTCCCGCCAAACTGTTTCTCTCCGTTTAGAATATAGGCGTTGGCTTTACTTTCATCCCAGCGCTCCGATGTTAATCTTCCAGTGTGTAAACAATAAATGTTTTCTAGAAAAGCAGAAACGAACCCAGCATTTTTGTATTTTATACTGTATTCTTGTTCAAAGTGTGAAACTCGTTCGTTAAATTCCCCTAGAACACGAAGAACAACTGCCCGTAAAAGAGACGGACGGAAAGAGAAATGCGGCCAATACGATGAATTGGGAGCAATTCCGTACTTCTTATCAAACTCTTGAAATTGTTCAGGAGTGGAACAATATTCGTGAATAAAAAATCGTAAACCTGTTTCGGTCTTGTTTAGGAATCCACCGACAATGTTGGTATCTCGGTCTGTTTCGGCGTAATTTCGATTGATCAAACATTGCCCGATCTGCGGAGATTGACATAATACATCAACACACATAGATATATACGGTTTTTTAACGAAGAACTTCCAATCGTCCTCCATATGAAAGATATATGGCGTGTTGACTCTCTGTCGAATGATATTCATACTCTGAGGATGCCCTTTTTCGGTTGGAGTTTTGAAATAGAACTCAAAGAAGGGGTAGTTCTTTTGCATTTTCTCTCTATCCGAAGGATCTGAATTGTCGTCCACACAGAACCATTTATCAATTCTGTCAACGTCGGTGCAACAGTTTAGGAAACTATTGATGGTTAACTCGAATAAATCGTAGCGTTTACAACTTGTGATCGTGAAAGTGATTAAAGGAACCGGTTTTGTAGGTCTGTTCATAATCGAACGAACAATTTCTAGATTATAATACGTATAACGGTTTGAAATGAACGATATACACATTCCTTGATTGTGAGTAATCTGTTTAAGAGATTCATCCGGTAGATTTCGATAAGTCATAATGTTGTCTAAATTGTCGTAGCATAATTCAAAGTTTTTAAGTTCAAATCCTCTTGACGCTGTTTCTGATAATATTCCAATACTAGCTGAAAATATATCTGAAAAATAACTACCTAGAAGAACGCCTAAATGTGGTAGTTTCATTTCACCACATTTTCTAATTATATCGTAGGCTTCTTTTATACCTCCAGTAATTAACCAAGATTTCAGCAAGTTGTCGACCATTTATAACAAGTTTACCACTCTCTAAATTAAATTATCTATCCAGTATCTATGTATCCAGTGCTTCCCGTGCTTCCAGTGCTTCCAGTGCTTCCAG
>OBEQ011012365.1_pt1 | contig 10575 bp, 9 predicted proteins | sample 1670901 | NCBI WGS metagenome assembly OBEQ01 (sample SAMEA104232315, study PRJEB22302) | groundwater metagenome | biome: forest; feature: aquifer; material: groundwater | place: USA | collected 2011-08-07 | depth 5.4 m | reverse complement strand
TTGAAAAGAATTACCCACCCGCTAAGAAAAGCACAAATCTTCCAAAAAGTCCGGTTACAATATTGTAACATCAACATGACATTTCTGTGACACTCCATTAACCATTATGTAGCAATTCCGATGCCGAACACTATTGGCGCCTCGCCTGCCATTCTTCCAATGGCAACCCCGAAAGCATTCGGGGTTGCCCTACAGTTGAGAGAAGATGCGAGATTGCTAAAGACGTCAAAAAGTTTAGAAAGTGTATTCTATGCCGTACTTATCTTTGGTTATTCCTGTTTATAACGAAGAGGCTAATCTCGAGCGTTTGCATGCTGAAATTTCGGAGGCGATGGAAATGGTATCCAACGACTACGAAGTGGTTGTAACCGATGATGCAAGCTATGACCGAAGTTGGGATGTTCTTTGTTCTATTGTGGCGCGAGATTCTCATTGGCGAGCGCAACGTTTTACGGAGAATTGTGGAGAGACTGCGGCTTCTGTGGCAGGCATGCGCGAGGCGAGAGGCGCGATCATGATTACGCTTGATGCTGACCTTCAAAATGACCCACGTGATATCCCAAAATTTTTGGAAGCCTTAAAGACAGCGGATTGTGTTTGCGGTTCGCGAGTTCATGAACGTGCAGATTATTGGCTGCGACGGGTTTCATCGGGAATCGCAAACTGGGTGCGGAACCAATTGAGTGATGAACAAATTACAGATGCAGGTTGTACCTATCGAGCTTTCAAACGGGAATGTTTAGCTAACATAAAATTCTTTCGTGGAGCACATCGCTTTCTGCCCACTCTCTTTCGTATGGAAGGATGGAAGGTAGTGGAAATTCCTATTACTCCTCGGGAACGACTTGCTGGTCATTCGAAGTATGGGGTTTGGAACCGACTTTTCAAATCATTTACCGACTTATTAGCGGTGCGTTGGATGAAAAATCGTCAGCTTCGTTATCGGATTGCGGACCGCAAGGAATGTCCATTACCATAAAAAAGAGAAAGGAATTGATATGGATTTTTTATATTTTGATGGAAAATTTTTCGGTATCGCGTGGAATTTTTGGAAAGTATTGGGATGGGTTGGGAATGGAGTTTTCTTTTCCCGTTTTATCATCCAATGGATTGCTACGGAACGCAAAGGCAGGGTTGTGGTCCCACTTGCATTTTGGTATTGTAGTTTGTTAGGGTCCCTTTGTCTCTTGATTTACGCGATTTTTTACCTGCAGGATTCGGTCGTTATCGGCGCCTACATCTTTACGTGGATCCCTTATACACGTAATCTCTGTTTTGCGATTAAGGAGCAGAAGTTGGGGGTCAACTTACCCTCATGAGGCAGAAGGTTTGTGGAATCACATAGGAATTTATATAGGGGCGGGTTTAAAACCCGCCCCCTGCAAAAAATGAAGCGAAGATTAAGATTTTCTCAATCTATGAAAATTTCCGTGATAGGGTTGGGTTATATCGGCTTACCGCTTTCTCTTCAGTTTGCACGCTCTGGGATAAATGTTTTGGGTTTGGATATTGATTCCAAGAAGATCCAGCAACTGAATCAAGGGAAGAGTTATATCGAACATATTGAAAGCAATTCAATTCGAGAGCTTGTTCGAAGCGGACAATTTTTTGCTTCAACGGATTTTTCCAGCCTTAAAAAAGTTGAAGCTATTATTATTTGTGTTCCGACTCCTCTTACGAAAAATCGGGAACCTGATCTCTCCTTTCTCATCCAAACAGGACAAACCATTGCTCCCTATTTAAGGAAGGGAATGCTTGTGGTACTGGAATCAACAACTTACCCAGGTACAACGGATGAAGATTTGCGTCGCGTTCTGGAAGATGGGTCTGGCCTAAAAGCTGGAAAAGATTTTCACCTCGCATTTTCACCTGAGCGCGAGGATCCCGGAAATTCACAAAGCAAAGTCGCATCGATTCCCAAGGTGGTGGGTGGTTTTACCCCAAGATGCTTGGAAAAGGCGAAGAAACTTTATTGTCGAGCAGTTCGAACGGTTGTGCCGGTTTCTTCTTGTCGAGTGGCCGAAGCTACAAAGTTGCTGGAAAATATCTTTCGTAGTGTGAACATTGCATTAGTGAATGAACTCAAGCAGGTCTATACAGCGATGGGGATTGATATTTGGGAAGTTATTGAAGCAGCAAAGACAAAACCGTTTGGTTTCATGCCGTTTTACCCAGGGCCAGGTCTTGGGGGGCATTGCATTCCAATTGATCCATTTTATCTTACTTGGAAAGCACGAGAGTATAAGCAACCCACCAAATTTATCGAGTTGGCCGGTGAAGTAAATACGGGCATGCCACAGTATGTTATTCGACGTGTGATCGAGTGCCTCAATTCTCGCTATAAGTCAATCAAAGGTAGTCGCGTACTGCTTATGGGGTTAGCTTATAAACCGGATGTGGACGACCTCCGAGAGTCACCCACTTTTGTCATTATGGATTTGCTTAAAGATCAAGGTGCTGAGATTGCCTATTATGATCCGCATATTCCGGTGATTCCATCTACGCGTGAGCATCTTTTTTGGAAAGGGCTCAAGTCTGTGAGTTGGAGTCGAAAGAGCATCTCCTTTTTCGATATTGTGATTATTTGTACATCTCACAAAACCGTAAACTATCGGAAACTTGCAGATTGGGCGAAATGTATTGTCGATACACGGAATGCGATGGCAGGTGTCCAAGTTGGAAAAAACAAGATTTGGAAGGCTTAAGAATTTATTGAAAGATTGCGGGACAAACGTTTTTTCCAGGACTTAAGTTGAAGAGCAACTTGTTTTTGGCTCGGAGCACCAATAAGGGAGTCACGATTACAAAATGCGCTGGTAAGGTTGAGGGCAGATGCGGATATTTTTGTAAATAGCGGATGAATCGAACGCCATTCGGTTGGTGTTAACTGAGTAAATGATTTCCGATGTTCCTCAGCATATCTTACCGCAGTTCCAACCATGTGATGGGCCTGACGAAATGCGATGCCGTGGTGCACTAGATGTTCTGCGAGTTCCGTGGCAAGCAGATGAGGATCGGAAGCGGCTCGAAGGCAAGCCTCAGAATTGAAATGGGTAGCATGCATCATGCCCGCGAAGATGGTGAGTGTGGTATTGAGAGTATTTGCAGAGTCGAACAAAGGTTCTTTGTCTTCTTGAAGGTCGCGGTTATAAGTCATGGGCAATCCTTTGAGGAGAGTGAGGACTGAAACAAGGTTGCCAATAAGACGACCTGTTTTTCCACGCCCTAATTCAGCTACATCCGGGTTTTTCTTTTGCGGCATCAGAGAAGACCCAGTGGTATAGGAATCTCCTAGAGTGATGAAATTAAATTCGGCACTCGACCAAAGGATAAAATCTTCTGCCAGACGGGAGAGATGGACTCCGGTCAATGCAGCTGCGAAAAGAAATTCCGCAACAAAATCGCGGTCGCTAATAGCATCCATCGAATTTGTGGTAGGAGCGCGAAAGTCCAAAAGTTTAGCGGTCAATTTACGATCGATTCGCAAACTGGTTCCAGCCAGAGCGCCTGAACCAAGCGGGCAGGTGTCTGCGCGCTGAGCGCAATCGTGGAAGCGTTCTAGGTCGCGCTGGAGCATTTCGATATAAGCGAGAAGATGATGTGCAACAAGAACTGGTTGAGCACGTTGGAGATGGGTATAACCGGGCATCGGGAGAAAAGCTCGCTGCGCGAAATTCGATACATGATGTGAAGAAGGAAGACGTGTTCGTTCAGCAAGTTCGATAAGCGCAGCTTGAAGATTTTTAATCCGAAATTCTAAGTTTTTAATTTCATTTTTAATCCAAAGTCGGAGGCCTGTGGCCACCTGATCGTTACGGCTGCGTGCGGTATGGAGTTTAGCGGCAGCAGGCACCCGAGCTGTGAGGGCTGCCTCGATATTCATATGGACGTCTTCTAATTCTTCTTTCCACTGAAATTTTCCGTCTTCGATTTCTTTTTCGAGTCGCTTTAAGCCCTGGATGATTTGCTCGCATTCTTTTTTGGAGAGGATGCCGACTTTAGCTAGCATTGTGGCATGGGCGACCGAGCCGTCAATGTCTTGTCGATACAACTGCCAATCGAAAGAGACAGACTCAGTATAGTGACGTGCCTGAGCATGAGGACCTTGCCGGAAACGTCCGCTGCGTGAGATGGGAATCGTGTGAGACACAACTTTAAAAAGCTGTATTAAAAATTAAAAGTGTTTGGAGAGCAAGGAATCTATAAGGTAGCCTCACTTATAACTTAGGGTGAAGTTCCTCACCACACCGGGCAAAGGTCAAGATGGCATCTTGCATACCGTGGATCAGCTTTTTATCCGAAGGACAAATGGTGACCAAGATTCCGCCGAGAGATGTTTGTTGTTGCTCAATGAAATAATAAGGACATAAACGGACACGGCCTTTCATGGTAACCAGGGTTTCTTTTTCAAAGTCATACCATGGGTGTTCCACGAGTTGGGCTTTTGCAAAGCACTGGAGGATATGGGGATGGTGCTCAAAGTCATTCAAGGCGCGGTTCACAGTTTCTTTCCATTGATCGGACGACATATCACTGCCGAGGAAAACCCCACGGCTACCCCAGGCGCGATCAGAAAAGCCAGAGATTTTTAAAATAAGATCGCGCTGCTTTTGAGAGAATTTGGCGAGTTGTTGCCAATCGTGAATATTAAGATGCGGGATGACCGCATGAGGAGGAAGTGGTAAAGGATCCAGAAGCCAAGTAAAAGGGATGATTTTTCTAAGGTCTTGTAGATAACGATCGCCAAGCTCGCATTTCCAAAATTCTATCAATTGCGGGAACCAAAAGAGCGCAAATAAGAGTTTTTCTTCAAGCTGAGGTTTTAAGGGAGGGGTTATTTTGACCAAGCCATTTTTCACTGCAGCAATTAATTTTTCTGTATTGGGAATATTTGGCAGATCAAAAAGTTCAAAGAAACGATAAATTCCATCGAGACGTTCTTCCCGGAGATAAACTCCTGAGTCTTGATATTCTAAATCCTTGGGGTCACAGACGAATAACCTCGAACCTCGAACCTCGAACCTCGAACTTTCCTTGGCTAGCCATTCCATTTCGGGGCGATAGTCGCGTGCTTCTTCAGAGACGACGATCGCAATACGAACGATTTCGGATTGTGTCACCGCATTCTGTGGTTTTTTTAAGGAAATTTCGGATTTAAGTGCACCAAGGAAACCATCCAGCATAGCAGATTGGAATTTCGAAGAAGAGGTGGTTTTACAGCTGGAATTTGTCGTTTGAGTATACGTTATCTGAAGCCATGACGTTAGACCAATGCCGCCTGGTACTGAGTCCAATTCTGTGACCACAAACCCATCTTCCATGAGCATGAGATCGGGGCGGATCACGCATGGAAGGTCGTTCTTCCACATTTTTTCCCGAGCTAGCTCAATGATGTTTACAGGCTTGCCGGCCTCCAAATAGCGATGAATCCAAGCGGGTTGTTTGCCAGCAACACTCTGGCGGTAAAGGAGATTGCATGCTTTATAAAAAACGTGGAGGCGTTGGCCCAATTCAACGATTTGTTCATAAAGCTTTTCTGGGATAATCAGAGGGTTTGGAGTTATCCTCCACGGCTTATTTACAAAGAATCCGTTGAGCGGAAGCGCCGCACGTAATGCGTGAGCTTGTTCTGAAGGTGTCATCAGAGGAAAGGATGAGGCAGAAGGATGAGGGATGAAGGGAAAATCAGAGGAAAGGATGAGGGATGAAGGATGAAGGCGGAAGGCAGAAGGATGATGGATGAAGGGAAAAAGCGCAAAAGAAAAGTTCCCTTTCCTGCCTTTCACCTTCAGCCTTCCACTTTCATCCTTCATCCTTCATCCTTCATCCTTTTTCTCGTATGCCCAAGGTTTATATCAAGACGCATGGTTGCCAGATGAATGAGCGCGACTCCGAGCAGGTGGCGCATCAGTTCCAGGAACGTGGCTACGAAATCACTCAAAACGAATTTGAAGCCGATGTAATTTTACTCAATACATGTAGTGTACGCGACCAGGCTGAACAGAAGGCTTTGAGCAATATGGGTCGGTTTCGAAACCTAAAGCAAAATCATCCCCATTTAATCCTTGGTTTTATGGGTTGTATGGCACAAAGCCATGGTCAGGCGTTGCTCGATCGCCTCCCTGATGTCGATCTAGTTATAGGAACCCAGCGCTTTCATCGAGTAGTGGATTATGTTGAAAAGATCCGTTTGCAAGGTGATCAGCGGAAGCCTATCGCCGATATTGAGAAAGAAGAGGAAAGTCAAAACACCATTCGTGATCATACATTGGCTTCCAAACAAGTGACGGCATTTGTATCCATTATGCAAGGGTGTAACATGCATTGTACCTTCTGTATCGTTCCTCAAACACGAGGATCTGAACGAAGCCGTCCGATCCATGAAATTGTTGCGGAAGTTCAAGGGTTGGCAGTTCAAGGAGTTAAAGAAGTAACTCTTCTTGGTCAGATTGTGAATTTTTATGGACGTCATGAATTTCCTGTAGTGAATGAAAAATCACCTTTTGTTCAATTGTTGGAAGCCGTGCATCAGGTCGAAGGAATTGATCGAATTCGTTTTACTTCACCCCATCCAAGTGGATTTCGGGAAGACTTGATTGAAGCCATTGCTGAGTTACCCAAAGTATGCGAACACGTTCATCTCCCTTTGCAGTCAGGTTCCAATCGCGTTTTGAAGGCAATGCACCGGACCTATACCGTTGAAAAATATCGCCAGATTGTGGATTGTTTGAGAGGACGTATTTCGTCGGTAGCGATTAGCACGGACATCATTGTGGGATTTCCAGGGGAGACAGAAACCGAATTCCAGGAGACCGTGGCTTTTGCACGAGAGATGGAATTCGACCAGGGTTTCATTTTCCGCTATTCGATGCGAAAAGATACTCCTGCTGCAACGATGGAAGGACAACTTCCTGAAGAAGAAAAATGGCGACGAAACCAGGAGTTGTTAGTGATCATCAACCAAAGTGTCAAGCGAAAGCTCGACGTTGATGTGAATACAGAACAAGAAATTCTTGTTGAGGGGAAGAGTAAAACAAATCCTCAACGGATGATGGGTCGTACCCGACAAAATCGTATTGTTGTTTTTCCGGGGAACGAACGACATCAAGGCCAAATCATGCGGCTTAAAATTGAGCGAGCACTGGGTTTCACTCTACTTGGAGATCCAATAATTCGAGAGTAGTTGTAGGTTGCTTCCCTTAGATTCATTATTTGAAGGTTAAAAATTCCTAGAAATGATGTAAATTTAAGCTTGAAATCATGCTAAAGTATGATTTATTATGAGAATATGAGAATTACTGTTGAAATTGATGCTGCGACAATGACAGAAATCATGGAATTGACAGGTGAAACCAAGAAGGGTCCTGCAATTCACAAGGCGGTTGTCGAATATGCAAAGAGAAGAAAGGCGAAAGAGTTCGGAAGGTTAATAAGGGAAGGCACTTTCGATTATGAATTTACGAATGAGGAAGTTGAAAAAATGGGTTTAGGTGATGGTCCTCATTGATTCTTCCATTTGGATTGAAGGTTTTCGAAAGCACGGGGATCTAGCGGTTAAAGTTGCATTAGAAAACCTTTTAGAGGAATACGAAGCGCTTTGGTGTGGTCCTGTAAAATTAGAAGTCCTTGGTGCGGCTCGAATCCAGGAACGGCGTGAGTTGGAATTTTTCTTCTCTTGCTTGCCTTATCGTGCAATGCCAGACCTTATTTGGGAGGAGGCGAAACGTCTATCATGGCAATTGCGTGATCATGGTTTTTCCATACAGTGGAATGATATTCTGATTGCGGCCTTTGCGATCAATTGGAATGTGCGAGTTTATTCGATCGATCTTCACTTTGAAATCATGAGCCGAGAAGTGGGTCTCCGCCTTTATCATCCAGGCTTGGGAGGGAAATTCCAACCTGAGTAATGCTCAACCCTTGAGACTTGCAAGGATACGGTCCACGCGCTCGACAACAGCAGTCGACATTTTCAATTCGTTGGGCCAGCCACGAGTATAACCTTCGGCCGGCAATTTATGGGTTGCATCGATCCCCATGTGGCTTCCCATATTTGCAATCGTGGGAGCATGATCAAGACTATCACTGGGACCTTTGGTAAAAATGGTGTCTCGTTGCGGATCGATGTTTGCACAAAGGTGGAAAAGAACGTCGCTGGTGTTTTGGACATCCACGTCGGCATCGACCACCACAATGATCTTAGAAAACATCATCAATCCCATTCCCCAAAGGCCATGCATCATTTTAAAGGCATGATACGGGTATTGTTTCTTGATGCTGACAAAGACGAGGTTATGAAACACTCCTTCAGCAGGAAGAGCCATGTCGACAATCTCAGGAAAATTCATTTTGAAGATTGGGAGAAAGATACGTACTGAGGCTGTCCCCATATAAAAATCTTCCATTGGAGGTTTGCCGACAATGGTACACGGATAAACTGCGTCTTTTCGGTGGGTGATACATTCTATATGAAAGACTGGATAAGGATCGGTAGAAGTATAAAACCCGGTGTGATCGCCGAAGGGACCTTCCGGATGGGTCTCGCCAGGCTGGACATAACCTTCTAGAATGAAATCTGCATCCGCTGGAACTTCCAAATCGTTGGTTTCACATTTCACAAGTTCGATCGATTTTTTTCGGAGAAAACCCGCAAGCATGGCTTCATCCAACCCATCGGGGAGGGGAGCCGTTGCAGCGAAGGTATAAATAGGATCTCCCCCAAGGGCCACTGCCACGGGCATCCGTTTGCCTTTTTCATCATAACGCCGGCCATGGCGTGCGCCTACTTTATGGATCTGCCAGTGCATCCCTGTTGTCCAACCATCATACACCTGCATTCGATACATTCCCCAATTGCCTTCTCCCGTATCTGGATCTCGCGTAATCACGATCGGAAAAGTGATAAAGGGACCCCCATCTTCCGGCCAACATTTTTGGATTGGCAAATCATAAAGTGAAAAAGTATTTTTTAAGGCGTCCTTAGAATGATGATAAATCATTTCATTGCATGGTCCGGAAGATACATGCTTTGGTTTAACATGACGCAGTTCCACAGCTTGGCGTAGAAGAGAGATCACTTCTCCAAAAGAATGGGGCGGTTTGGCTTTTAGAAGGAAAGCGAGTTGTTCAGCCATTTCATCCACATGACCAACTCCAAGAGCCATAGCCATTCGCCGTGTGGAACCAAAGGAATTGATTAAAATGGGAAACTTGGAATTTCGGGTTTCAAGTTTTGGATTTTGAATCGTTGGTTGTTCGAAAAGGAGGGCTTTCCCACCACCGGCGGATTTCATCTGGCGATTGGCAATTTCTGTGACTTCAAGCTCGGTGGAAACAGGTATAGAAATACGCAAAAGTTCACCGGCTTGTTCGAGTCTCTCAATCCAGTGGTGTGTCGAACGATAAGCCATGGGGATCAGCGTATCACGAAACGCCGATCGTGAAAGTCGAAAACAAAATGTTTCTATGACTTATATGTGACATCCCAAAGTATAACTATCCCTTATATGGCGTAACAACATCACACTTTGCTATTTGTGTTTTTTTTATTGACAAAATAGATTTAATCGTTTAGGGTGCAAATAGTTAAAGATCTATTGGGCGGGATGAGAACGGTTTGCGGATCTGGAGTATCCATTGGTAAAGTTATCACAACAAATCAAGTGGAAAGAACTGGATCGAATATTTAGTTCATCATTTTGTGAAGAATATTTAGTTCATCATTTTGTGAAGATTAATAGGTGGACGGTATGTTTCAAGGTGCTTCTAGGACAAGTGGTCCGAGATATTTGTCGTAAAGTCTCTGAAAAAGATCTTCAATTCCAACCTCTTCTGGATTTAGCTGACCAGTTTCTCAAGCAGAAAAGAGGAAACTTTCCGTAAGCCCCACAAAAACACATCTTATGAAAATGGGATTAGCGAACTTAGTTTACGCATCCTGTAAAAAAACTGTTCTGCTTCTTTTCTGTAGTCTTTCCTTCCTGTTATCTCTAGAGTCATCTGAAGGAGCCGAATTGTCTCTGACATCCGGCAAAATCTTGCCCAACGGTCGTCTGGTCGAGCTGACCTGGTCCCAGAGCCCACCGCCGGCCAGTTCGGGTCACCCCGACTGGCGGCCGGGGTACGCTGCCGGTGCGCGCGTGACGCTCTCCAATGGAGCCACACTCGAACACGTCCAGACCTGGGCCACGCCCTACGACTATGCAACCGATGAGGGCGGCGGCGGCACGAGCTACACGACGGCACTGGCCGTCGGCAGCTATTACATGCTCTATCTCCTGCTTGACGCCGGTGGCATCCCGCAAGGCACGGGCCAGCTCAATTACGGTACGGTCCCCGCCGGCCAGGTGACCCAGGGGTTCTACGCTGGTAACCCCGCGGGGTTCAACATCCCCTCGGGCTACTCGCTCGCGGTCTACATCACACAGACGAACCCGACTGCGCCGCCGACCGACGCGCAGCTCTTCTATTACAAGTCCATCCCGTCCGCGACGTACAACCTGTCCCCCGGCGGACGGCTTTTCTGCCGGGAAGCCAACCCCAATTACGGCACCGCGTCCACGCTGGCCGACCTTT
>OBEQ012456394.1_pt1 | contig 10576 bp, 8 predicted proteins | sample 1670901 | NCBI WGS metagenome assembly OBEQ01 (sample SAMEA104232315, study PRJEB22302) | groundwater metagenome | biome: forest; feature: aquifer; material: groundwater | place: USA | collected 2011-08-07 | depth 5.4 m | reverse complement strand
TCTCCCTGTACGCCCAATCGCTGGGCGCCGGGCCGGAGGCCATAGGCTTCATCGTCTCGGCTTCCTCGCTGACGGGAGTGTTCCTCAAGTGGCCGGCTGGCGCGCTCTCGGACATCTACGATCGGCGCTGGCTCCTGCTGGCCGGGCTGCTGGCCTTCGCCCTTCCGCCGTTCTTCTATCAGTTCGTGTCCGGTGTGGGATGGCTGGTGGCGCTCCGCTTCGCCCATGGGATGGCGACGGCGGTCTTTGCTCCGATCGCGTTGGCGGTTGTCGCCGACCTGCGCCGAGAGGCGCGTGGGGCGGCGTATGGGTCCTACACCGCGGCGACCCAGGCCGGGGCGATGCTCGGACCGGTGTTGGGGGGATGGCTCGTAGTCTCGGCTGGATTTCCGACCGCGTTCGTTATGGCCGGAATCCTGGGCACGAGCGCCTTCCTGCTCTTTCTCCTCATGCGGCTCCCGCCCCAGGTTCCCCACGTTGCATCCGGCGTCGGGCCGGCGGCGGTGCTGAAGGATATGGCCCGCGGCGCGCGGACCGTCGTTGGGAACATGCGTGTGGTGGTCACGAGCGTCACCGATGGCGCGCGCCAGGTCGCCAACGGCGCCTTGATGGCGTTCCTGCCGATCTACGTGGTCGGGATCGGAATGGACGCGGCCCAGGCGGGAGTGCTGTTCGGGGTCCAGAGCGTGACCTCGTTCGTGTCACGTCCCACCATGGGCTGGGCGTCCGACCGGATCGGGAGGAAGCCGCTCATTCTTCTGGGATTGGTGGTGTGCGCCGCATCGCTGGCGGCCATCCCGTTCACCCGTCCCTTCGGAGCGCTGATGATGCTGTCCGCGCTCTTCGGCTTCGGGGAGGCGATCGTCAACGCATCGGCCGCCGCGCTGGTGGCGGATTTGTCGGAGCTCAAGACGCTCGGCTCGGCGATGGGCATGCAGGGCACGATCATGGATATCGGCCATGCGTCCGGCCCGATTCTGGCGGGGCTGCTGATTGGCGCGTTCGGGTTTCAGACGGCGTTTCCAATCATCGCCGGGCTCGTCCTGCTGGCGGCGGGGGCGTTCCGGGTCGGAGTGGGATCGGAGCGATCTGCTTGACGGGTCGGGGAGACCGTACTAGGCTCTAATCAGAACACTCACGTGAGGCGCGATGTTTACCGGCATCATTGAAGAGATGGGGGTCGTCAAGGAAATGGGTAAGACGCTGCAGGGCAGCAGCGTCACGATCCTGACCAAAACAGTCTTGGAGGGTCTCAAGATCGGAGACAGCGTGACGGTGAACGGCGTGTGCCTGACCGTGGTCGGCCGCAACGATACGGAAATGAAGGCGGATATCTCGCCGGAAACAATGAAGGTCACGACGCTCGGATCGCGCAAGGCCGGCGATCCGGTGAATCTCGAGCGGGCCGTGCGTTTGGGAGATCGTCTGGGCGGCCACCTCGTCACCGGCCACGTGGACGGCATCGGGATCATCCGGTCCCGCGTCCAGGACGGCGATGCGCTTCAGATCACCATCGAGGCGCCGCGCGACGTCCTGCGCTACTGTGTCCCCAAGGGTTCGATCACGGTGGACGGGATCAGCCTGACCGTCAACGAGGTGACCGATCGCGGGTTCCACGTCACCATCATTCCGCACACGGCCAAAGTGACGACGCTCGGGATCAAGCAGATAGGGGATGCGGTCAATCTGGAGACGGACCTCATAGGCCGGTACGTCGAGCGGCTCTTGTCGGGGCGCGATGGCGGAAGCGAAGCGGAGATCAAGATCGACAAGGACTATCTGCAGAAGCGCGGTTTGATCTAGCGGCTGATTTTTTTGTCATGTTAAGATGATGCTTTGTGGTGGGAGGGAACTTCTATGAGACATCTCTTCCGTATTTTCTTTGTATTTCTGGCGGTTGGTCTGCTGGCGGCCGCCGCGCAGGCAAAAAGCTTTTTCCGGCCCGGCGATCCGGCGCCGAATTTCTCGCTGGAGACGCTGGAGGGCCAGACGATCAATCTCGCCCAATACAAGGGCAAAGTGGTGGTGCTGGGCCTGTTCCATATCTGCGAGCCGTGTCTCATCCAGGGCACTGAACTGCAGAAGGTCCATGAGGCCATGCGGGGCAAGAACGTGCAGGTCTTGGGCGTCAACTCGGCCGGCAACTCGAAGGAGAAGGTCAAGGACTTCCTCAAGGAGTTCCCGTTGAAGGTGACCTATCCCTACATGGTGGACCCCAAGAAGGAGACCGACAAACTGTACGGCGGCGGCCGCTTCATCCCCAACGTCTACGTTATCGACCAGGAGGGGAAGGTCCGCTGGCAGCGGGTCGGCACGATGGAGATCGGCGGCGCGGAGGTCATCAAGGCCGAAGTGGAGAAGCTGCTGGCGGGCGGCGGGAAGACGGGAGGCACGCTCTGATGGGCGAGTTCGACGAGGGCAAGGAAAGGTTCCTGGAGGTGGTCAAGGGCATCGATCCGTCGGTGGAGGTCGTCATGCCGGTCACGCCGAGCCGGGGCATGTTTCTGATCTCGCTCACGAAGGCGGGCCAGCGCAAGTTCCTCACGGTCAGTGAAGACGACATCCTCGATCTGACGGAGGATGCCGGCATCCTGAAAAAAGTCACCGGTGAAGTCCAAAGCTCCATCGCCACGTTCTGATCAGCTCCGTATGAAGACGATTGCGCCCGACATCCAGCAGTGGTCCAGCTTCTCCCAGGAGAAGCAGATGGACTTCAACGGCCTGCACCTGACCGTCAACGACCACTGCATCCTGGTGGACCCACCGCCGATGGAAGCCGCCGACCGCACGGCGGTCTTGAAAGGGCGGGCGGTGGATTACATCCTGCTGACGAACCGCGATCACGTCCGGGAGACCGAGGTCTGCCGGCGCGACTTCAAGGCGCGGGTCTATGCCCCGGAAGCCGACGCGCCCCAAATGGAGATTCCCATCGACAAGACGTATAAAGATGGAGAGCTTTTACCAGGCGGTGTATGGGTCATCCACCTGGCGAACATGAAGTCGCCGGGCGAGTCGGCGCTGTTCCTCGACAGAGGCAAGGGATACCTGATCCTCGGGGATTCGCTGATCGGCAGACCGCCCGGCCAGCTCAACCTGCTCCCGGCCGACAAGTTCGCCGATGTCGCCAAGGCCAGGGAGTCCCTCAAACGTCTCCTGAAATACAATTTCGATGCGGTTCTGGTCGGAGACGGGGCCTCGATCCTCGCGGGAGCCAAAGAAGCGGTGCGGCGGGCGATCGAGGTCTGACCGTCGCGCCGGGACGGCGTTCAATGCCTACCTCTCTATCCGACCGGCTCAATCAGATCGGCAACGAGTATTTCGGCCGCGGCCTCTACACGGATGCCTTTGCCTATTACCAGCGGGCATTGGAAGCGGACCGCCGGACCGGCGACCGGCGGGCGCTGGTGGCGACGCTGGGCAATCTGGGAAACGTCTGCGCGGTCAGCGGCCGGCGGGAGCAGGCGCAGCTCTACTACCAGGAAGTGCTGGAGCTGCAGAAGCTCGTCGGAGACGAGCGGGGCATCGGCACCACGCTGGCGAATCTCGGGAACTTGAGGACCGACGCGGGCGAATGGGAACAAGCCAGGGCCTATTACCTCGAAGCGCTGGATATGCTTTCGCGGGCGGGGGATGACGTAGGCTTGTCGGTACTCCATTCCAATCTCGGATTGGTGGCGCGGGAAACCGGGAATCTCGACGACGCCCTTGCCCGGTATGAGCGTTCGCTGGCTCTCATGCGCCGGCTCGGCAACCAGGCCGGCGTCGCCGACGTCTACCGCATGATCGGCAAGACCCACGCGATCCGCGGACAATACGAAGAGGCGGCTTCGTGCGCGCTGACCAGCCTGGAGATCAGCCGGCGCTTGCAGGATGAATTGCGCATGGCCGGAGCCTGGTACCTTCTCGCCGGCATTCGGGAGGAGCAGGGAAACAGCGCCGAGGCGGCCGAGTTGCTGGAGCGCGTCGTCGCCGTCGACCGCAAGTATCAATTGCCGAAGCTCGAAGAGAACCGGCGCCGGTTGGCGGCGCTGCGGGAGCGGAACGCCGCCGCGTCGTGAGCAGCGTCGTCACCATCGGCTTTCTGGACCGGACACGCGTCTGCCTCCAGACCGAATTCGCTCCTCCGCTTGCCGATGACGAGCGCCGGGAACTGCTGATCCATGCCGCATTGATGACCGGCCGGGCGTTCGCCGCGCTGTCTTATGAGCGGCAGGGAGCTCTGGCGGGTATTTTGCGTGGGTGGGTCGCGACGCGATTCGAGACGTGCCCGCTGCAGATCGTTGACGGCGATCCGATGGCCTGCCCGCATCGCTTCGCCTCGACCTTCCTGGCTCCCGCCCGCGAATATGCTCTGGCGACGACCGGCTGCAATCGGGAAGCGGGTGAGATCGACTATTTCCTTCCCATGGCGGCCGCGGCTTACCTCAAGCAGGTGGCGGTCACGGACCACGATCCGGAGGAATTGCTCAAGCCGGCGCTGGCGCTCTGCGCCGCAGTGGCGATTCATCCCATCACGGTCGCCAACCATTTTCAGATGGCCGCCGCCAGCCTTCCCAAATTCGAGCCGGTCATTGATCGCACCGAGTCCGCCGATCCCGTCGGCGGCGTCCGGCTTGCCGGGCGGGAATCGAGGCGCCGTTTGCTCGACACGCGCCGCTCGTTGATCGTGTCCGCCTGCCTGGCCGCTCTGGTGATTATGGCGGGGGTGCAGTATCTCTCGACACGCGAACCGAAGGCCGGAGACGCCGTTTCGAGCCCTCAACAGGTGCGTGTTCCGCCGAAGGCTCCGGCGGAGGAGGCGGCCCGCGCCTATCTGCGGCGAGTCCGAGACCTTGCTGAAAACAGCTTGGCTCAAGTCGAAGCCATGGCGGCGGCGACCGATAAAGGGATGAGAACCGGCGAGCTGAGTGAAACGTTTGATTACGGCACTCGCCGACTGTCTATGTGGCGGCGGCAATTCCTCACGCTGACGCCGCCGCCGGCTTTGCAAGAGCAGCACCGCGAGATCGACCGGCTGCTGACGGACCTGGGGCGCATCGCTCAAACTCTCCGGTCATCTCAGGCGGAATCTGCTTCCGATGCGACGAAAGAGCGTCTCTCGACGGTCCACGACCACCTCACGCAGGTCCTGAACGACGCCGACGCCCTCTGACCACCTAAATCCCCCCTAGATTCAAGCTATTCGTAGTGTAATTTTTTCTTGCCTTTTCAAGGTGATTTGGCTAGTATTCGCCCCGGCTTTTTGTCCCTGGCCTAGGTCTGCGAAGCCTAGCCGGACTTTAACGAGGCGGACCACTGATGGCGGAACTGCTGTTCTATAATCGCCCGGCTCGGCTGAACCGTATCGCGCACGCCAAGCTCCGGTACACGCCTCTCGCCGATTTCGAGTTCGCCCGAAAAGTTACCGCTGTTCCGTTGATGGCCGCCGAGTTCCCTCTCGCCTGCCGGCAATACCCCATCATTTTCGTCCAAAGCGCGGATGGTGCGGTGATAGCCCAGGCCCTTCTCTCGCTGGCTGAAGGAGCAAACTCCTTCATCAACGACAAGGGACAGTGGACGGCGACCTATATCCCGGCCTTCATCCGACGCTATCCCTTTGTGCTGGCGGAGATTCCCGGCAAACCCGACGACTTCGACGTGGCCTTTGACGAGGGGAGCGACTGTTTCCATCCCCCAAAGGGCGAGCCCTTGTTCGACGATCACGGCGCCCCAACGCCGTTGCTTCAAGCGCAGATTGATTTTCTGAAGAATTTTCATGCCGAGCATCAGCGCACCCGACAGGTGTTGCAGACCTTGAAAACCGATGAGCTCCTGACTCCGTTCAACGTGGATATCGTGCGGGGAGGAGACAAGGCCACCTTCGCGGTCCGCAACATGCTGGTCGTGGCTGAGGCCAAGCTTGGCGCTCTGGCGCCGGAGAAGGTGGGCGCCTATATCAAGAACGGCATGCTGGCCATGATCTATGCGCACCTGATTTCCTTACAGAGTTTCCTGGCCGTGGCGAATCGGACCGGCGATCCGGCAGCCGATGTGTCGCCATGGTGGGCGAAGTAGGAGGGAGCGTGAAACCCAAGAAGAACCGGTGGTTCCTGACGAGTTGCGTCCTCGCGATGGTGGGCGTGTTGCTGGCGACGTCGGTACAGGCCCAGGTCCTGCCACCCGAGAAGCGCCCGGACGTCCTGCTCGAGCAGCAACGGAAACAGCAAGAGCAACAGAAGCAGCAAGAGCAACTTACCCAGCCCAAGGCTCCCCCACAGATTGACAAGCCGGCCCGGACGCGTCCGCCGAAAGGCGCCGAGGCGAAGGTCAAGGTCGCGCAGTTCAAGTTCAGCGGCAACACGGTCATTACAACGGAGGACCTGCAAGAGGTCGTGGCCTCGGCGATCGGGAAGACGCTGACCCTTCGCGAGCTGTCCGAGGTGGCCGGCCTTGTCTCCGAGCACTATGCCGCGAATGGGTACATCCTGGCTCAGGCCTATCTGCCGCCGCAGGAAATCCGCGGAGGTGTCGTGGAGATCGCTATCCTCGAAGGCAAGGTCGGCAAGATCGGCGTCACGGGCAACACCCGCTACAAGTCCTCCACGATCCTCCGTGCCATGGAGCCGGTCAGAGAGCGGGGCATCATTCATGAAGGCACGCTGGAAACGGCGCTGAACGAAATGAACGACTACCCCGGCCTGAAACTGCGCGCCGCCCTCAAGCCCGGCGAGACGCGCGGCCAGACCGATCTGGAATTGACCGCCAAGGAGCAGATCCCGTACACCTCCACGACGGACATCAATAACTACGGCTCGCGGCTGACCGGTCCCTGGGTGTATAGCGAAGAGCTCGGCGTCGGGAATCTGGCCGGCGTCGGGGATAACCTGACCCTCAAGGGGTTGAAGTCGAACTCCCGGCTGTTCTTCACCGACGTGACGTACCTGATCCCGGTGACAAACGTTGGGACCAAGTTCCAGGTTTCCTGGATCCATACGGAGAACGTGATCGGCAAAGAATTCGCGGCGTTCCGTCCCACCGGCCGGGCCGACATCGTCTCAGCCGATGTGCTCCAGACCATCACCCGGACCGGGGCCTTGAGTCTGACCGGGGTGGCCGGATTCGACGTTAAGACGGTCCGAAACCTCCTTACGAGCACGGGGCCTTCTGCCGTCCTCTTCAGCAAGGACGAGCTGCGGATTTTCCGGTTGGGCCTGAGAGGCGATTACCGCGATCCGTTCCTGGGGCGCACGTACTTCGGCCTGACGTGGCACCGTGGAGTGGACTGGTGGGGCGGCTCTGAGCGGAACGCGCCGGGGACCAGTTTTACCCTCGTTGACGCGGCCGGGAAGACCACGGGCGCAGGCCCGGGCAAATGGAGCAAATTGACGGGCGACCTGGCGCGATTCCAGTCGCTGGGCTTGCCGTTCATCCAGGGGCTCCCGGTCCTCCCCGCGGTGCTCAACGACAGTTACCTGATCCTGCGCGCCACGGGGCAGTTTGTCAGCGACCGCCTACTCTCTCCGGAGCGCTTTGCGATCGGCGGGTATTACACGGTGCGTGGGTACCCGGTCGCCGAACGGATCGGCGACAACGGCTATGCGGCGACGGTCGAGATGGTGGTGCCTGTTCCGTCGTCCGCCAAGATCCCGTTCGGCAGCAGGACCTGGAAGGAGACGGTTCAATTCGCGGCCTTTGTGGATCATGGCGGCACCTTCCCTTCTCCTATCTCGGCTGCAGGTCAGGGTGGATACGGCTATCTCACCGGCGCGGGCGGCGGTCTGCGGGTCAACATCCCGTTCGGTGTGCCTGAGCCGGTGGACCGTGGCGTCCTGTCGCTCAAGATAGACTGGGCGTCGGCCATCGGGCGGCCGAGGCCGAGCAGCCGCGACCAGGGCCTCACCCTCCATCCGATCACCGGCTCTGGCGATGCCGGCGTCCTCTACGTCAGCGCGTCCCTCCGGTTCTAGCGGGGCGTTGAATTTGTCATCGTTTGTCGTGAGGTATCATAATTTTTTGGGACCGGCGAAGCCTATAATTGACCGTTATAGTAACAGGCGGATTCTCATGTCGTACATCCGGGTCTACATCTCCTCGCGTAAGGAGGTCCTCCCATGAGCGGTAGGAAAGCCAAGGCACTGCGGCGAGCAGATCTGGAGAGGAGGCGCACTCCAGCAGTGCGGGTGACTCTCCCTTCTGGGAGATGGGCCCAAGGCCTTGCAGCCGCAAGCCTTGTCACCGGCGCCCTGGCCCCAGTCACCGGCTGGGCCCTCCCGCAAGGCGGCACCGTGTCAGTCGGCTCCGCGGCCATCAGCACGCCGACCGCCACCAAGATGCAGATCGAGCAGGCCACGAACCGGGTGGTCCTGGACTGGCGCTCGTTCAACATCGCCGGCAACGAGTGGGTCAACTTCCACCAGCCCAGCGCGGCCTCCATCGCGCTCAATCGCGTCGCCGGCCAGGAGCCGAGCGGCATTTACGGCTCCCTCACCGCCAACGGGCAGATCTTCCTCGTCAATCCCAGCGGCATCCTCTTCAGCTCCAGCTCGCGAGTCGATGTTGCAGGCCTCACCGCCAGCACGCTGAACATCACGAACCAGGACTTCCTCGCCGGCAAGTACCGCTTCTCCCAGGTCCCCGGCTCTGCCAATGCCGCAGTGGTCAATCAGGGCGTGATTACGGCGGGACCAGGCGGTTACGTTGCGCTGTTAGGCGCAGCGGTCCGCAACGAAGGCGTGATCCAGGCCAGCCTCGGCTCCATCGCCCTGGCCGCCGGCAAGGCCGCCACGCTCGACATGCGCGGCGACGGGTTGATCGAGTTCGTGGTGACGGATGCGGTCTCCGGCGCGATTACCGGCCCGGACGGCAAGAGCCTCGCCTCCTACGTCTCCAACAGCGGCAGGCTCCAGGCCGACGGCGGCAGGGTGACGCTGGCTGCGAATGTGGCGACCGACATCATCAAGTCCGTGGTGAACAACGAAGGCGTGATCCGGGCGCAGAGCATGGCGGAGCGCAACGGCGTCGTCATATTGTCAGGCGGCCACGCCGGCATCGTGAGCGTCTCCGGCACGATAGACGTTTCCGGCGCCGGCGCCGGCCGGACCGGCGGCACGGTGAACGTGCTCGGTCAATATGTCGGCCTCTTCGGCGGCCACATCAATGCCTCCGGCGACGCCGGCGGCGGTACCGTGCTCGTGGGCGGCAATTTCCATGGCGCTGGGCCGGAGCAGAACGCCTTGACGACTTCTATCGGCGGCGCCACGACCATCAATGTCGATGCGATCAATTCCGGCAACGGCGGCAAGATCGCGGTTTGGTCGGATGGCAATACTTCTGTCGCCGGCACCCTGACCGCACGCGGCGGCGCGAATTCCGGCAACGGGGGTTTCATCGAAACCTCCGGCAAGCACCTGTCGATCGCGGACAGCACGCGCGTCAGCACACTGGCACCGCACGGCAAGACGGGCACATGGCTGCTTGACCCGCCGGACTTCACTATCGGCTCACCCGCCCCACCCGCCGATATAACCGGCGCTACTCTGAGCACCAACTTGGGCACCGCAAACGTCATCATTCTCAGCAGCGGTGGTGCCGTCGGGACCCTCGGCAACGTCAATGTCAACGATCCCGTGGCTTGGACTGCGAGCACTACGCTGACATTGAGCGCCTTTCACGATGTGAACGTGACGAAGCCCATTTCGGCCACCGTCGGGACCGGCAGCGTCGTCCTGCGTGCCGACAATACCGGTACCGGTCCCGGTGCCGCTGCCGGTACCGTGAATTTTACCCTCACAGGCGCTGTGACCTTGGCTACCGGTACGGCCACTATTTTCTTCAACCCGAGCGGGTACGCCAACACATCCACTGAACGGATGGCCTACGGTCTCAAAGTAACGGGTGGCACTCTCAGTTCGTTTGCGTTGGCGTTTGTCAGCAACGCATCTGCAATCGCCCAGAGCAAGATTTACGACGCCACCACTACTGCGACTCTGAATGTGCCGTTCACGTTCCTGACTGGTCCGGACGGAGTTACCGTGGGCCAGCGCGTAACCTTGAACGCCGGTGCCGCCACCGCCACCTTCGCGAACAAGAACGTGGGCGTTGGCAAGGTCGTCACCTTCGCCGGCTATGTCCTCGCCGGCCCGGATATCACTTCGTACTCCCTGTTCGCTCAACCCGCGAATCAGACGGCGAGCATCACGACGCGGCCGATCACGGTGACGGCGGCACCGAACACGAAGCCCTACGACGGCCTGACCACTGCAGCAGCCTCACCGACGATCACCGTGGGCACGCTGGCCGGGGGTGATGTCGCGGTGTTTGCGGAGAGCTACGACACCAAGAACGTTGCGGGGAGTCCGACCAAGACGATGACGCCGGTCGTGACATCGATCGTGGACGCCGGCAGCGTGACTATGCAGCCAAACTATGCGGTGACCCTGCTGACGAGCGCCAACGGCACGATCACGACGCGGCCGATCACGGTGACGGCGGCACCGAACACGAAGCCCTACGACGGCCTGACCACTGCAGCAGCCTCACCGACGATCACCGTGTGCACGCTGGCCGGGGGTGATGTCGCGGTGTTTGCGGAGAGCTA
>OBEQ011095027.1_pt1 | contig 10577 bp, 5 predicted proteins | sample 1670901 | NCBI WGS metagenome assembly OBEQ01 (sample SAMEA104232315, study PRJEB22302) | groundwater metagenome | biome: forest; feature: aquifer; material: groundwater | place: USA | collected 2011-08-07 | depth 5.4 m | reverse complement strand
CTTCGTGCAGTCCCCCTGCGCAGAGAGGGGTATTGCGGGAACGTATATCCCCCCGCCGCTCTGTCTGATAAGGTCGAGGGTCTTTTGGATGACGGTAAGTGTCTTGAGCCCGAGAAAATCGAACTTCAGGAGGCCGATCCCTTCTGCAGACCCCATATCGAACTGTGTCATAATGCTCTCATCGGAAGGGCTCTTATAAAGCGGAGTATATTCAGTCAGCGGCACGGGTGCGATAATCACGCCTGCGGCATGCGTCGAGGCGTGCCGGTTCAGACCTTCGAGACGCATGGCGATGCTCAAAAGTTCCCTCACCCCGGTATCCGAATCGTACATCGCCTTAAGCTGGGGTTCCGCTTTTATCGCCTCCTCGATCGTAATCTTCAGGGTATTCGGCACGAGTTTGGCTATCCTGTCGACCTCTGCGTAGGGCATATCCATGGCCCGGCCGACGTCCCTTATCGCCGCCTTTGCCGCCATAGTCCCGAAGGTAATGATCTGGGCAACGCGGTCCTTGCCGTATTTTTCCGACACGTAGGATATCACCTCCGACCGCCTGTCCTGGCAGAAATCGACGTCGATGTCCGGCATGCTGATCCTCTCCGGGTTCAGGAACCGCTCGAAGAGAAGATTATATTTGATCGGGTCGATCTCGGTAATGCCTACGGAGTAGGAAACGAGGCTGCCGGCAGCAGACCCTCTGCCGGGCCCGACGGGGATACCTCTGGATCTTGCGTAGCTGATAAAATCCCATACGATGAGGAAGTATGACGCATATCCCATTTTTCTGATCACTTCGAGTTCACGTACCAATCTTTCCCTGTATGTCTCAGGGACAGGACCGGTGAATTTCTTTTCCAGGCCGGTGCGCGCGAGGTCCGCCAGAAAATCGTCCGGGATCTCGCCGGACTCGACCTTGTAACGGGGAAGGAGGCTCTCGCCGAGCGTGAATTCGACATTGCACCTTTCGGCAATGGCGATCGTGTTGGTGACCGCTTCCGGGATGTCCCTGAAAGCCTCTTTCATCTCCGCGGGAGACTTAAAATAAAACTCATCGGTGGCCATCTTCATCCTGTTGGCGTCCTTCATTGTCTTGCCGGTCTGGATGCAGAGGAGCACCTCATGGGCCTTGGCGTCTTCGCGTTTCAGGTAATGACAGTCATTCGTCGCCACTATCCCTATATGGAGCTCCCGCGCAAGTTCGATAAGCTTCTTGTTCGCCTCGGCCTGCTCGGGCATGCCGTTTTCCTGGATCTCGATATAAAAATTTTCAGCACCGAGAATATGCTTGAACTGCATCGCCCTTTCCCGTGCCCTGTCGAGGAGGCCCCTCTGAAGACAATAGGGAATCTCGCCTTTCAGGCATGCAGAAAGCCCGATAAGTCCGCCGCTGTATTGTTCGAGAAGGTCCATATCTATCCTCGGCTTGTAATAGAAACCCTCAAGATACGCCTTCGTGACAAGCGATACGAGGTTTTTATATCCGGCATTGTCCCTCGCAAGAAGGATAAGGTGGAATGACGCCTCTTCGTTTTCCGATCCTCCCCTGTCTAACCTGCTGCCGGGCGCAACATATACCTCGCAGCCGATGATGGGCTTGATGCCGGCCTTCGTGACCTTTTTATAAAAATCGACAGCGCCGAAGAGGTTGCCGTGGTCGGTCATGGCGAGCGCAGGCATCCTGAATTCCTTGGCCCTTTCGACCAGTTCTTTTATGCGTATCGCCCCGTCCAGGAGACTGTATTCAGTATGAAGGTGGAGGGAAACAAAATCCGAGTGCAAATGCATACAGAAATTTTAACCTTATGACAATGGGCAAGTCAACGAAGAGGGGGGCATTGGGCGGGCAATATCACACCCTCTCCTTGGAGGGAGAGGGCGAGGGTGAGGGGTTTGATGCCGGCTACTTTTTGATATCGCTGATATCAATGTTCAAGGTATATTCGGCTTCTCCGCCATGCCCGTCGGTGACTGATATTGTACAGGATGTCTTTCCCTTAAAATCGGCAGGTACGTTCCAAGTCATCAATCCTGTTTTCGCGTCTATCGTCATGCCGGCAGGGCCGGCCTTGAGAGAATAGGTGAGAGGGTCTCCGTCCGGGTCCGTAGCTTTGACCTGATATGTCATGACCTTCCCGTCGAAGTTAAATTTGTTATGTTCCGTAATCACGGGCGGCATATTTTGTATGCCCGTATTTACGATCTTCGGGCGTCCGTATTCCTCGCCGTCGTAAGGGGTTATCTTGAGGGAAATTTTGTCGCCCCGTTTAACCGCGCCCCCTATCTTATTGGTTTTGCCGGCCGGTTCCCCGTTCTTCGTCCATTCATAAAGAAAAGTCACCTGATCTCCGTCCGCATCACTCCCCGTCACATCCGCAGAGAGCGGCTCGCCCTGCTTATAGCCCCCAGGCGCAAGATTCATCTTGACGATTTCCGGCGGGGTGTTCCTGATCTTCACCTCATTTGACTTGATCTCGACACCCTTGGATATCGCCCTGCACTGAATAACATCACCCTTTTTTGCGTCGGCACACTTAAACTGCATGCCGGTATGATCTGGGGCAGGACTGCCGTTGACCAGCCATTCCACCTTTGAATCTGCGTTGAACCCTCTCATATTCACCGAAAGTGTCGTATTCCTCACAGGGTCTTTCGGCCCTATCTCCAGCAAATATCCGGTATTTCCAGTTGCATTGCCGGTTCCTGCGGTGACCGGAGCCGATGCGGCTCCGGCTTGTGACTGCGGCTGCTTACCCGCATCGCCGAGTTTTTCAGATGAGCATGATAGACAACTCAGCATCAGAACCATTAACAACAAGAGATAAAAAAACTTCATATCACATTCCTTTCAAAACCCGTAGAGCACGGAATATCTCGACTTTGTCCCGGTATTTTGGGCATCCGACGCCTCGACCTCCATCCTGTAAAGATAAGGGTGCTGGGGCGGCGATACTGTGCCGCTATTAGAATTATCAACGCCACCGCTCGAAAGAGTGCCTCCGATGAGCAATCCGCTGACATCGGAATTGCCTTGGACAGTGTCGACTATCTTGGCATCGACCTTGAAGCTTGTCCCGGGCGGGCCGGGAACAGTGAACTCCAAATCAGGGGTCGTCATGTCATCGAGGGAGAGCTCGCGGGGGTCAGTGCACAGATTCCAGTTCGTATTTGTCCAACTCCCCCTCGACATGGCCAATTTCTGCTGAAGACAGGCGAGCGCGGAGGTGGGACTCACTCCGGCAAAACTCCACCCTGTGCCCGGAAGAAAGCCCCTGTTTTTCACAAACTCAGTAGATAACTGAGCCCCGCCGAGCCCGGCGTCGTCGGCCGACCTGAAAAAGCCGTGATAGCCGGATGCCTTCGTGCCGATTGTCACCATAAAGAGCAGCGACGATACGATCATAAGCCCGATCAAGGAAAGCAGCATTACGAGCACAAGCGCAATACCTTTTTCATTTCCCAGGATCTTCATTTTCACCTCATTATCTTAAATTATACGGCGTCGCAGCGATTGTATACACCTTCCACCTGTAATGGAGATAATCATTGGTGCCGGAGCTGTTGGCCGATATCTTCGAAAGGTCGAAATTTCTGCCGTCGCAGGTTTGAGGATTACCCACATAGACGCACGTACTGCAGCCGCCTGGGCACGCTGAACCGGTAAAGTTCGTGAATGTAAAGGAAGGGTCTTTCTGCCCCTCTTGCGCAAGGATATAGACCTTTATCTCCCTTAGCTGGCTGGCGATGGTCTGCGCCGCAGAAGGGTCCGTTGCATAAGAGGGCACAGGCGGCCATTGAAGATCAATGCCCCCCCCGCCAGCGCCGTCAGAGCCCAGGGCCATAACCCGCATATCAGCGACACAGTCGAGGAGTGGGAGAGGGGCACTCCTCGTTCCGTCATAATGGCTGATCACACTTTTGTAAAGTACGCCCGTCGTTCTCTGTGCTTTAGGGAGCTCCGAAGTTGCGCACCTCGTGGGGAAATTTGTCGCAGGGCTGTCGATATAGTAGTCGGCCCTGTTGAAAGGCATCCTGGGCACAGCCTTACCCTCATTAGTTGAGGTGTTATAGGGTTTTATACCATACACCACGAAGGCGTTTTGAGTGTCTGTACGGGGCTCGAAGCCATAAGATGTGGTAGTGCTGCCATTGTTGAACGAAAAATTATTATTATCCTTACTCAACTGTGTATAAAAATTAGTCCCGTCGTTCATGAGTATCCTCTGGCCGGTAGTTGTCCCGGGATCAAGAACGATAACATAGTCCGCGGAACCGTTTCTCCTGTCCAGGTCCTCAGTTGTCGGCGGCCCAGCCGCTGCCGGAGGCGCCGGCGCGCCCCACGTCATGAGGACGTTCGACGCGTTAGGCACCATCTTTACTATATGCGTCCATTTCTGGGACGCGGCATTTGTCGCGATATTAGCGGCCTTTATCACAAGTTCATCAGACTTGAAAGCCTGCCCAGCGCTTTGCCAGCTCTTAGCGCCCACCGCGAGCCCGTCTCCGATATCTACGGCCCGCGGCGGGTTCAACGGGCTGTCATTGTAAGTTGCATAGGGGCTCGTGGAGTCTGCCTCTGTATAAGTTACGCAGAACACTGGGTTCCCGGAACATAGGTTCCAGGGTAAGCCGTTTCCAGCCTGTTCAATATCGTGACGGAACATCTCAAGCCCGATAATCCCCTCTATGTTGGATTCCGCGATCCTGCTCTGCTGTTTAAACTGGTTCAGAAGTCCCGAGAATATATTAGATGCGGCGACGATCACGAACATGAATACGACCAGGGTCACCATCAACTCTACCAGAGTGAACCCGTCTTGCTTATTAATATTAAGCTTCCTCTTCATTGCGCCCTCAGGTTGGCCGAGACCGTGTGCGTATGGGTCTCTCCCTTCGGATCGATCCAGGTGGCCGCTATTTCAACCCTCTTCATCGTAGGCTGCGCATCGAGGTTGGTGACCCGCATGCATCTGCAGTAAGGCTGGGCGAGAAGACGGACACTTCTGTTGACCGGGCCGGTATCCAAAGTCCGGACTTTTGTGACTGGATTGAAATTCTTAAGCACGCTGAAATTCATCCATCCTGTCGCCGGGGTTGGTTGCAAGCCGGCGCTGGCACACGACAATTGCTGATTATTAATGCCGCATATCTGCATCGTCGCGTCGGATCCTGTTTGCGACTTGTCTTGAAGCGTATCATCATTAAAGGGGACCGCCCTTACCTCCGCCATAGACTCCGAGGCGACCCTGGTGCCTTCGTCCCTGAGCTCATTTCTCATATTAGAGTCGATGCTCAACAGGGATGCCTGTATGAGCCCCATGAATACGATGAGCATTATAACCATTGCGATCATCACCTCTACGAGGGTGAGACCTCTTCTGTTTCCCGCCCTATTTATCATTGCATACCACTCCAGTCAACTGTCCCATGACGATCTTTGTAGGATATAGGTTGACGCAATCATAATCCGGATTCACGGTCGAATCGTGGATGAGGCTTAGCGTGACCGGGGCCGATGCATTGATAAGGCCCGTCGGTGAGTAGATAAGCCCCTTATCATCGAACGTAATAAGCACACCTCCGTTAATAGTGTAGGCTATATTCTTGGGGAAAGTGGGGAGAACTTCGACAGCTTCGATAGCGCCGTTACCGTCTGTGTCATTTGCGATTCTGTAAGATGTGGCCGTGGGGAAATCGACAAGGTACGTGGCGCGCATTCCCGTCGCCCTTGTCCTGGCGTCCATAAGGTCGGCGTAAAGGGTCTTCACCGCGCTTTCAACTTTATATCTGCCTTGCCAGCCCTGATAAGTAAATCCCATAGCAACGACAAGAATGCCCACGATCGAAATAACTATTGTGAGTTCTACCAATGTCAGGCCCCGCTCCTTCATCTCTCGATCATCTCTTCCGTATATGAAGTATCGAATTGATCGGCTGCGGCGCAATCACCACCAGCAAACCACGGCCTGTCGGCGGCATTCCATCCATGGCGCCGCTCCGTCTGCCCGACGTTTCAAGGCCGTTCGCCTGAAGGTTCCAGCCTGGATCCCAGCTTGTGTCACCCTTTCCCATTTTGGTAGTGAAAGCGGTATGGAGATCAACCTCAGCGATCTGCCCCGTAGAAAGTTGAAGGTTGGCCTTGCCCTGAAGCAATCCGGCAGCCGCGGCAGAGCTTCCCGTATCAAATTTAAGACCCCACAGGAAACTCGATCCGCCGTACTTGCAGATGTCGCCGCTGGGACTAAACGTAAGAAAGAATACCGCGCCTCCGGGAGTCACAACGGGGTCTGTGATTATCCTTTCGGCAGTCGGCGTGGTATTCATGCATGCTGTCGTACCGCACGACCCTTTCTCCACGTTGTTTGTCGCTGTATTCGTCGGGCTCTCGAGATTGATGAACCCCCCCTTCCATACTCCAAGACTTGGGGGTTCGGCGGTCTTATGAACGTTGATCGTCGAATCGTTGAGGTCGGTCGACTTGAGCTGTTCTGTCGCCCCGCAGAGAGCTGTAGCGCTCGCATCATAAGCTGGGATTGTTGGGTTTGTACCTTTAGGATTCGGGTGTTCAGGACTACTCATTATCTTGTCAAAGCACTGGTCCTTTACGCCAAAAATCCGTCTCTGACTGGAAGGGTCGTCCATCTTGTAGAAATATCTGCCTGTGCCGAAAAAAAGCCATCCATCGGTTGGCAGCTTATTGCCGGAGGGCGTGAACCCGACGGGAACGACTGAAGACGTCACCGGTCCGATACCGGCTATGACCGGGTTATTGGCTGCGAGGTTGCTGACCTGCCAATTGGCGGGGTTCAGCGCCGTGTTGCCGGTCCTCGAAACGTCCGATCCGTTGAGGTCCTCCTTCGTGACGAGCCTGAGCACGCCACCGTCCGACCATGTTCCAACAGTACACCCATGGGTGGCGTCCGTACACTTATTAGTATATCCGAAGTAGACCGCATCGTCCTGGTAGTCTTTGTCATAGTCGACATTGCCGCCCAGGAGCGACCCGGCGAACGAGTTTGTGATCCCGGTATCCATCACCCAATAATCCGTATTCAATGTCCAGGAGCCGGATATGGGCCCCTTGAGGTCTAGGATGAATATCTTGAGATTCTGGTCGGACGTGCCGATGAAGCTATGAGTGTTATCAATTGGGCCTGTCGGCCCCGAGCCCAGGACGACAAACCATCTCCCGTTATTTGTTCCCCCGGACACGCCTGGGACAGTGCTATCCGCTGTGCTATTGAGCCCTGTCACTGTCCTATTCTTTATCCTCACCACAGCGGGGCCGCTTGTTGTAAATCCAAGGGCCGGGTCGGAGAACTCCCACATGAGTTGGGGGTTGGCCGGGTTTGTCACGTCGAGCGCAAAATAAGACGAATATCCGAAACCCTTTGTCGCATCCTGCGGATCTATTATTGGAGTTTTCACACCGTTACTGCCGGCGTACGATGGGTCTTTGCAGGCCCCTCCTAATCTCATGGCTCCGATGAGGACCGTCCTCCAACTGGAACCATCCGAGGGCTTCGCGCATTTCCAGTAGTCGGTTGTCTCGGTACAGGCCGTGGGGATGCCGATGCTGGCGTCCAGGATAAACGGGGTTGCGTCCACAGAATAAATATGGCAGTAATTCTTGTCCGCAAGATATTTAAGGTACGGCAGGGTGCTCTTGGGGATAAACGCCCATTGCTCACTCCCGAGGTTCGAGCCCGTGAGTGTGGCCTTCTTGGAAGTGCCGTCGTTCACTATTTGGAAAAGGCCGAGGTTGAATGCATGGAGCATCCCGTCGTTCGCTCCGGTAACAACCGTCCCCCTTGTACTATATTGATTGCTCCCGGTGAAGGCGCTGTAGCTTGTGTCGCCGTAAACAGAATCGTACTTATTCAGCGGCATCCATGAGATGATCTGCGGCGTCGAGTTGACGATATCACCGAGTTTCCATACCTTTGGATCCTCCGGGCCCGGCGAGTCGATTTTCCCGTTCTTGTTCAGATCGATCGCCGTCGTCCTGTTTCTGTAGTCGGGAACGGGCGCAAGCCCCGTGACAGCGGGATTGAACGGCGTGTCCTCTCCTCGGACGTACCGGATAATAGCCTCGGACTCCGCGTCACTTGCAGTATTCAGGTAAGGCGTCAAAATGGTTTTATTGGCAGTGGTGAAGCCCATTAGTCCGGTGGACGGGATACAGGAGCCGCTCTTTATGTTGCAGTTGGTGTAGATGTTCCTGGTCGAAGGATCGGTCTGCCACAACTGGAGGCCCGCTTCCCACAGGTTATTCAGGTCTTCTATATGGACGGTCGGCTGTTGCGCGCCCATGCTTCCGTCTGTATTGCTCAGATACCGGTATGCCTTGGCCGTCTGGTCTCCCTCATCGAAGAAGAACTTGACGATGTTGTCCTGTCCTAACTGCAAGCTCCCATCTTTCGGAGGGGTGTCTTCGAATACCGAAGAATTGCCTAAATTAGGGTCGAGATAGTACCAGTAGTTCTGCAGCGTCCCGATCCAGTCGACCACGGTCTTCGCTGCGTCGAAATGTTTCCTGGGATAGAAAATTGCTTGAATGAGGCTCGCCCCGCTGCCCTTGCCCGAGGCGAGAACCGAAGCCGCCGTGCCTGACGATGCGCGCTGAAGGATGGCCAGCATGGCGTTATTCAACTGGTTCTCCAGTTTCAGCGGGTTTACCACGAGGAAATAGTTATCCGGCACCCCATTGCCGTCCCGGTTCCACTCAGACGTGAGATCAGGCTTAGGCAGGTAGGTCGCAAGCGAAGCCGCGTCCGTCGGGGCGTTCTGGTCCTCGAACCCCCCGTACTTCGCGGCATACCAGAGCGGGTCATTAAGGAACTGCGCGGTATTCCCCGAGGCGGTAAAGACCTTGCTCCAATGCAAGGGCAGCCCGGCATTTGGGGGGGATGAGGATGACGGCCCGCAGACATCGCAGGGAGCGTTTTTGTCGGTCTGCCTTACGACAAGATAAGCGCCGTCGTTGGGCTGGCCGTTGACCCTGGTTCCGGTTGTGCCGCTTATAACAAAACCGATGGCGGTCTGTATGGCGGCGCTTGCATCCTGCGATACGAGCTTCAGTTCGATCTGGTTGGCATTCAAAGCAGTCGCACAGGTCCCGTATACACCTACCGCAGCCTGAGTGCATATTTCATACCGCACGACCGAGTCCTTGTCCTGGTCTGACCCCTGTTCAGCGTCTTTGAAGTTAAGTATGAAATTACCCCAGACCATATTGTTATTCACATCGTACTTCACGTCATCGACATAAAGCGGCACTATCATCTGGGTAGCGCAGAAGGCATTTGCATTACACCCGCTCAGATAGAGGCCGTCGGAATTGAAGACGTGCGAGGTGCAGTTATTCCAGCAGGCATTCTGTACCCATATGGGACTGCCCCATTGGCCGCTAATGGACTTTGCCATCGGCACAACCCTTATGTGCTGAGGTCCCGGCAGCTTGACCTTGATCTCCGGTATGGGGGACGCCACCGGCACTGAATATGTGGTGACATTCGGGATGCCCGATTTAAGGAGCTGCGTGGAAGGGCCTGAGCCTTGCGTCTTGATCTTCATCGAATTGTCAAGCTGGTATTGCATCAGCGTCTTGCCGTAGTAAGCCACCGCCGAGGAATAATAACTGCCCTTTTTTGAGGGCTCCTCGGGACAAAGCCCCCGGGCCTGGCTGAGTTTCGTCACCGTCTTTGCCGTACAGACACCGTCTTGCGTCGAACCGCTCTGGCCGATAAACCAGCTGTTGCCGCTGATGCCTTCGCTGTCTCCTATAATGTCCGCAAGGGTTGTCGCATTGAGATTCAGTGTAGGAAGATTCGTGTCTTCAGTAAATGCATTGAAGTAACTTCCCGGGACCTGGTCGGAGTCATAGCTGGGGTTGATATCGCTTAAAACGAGCAGGGAAGGCCTTGCGCATGAGGGGTATATCTGGTAAGGCTGGAAATTAGGGGCCAACGATCCTGAAGGCGAAATTCCCCATGTCTGTTTGGAGCTGATCCAGTTGTCCGCCGTATCGTATGCCGAAGTCGGCGACCCCTTTCCCGCAAAATACCTCAGCCCTTCATACATAAGCTCGCCGATGGGGTTCCCCCAGTCCCGGCACTGGCCTTCCGCCAGGGGCTGAACCATCGAATTTCCATTGTTGCACGTTCCTCCAAAGGGAGGATTTCCGCTGTAATTGTGTGATCCATAATCATAGCCGACTATCCTGAACCTCTCGAACGAGCGGATAAGGTTGCCCTGGGTCTTATCGGCAAAGTCGAATGTGCCGTTATTCTGGTTTATTTCGTCTGTGATCGAGGAAACATCCTTCCTGAGCACCCCGCCGCTCATGTTCTTGGTGAAGGAGTCGGTGATAAGGCCGAAGTACATCGGCGGCCGGGGGACGCACAACCCATCCTGCGCAACGCAGAGCCCCTTGATAACGAACTGGCCTGAGCTGGCGGAAAGGCAATCGGCGTCCGTCGTGCATGTCGTTGCCTCGTTGGTTGAACAGACTTTGGCGGTGCTGCAATCGCTGTCTATCGTACACCTCTTCCTGAATTTCCTTGAGCAGAATTTATTAG
>OBEQ011835771.1_pt1 | contig 10579 bp, 9 predicted proteins | sample 1670901 | NCBI WGS metagenome assembly OBEQ01 (sample SAMEA104232315, study PRJEB22302) | groundwater metagenome | biome: forest; feature: aquifer; material: groundwater | place: USA | collected 2011-08-07 | depth 5.4 m | reverse complement strand
TTTGAAGTGTACGTTAATGATTACGACTCAATCGAAAAAGATTTTCAAGTTCCAATCTTCGGCAACAAACACTTGCTCCGATTTGAGGAAAGAGACCAAAAACCAAATCAATACGATATTTTAGAAAAAGCCCTCATCAAATATCCAAAATTGTTTAAAAACCCCAAAGATATCGATCGCTTAGTTATTGTTAAGGTTTTGGAAAAAGAAAGGGGTTTTGAGAGAGCATTCTTTTTAGCCGCCTCCTCAATGGATTTTGAGGATCAATCACAAATGTTAATTAAGGAGAAAAAAATTACCAGAGAGGCGCTAAAAGCTGCTGTTATCGAAGAGTTTATTTTAGGGGTTCAAGTTAATTTTAACTTTTTCTATTCACCCCTTAGCGCTAAGCTTGAGCTTATGGGTACCGATACCCGCAGACAGACAAATCTTGATGGCATACTGCGCCTACCATCAATATATCAATCAAAAATTTTGGAAAAAATCAATGTAAAATATGAAGAAGCTGGTCACATTGCTGTGACAGTTTTAGAATCCATGCTTGAGTCGGCATTTGAAATTGGTGAAAAGTTCGTCAAAGCGGCTAAAGAAATGGCAGCGCCTGGCGTCATTGGCCCATTTAGTTTGCAATCAGTTATTACTCCAGGTCCACCAAAAAAGGAAATTGTTGTTTTTGACGTTTCACCCAGAATGCCCGGATCGCCCGGTATCTCAGCAACACCTTATACTACTTATCTTTACGGCCACCCCGTATCTATGGGCAGAAGAATAGCTATGGAAATTAGAGAAGCGATTGTCCAAAATGGATTAAAGGAAGTGGCAACATGAATTCGGATCTATATTTCGAAACTTACCAATCCCCATTTAGTTGGCGATATGGATCAGGCGAAATGCGCCAAATTTTTTCTGAAGTAAACCGCCGCAAGACTTGGCGTAAAGTTTGGGTAGCGCTGGCAAAAGCCCAACATAAACTTGGCTTAGTCTCAAGTCAGGAACTTGCCGATATTGAAAAACACAAAAATGATATCGATATTACAAAGTCCCACAAAATTGAAAAAGAAATAAAACACGATCTTATGGCCGAATTAAAAACATATGCACTCCAAGCAAAAGTTGGCGGCGGCAAACTTCATCTGGGCGCAACATCTCAAGATATCGAAGACAATGCCGATGCAATTAATCTATCTCGCGCCGTTTTAATAATTGAGTCAAATCTTAAAAATTTATTGCTAAGTTTTGAAAAACAAATCGTCAAAAATAAAGATTTAGTTTGTATGGCCTATACTCATTTGCAACCGGCCCAGCCAACAACTCTTGGCTATCGATTGTCATTTTATGCCCAAGATTTATTAATCGATTGGCAGCTTCTGCAATTTGTCAAAAATCAAATTAAGGGTAAAGGCATCAAAGGAGCTGTTGGCAATGCTGCAAGCTATGTTTTTTTAGCTGGCCAAAAAGCTCAAAATCTAGAAAAAGAAGTTTTAGAAGATTTAGGAATCGAAGCCTTTGATGTTACAACCCAAGTCTACCCAAGAAAGATTGACTACCTTATTATAGTGCTCTTGTCCTCAATTGCTCAAAGCCTTTACAAATTTGCGCTCGATCTGCGCATTATGCAGTCACCTGGTTTTGGGGAAATGGCGGAATCCTTTAGCTCTAAACAAGTCGGTTCATCTGCGATGCCTTTTAAGAGGAACCCTCAAAGTAGTGAGCGAATTTGCTCTCTTTCGCGCTATATCGTCTCCCTTTCTAAAGTCGCTTGGGATAATGCTGCAAACTCAATTTTAGAAAGAACTCTTGACGACTCAGCCTCAAGAAGAATCATTTTACCCGATGCCTTTTTAGCAACGGATGAAATTTTAATGTTGGCAATAGATGTCGTCAAAAACTTAAGTGTCGACAGAGAAAACATTCAAAAAAATCTTGAGAAATATGGTCCATTTTCGGCACTCGAAAAAATTATGATTGAAGCCACCAGAAACGGTGCAGATAGACAAGAAGTTCACGAAATTTTAAGAAAACATGCTATGAGAGCTTACAGTGCTAGAGGATCAAGCGTCCAAAGCACAATTGCTTTAAGTCTTAAAAGTGATCCGTACTTAAAAAAATATTTGAGCAATGAGAAGATGGCAAGCCTTGTGGATTACAAGAAGCATACTGGCTTAGCAAGCCAAAAATCTCTTGAAACTGCCCGCAAAATAAGAAACATATTTTAAGTCTGCCCGCCAATACAAATGAAAAATAAAAATATAACTCTTGGAATTGTTGGTGGTGGTCAGCTCGGACGCATGCTGGTTGAGGCCGCCAAAAAACTCAATATCAAAACCATAGTCCTTGACCCTACACCTCAAAGTCCAGCAGCTCAAGTTGCCAACGAGCAAATTGTTGGCGATTTCAAAGATGGCAGAAAAATAAGATTGCTGGCTAAAAAATCTGATTTCATAACTTTTGAAATTGAATCAGCCAACGCAAAAACCCTCCAAAAATTGGTAGAAAGCGGTTATCATATCCAACCGGATCCAAGAACACTGGAGACTATTCAGGACAAATTATTACAAAAACAATTTTTGCTGGCAAACAGTCTGCCTAGTGCCCAGTTTACTCAAGTTTCAAGCTATGCAGATATCATAAAAGCCGCAGAGTATCTTGGTTACCCTTTGGTCTTAAAAGCCAGGTTCCATGGATACGATGGTCGTGGTAACGCTATTATTAACTCTAAAAAAGATATTAAATCAGCTCTTGTCAAGCTCAAAGGCAAGAAGCTCTATCTTGAAAAATACATCCATTTTAAAAAAGAACTTGCAATTCAAATTGTCCGAAACACCAAAGGTCAAACACGAACTTTTCCAATTGTAGAAACTATCCAAAAGAATAATATTTGCCACATCGTCAAATATCCGGCTAGTGTCCAGTTTCAGGTACAAAAGCAGGCTAAAATGCTAGCCAAAAAAACAGTCTCTGCTCTTTTTGGTGCAGGAGTTTTTGGCATCGAGATGTTTTTAACAAAGGAAAATAAAGTATTAATCAATGAAATTGCATCTAGAGTCCACAATTCTGGTCACTGGACAATTGAAGGTTGTCAAACTTCACAGTTTGATGAGCATATCAGAGCAGTCTGTAACATTAGCCTTAAATCAACTAAACCAAAGGTTAAAGCTGCTGTAATGATTAACATTTTAGGAGATCGCAATGAACCAGCAAAACTTAAGGGTCTTCAAAAAGTAAAAAAGCTGCCTGGCGTTTATGTACACATTTATGGTAAATTCGAGACAAGAAAAGAACGCAAAATGGGCCACATCACGGTAATTGATAAAAGTCTTAAGTCAGCTTTTAAAAAAGCTCAAAAAGCCAGAAGCTTAATTTCTATATGAAACCTCAAGTATCCATTATCATGGGAAGCGATTCGGATTTATCAGTAATGCAAGACGCTGCCAAAATTCTGGACGAATTTGAAATCGCCTACGAACTTACTGTAATTTCGGCTCACCGAACTCCAGAGCGCATGTATGAATTCGCCAAAGCAGCCCATCTCAAAGGTATAAAAGTTATCATTGCGGCAGCTGGTGGTGCAGCGCATTTACCAGGTATGACCGCCAGTATTACTAGTCTACCCGTAATCGGGGTGCCCATAAAAACCAAAACCCTAGATGGGATAGACTCCTTGCTTTCAATTGCCCAGATGCCGCCAGGTATTCCCGTTGCTACGGTTGCCATTAATGGTGCAGCCAACGCAGCGCTTTTAGCCATTGAAATTTTAGCCATCAACAATCAAATCCTTGCCGCAAAACTCAAAAATTACAGACAAGAGATGAAAAAGACAGTTCTCAAAAAAGCTCAAAAACTAGACTCTGTAGGCTTTACGCGCTATTTGAAAAATCTGCCTCAAGAAACTAAATGATTTCTGAAAAAGTAATTCGAGAAAATATTCCGACCGCAATTCAGACAATCAAAATCAAAGGTCTTGGCAAAAGACAAAATGGCAAAGTTAGAGATTGGTTTGACAAAGATGGATTTAGAATTCTAATTGCTACTGACAGGATTTCCGCATTTGATAGAGTTGTTGGCTTAATCCCTTTCCGCGGTGCTATTTTAAATAAGCTCTCCGAATATTGGTTTGAAAAAACTCGCGATATCATTGCCAATCATATGATTGGGGTTGTCGACCCAAATGTTATGCTAATTAGCCACGCTAGCCCTATTCCGATTGAAGTTGTCGTCCGCGCTTATATTACAGGTGTTACCGACACTTCATTGTGGAAACAATATAGCGAAGGTAAGAGAATAATTTATGGAATCAAATTCACCGAAGGTCTTAAAAAAAACCAAAAACTGGCAAAACCCATTATCACGCCGACAACCAGGGCAACCGGAAAAACTGGTCACGACGAACCGATTACAAAGCATGAAATAATCAAAAGTAAAGTTGTCTCCAAATCAATCTGGAAACAAGTAGAAAATGTTGCGCTAAAATTGTTCGAAAGAAGCACAAAGTTTGCCGAAAAAGCCGGGTTTATTTTGGCAGATACTAAGTATGAATTTGGGCTAGACAAAAGAGATAAACTGGTGCTAATCGACGAAATCCACACCCCGGACAGCAGCCGCTACTGGGATAAAAAAACCTATCAACAAAAATTTAGAAAGGGAGAGGAGCCAGAAAATTACGACAAAGAATATATGAGATTGTGGTTTACTAAACAAGGATATTCTGGCCGGGGTAAACCTCCACCAATGCCCCAGGATTTAATTGTTAAAATCTCCCAACGTTATATGGAAGTATTTGAAAGGATTACCGGCGAAAAATTTCAAGTCGACCTGTCGCACGACCCAAGAGAAAGAATAATAGAAAGTTTATCTAAAATTATTTAAGGATTTTTATTTATGGTTGCAGTCATTAACTTCGGAGGACAGTATGCTCACCTTATTGCCAGACGCATTAGAGAACTTGGGGTCAAAAGCGAACTTTTTGCTCCTGAAGTTAAAATTGACGATCTAAAAAAATTAAAACCAGAAGCGATTATCTTTTCTGGCAGTCCATTTTCAGTTTATGAAAAAAACTCTCCAAAGATTAACCCTTCAGTCTACAAATTAAGTATTCCAATCCTGGGTATTTGTTACGGGATGCAATTAATATCCCATCAACTCGGTGGAAAGGTTACAAGTCACGAGTCTAAACAATTCGGCAAAGTAAAGCTCGAGACGAAAAAATCAAGACTCTTTGAAGATTTAGCGACAAATCAAACAGTTTGGTTTTCACACGGTGATGCAGTCGATAAATTACCTAATGGGTTTATTAAAATAGCTCAAACGTCTTCTGTTTCTATTGCTGGCTTCGAAAACGAAGCCAAAAACATTTTCGGAATCCAGTTTCATCCGGAAGTGACCCACACCCCAAATGGTGATGTTATTCTTTCAAATTTTCTATTTAAAATTGCCAATGTTAAAAAAGATTGGAATCTGGCGCAAGTAAAAGAGTCAATTGTAAAAAGTCTTAAGAACACAATTGGCATCCGGCGGCTTGTCATAGCGATTTCCGGAGGAGTCGATTCACTGGTTGCCGCAACTTTATTAAAAGAAGCAATAGGTAAAAATCTGTATTTAGTTTTTATCGATACAGGACTACTTCGAAGTTACGATACTGCTGATTTCGAAAAAGTTATTAAAAAAGTCAAATTTGAAAACGTAAAGATTGTCAAAGCTGAAGATAAATTTTTAAAAGTTCTCAAAGGGGTAGTTGATCCAGAAGAAAAACGTCAAAAAATCGCTAAAATTTATTTTGAGATTTTAGAAAAGGAAGCTCAAAAAATCGGCAAAGTAGAATTTCTTGCTCAAGGAACAATTTATCCGGATAGAATAGAATCGGCAGAGGCTTCAAAACACGCCAATAAAATCAAAAGCCATCACAATGTTACGCTCCCTCGCGATTTAAAACTAAAAATTATCGAGCCATTAAGAGAACTTTACAAAGATGAAGTTAGAAAACTAGGAAGCATTTTGAATCTTCCCAATGAATTTATAGGAAGACACCCGTTTCCCGGTCCAGGCCTGGCAATTAGGATCTTAGGTGATGTCACCAAAGAAAGGCTGGAAATTGTCAGGCATTCTGATGAGATTTTCATCTCTGAGCTAAAATCGTCGGGCATATATAATAAGGTAGGACAATCTCTCGTTGCACTACTTCCAGTTAAAGCAGTGGGCGTCATGGGTGATGCTCGTACTTATTCATATATTATAGCCTTAAGATCTGTCGATACCGTCGACTTTATGACAGCTGATTGGTCCAAAATCCCCGAGGAAGTTTTGGAAAAAGTATCATCTCGAATCGTCAATGAAGTACGCGGTGTCAACCGCGTAGTCTACGACATTACTCAGAAACCCCCGGCGACAATTGAGTATGAGTAAACTGAAACTATCTGATTTAGTGGTCGTCACGTCCAATAAAGATAAACTCGCTGAAATTAATGAAATTCTAGGAACAAATCACCAGGTTTCAAAAATAGATATTCCAGAGATTCAGTCACTCGATCTTGATGAAGTGATTACCAGTAAAGCAAAATCGGCTTATAAAAAACTCAATAAGCCGGTGATGGTAGAAGATATCAGCTTCGAAATAGAAGCGTTAAATGGATTACCCGGCACTTTCGTTAAATTTTTCCTCTCACGACTTGGAACCGAAGCAACTGTCAAGCTAGTCGGCAAATCAAAAACCGACACAAGAGTAACTGCAGCTGTTGCTATTTATGACGGCAAAAACTTAAAGATCTTCAAAGGTACAGTGCTTGGAACTCTCTCTAGCAAAAACCGCGGCGCTGGTGGGTTTGGTTTTGACAAAGTTTTCATCCCCAATGGCCACACAAAAACTTACGCCCAAATGCCATTATCACTCAAAAACAAAATCTCCCACCGAGCCGTTGCCCTAAAAAAAGTTATACAGTTTCTGCAAAAAGTCTAGAGATATGATCAAAGCCATTATTTTCGATTTAGGTGGAGTTATTTTAACCCACAAATTTGAAGTCACCTTAATTTCGCTTGCCGAAATTTTCAAAATAGAAGAGGATAAATTTTTAGACGTTTTTAAAAAGTATGAAGACAGCTGGGTTAAGGGAGAAATTTCTGCTAAAAAATTTGCGTTGAAATTTAAACAAGAATTTAAATCAAATCTATCACTAGGAACTATCTTGAAGTGTTGGAAAGATATTTACCAACAAAGAACGCAAGTGAATAAAGAGCTCATATCTTTAATCAAAAAACTAAGAAAAAAGTACAAAATTTATCTTCTAACAAATACCACTGACCTCCATCATAATATGAACATGAAAAGAGCTATTTTCCATCATTTTGATAAAATCTTCGCCTCATTTCTTGTTGGTATGCGAAAACCGAACAAAGATTTTTACGAACACGTACTCAAAAAAATTAAAGTAAAACCACAAGAATGTATTTTTATCGACGACAGGTTTGAAAATATAGAAACTGCGCAAAAGCTAAATATCAACGCAATTTTATTTGAAGATAACCAAAAACTAGTTAAGGACTTAAAAAAGTTTAAGGTTGGATTAGCCTAGACAGATTTTTTGAAGATAAAAGTATTAGACCCGCAGCTTTGAGAGAATCGCGCGAAGCCGAGGATCGCAAGATGATTCCCTTAACTTTATTTTTTAAAGACAATCATCTTATAGCCCGCAAAGTTCCAAAATAAAGAAAACATTGTTGCCAAAACTTTGGCCAAATTTGCCCAAATCTTATCTGAACTCACAAAAATGGGGTTAACGTGAGTAGTCAACAAGTAGACGATACCACTGTTTATCAGAAGACCAATTAAGGTAACTGCTACAAAAGTAATAAAATTTGCCTGCTTGCGATCTGGGAAAACCCATTCTCTATTCCAAAAAAAGCTGTTAACAAGCGCAATCGAAAAGGATGTAGCGTTCATGGGAATAATGGCCAAGCCCTTGGAGACTCCAGTCGCGGCAATTAAAAAATTGAGAATGCCAAAATCAATAGATGTATTCAAAAAGCCAACGGTTGCAAATTTGCCAAATTGCCAAAGAATGCCTATTTTTTTGCCGATTAGCGCTGCCACCTCCAAGCCAACAACCCCAAGTACGGGAATAATCACAAATAGAAGTAGGGGATTGATTGGCAGCTTTGCGTAAACCCCGGTATTAATAAGCGTTGGGATCAAGAAAAGAACAAAAAGAAGCGTGGCGGCAAGAGTTAGCAGCAGATCTTTCTTTTGCATTAAAATATCTCTATACTTCAATATTAAATCCATTTGGCATCAAATTACAAATCGTTATGCATTATTCAGGGTTTTACCAAGGTAAAAACAAACAGGAAATCGAAAAATACATCAAACACGAAGGCTTTGATCCGGCGCTTTTTACCAACAATGCCGGGGATGTTTACAGTCTTCATTCCCATCCCGAAACAAAGCTACTTGCTTTTTTATCTGGCAGCATGCAAATAAAAGTAGGGGATAAAACCTATTTATGCAAGGCCGGCGATAAACTAATTATTCCAGGCAACACAGCCCACAGCGCCAAAGTCGGACGGGACGGCTGCACATTCTTCTGGGCAGAGAAAATTATTTAAGGGTCGGAATTTTTTGAGGAGGGAGGCGTAGCTGTTTTCTCACAGACTGGATCACGTCTAGTTGGAGAATCAAGAAGTCGAGACGCTAAAAATCGTTCCACTCTCACAACACTGTTAACCTTACTAGTATCTTTCATTATATTACCGAGATTTGTTCCCTTGAGCTGCTGAGCAGGAATGCGCACCTGATCTGCTATTAAAGAAGTGCCAAATTGCTGTTCATTGATATACCCCCGTGAATTTACAAAATCATCAATGGTTTTTTGTGGAGTATCCGGCTGAAATTCAACAATCATCTCATCTAGTGGCCAGACACTGCCCATTAATTTATCTTGTCTTATTTTAGGATCAGGATCATTTTGAACAGTTTCCCCTAGATGTGCTTCAACAATGGCCAAATCCTCATTTGTAACATGACCATCGCCATTCACATCAAACGGTCCAACAGGCAACTTGCAAATGTTATTTTTTAATAGATCTGCATCTTTCTTATCTATAACAAAATCAGAATTGAAATTAAGTCCAGGCAGCCAATCGGTACCCTTTTGCCGTCTGGCGTCATTAACGTCAATCTCACCATCCCCGTTTGTATCCTCATCGACAATGCTAACAAATGGTACGTTATTTTCTCCGAGGTCCGGAAACGGAGCCGTTGCTATCGGTGTTGGGGTAATTACTTTACCAGGTGAACTCTCTCCTGAGCTACAACCAGAAAGTATAATACCAGCAAGTACTGGTCCAGCAATAGCTAACGCCACTAATATTCTCTTTGGTGTTAATAATTTTTTCCGCCTTTCAACAACTTGTTCTGGACTAATTGGTGTTAATTCTGCTCTTATTCTTTCCATAAATATACCCTCCTTAACAGCTTACTCCATACCACATAGCCTCAAGGTAAAGATCAGCTATATCTATTTTGCCATCACCCCCGGCAGGAAAAATATCGTACCGAGGGGCATAAAAAGCAGGTTGATTAACTCTGTAGAGTATATTCTGAAGAGCCAAAATACCGATTGCATTTTCGTGAGAGGGATTCATTTTTTGGCAATTGTGATACCAAACTGTCGGCCAAGCATCTATCCTTCCGTAGCCATTGGTTTTAAAATTATTATCACACTTGAGTTGAGCCCGATCGGTATTTTGCGACGCAACTGATTTACAAAGGGCCGCGACTCCGCTAACGTAGGCAGCAGCCATTGAGGTACCACCGGCAGTATTATCACCATTATAAGTTGCTACCCCGCTACTATTAACAGAAGATGGAACTGTACTTACAATTGCAACCCCAGGTGCCAAAATAGTTGCATCTCTTCTGCCACTTGAGCTGACCGCAAGGGCATCATTTTGATCTGTTGCGCCAACACAAACTACACCTGCATGAGCAGCTGGGTATGTACATTGATCCCTACCGTCATTTCCTGCCGCTGCAACTAGAATTACACCTGAGTTATGCAATAAATCCAAATAATAATCACCAAGGTCATTGTCATTTGAGTAGTAGTCAGGTGTGCCCAAGGACATATTTACAATATCAACATTTTGGTAGGAAACCCAGTCAAGGGCCTGATAAACATAAAGTAGCGGACAATCAGCCCCCCCAGTTATATGATTCAGGAAACAAGATTTGACAGGAATTATTTCTACATTCCAGTTTACGCCAGCAATGCCTTGACCATTATTGACAGTAGCGCCAATAATTCCGGCCATATGTGTACCATGACCAACAGGATCGCTTAAATCATAATCATTAAAACCATACACCGGGCTTGGCTGTTCGACATTATATCTCCGAGATTGAGAAAGGTTTTGCCCAAGATCAAAGTGGTTGTAATCAACCCCAGTATCGATTAGGGCAACTTTCACTTTGGGACTGGGACTTGTTCTGCCAGTAGTTTCTGTATACCAAGTTTGCTCAATATTGATTTTTTGATGACCCCACTGATAAGTCCAATAAGGATCATCGGTCATGACTTGTGCAATTAGATTT
>OBEQ010582295.1_pt1 | contig 10579 bp, 9 predicted proteins | sample 1670901 | NCBI WGS metagenome assembly OBEQ01 (sample SAMEA104232315, study PRJEB22302) | groundwater metagenome | biome: forest; feature: aquifer; material: groundwater | place: USA | collected 2011-08-07 | depth 5.4 m | reverse complement strand
TTTCGGGGTGTGGCGCAGCCTGGTAGCGCACCTGCTTTGGGAGCAGGGGGTCGGAGGTTCAAATCCTCTCACCCCGACCATACCGTATAATCGCCTTGATGCGCCTGTAGCTCAGCTGGATAGAGCGTCGGACTTCTAATCGCGCACGGCGGGGTTGCGAGTTTCGCCGATGTTACGAGGCGTTGCTTGCAACCCCGCTTTGTTTCTTCGTTCTAGTGTGCTGATGGCTCGTCTCATCCGAGGACAATTTTCCTGGCAAGGGCTCCCAGTCGCGTCGATCCGGCTCTAGTTCAGCACACGTTCAGCACATGGGTCGGCGATCCCGGTCATCGCACGGACAAGTTGCCAAGGGGGTGGGGGGCGGGGGGTGCCTTGAGGGTCGGCCCTTCAAATTGTGATGGGGGATGGCGTCTATATTTTTCAGATTTTGGCTTTCTCCGGCGCCGGAACGCCGCCGCGAGGCTCTCTGCGGCCCGAGTTTCACTTGCCGCCCCCCTCGGCCTGTCATAGCATTCCGAGAGGAAGTGATATGAGGACGAAGATGACGCCGACGTGCCCGAAGTGCAAATCCCGGAAGGTGCTCCCTATCGTCTACGGTCTACCCGACAAGAACCTTGCGAGGGAGGCGGAGCAGGGCAAAGTCGTGTTGGGAGGCTGTTGCATCGGCGGCGACGATCCGCGGTGGAGTTGCGTGGATTGTGGAAATGAGTGGCGGTACAAGTCTTCGTAACGTCGCCTGTCAAGCGGGCTAAAATTTATCGCGATTTTTGAACAGCTGCCTAGCGGGTGAGGTAGCGGCCAATAACTGGCTTTCGTCGGTCCTTAGAACCGTCAGTTCTCGGGACTGCAAGGCAGGTGCGTGACGTGCCCCGTCCAGACCGTCGTGGTCGTATGATTCTAATTGCTGTTCTTTCCCGTCACCCGAATCGACCCGTTCATTAGGATTTGCCCATGAAGCTACACGAACTGAAGGAGGCCTTCGCAGAACGTTCTCTCCGACATTCCCTGTCGTGTATTGAGAAAGGGGACCTACAGGCGCTTGCTGCGCTTGAGGCGCTCGGCTTAGACAAGGTGCCAAAGGAGAAGCGCAGGGTCGTGGCGGAGGCTTTCTACAGCCAGGCCAAGGTTCTCCTTGGAAAGGCCGCCTTCGAGGAGGCTATCGGGTCGCTGAAATTGGCTCATACATTACAACCAGAAAACCATCTGCTCGCGGAGCGGGTCAGTCTTCTCCAGAGAACCGAAGCGCACTGTGCCCCGGTCCGGCGGCGCCTGAGCCTACAAAACCTGCAACGCGACTTGGCAGTACCCTGTAACAAACGTCGCTGCGAGTGCAACTCTCATTTCCAGATCGCCATCTGCCAGGGGGTGATCGAGGACAGCTTCGTTCATAAGCATACGATACACGGCGTCATCATTTATACTGTCGGGCCATACCACTCCCGTTCGCATGCCGGTAAATGGACAAAGCTGCTCAAGGCCGTGAAGCACGCACCGTTCAAGGCCGAGCCGTTGAAGCCCATGGCAGACATCCTTGCGGATTTTATCGTGGAGAAGACCCCGTTGTTGGGCCTTGTGGACGTCATCGTGCCAGTTCCGCCCTCGCCGGCAAAGTTCGCTGAACGTGGGTTTGCGCCCAACGACATCGTTTCGGAACGGCTCGGCGGTCGTCTCGCCCTTCCCGTGAGAAAAGCACTCGTAAGGAAGGACGGGATTTCCACGAAAGAGGCATCAGATGCACAGCTCGCCGGTCAATTCGAGGTGCGGCAGAGCGAAGGAAGAAGATTAGCGGGGCTCTCGGTACTACTTGTCGAGGATATCTGGACGGCGGGGAGAACTATTCCAATCTGCGCGGGAAAGCTCCGGACGTTTGGTCCTAAGAACGTATACGCTGTCGCTCTCGGGAGGACACGGGGGTAACTCGGAAGGGCCAGTCGGTCGTTCGACGGTAAGCCTTCTGGACTACCGACACTCGTCTAGCCGACAAGAAGCGGCCGATCGCTACGAACTACCTCCTTGAGGATCATCTGGCCGGCAGTTGCGGCCACCACCTTGCATTCGGGGTTTACCTCGATAAGGCGCCGCCGGGCACTGCGTAGGGTGCTACCCTTCGTGCACACATCATCGACGAGGAGGACTCTCGCCGGAATAGCAGTCCCCTTTCTTACCGTCAGCTTTTCGTAGTACTCATCCTCAAACTGCCTAGCGGTTGCGCCGGCGGCTTGCGCCGCCCTCTTGGAGCAGGGGCGCCTGAGTATCAATACATCTAAGACTGGTATGCCAAGCAGTCTAGCCAGTTCTTCCGCCAGTAGGCGGGTTCGGTGAACCTCGCCGCGATCAGCCTTTTCAGGCGAGAGCGGAATGGGCACGATTGCATCAAATTCTAGTAGCTTCGCGTGCCTGAGCGCTTCGAAGATGCCCAGGGCTAGGGGAAAGGCCAACGCCGCTTCGCCGACCTTAAAGCGATAGAAGAGTTCCGACGTATTACGATAAGGCCTGGCAACTCGTCCGCCCAAGTAGCAGCGACTAGGGATGACCCAGTATGCAGGGGTAAACGCGTCAAACTCCTCGGGGAGGCGACTGGGCCAGTCCAGGGAGTCGGGCTCTATCAGCGGCAAACTCCTCCACGTAGGGCATGTTTCACACGTACGAGCCCCGCAGCTGGCGGCGGTGGAGTCTACCGTGCACTCGGGTTCGGTTACCCACTCCTCCGGCAGTAGAAAAACCTGCCGATACCGGGGCGCGACGACAGCAGCGACCCGGGCCGAGGTCTCTTGATCCGTGAGGGGTCTCTCCGCAGAGTATTCCCGGACACGTAGAAGAACGCTGTGTCGCCGAGTATCAATTGATTGGACGAAGCCTTTGATGTATACCCCATTGTCGAAGGCGTGCGGGCCGTGGAAGAAAACCCAGACTTCCGCCCCTTGCTCCAGAACGTCTATGTAGCGATCCCAGCCGAGCCGGAGCAAGCCACCGCGGATTATTCGCTCTGGAATTCGTCTTGGGGAAAATCCGTCGTAGCCGCTGTGGATCTTGTAGAGGAACTTCATAGCGCCCGTACATCGGAGAAGCTCTTCAGTACGACTTTGGCGGTAGCCGGGCAGCCCTCGCCATAGCCGTAAGATGCCCATGCGAAGGCAAGACCGCCGCGGATGGCCGCTTCGGCGTCGACCTGCCGGTCACCGACATAAAAGACGCTGTCGTTGGCGGCGACCTCCAATTCATCAAGTGCCGCAAGCAAGGGGGCCGGGTGTGGCTTTCGGAAACGACAGTTGCCGGCATGGATGACGGCGCTAAAGCGACCCGCCAGGCCGATCCCGTCCAACATTGGCAAAACCAGCCGTCCCGGGAGGCTCGTGACGGCTCCCATCGGAGTCGCCCGCCCCGCTAGCTCCTCAAGGGTTTCGCGTACCCCAGGAAAGAGCTGCAGTTCGCGGCAGTACTTCTGAAACCTGGCAGGGGTAACCGCGTAGCGATCCAACAGGGCGACGACAGACTTACCGGCCCGCAATCGTTCGATCACTGCGGCCTCTGATATGGCGCCGCTGGTCGCCATCAACTTGGCGTACCAGGGGTAGCTATCCCAGACCGTTCCGTCTAGATCGAAGAGGAGAGCAGGCGCAGCCAACTTTCGTAGGCGCTAGAGTCTGCGTTCGGCGAGGGAAACACCATGCTTGCAGGGCGCAGTTCTTGCTCAATGAGCCCGTTCCCTGACGTATCGGAAGAGTCATCGCCGCGAAAGGTAGCGACGGGCTTCCGTTGCTCGACCGCAAATCGGTAGGCGTTCATCGCCCCGCCTTCTACAGATGACTGGCTGATCAGTACCCCTCGTGCGAAAGCGACAATGAGCTTGTTACGCTTTCGCAACGTCAGACTGGAAGCTGAGGTTCCAAAAGGGAGTTCGCTAACTAGGGCCGCACCGGGGTACACGAGCAGTTCCCCCCAGAGAGGCTTGTTCTCCGGGGGAAAGGGGCGGTCAAGACCGTTTGGCATGACACAGACAGTTTGCCCCTTAGTCCCCAGCGCTGCCCTATGCCCGATTGTGTCTGCTCCTAACGCGAATCCGGAAACAATGACGAACCCGTGGCCACACGCAGTGCGCACGAAGGCCTTATGTAGTTCCGCATAAGGGGAGCGGATCTGTCGGGACCCGACGCACGCTACTGCGTTATGGTTGCGGATCACTTCGAGTGAACCGCGAGCATAGATGATGGGGACTGGGTAGTTGCTTTCGAACACAGTCTGCGGGTAAGCCGCATGCGAGTATGTGAGGATCACACAGTTGTGCTTATATGCAGCTGCAATCTGCCGCTGAGCACGCTGTTCACAGATGGCCCCTTGCTTCTCGACAACCGTCTCTAATTCGGCTCGGAAGCTATCTCCGCGCTTCCCGGTCATTGGGAGGCGTGCATCGCCCTTGACAATGTCAGCAGCTCGAAAACCGCTAGTATGGAGTTCCTTGAACTTCTGAGGACCAAATCCCCTGATACTCATGAGGAGAAACAACGCCGTCAGATCCGTGACAGCGATACCTACAGACTTCTCTACCGTTTCGTCTACGCTACTCAAGAGGTCACGGGTACGTGACGGGGTAGGGTGCATCCTAATAGTTCCCGGCGGGGCATGCTTCGGCTGCTGGCCTGCACGGGGCCGGCCTGCGCGCCCGCTTGGCGGCCGTGAGGGGTCACGTTTGTCTGTCATCGCTGCTCTTAGGCCATCCTTGGACGGGGGTTAGCACCCGATTCTATTCGCGTGCGGCCTCCCAACTTGGGCCCTCAGCGCTAGTTCCGAGGGCAGTCTACGGTAAGAACTCGCCACGAGAGCCAGAAGGGGGAAGGGAAAGTCTTCTTAGGACGGGACAAAAAGGTCACTGGGGGAGCCAGGGTATCCCAGCCGATCATTCGGTATCGACAGGGATTGGTATTTGTACTTCGCGTGCTGCGAATACAGCCGATAGAATAGCTACCCGGCATCGCTCTTCACGCTCGCGCTGCTCGGCGATCTCGGGGTCGAGTTCCGGTCCGGTACCTCTCGCGGTCTCGACTTCTTGTTGGCTCCGATAGAGCAGTAGTGAGTGGACCGCGAGCCAGATCTTATATCTCTCGGTGAACGACCGAACCAGAGCGGGGTCCCGGCGCTCAAAGGCGGCGAGATGACCGGAGTACTTGGGGAAGACGGTTGAATAATAGATGATCAAGACCCCATCTTCCATCTGGGCAGAGGAGGCGACGAGGTTCGGGTCTTCGGGCCACACCAGGTCTGTCCAGATCTGATCCTCCGGCCCTTCTACGGGGTGAAATTCAAACGGGGGAAGGCCGACCTCCCTACTCGCGGGACGGGCCAGTGGCGTCTCGATGATGCGGAAGGCTCGCTCGTCAACGAGGCTTGGGAGCCCCGTGCGCATCAATTCTACGCGAACAGTACCTGTTGCACCGACCTGAGCACCCGTGCTGCCGTCGAGGATCACCCGCATTCGACCTCCCTGGAGGGGGGTGGAGCCGCGCAATGCTACTCCCGCGCCACTTACGATCACGTTGATGCGTGATGCGGCGGGGTTGTGCGAGTTGTGGTAAGTGCTGTTTGCGTCCGTTTCAACCCGGATATAGCGGCGTTGTTGCGCGTAGAAAGGAATCTCCACATTCGGCTCCCACAGAATTCGGATGTAAGTCGGCGGCTCGTGCAGCTCAATTGGCCTGGGCTGGGGCCGTACGCGGGGTGGATGGGTTGGCCGCTCGGGGCGCTCGCCACGGGTAGAGGTCTCCTCCCCGACCGGTTCTCCGATGCTGATGCCCTGGAGTCGCAACAGGCGAGCAACCTCTCGCCGCGCCTGCTGTAGAGCGGATTCGTCCTGTTCCCGCATCCCGAGCTGGCGGGCCTCGTTGTTGAGCCGGGTCAACTCGTCGTCGGATCGCAGTACCCGGATCAGTTCCTGGTGGATCAACTCGTAGACCATGCCCCTCCGGGCGTCCTCCCGCGTGGAGATGAATAGGGCGCGCTTGGCGGTAGGCGTAATGGAGTTGGAGTCGATGTGGATGATGAGCCGCTGCGTGAGATACGGCAGTTCAGCCTGCTTCTTGACGAGCGCGCTTGACAGCTCGCCATGGTTTTGGCCGTGGATCGTTAGGATGATCGGCCGGCTCGGGTTGACGAAGGCCGCCGTTGGCCTCTTGTTTGACTGGCTGGGGCGCTCTAAGACCCAGTACTCAATGCCCATCGGTCCGAAGTCTCCGAGGGTAACGTAGAACAACGGCACGTGGTGGTCGAGTGTCGGCCCCCGGCGGGCCTCGTCGTCTTCGTCTACGGCACCGTTCAGTGCGTTACGTGACCCCTTGATGACGCGCCGGTAGTTGTGGACCCGGTTGTCAAACCAGACGGGTAGAACGGGGTCGAACAGCACCTGGTTTAGTAGCCCGTATAAGCTGTTTGGGCCGACTGGCGACGGGTAGCCACTCAGGTCGTAGCCGTAGTGGCGAACCAGGGTACCGACTTCAAACTCGGTCAGCGGTAGGTCAAGTTCAAGTACTCGCCCGTTTAGAGTGAGGTAGACGTAGTGGCCAGTCTTGAACTGCTCCGGCGGGAGGTCAAGAAAGCGGACAACCGTGAACCCGACGGTCGAATGGTTGTCGTACCGGGTCAGGATCGTGCTGCATTGAGCGGAGGCGAATGTACTTGACCCCCCCTGACCGTAGGTACCGGCAAGATAGTACTTCTGGATCTTGTTACTCTCGCCCAGGCTCAGGATTGTACCGGGCATCTGCTCGGGAGTGAGGCCGATCCCACGGTCGCGGACCTCAATGATCCGTAGGTCGCGCCCGTCTCCAGGAAGGAGACGAATGGTTACCCTTTGGGCTAGCGACCGCCTTTGGGCAGGAGTCAACCCGCTGAGGCCGGTCTCCGGGATATTCAGCCAGGCGCTTGCCGCTTCCATTGGGCTCCGGCAGTCCGGTCTACCGTGGTGCCGCTCGTATTCGGCTTCGAGTATTGCGTCCATCCCGTTCGTCAGCCGCTCAACGGCGGAGCGCCCCGGATCGCCCGAGACCTCAATGCTGCCGCGGTTGTTCTCCCGCCCGCCTACAGGCACCCAGCGGACGGCATGGCTGTGGGCTGCCTCGAAGGCCTCGAGGGTGGCCTCCACATTCGCAACCGAGTCCGCCGACTCCAGCTGCTGGTAAAGCTCACGGACCGTCATATTGGTGCGCTACCCCCAGCGACGGCGGGGACGCCGCTGCCATGTCTGATGGAACCGGCCCCGCGAACCTTCAATATACTCCTGCTCCGTTTCGATGGCGATCCACCTGCGTTTGAGCCTCTCAGCTACGGAGCCAGTCATATTGCTTCCGGCAAAGGGGTCCAAGACGATGTCCTTCGGCCTTGTCAGAAACTTGATGAAGAACTCCGCTAAGCCTTGCGGCTGGCGGGCGGGGTGGGATATAAGGCCATGTTTGCGGCAGTACTGTAGGTACGGGTCTTGGGCGTTAGTGTTTGAGAAAACGAGTACGTTGGACGGGATGGCCCCGCTATTGTTCCGGAGAAACGAGGTATTCCCGATGTGGTGCTCGGATGGGCGTCTACCTGCGTTGTACTTTCCCGACGCAAGGAGCCTGAGCATGGCCGGGCTGTACGTTTTGAGCACGCGGCGATTGTCCGCCCTGGGCTTTTCGGTCGGCGACATCCACCACAGATGTGTATAGGCGTCCTTGACTCGCGCGCGCTCGATGTTGACCCATTGGGCTGGCGTCGGGAGTCGGCTGGGGTTGTAGCAAACGAACTGCTGGCACAGATGTAGCCGACCGCCGCGAAGAAAGGCCAAAAGTGCCTCCAGCGCTAACGTTGACATGACCGGCTGGCCCGGTTCCCAGGCGTTACCCATCTCTATAACGATGGAGCCATCTTCGGCGAGGAGATCCCTGAGAATAGGGGCAAAACTAGCCAGCCACCTTACGTAGTCGCCACCCTGTAGGTTTCCGTATTTCTTCTTCCGGTTGAGAGGAAAGGGCGGGGAGGTGAAGATCAGGCGCACCTTCCCACGATATTTCTCGAGGCGCTCGGAGGTGAGGACGTGCTGAGCGGCGCCAGCGTACATCACCCCGCGGCGCGTCCAATAGCCAACCCGAATTATCGACCGACTAGAATGGTGCTGACCCTCCCAAAAGGTAGCGTCCCCGAGGCTCAACGAATAGTCAGAGTTTCGTTCCATGGGATTCTTGTGACTAAATTAATTTATCTCGATGTCCGGTCCGTTAGGTATTGCGTCCGGATCATTACACACCGGTTCGTAGTGATAGTATAGCGCTCTCTCCGCGCCGTCTCGGTCGTTTTGCCTGCTAACCTCCGCAAATGAAAACGCGGCATTATATTTTTGCAGGCGCTCCTTGAGACATTCGTTCTGTTCATTATCAAGGTCCAAGTGCTCCTTAAGACGCCTGTCTAAATCGTTGGCCTGACCGACGTAGCGAACCTTTAGCGTGCCATCTTGTAGCTTAATGCCTATTTTATACACACCGGCCTTTGTCGGCGCATACCTCTGGACATTATCGGAGGTGTATTCGTAATACCCCTTCTACTCAAGAATCAATGTCCTCCTCGCCATAGTTCCCTTCCATTTAGCTCTGTGAACGAGTTCGAAGCCGACGGCCCTCCGCATGGTCGGATTTGGCGTGATGGGGTCGCAGGGGGTAGCCGCAATCGCCACCCGCCAGGCAACCCTGGCTACCCCCACCCGCTCGTCCTGTTCCCTATGGCGCCTTCGTCTCGTGAACAGTCCCTTTCACGCCGACCCGCTCCTGCACGGCGCGGAACATGGCGTCATACGCCTGCCGGGCGTTCCTGAGCTGGAGGGTCATGGTGCCGTCCTTCTTGGACTTCGTGGGCACCAGGACACCGATTTGCTCCCAGAGCGGATTCTTCCGGCTGAAGAAATCCTGCCCGTTTGCCGGGGCCAGCTTGTCCAGGGCGTCGAGCTCCCGGCCCTCCTTCTGCATCCGGCGCGCGATCCCGACGTAGGCTCGGATGGCGATGGCCGAGTCCACCAGCGACGCCTTGCGAACCTCCTGGCGACGGTTGAGGTCGAGCTTGGCGAGCTCGGGCCGAACCGTCACGAGCTTGTCCCAGAAGCGCACCAGGAAGTCCACCTGGTCGGGGATCGCCGCGTCACCGCCCTCCAGGTCCTTCCAGTGATCGTCGAAGGCCCCGCTCAGCGTACCGAACGCGCAGATCCGCGGATTGCGCCTGCTGAGGCGGTCACGGACGGTATCCACGTTGTCCCGCAGATGGGGGGATGCCTCGACGAAAGCCCCGGCCAACTTCGCGGGACCCACCCGATGAAGCCACTTCGAGCGGGTCGGGTCCGCGGGCCTTCCCTCCTGGTTCATCGCGAAGAAAATCCGGTTCTCCTCTTCCGCCGACACGTTGTAGATGCGCACACTGACCGGGCGGCTCACGTCGAACCCGCTGCCGCGCTGCGCGCTCTCCACCGCTTTCTGGATCGCCAGGTGGCGGTGGTAGGAGTCCGGGATCCTGGCGGCGGCCCCCGGCCCGATAGTCAGGGCCCCCGTTTCGGCGTCGTACTCGATGATCCGTTCGTCCTGGGAGTCTTTGCGGAAGTTCCAGCTCAACTGGCCCAGGTAGGCCCCGCCGTTGATGAGCTGGTCCGCCCACCGCTCGACCTTCTTCATGTCCAGCCGGAGCTTGCCGCTCACCTGGTCCTTGCCGCGCTGGTGCTCGGGGTCTAGGATGAGGAACCCCGTGTGGGATAGCGTGGCGATGTCCCGCGCTGTCACCACGGCGTCGTAGCACTCTGTCTCTCCGTCCCACGTCTTGACTACGTTCTCCAGGGTCGTTTTCATAGCGGGCCTCCCTTTCAGTACGAGCCTGTCTAGGCTCGTGGTTATTGGTTAGTTGTGCATGATTTTACCAAGTACGAGGCCATTGTCAAGGCATTTTTTGATGGTACGAGTAAGGTAACTAGTATTTTTTAAAGCTGGGCAGCACGCTTTCCAACCGTTCGCCAGTCTCGCCAAGTATCATATTCTGATAGCAATTCGTGCCCTGGCCCCGGAGTGGGCGCGGCCCTGATTTGTGGCGTGGAGACTTGGGGAAGAGGAGGGAAGGGGAGGGCACACGCGGTCGGATAATCGCTAGAACTTACTGATCTAGGGAGTGTCGAGGCCCAGACCCTCTACACCGCAAGAGAGGATTCCCACGCAATAAGGACATAATACGGTTGATGTGTTTTGCCGCGCTGCCTAGACTGGGCCAAGTCCTACACCCTCACCATCCGGCCCTTGGGGAAAGCGGAGTGGGGTTCAATGGGCTGCGGCATGCGAGTGCTCATCGTCGAGGATTCCCCGGACGAAGCGGCGACCTTCGCGGATTTGGCCGCCTACCACGGACACGCCCCGATCGTGACGCCAAGCGCGGAGGCGGCACTCGAGAGTCTGAGCGTGTCTTCCCCCGACGCCGTGCTGCTCGACGTCTCTCTGCCCGGGATGAGCGGGGTCGAATTCCTCCGCATCCTGTCGGAGCGAAGGCAGGCGCTTCCGGTCGTGGTCATCTCCGGCCTTGCCACCGAGGATCAGGCCCG
>OBEQ012618712.1_pt1 | contig 10580 bp, 6 predicted proteins | sample 1670901 | NCBI WGS metagenome assembly OBEQ01 (sample SAMEA104232315, study PRJEB22302) | groundwater metagenome | biome: forest; feature: aquifer; material: groundwater | place: USA | collected 2011-08-07 | depth 5.4 m | reverse complement strand
GTTGCGGCAGCGGCTGGGTCTCGCCCAAGCGCTGCTGCACGATCCGGAGGTGCTCATCATGGGCGAGCCCACCGCGGGGCTGGATCCGAATCAGGTCCGCCAGTTCCGCGACGAGATCGCGGCGCTGCGACTCACCAAGACGATGCTGATCTCGACGCACATCCTCTCGGAAGTGATGGTTGTCGCCGACCGGGTGATCCTCATCGATAACGGCCGTCTCATTCTTGATGGGAGACCGGCGGAGTTGATGACCGACGGCTCGCCGGAAAACACGTTCTATCGGCTCACGCGAGGCGCCTCGTCCTCGAACAGCAGGAGTGGCGTGACCGCCGGACACGCCGGATGAGAGACGCTCTTCATCCCCATGTGGTACGAGCGATTGTCAAACGTGACGTGCGCCTCTACTTCAGCAATCCGAGCGGCTATGTCTTCGTCACGCTCTTCATTCTTCTCAGTGCCGCGGCGGCCTTCTGGCAGCGGCGTTTTTTCCTGAACAATCTGGCGAATCTCGAACAACTCAACAACTACTTCCCGTATCTGCTGCTGCTGTTCATTCCGGCGCTGACCATGAGCGCGTGGGCGGACGAGCGCAAACAAGGCACCGACGAGCTCCTGTTCACGCTGCCCGCGTCAGATCTCGACATCGTGCTCGGCAAGTATCTGGCGACTGTCACGGTTTACTCCCTGGCAGTACTACTCTCGCTGAGTCACGCGATCGTGCTGTTCTGGCTCGCGAGGCCCGATCCTGGGCTGATGGTGACCAACTACGTCGGTTACTGGCTGGTGGGAGTCGCGCTGATCGCGGTTGGCATGGTGGCGTCGCTGCTGACGGCGAACGTGACGGTCGCTTTCATTCTGGGATCGGTCTTCTGCACAATCCCGATCCTGATGGCGACGGTGGTTGGCGTCTTCAGCGACCGCGTCGGCGGCTGGGTGGCTCCGCTTGGGGTCGACGCTCATTTTCTCGATTTTGCTCGTGGCGTGATTCCACTCTCAGGACTTCTGTACTTTGCCAGTCTTGCAGGATTCTTCCTCTATCTGAACGTGGTGCTCGTCGGTCGCCGCCACTGGCCGCGGCACACAACCGGCGTGCCAATCACGACACACCAGGTGTTGCGCGCAATGTCCGTGTGCGTGGCGCTTGTTGGTTTCAATGTGTTGGTCTCTCGGCTCCCGGTACGCCTCGATGCGACCGCCGAACGATTGAACTCGCTCAGTGATGAAACTCGGCGCCTCATCGATGGCGTAACGGCGGACCACCCGGTATTCATCCAAGCGTTTGTCAGCCCTGAGGTGCCCGAGCTGTACGTGCAAACCCGCGAGAACCTGCTGAGTGTTCTGCACGAAATCGCATCGCGCGCGCGCGCCAAGGTGCAGGTGCTCATCACGGAAACCACCCCATACTCCAAAGAGGCGCAGACGGCGCGGGAGCGGTTCGGGATCACGCCGCGCCCCGTGGCCGACCCCAACAATCCTCAGGCGGCCGCCGACGGTATCGTGCTTGCCGTGGCCGTCACCTCCGGTGCCGAAGAGCAGGTCGTCCCGTTCGTTGACCGGGGGTTGTCTCCGGAGTACGAAATTACGCGCGATATTCGCGTCGTCGCGCAAGCTGGGCGCAAGCGCATCGGCGTGATCAAGACCGAAGTGCAGTTGTTGGGCGGCATCGATCGCGACAGTGGACAGCCTCGACAGCCGTGGATGGTCGTCAAGGAGCTGGCCAAGCAGTACGACATCGTTCAAATCTCAGCGGCTGTGGCCATCACGGAAAAGGTCGATGCACTGCTCGTTGCGCTGCCTTCGACATTGCTGCAATACGAGATGGACAACGTCAACAAAGCGATCCTGGATGGTGTTCCGGCGCTTGTGCTGATCGATCCGGTGACGTCGGTGGACATGCGTCTGTCTCCGGCCGCGCCCATGTTCGAGCGCGTCAATCCATATGCGAGCCAGGAACCCAGACTTCGAAAAAACCTCGGCGACGTCCGGAAGATGATGGCTGATATTGGCGTGGCCTGGCAGCCAGCTCGCATCGCGTGGGACAGTTACAATCCGCATCCAGACATGGCGCAGCTGCCGCGCGAGGTCCTCTTCATCGGCAAGGGCAGCGGGAGTTCCGAACCGTTCAATCCCCGCCATCCGGCCACGGCCGGCTTGCAGGAGCTGATGCTGCTCTACAGCGGCTCTTTGGCGCCGCAGGACCCGTCGAAATTCCGTTTCGAGCCACTCCTGCGCACCGGCAGTTTGTCAGGGACCGTTAGCTACTTCCAACTCGTCCAGCCCAGCCCCGAAGGGCCCATCGTCAACACCGGGCTGCTGCACGAACCTGACAAGAAGAAAGAGGAATACGTGCCTGCCGCCGCCATTCACTCACAGCCCGGCAATCAGAACGTGAATGCGATTGTGATCGGCGACCTCGACTTCATTTCGGATCAATTCTTCCAGATTCGCGCCGAGGGTGCGTCAAACGCCAGATTCGACAACATCAGCTTCTTCCTCAACAGCATGGATGTGCTCACGGGCGACAGCCCGTTCATCGGTTTGCGGAGGCGCCGGCCGCGCTATCGCACGCTCGAACGCGTCGAGGTGCAGACCCGCACGTTTGCCGAAAAGCGCTTGCACGAGGAGCAACAGGCCGAGTCGGAGGCCAAGCAAGCGCGCACCGATGCGCAGAACCGCCGGAGCAAACGAATCGCCTCCATTCAGGCACGCGCCGATTTGGACGAACAAGCGAAACAAATCATGGTGCGCAACGTGGACGAAGTCGAGAAGCGCAAATTGGAGGTATTGTCCGCGAACATCGATTTGGCCGAACAGTCGAAAATCCAGGCGAGCCGGGAGAACATGGAATCGCAAGTCCAGCGGATCCGGGACACGATTCGAACGATTGCCGTCGTGGCGCCGCCCATCCCCGTGTGCGCGCTGGGCGTGTTCATCTTCGTCCGACGCCGACGGCGGGAACGTGAGGGGGCCGCGGCGATCCGGCGTCTGAGGAACATGGCATGAAGGAGGTACGAAAGACTGCGACGCTCGCCGGTGTCGCACTCGTCCTGGTCGTTCTGACCTGGGCGACTGCGCCCAGAACCACGACTCCCAACGCGTTTCAGGACCGCGGAACGAGCTTCTTCCCTGGTTTCACCGATCCGACGATGGCCCGATCGCTCGAAGTGGTCGACTTCGAGGAGGAGACGGCGACCGCCCGTCCGTTCAGGGTGCAGGTGAAGGGTGGGCTTTGGACGATCCCTTCCAATGACGACTACCCGGCCGACAACGCCGAGCGGTTCTCCAACACGACCGCCGCCATGATCGCCTTGAAGAAGGACAACGTCGCGACCGACAACGTCTCGGAGCATGAGCGCACTGGCACGCTCGATCCGCTCGACGAGACGCTGCCGACCCTTCACGGCCGGGGCGCGCGCGTCACGATCAAGGGCGACCACGATCGGCTCCTCGCCGACATCATCATCGGGAAGCCGCTCGAAGGGCGGCCTGCGTTCCGCTACGTCCGGGTGGCCGACCAGGCCCGCGTGTACGTCGCCCAAGTCGGTCGTCTGGACATCTCGACGAAATTCACCGACTGGATCGATCCCGACCTGCTGAAGATCGAGTGGGATGAGGTGGACCAGGTGATCATCCGCGACTATTCCCTCGACAGAGCCACGCGGGGCGTCAAGCTGAGCGACACGTTCTTCATCCAAAAGGCCGGGGAGGATGATGAGGGCCGGATCCGCTGGGTGCAGCGTGAGGGCCCCTCTGGCGAGCAAGTCGACTCATTCAGAGCAAACCTTGTGAACACGGCGCTGGATCAGCTCTCGATTCTTGGCGTGCGCCCGAAGCCGCCCGGACTCGCAATGGGCCTCACGCAGGCCACCGGGACTTTGAAAGTGTCGCAGAGCGCCCTGAGTGACCTCGGGACCAAAGGCTTCTACTTCACCCGGCAGGGCCAGTTGCTCTCCGACGAGGGCGAAGTGCTGGTGCACACGAAGCCTGGAATCTTCTTCCGGCTCTGGTTCGGCGACATCGCGTACGGCGACGTCGAGGGGGCCGAGACGAACACCGGCACCACTAAATCCAGTACTTCCGTCCCGAATCGCTATCTCATCGTCACCGCTTCGTTCGATCCTGCGGAGATCTCTGCGGGCCCCGCACGCGAGACCGCTCAGAAGCGCGCAGTCTCGTTGCAGGCGCGTTTTGCGCCGTGGTATTACGTGATTTCTGGGCAAAGCTTCGAACAAATGAGGCCGCCCCGGTCCCTTTTGATCACGAGCGCCAAGCCGAAGGCCAATGCCGGGTGAGCCGCCAGTGTTAACATCGAAGACACTTGTCTTGGAGGTCGGGATGTTTTTCCGCGTTGGTTTCCATCGCCTCGCCCTGGCGGCGGTTCTGCTGTGTTTGGCGTCGACCCCCGCCGTCTCGCAATCAACGCGCGGCGACATCAATCTGCCCCCGATCTCGTGGACCTGTCCGATGGTCGGCGTCCTGATGCCAGACGGCATCACCCACGCGGATGTGCTCGAAGCGGAGAAGGGGACCTGCCCGATCTGCAAGATGAATCTGGTGGCCGTCCGGCTCGACTCGATCTGGACGTGTCCGGTGCACGCCGTCATCGCCGAAAAGAAAGCCGGCAAGTGCCCGATCGATCACCGTGATCTCGTGCAGGTGACGGTGGCGGTTTCCTGGCCCTGTGTTGGTCGTCCAGACATCGACCAACTCACGCCAGGTACGTGTCCCGACGGATCGCCGAAGCAGGAGAAGTACACGGCGCGGCCCCATGGTAATCACAATCCGCAACATGGCGGCCAATTCTTCATGGCACCGGATAACTGGCATCACCTGGAGGGCGTCTTCCCGCGAGCCGGGATCGTCCATCTTTATTTGTACGACGACTACTCCAAACCGCTGCCGCTCGATCAGATCAAACTCTCGGCGGGGCGGATCGTCACCAAGGAAATAGTCGACGGCGCCACCCGCGTCACCAAAGAGGTCGGCGTGTTTCCTCTGGCGCTGACTCGCGGGGGCACGTATCTCGAGGCGAGAGTCGACAGCCGGACCGTGCCCGCGCAGATGGCGGGGAAGGTCAAGTTCAAGGCCGACGGCCCGGAATATCGATTCTACTTCGCGTTCCCGGCTTTTACCAAGGAGCCGCCCACCCCGGTGTCCGTCACGTCACAAACCCCGCCGGCGCGCGGTGCAGCCACGCCGGCCGCCGCTCCGGCCGGTGCGGTCCAGCCGCCGGTCACGCCGGCGCGGACGGCAGGCCTGGGGCCCGCGACAGCGCCGACGCCGAGCGCCCTGCCCGCGTGGATGGACCCGGCCGTGCAGCCGTGGTGGACGAAAACGGATGCCATGTCCATCCCGACGACGGTCGAGGAAATCGTCGTGCAACTCCGTGCGCGCAGGCAGCAGATTCGCGAGCTGATTGACAGCGGCGACTTCGCTGCCGTGTATGTCCCGGCGTTCCAAGCCAAGGATCTTGCCCTCGCCATGGAGGCGCAGAGCGCGCAACTGCCGATCTACAAGCGTAAGATCTTGGAACCGGCGATCAAGCGGCTGGTGCGCGAGGCCTGGCTCCTGGACGCGTTCGGCGATCTCGGCAACCGGGAGCAGATCACCGGCGCCTATCTCGACTTCGCGGCCGCGGTTTCCGACATCGAGCCGCTCTTTCAATCGGAGCGCTAGCAGCGATGAAACGCGGCGTGCACGGGATCTTGTTCGTGGCTGCCGTCATCGGCGGCCTCGCGTGGCGCGTTGAGCGCGGGGAAACCCACAAGGCGATCACCTCGCCGTACACTTACAACGAAAACGTCTTTCCGATCCTCCGCGATCGATGCGGCCGCTGCCACGTGCCGGACGGCGTGGCCCCCATGTCGCTCATGACGTACCGGGAGGCCTTCCCCTGGGGCGAATCGCTCCGCGCGGAGATCATGGCGGGGCACATGCCGCCGTGGCACACGCGGGACGACGTCGGCTCCTTCAAGAACGTCCCCGCGATGACCGCGGCCGAACTCGACAAGATCCTGACCTGGGCGAGCGGCGGCGTGCCGCAAGGCAATCTGCAGCACGTGCTCCCGCCCGTGGCGCTCCAGCACGACTGGCCTCTCGGCAAGCCCGATCTGGTGCTTCCCTTGTCCCCCGCAGTCACTCTGGCGGCGGAGACCTCCGAGACGACGCAGGAGTTCACGGTGCCCACACAGACGACCGAGCCGAAGTGGGTGCGCGCCGCGGATCTTCTGCCCGGCACGCCCGCCATCGTGCGCGATGCGACCATCGTGGTGAAAGCGAACTCGAAGGGGGCGGTGACCGACCTGGCGCCAGACTACGTGCTCTCCCTCTGGGTGCCCGGCGACGACCCGGTCGCCGCTGTCAACGACACCGCGTTTCTCCTTCCGGCCCGTGCCGAGTTGATCGTGCGTATCCATTACAAGAAGACGTACCAGAACGACGGCAAAGCAATGAGCGATCGCAGTGCGGTCGGGCTGTACTTCGCGTCCGAGCCCGCGCTGGAGCTCCGGCAGTTCGCCGTGGTCTCTCCCCCTGTCACGCCGGCGACCCCGGAGTCTCTGACCTTCAGCCGTACAGTCACCGAAGATCTCCGGGCGCTGGCGTTCAGTCCCGATCCCGCGCTGTCGAACGTCAGTCTGCGGGTTGACGCCGTGAGCGCGGGCGGCGTCCGCACGCCCGTGATTCGACTGGCGGTGCGGCCCAACTGGACGCGGCGCTTCTGGTTCGACCAGCCGCTCGCCTTGCCACGGGGCACCCGCCTGGAAGTCGTTGCCGTGCTGAATGGTGCCGACCCTTTGCTCCCGCCGACGGGCACGCCGCTCCCTCCGCAGGCCGTCGACGGTTCACCTGTGCGCGTGTTTTTCGATGTCGTGGCCGGCGCCGGAACCCGCGCGGCACACTGACTTCGGTCTCGTTGTCCCAAAACGTCGACGGAAATCATCAGCGTGAAGCCAGGCTCCCGATGCGCGTGGTCCGAATGGGTTATCGCTTCGTGAACACGAGGATGTGCTGACGCGGCAGCGATTCGTCGATGTTCGACAACGTGTATCCTTCCGCTTCGACTTCCAGCTTTGCCTCGGCCACGCTCATTTTGTGCTCAGGCCGGATCGGAATCGACGGATCTTCCTTTCGGTATTCGAGCAGCACGAGTCGACCCTCCGGCTTGAGAGCGTCGCGAAGGTGCCGCAGCATGGCCTGCGGCGCCGAAAACTCGTGGTACACGTCGACGAGCAACTCGAGATCGACTGCGGACCGTGGCAACCGTGGATCGTCGACCGATCCCTGCACGAGAGTCACATTGGTGATGTGCTGGGTCGTCAGGCGCCGACCGAGCAGCCTCAACATCTCCGGCTGGATGTCGTTCGCGTACACTTTTCCGGTTGGACCCACGCGGGTGGACAATTTCACGGTCATGTACCCGGACCCGGCGCCGACGTCCGCGACTGCCGCGCCTTTGGGAATCTTCAGTACGTCGAGCGCCCGGTCCGGCCCCTCTTCGTTCTCGCGTTCGCGGCGATCGAGCCAGTCGGCTCCAACGGCAGACATCACCGGTGCGAAGCGCCGGCCGCTGATCGGGTGGACATCGGATTGGGCGACGACGCCGGCGGTCGTCACCAACGCCAGCGCGACCAAGCAAACGAAGGATCGAAATCTCATATCATCCCGATTGTTTCGTGAGCCCCGCGCTCAACTGCGGTTTGGCATGGGGGCGTCACACATAGTATGTTACGCGCGAGATCAAAGATGTTGGAGGCGTACATGCGAAGGATAGTGTTGGCAACGACGATCCTGGCGACGTTTGTCGTGCTGACCGTTCGGGCGCAGGATGACCCGCAAGCTGTTGTCAACGCTGCGGCGCAGGCGCTCGGTGCGGCGACACTCACAAGCCTTCAGTACTCAGGCAGCGGGACGATCGACACCTTCGGCCAGAATTGGAAGAACGACGTGCCGTGGCCAGAATTCAACCTGACCTCCTACACGGCCACTGTCGATTACAGCATTCCGGCCATGCAGGTTCAACTGACACGCGATAACCCTGACAGAGGCAAACCGATGCAGGGCGGAGGATTCCCTCTGGCTGCTCTTCAAAATCTCAATCAAGTCGTCAGCGGCAAGCTTGCGTGGAACGCGGGCGGAGAGAACGCGACTCCCGCTCTCGCGGCGGTCAACGACCGACTGCTCGAGCTCTGGAGCACTCCCCACGGGGCCATCAAGGCGGCGCAGGCCGCGGGGGCCAAGGTGAAGGCCGAAGCGGTCAAGAACGCGAGCGGTGAGTCAACCGGTGCGACGACCCTCACGTTCCCGATGATGAACACGACCTTCAAGGTCAACGTGACGAAGGACCACCTGGTCAGCCGGGTCGAGTACCAGACTGACACCCCGATGCTCGGTGATACGACCCATGTGATGCTCTATTCGAACTACCAGGATTTCGGCGGCGTCAAGTTCCCGGGCCGGATAGCCCACGTTGAGGGCGAGAATCCGCAATTCAAGCTGGCGGGCTTTCCCATCATGACCCTTACGGTCAGTAAGGTGACGCCGAACGCAAAGGTTCCCGTAGTTCCACAGAACGTGCAGCAAGCGGCCGCCGCGCCTCCACCTTCACCTCTGGCGGTCAAGGTCGACAAGATCGCTGAAGGCGTCTACTTCCTCAGCGGGCAGGGAGCGAATAGCGTGGCGGTGGAGTTCAGTGATCACATCGTCCTCATCGAAGCCCCGCAGAATGACGCGTTGACGACGGCTCGCTTCGACGCCGTCCGCAAGACGATCCCGAACAAGCCGGTGAGGTATGTGATTAGTACGCACCACCACTTCGACCACGCTGGCGGTCTACGCGCGGCGGTGGCCGAGGGCGCGACCATCATCAGTCATGGCTTGAACCAGCAGTTCTACGAGAAGGTGGTGCAGCTGCCGCATACGGTGAACCCCGATCGGCTGGCCAAAGAACCGAAAAAAACAAACATCGAGTATGTTGGCACGGCCTTCGGCGCGGGACGCGATGAGCGCGAGCTGACGGACGGCAAGCGCAAGCTCGAGATCTATCGGGTGACGGGGAGCCAGCATGCCGACGATATGCTCATGGGCTACCTGCCGGCGGAAAAAATCCTGGTCGAGGCCGATCTGTTCACACCCCAGACGACGCCAACGCCGCTGGCTGTGACGGCGCGACCACCGGAAGCGGGCGCGGGCGGGACGGTCGCTGGTGGCGGCGGGGTGATCATCGACCCTGAACCACGCAACCTGTACAACAATATCCAGCGGCTGAAGCTGCAGGTGGAGACAATCGCTCCACTTCATGGCTCTGTGGTGAAGTTGGCGGAGCTGCTCAAGATTCTTGGGGTTCCGAGCGTCCAGGCTGCCTTATAATGCTCTTGCTGAAGGTTAGTTTAGGTCTCCGAAAACCGGACGAGGCGGACAGGTTCAGTTGCCAGGGCGCAGGAGGGATGGCCATGAGGAACGGACTGTTGTTGATCCTCGGGAGCGCGTGCCTGTTGGCGGCCCCGGCGGGCGCCCAAACGAGGCCGGCCGAGACGGTCCCGACATGGAACAAGGACGTGGCGCCGATCGTGTACGCAAATTGCATCGCATGCCACCGGCCAGGAGAAGTGGCGCCGATGTCACTCATGACGTACCCTGACGCACGGCCATGGGCGAAGGGTATGAAAGTCAAGATCCTCGCACACGAGATGCCGCCCTGGTTCGCCGATCCGCGATACGGGAAATTTCAAAACACGCGTGGTCTGACCCAAGCGCAGATCGACACGTTCGTCGCGTGGGCCGACGCGGGAGCGCCGCAAGGCACGGGTCCGGCTCCCGTTGCGCCGGATCTGGGCGATACCCAAGCCGGAGCGCTTGCCGGGTTCATGAGTCGGCCACCGGACGCGATCGTTGAACAGCCGGTCGAGATTGAGATTCCCGCCGTTGGCGTACTGCCTTTTCTGAACCTTTGGGAAAAATCGCCCTTTGCCGAAGACAAGTACGTCGCAGCGGCGGAGCTCAGACCGAGCAACCGAGCCGTCACGCATCATTCGAACGTGGCCATCATGCCCCTGCCGAGGGGAGCCCATCACATCGGTGTCGGGGAAGCATGGCCCGGTGGACAGATCGTCAATGCGATTCCTGTCCAGGAAGACGGTAGTTCGCTCCTGAAGGGGCCTCAGGCCGAACCTGAAGAAGCGACGGCCAACACCGACACCTTCAATTTCGCGAGCCGTCTACTTTTTTACGCACCTGGCACGGCGACCCTGAGCTACAAGCCCGGCCTCGTCAAGACGATCCAGCGTGACGCGTACTTCATGTGGGACATCCACTACAACGCGACCGGTCGGCCCGAGAAGGATCGACACACGGTCAGACTCTGGTTTTCTCAAGTACCACCGACCCATGAGATCAAGTCGGGAACAGCCAACGACAATAATCTTTATGAGGGCCAAGAGCTCATCGGACAAGGCGTACAGCGGCCGAACATTCCCGCGTACGCGGGGAACTATCGCGTCTCGAGTCTCAAGGCGATGCTTTCAGACAGCACGCTCAATAGCGTGTGGCCGCACATGCACCTGCGCGGCAAGGACATGACGTAT
>OBEQ011173195.1_pt1 | contig 10580 bp, 7 predicted proteins | sample 1670901 | NCBI WGS metagenome assembly OBEQ01 (sample SAMEA104232315, study PRJEB22302) | groundwater metagenome | biome: forest; feature: aquifer; material: groundwater | place: USA | collected 2011-08-07 | depth 5.4 m | reverse complement strand
TTTTTTATTTTTTGATTTTATCGGTCCGATTTTTTAGCAAATACCGTCTAATTTTAGGGAGTGTCATCCTTTTTATGACCGTTTCTTTGTGTTGGGCCGGAAATTTTCCGAAGCTCTGGAAGGAAATACAGACGTTGCGCATTGAAAAGGAAGCTCTTCATAACGATCGAGCCACAGATGAGCATCGCAGCAAGAGCTTGTACACAAACATTGAAGGCAGTAAAAGGGCCTTAAAGATTTATCATGAGAATCCTATCTGGGGCGCGGGGATGGACCATTACAGTATGATTTCGAGTAAGTATGCAACGCCTGGAATAAAAGACGATTATGTGGATTATTTTGTGTTGTCGCATTATTTGCAGCAGCTCGCGGAATTAGGGGTCGGTGCCTATATTTATTTTTTATTTCTTCTGGCTTATTTTGGGCAGGTGCTTGTCGGTTTGTTCCTGACTAAAAGCAGCTTTAAGTTTATTATGGCTTTGTCGCTAGTCATGCCTGTTTTTGTGGCCCTTGGGCATGCCTCGATTAATGATTTAATGGAGCATTTTTCTATGGCGATGCTGGTTTATATGTCGATGGGGGCAAGTCTTGGGATTTTGCGTAAAGACTTTGAGCATACTGCGTAACAAGGATTGATTTCTTTTTCTTCTAGCGTAATTCTCCGGCACTGAAAATATTGAACAGCCATTTTTTGCATGCTTTTAACCCGTGTTCAAGATCATTCGGTTCGATGAAGGTTATATAGGCTGTTAAAATAATGGGCTGAAAAAGCTGCATAAACATGGAATACTCAAGAGTTAAGTGAAATAAGAGCCCTAAGATTAAAATAGGATAGCGGAATTCTGTAAACCAAACCAAAGCGCCCAGCGCAAATTCCAAAATAAGCGTTCCCCACGTTACTAGCTTGATCAGCCATAGATATTCAAAGATTCCCGGAATCGGAAAATGCCAAAATAGTTCTATGCGTGAGCTGTAATACACCGCAGTTCCATTTAACCAACTTATGCCATTTATTTTCCATATTACCGTGCAAAGATAAATTGCAGCAAGCTGGATTTGAATCAGCCTTTGCCCCCAAGGCGCTTTGGGTTCGAGATGGCGGGATTCTTTGCCGTTCGCAATGCGTCGTAGCCTATCAAGAGACAAAGCAGACCCTGCTTCGGAAAAAATGAGATAAAAGGCCGCTAGTCTTAAAAAATTGTCCGAACAATTAAAAATAAGAGGATTGCGGTGATGAAATGTGGCAAGGCTCATAAAAACGATAGCGGCGCTCGCTCTTGTAAAAAGCCCGAGAGTCAAGCTCAGGGCTGCTAGCATGAATATCGAAAAAAAAAGGACAACGAAGAAATCATTTTGCGGAAAGATTGCGAGCAGATTAAGCCGTGGGACAACTACCAGGGTATTGGCCGTAGAAACAGAAAGAACTCCTTTATTTCCAAACCAGGTCAAGAGGTCAAGCGAAAGAAATGTTCCATAAATTAAAACAAGAATTCCGTAGGCAATCCGGTATAAAGCAATCGAAAGAGGCGATATGGGTTTAAACCAAAAATCATCCCAGGCTCGAATAAAGGTTTTAAAGCTCAAAGCAGATCCTCGGGGGTTACCTGATAGGTGAAAAAAGTTTCATGCCTGGAGTAAGTTACTTTTTTATTTAACGGTTGATGAAAATCTTGGGTGGGGGGTGGGATAGGTTCCCAATATCTTATCAAAGAAATAACGCTCGGCGGCGATTGCGGATTTTTATGCAGCCTCGCGATGAAGCGGGTTGTGTCAGGCCACGCTAACGAATAACCGTCCATACGAATAAAATCCCGCCATTGACCATAACGCCCTTTTTGGTATTGATGCGATTGGGCCGGCCTGGGAAATTCCCAGGTCGTATGGGTTCCATCTTGGAACTTGATATCTGCTAGAAGCATGGAATTGGTGTTGTAAGTACTTGGGGCAAACATGTCCCAATTTTGCCATAACCCCAGCCAAAGAATATAGGGGCTGACGTGTTGGACGAGGATATTACGCAAAAGAAAGGGAGGTGAGATCCATAATCCCAAAAAGAATATGTGAAAAATAATGAAAATATTGGCAAATAGTTTTTTCGGGCTTTCTATTTTCAAAAGACGCTTCATGGACGGTTTATTCTTCAATGATGTAAGAGCTTTCGATGGTTTCTTTGACCTTCTTTTTGACTGGCGGTAAGGCATTCATACAATCAAAGTAATCGGCAAAATCTTTTTTTGTATTAGTGACGCCTGCGAGGGAAATGGCGAGAAGCGGGAATTTAACGAGCAGTTTTTCTCCGGTTTCGGTCAGCCGACGCCGGTCGAATGTTTCGATATAGCCTCTTTCATAGTCATCTTTTGGATAAATGAGTCTGACTACTTCTTCGTCGAATCTTTTGCAAATATGCTCCGCCAACTCTTTACCACGGCTGGGCCGGGTAATGACAACAAAATCATCGCCGCCTTGATGGCCGATAAAATCCTGCGCGCCTTTTTCTATGGCGACTTTTCTTAAAAGTTCTGCGGTCCTTTGAATGGCTTCATCGCCCTTTGCGAGTCCAAAATGGTCGTTAAATACTTTAAACCGATCCAGGTCCACGTGGAAAAAAACGAATTTCTGTTTTTCATAGATCCGTTTTTGAAGATCATGAAAAATAGCTTGATTGCCCGGCAACCCGGTCAGTGGATTGGCATCCTCGGCCCGTTGTTTCATTTCTTTCAAGGTGTCGCTCATTTGATTAAAAGTATTTGCCAGTATTTCAATTTCATCGCCCGTTTTAATGCCCACATGTTTTCCGAGTTCGCCTTTTGAAATTTCTGCGGCTGCTTGGCTGAGGGTCCTTAAGGGTTTCACAATAATTTTGGAAAGGCTTTGTGCGATAACGGCCCCTGCCAATGCAATAAAGATAAAAATAATTCCTAGGATCGAACGGGAAGATTTGAGCGCAAATTTAATATTCGGCAGAGAAAAAATAACGCGTGCAATGAAGAGCTGGCTGTTATCTATCCCTTCGATCGGAAGATAGCCGACGAGCTGCTTTGCTTCTTTGTTGATCATGATATGAAAAGATTTGCCTTGTTGTTTTTGGTGAAGCGCTTCTTCCATTGCTTTTGAATCAGCTTCAGTCCAAATCGAAGCTTCTTCAGAGAAAACCGGCTTGCGTTCAAATAGGTTGTAGAGATTGATTGCGTCAACGCGATAAAAGTGAGTCAGTGTGGATAGTTTTTCTCTTGTCTCGGTGAGAGCTTCCGCAAAGTTTAATTTTTTTGCTTCTTCCATTAATGTCGTTTGAATCTCTTTAAAAGCTTCTCGGCTTTCAAGACGATATTGATTATTTAGAATGCGCATTTGATTGGTCAGCTGCAAGCTGGTTAAAAGCGAGGCCAGCACGAAAAGGGGTATGCAAAGCCGGATCATAATTCGGGAAAACAGTGAGTCCATGGGTTGATTTGTCATAAACCTTTATACTGTATATGGTTAAGGTTTAAAGCTTACTTTTCTATCAAAGTTAACGGCATTTGTGTCCGATAGTTTTATAATAATCGATATACTTCAAAAATCAATAGTTTGACTCATTTTATATCATCAGCTATCATTTTATTGTATTTAAATATGATATAGATAAATATATAACAAAAAGGAGTCTATTTGCCGCGCTTCCTTAGATGGATTTTCATCATTGGGGGGATCCTTGTCGTTATTAGTGCTGCTGTCTCGTTTTATGCACACTTTTTAGTCGATTATTCGCTTGAGACCCTCGGCTACGCTCTAGAAGCCAGCCAAAAACCAATCAATGAGGATTCTTCGCCTCTTAGTCAAAAAGTCTATCGTTCACTGGTCCAGGATGCGCTTGTGGACGAAGCTTCGAGTGATCATGTGGATATTAAAAATTTGACCATGCTGGATATGGCTGCGCGCTCTTTCGACGACGCCGGAGTGAGGGCCGGGAATCAAAGAGCGGGTTTTTATCTGGAAAAAGTGATCAGTTCGAAAACCCCGAATCGTAATTACTTTCTGGCGCCTCTGGAATTTCTGTACACACAACTTGAACATTTAAGGCAATCCTTTCTTTCTTTTTTCGCTTATATCAAAAGACAAATTAACAAAGACAAAAGTAGGCCTGTGGAATATTCCAGCCTGCTGCTTTTGACTCAGGCTGAGGAAAAAGAAGGAAAGGGAGACTTTAACGGGGCCGCAGATTTATACCGGAAATATTTAAACCTTTATCATGATAAACATGAACGTGGTTTCGTTTCTATTACATTGGTACAGCTTTTGATGAAGCAGAAAAAATTTGCAGAAGCACAAAAGATTTTAGGTGAAGTGGAGAGCGATTTCGCTGGAGAAGGAGAGGGCTATTTGGCAGGCACACTTCTTAAGAAAATTCGCTCTTTGAAAGACCGCGAGGCAGAAATTGAAAAATTTCAAAAGATGATTGCATCAGAAAAAGACCATAACCTGAATGAACAACTGAAATTTCATTTGGGTTTGGCTTATATGTCTTCCTATCAGTATGAAGATGCGGAAAAGATTTTCAAAGAATTAGGCGCTTCTTCCGAGCCCAAAGTCCGGCAGCAGGCAAAGTTTTATCTGGGCTTGGTTTATAAATTTAATGCGCGTTACGATCAGGGCGTCAGCGTCCTCTTGGATTTGCTCGACGACAAAAATCTGGAAGGGGAACTTGAGCTTGCTCTTCGTGTCCAATTGGCGGACATTTATTATCAAAAGCACGAAGTGAAAAAATCTCTTGCCCAGTATCATACGGTTTCTACCAAGACCAAAGAAAAATACAAGGACGTAAAAGCTGTCCGGCAGGTCTGGGAAGCTCTTTCGGAAATGCAGCAGGTCAATATTTACTTTTTCGATCTGAAAGATACCTCGGAAGCTCGCGCGCATTTAGACGCGCTGGGTCGCGTTGATACTTCTGGTCTGGACTTTGAAAAATTTGGCGCGAACCTGCAGGCTGCCTCGAAAGTCAATTTAATGCAAATGGGATTTCAGGCCCTGACGGAAAAGAAAATGGACAGTGCATTGAATTTTTTTACGAGGAATTTAAAAGAACAAGCGGATGACGCTTGGACGAATTCTGGCATTGCGACCATTTACGCATTTCTCGGGGATATGGACAAGGCCATGGAATATGCCCAGAAAGGTAAAGAGATGAAGACGGATGAATATACCGCATCTGTTTTGGCTTATCTCAATGGATTGTTTGAACGCTATCCAAAGGCGATTGAGCTTTATCAGGCAGCTTTAAAAGCAAAACCTGACTACATCCCTGCCCGATTTAACTTAGGGTACATCTATCTCAAGGCCTCAAAATTTCAAGAAGCGATTGACATCATGGCTGCATTAAACGGAGATTTGCTTAAAAGAGGAGAGCGTTTTATCCGCTCAAAAACGCTCAACAATCTCGGCGTGGGATTTTGGTCATCAGGGGACATTGAAAAAGCGCGGGAAAATTTTCGCCAGGCCATTCTTTTAACGCCTCATTTTAAAGCTGCAGAAGAAAATCTGGACCGTTTAATTCTTGGTGAGAAACCTAAAATGGTCACTTTAAATGAATGAGGTATGAATCTTGTCACGGCCTATCCGCGTCAGAGATTACAGAGCTGTATGGATTTTAGGATGCCTGATGCTACTGATGGCGCCAAGAGGTTACGCAGTGGTGGGACAAGCGGAAAAATATGATGAGTTTACACAAGAGCAGTTGGATGAGTTTCATGAGAATCTGCTCAAAGAAGAAAATGGGCAGTTTTCAAAGGGGGAAGATGTGGTTTCCAAGCTAACGGCTAAAAGGCTGGAGTTGAAAAATACAAAAGGCCCTGAAGCCGAGAGTATCGAAAAAGAGATCGACGAGTTGAAAAAACAATTACTCTCGGTCCCTAAGCGCGATAAGTTTCGTGCTGAATTCGACGGCAGCTATAACTATGATACTAACGTTGCCCGTAATTCGTTGAGAAAGGAAAAGGACGACTCGCAGATGGATTTTAAAAATGGGGCCATTTTTGATTTGTCTGGAAAAAAAACTCAATTGCAATTTGAAACGACCACCGGCAAACATTGGAGCGTTGAATTCCCCGAAGGCGATTCCTGGACAGCGGACGGAAGATTGCGTTTCCGGCGCAAACATTTCAAGAAGATTTTGCATTCAACGCAGTCTCTTTTGTCACGCAACAGCAGCAAGACCATTGAAATAAACCAACCCAAAATCCGGTGGGATGCGGAACAAACCAGCAGCTTTAATTTTCCGATGACACCAAAATTTTCAACTAATCTAGAAACGAACGGTTCTAAACGCCTTTTTACACAGGAAGCCTTTGACCAGGATTCCTCATGGCAAAGCAGTTTTGCACCAAGCATGTTCTGGAATGTCACACCTAAAAGCAGATTTTCCGCGGGTTATAATTTTGGAACAGGGCATATCCGCACCAAAACGGGCGATACGAATTCGCATGAAATTCACATCGGTTACTTTGGAAAAGTTAAAAGAAAATCATCGACCAGTCTTGATTTGAGCGTGGGGCATCAAACCCCAAAGTCTCGAGACACAGCGGCTGTCAATACGGTAAGCACAGGGATTGGTTATATTTGGCAATTAACGCCTAAAACCCAGATGACTATTCAGCTTATTCGTTCTCTTCAAAATACGACCTCAGACCTGGTTTCGGGCAGTCTTGACGGTGAAAATGCGACTGTTAAAACAGATTCTTATTTCAGTAATAATAGTTTTTCTGTTTCCCTGAACAGCCGCCTGAATTCGAAACTGACCGCTATTTTAAATTTGAATTTATCTCATTTGAGAAGTCATACAACTAAAGACGGCGAAAAAGACAGTGAATCGCAGCAAATAGGTTTTCCTTTTTCGATTACGTTTAATTACGTGTTCAAACGTTGGGTAAGGTTGACAACTGGCTATACATTTTCATACCGTATTGGAGATGAGAAGACAGATTATGTGCGCGACCATCTTTGGGCGTCATCGGTCAATATCTCGGTTTAGAAAGGGATAGCATGAGAAAGAGAAGTAAGGCTAAGAATATTAAAATTTTAGCTGCGTTATATGTCTTTGTGTTTACATTGAGCATGCCGCTTGCATGGTGCGCCGACGGTGCTGGCGCTCAGTCTTCATTGCTAAATGACGAAGGCGTTGCCCCGCAGATTGAGACAGACCGTTCTTATGTTTTGCAGCCAGGGGACCATTTGAATCTTAAAATTTATCCTGAAGATGAATATATCAAGGGAGGGCCCACGGAGGTCAGCTCCGAAGGGAATATCACGATCGCTTTGGCGGGCAAGATTTCGGTAGGAGGAAAAACGGTTGTGGAAGCAGAAAAAGCGATAACGACCATTCTGGCCACGGATTATCTGGTAAGTCCGGAAGTGGTCATTCAAGTCCTGCAGTATAAAAAGAAAACAGCCGTTATTTTAGGGCAAGTCAGAAAGCCCGGCACTTACGATTTCCCAGCAGGAGAAGACAAGTTTTCACTGCTTCAGTTGATTTCGGTGGCTGGAGGATTTTCTGAAATTGCTAACATCAAGAAAATTAAAATTGTCCGTCAGAATGAAGCCGGTAAAAAAATAATACAGGCAGACGCTGAATCGATCATTAGCGGAAAAAGCGAAGACGTCCAAATGGAAAATGGCGATGTGGTAAACGTTTCGGAGAGTCTTTTTTAGAGGAAATATGGCAACGCCTGAAGAGTATTTAGAAGAATCAGAAAAACCAATTGATATAAAGTATTATTTTTTTCTTTTCACCAAAAACTTTTATATTATTTTGACTTTTTTTATCATCACCGTGACGTTTGCATCTATTTACGCCGCAAAAATTCCAGATCGCTACCAAGCCGTTGCGCAGATCATGATTGAAAAGCCCCAAAATGCAGCCTCCTCCAGTTTTGTCGATGGAGATGATAATCAGACCACCCAAAACTGGACGGAAGATTATTACAATACTCAAGTGGAAATCATGCGCAGTCCGGCCGTGCTTAATGACGTGGCGAAAGAATCGAAGCTGAAAGAATATTACGATTTGGACAGCGAAGAGTTGGTGGCCGAGCGCATCCGCCGCTGGATGACGGTCAGCCGCGTCGGAACAAGCCGTATTTTCAATATTACCGTTATAGTCGATGAGCCTGAATTGTCTGCAAATTTGGCCAATGGAATTGCCCGCGCCTACATTCGTAAAAATTTTGAGGACACGCTTTATTATTCTAAGGAAGTGCTGGCCTGGCTGCCGCAACAAGGAAAAGCCGGGGAAAAAATCAGCATCGAGGATCCGCTTGGTGGAATCAAACAAGTCACGCGCGAAGAACTGATCGAAAGTTTGCCAGCCTTGAGGACCGATGAAACCATCCGGGCGTTGAAGGAAAAAAAATCTGTCCAGGAAGCGGATCTGGAATCTCTTCTCAAACAATTTCGTGAAAAACATCCACTTGTCATCAAGGCCCGCTCAAATTTAAAATTTTTGACCGAGAGTATCGATGCGGAAAAAGCGAGAATCATCGAAAATCTCAAAAGCAAAGCCGAGGGCCGATATCACTTGGGATCGGCCCGTGTCATTGAAGAAGCGAAGGCCCCAGGAGGGCCTTTGCCATCCAGCCGCTGGCGGGTCATTATCATTGCCGCGATTGCCGAAATCGTTTTGAGCATTATGATCATTGTTCTTTTGGATTATTTTGACGACACGATCCACTCCATGGAAGATCTGGAAAGAAAAAAAGTCAGCCTGCCATTTTTGGGGCCTATTCCACTTATCAAGGGCAAGGTGAAAGGAGAAGACAGAAGGGTCTTGTTGATGAAGCCTGATGAAAGGACCAAAGAAATTGCAGAGTCTTTTCGCTACTTGCGCGTCGCCATTAACTTTTCTGCGTCGCCTGAATCTCTGCGATGCCTTGTTTTTTCAAGCTCTCTTCCGCATGAAGGCAAAAGTTTTATTGCTCATAATATTGCTATTTCTCTGGCCATGGACGGCAACAGGACTTTGCTCGTGGACACCGATTTGCGCCGGCCTGTGCTTCATAAAGCTTTTCAGATGGACAATGCGACCGGCCTTTCTAATTATCTGACGAGCAATTTGGAATTCGATGCCGTGGTCAAAGATTCGGGAGTTGAAAATTTATCTCTTGTAGTAAGCGGCCCGCCATCGCCTAATCCCGGTGAAATTTTAGGTTCAGATAAAATGAGGACTTTTCTGCAGGAAGCCTCCAAGCGGTATGACCGGGTGATCATCGATTGCCCGCCATTGACTGGTATCGGGGACGGATTTGTCGTAGGCAACCGTATCGGCCAAATCATTATGGTGATCGCTTCAGGAAAAACCCCGATTGATTTGATCAAGCATAATCAAAAGCAATTGGAAAAGGCAGGCATTAAAATCATTGGGGCCATTTTGAACATGGTCGACATGGAAAAAGAACGCCATAGCGGTTATTCCAAGCATTATTATCATACCTATTCGCGCTATTACGGAGAAGAATCGAAGTAGTCCGTGTGATTGCAATCCCTATAGGGAAATGGCATAATGATGGGCTCTTACGGAAAGGCGTTAGTTTTTCATGAGAATTTATTACTTTGATTATAATGCGAGCACTCCTGTGGTTGGGCAAGTCCGCCAAGCCATGGAACCCTTTTTTACAGAGCATTTTGCCAATCCTTCAAGCCTCCATCAATTAGGACGCATTCCTTCCAGAGCCATGCGGGACGCCCGCCGGCAAATGGCCGCGCTTGTCGGCGCTGTCGATGAAAACGAAGTTATTTTTACAAGCGGCGGTACTGAAAGCAATAACGCGGCGATTCGTTCTGCGCTGGCCTTGTCCGGAAAAAAGCGTGTGATCACGACTGCGGTCGAACATTCCAGCGTGCGCAAACTCTGCAAGCAACTTAGAAAAGAAGGTTATGAAATTGTTGAGATCGGCGTAGACGATCAATGCCGCTTGGATCTTGATCAGTTGCGCGAATCTTTAACAGACGAGACGGCCGTTGTTTCACTCATGATGGCCAATAATGAGACCGGCGTTATATTTCCAGTTGAGGAAGTTGCTGCGTGGATCAAGGCAAAAGGCATTTTCTTTCATGTGGATGCCGTCCAGGTTCCGGGCAAATTGTCTCTTCATATGAAAGAAACCCAAATCGATTTTCTTTCTCTTTCCGCGCATAAATTTTATGGCCCCAAAGGGGTTGGGATTTTGTATGCGAAAAAAGGAACGGCTTTCCAGCCGCTTATTTTTGGCGGGGCGCAAGAGCGAGGCCGTCGCGCAGGCACTGAAAATGTTCCGGGCATTGTCGGGACTGGCGTCGCAGCTGAGTTGATTATGAAAGACATGCAAACCGAAGTGCTCAGGATGCGAGTGCTGCGTGATGAATTTGAAAAAAGAATTTCCCGGGAAATTTCAGAAATTAACATTAGTGGTTTTTCTGCTCCCCGAGTTTGTAATACTAGTCATGTCAGATTCTTGAATGTGGATGGCGAGGCGCTTTTGATTTCGCTCGATCAAAAAGGGATTTGTGCCTCCAGTGGTTCGGCATGTCTCAGCGGTTCGCGCGAAGCCTCACCGGTTTTGAAGGCCATGGGCATC
>OBEQ010484198.1_pt1 | contig 10580 bp, 13 predicted proteins | sample 1670901 | NCBI WGS metagenome assembly OBEQ01 (sample SAMEA104232315, study PRJEB22302) | groundwater metagenome | biome: forest; feature: aquifer; material: groundwater | place: USA | collected 2011-08-07 | depth 5.4 m | reverse complement strand
CTGTTGTTTTAAGTACAGGTACAGGATTAGATGCATCTGGAAATCAAATTTTAACTGGTAAACCTACTTGGGCAGTAGCTACAGATCAAACCTGCCATTTTGCCTCTCTTCCTATGAAAGGAGAATCTGATGGTGAGTATATATCTAGAGTTCAGAAACTTTTCCCTAAAGAACCCCTTCCTATTGTTAAACCTGGAGATGATCCTTTAACAATTTATAAAGAATGGGCTTTAAGTAACTTTAATAAATATGATCTAAAGATATTTGAAGATTTTATAAGAAAAAATTTTGAAAATGAGATTGTACCTAAAAAAGCTAAAATAATTGATAGAGGAGTTGGCGGTAATAAAGAAATAGAAGTAGAAGGATTATGGATTGAATTAAAACCAACAAAGGAAAATCCTAGCGGATTGATTCCGAAGAAAAGTGTTTGTCCTGTTGAGCCTGGAACAAGTTCTTCTTCAACTTCTGGAGGATTAAAAACAGATATTCCCGAAGATTTATATGTAACAGTTTATCATGGCTCAAGTTCTCAAGTGCAAACTGATAACTTAAGAACCTATGGTCCTGATCCAAATAAGCCATATTTTTTAACTTCCTCTAAATTATTGGCAGAACGCGCAGCAGGTCCTAATGGAAAAGTTCTCACTTATAGAGTTCCTAAAGAAAGGGCTTCGGAGATTTTAGGTGAACCTAAACCATATATTGGTATGATCGGAGAAGGAGATGAATATAAAATAATCGGAGAACAAAATAAAAGGATAAATGGATATCTCGACTCTAAGGATAAAATAGGCCTATATTAAATAAGTTTAATTAATCTCTAATTATCTCATATAAATAAATCCCACTTTTTATTGCTTTTGTGTGATGTAGTTCTGAAAAAATATCTTTGTAATCTTTTTCTTCATCTAATAAAGATAAAACAAACCTCATAGCTTCATTAAATTCTAAAGGTTTATACTTTAGCTCTTCAGTAAATGCACTTGCTTCTTCCACTTCCACTTTGGGGGAGAACGGACTTAGTTTCAGAATAGTTCCTGGAGAAACATTATAACCTCTATTTCTTGCAACTTCTGCTAGATAATCATATTGTTCAACTAAAGCTTTTAAATGTGGTTCTCTTATTTCTCTATACTTCTTATTTCTCTTATTTCTTACTTCTAATCTCTCATTATATGACATAGTCTCAAGCTTTTTAGATGAAAAATCATATCCCATTGCTTCAAATTCTTCTGCCTCCTTTAATTCGTGCAATAAAATAGAATTACTTAATGGCTTCCCTCTATGAGTTTCAGTTGCCAAATTTATTATGGCTCCATCAAATTGTGTTCTGTCTATACATTGAGTCATATATCTAATAATTTTCTCAATATTATCGCTATTTAATTTTCTTTCAAAATATTCTTGATTTGATTGTATTTTCAATTTATCTTCCATTAAATATTTTATTTCCATTTTTCTATTTTAAAACTCCTCCTGTTTCTCTTATGTTCTGTTTACCTTCATTTGTATGTATATATAAACATGTTGATCTTTTATTTTTTATATAATCTATTAATTCTTCCGTCGTTAAAATATTTTGTTCTAATTCTGTAAATCCTTTTCCAAATGATAATTCGTTAGAGGTTGATGCTCCACTTACTGCAACACTTGGTCTTTCTATAGATATTTCATATTTCAAATCGTGTTCATTATACGGACGTATTCTAACTGCATCGAAAGGATAGATATTTCCAATTCTTCCTTCGGAGGTTATTCTTTGATTTGAGTCATCTTGCAACGCAATCACAATTCCATTTAGATCTTTAACTACTTTAAATAATTCAGATAAATTATTACCTTCTATTTTTTTGTAAGTTTTTAAAGGCAAAATAACTAAAGCTTTCCCATTAAAAAAATCAATTTGATCCTCACCTCGATTTCTACTATAGTAATCTCGAAAAGAATTATAAGTTGGAGTTTTTAGGGTCGCTGTCCATTCAACTTCTTGAGCAGGGAAAATAGTTAAATCATTAAAGGAAAAACTTTCTTGATAAGGAATTTCAGTCATAACTAACCCATCTAGTCCAAGCTTTTTTGCTTTTTTACATAAAGCTTCAAAATGCTCTTTCTTATAATGTGTGTGAAAATCTATTTTCATTTTATCTCCTTGCTTTTTCAGCATAATAGTCGAAAGCACTTACTTTTTTATTGTATGCGTGTGCTATTGCATTTAATGCTTCTGCCTGAGCATTAAAAAGGTTAAGTGAAACTAATATAAATTTCTTTCCTCTTGCATTTGGGCCTTCTGTTATTATGCACAAATCTTTTGTTGTTAAAGAACTTACAAATCTTGAACTTCCGCCAAAATCAAATTGTGCTTCTGGGAAATAATTTTGTTTTATTTTTTCCAATTTAGCTTTAACTTCCTGAGCATTAGATTTATAAAATGCGTTTTGATTTGATAAAAAATGAGTTCTTTCTTTTATCAGATCAGGAATTATAATACTATCTCTGTTTTTTCCACAAAGACTTTTTAGAGATGACTTTTTTTCAGCTTCTTCTTCATAATCTTCTCTTGTATAAATTAATGGAGCTCTAGGCCATCTATTTTTCCAACCAACTCCTTCTCTTGAAAAACCTCCAATTAAAGTTCCTTCTAGGCTTTGATCTATAGTTCCATTAGTAAGTTGATTAAGATAATCTTCGATAGCTTGATAGCCAAATCTTTCTCTTAAAAAATGTTCATTTCTTTCCATAGTATTTTTATAAATACTCTGCTTTTAAACCTTACTATTTGTTGTTACTATATAGTTATAGATTTATATTTCCATTTATAATGAAAATAATATGCCTTATATATCCATTGGCAATAGAAATATTATAATGCATAAATTTAAATACTTTTGTGCATCATAATACATATGGTTAAGGAAATACTTATAGCACAAAAACAAGAATTAGATAAGAAGTTTAAAGAGCTGTATATAGAAAGAGCTGTAAATTTAAAAAAATTAGAAACTCCTTTAATAAAAGTTATAATTGGTCCTAGAAGGGCAGGTAAATCTTCTTTTGCATTGCATTTTTTGAACAAAAAAGGAAATTTTGGATATGTAAATTTTGATGATGAAAAACTAATTGAAGTTGAAAATTATGATACTATTCTAGAAGCTATGAATACGGTCTACAATAACCCAAAATTTATTTTATTTGATGAAATTCAAAATCTGCCTAAATGGGAATTATTTGTTAACAGATTGCATAGACAAAACTTAAATCTAATAGTTACTGGGAGTAATTCTAAATTGTTAAGTAGAGAACTTGCAACACATTTAACTGGAAGACATTTTTTAATAACAATTTTTCCATTTTCATTTAAAGAATACTTAGAACTAGAAAAAAAAGAACTAACTTCATATCAAATAAAAGAAAAACTTTACAAATATCTTATTTCTGGTGGTTATCCCGAACCATTAATAAGAAATATAGATTATAAGGACTATTTAACATCTCTTCTTAACTCAATTATATACAAAGACATAGTAAAAAGATATAAGATAAGATTTCCGCAGGGAGTTGAGGATTTAGCATTTTATCTTATTTCCAATATCGCAAGTGAATATTCTTATAACAACTTAGCAAAAATGACAAAAATAAATAGTGTTAATACAATTAAAAAATATCTTAGCTATCTAGAAGAATCTTTTATTTTATTTAGTCTAAGTAGATTTTCTTATAAAATTAAGGAACAAATCACTTCCAATAAAAAGATTTATTGTATAGACAATGGGTTTATTCAGGCAAATGCGTTTAAATTAAGTCATAATATGGGAAAACTTTATGAAAATGTGGTTGCTTGTAAGTTAAAAAAAGACGAAATTGATGGGAAATTAAATTTTTACTATTGGAAAAGTCGACAACAAGAAGAAGTTGATTTTATAATCAAGAAAGGAACAGAAATTAAACAATTAATACAAGTATGCTCAAATATAAATAATTTAGAGACTAAAAACAGAGAAATAAGAGCTTTAATTAAAGCAAGTAAAGAATTAAAATGTAATAATCTTTTAATAATAACAGAAGATACAGAATCTGAAGAAGAATCAGAATGGTTTGGGGATAAGGAAACTATAAAGTATATTCCGCTTTGGAAATGGCTTTTAGAGTGATTTCATTTTGATAAATAATTCGTATTTGTATCTATAACAGGAATGCTTGTACGAAAACAATTAAAATGGAAGATTGAGAAACAAAAAGGAAATATTGTAAAAATTCATGATTTTGGACATGCCAGTTACAAAATTATTGAATAGCTAAATACGGGCAATTTGTTGGCTCGTGACTTTTTTTATTAATCTCACTTTCTCTAGCTAAATTTCCATGAATATGCATCAGAGTTCTTTCTTTTCCAATTTCCCACCCGTAGTCTTCATAATCAATATTTTCTGAATTGTAAGCAAAATCAGAAATATAAAATCCATTTTCTTCATCGAATCTGAAACCTAATTTATCAATAGGAAATCCAAAATTTGAAATCCTTTCTTGTCCTTTGGTATTATCATTAATTAATTGTATTAAATCGGCTAAATCGTTATGAAATTTTCTATGAAAATTCATATTATTTCTATACTGATCTAATGTAGAAGAAGATTTTAGTTTTAATCCGTTATCAAATAAAAGATGGGCTTGAGCATATAGACTATAATTCATTAATATTTTTCCTATATAATGAAAAGCTTGAGGAGATTCTTTATCGATAGCTAAAACTTCTGCGTATGCTCTAAAACTTGCTTCTTGTTCATCTCCAGGAAACATTGCTCTCCCATATTCTAATAAATTATCTTTTGTTGGATTATCTTTTGTTTTTTTATACATATCTTTAACCCAATCTAGACATTCTTTATTTTCTGGAAAAGGTATAATTCTTTTTCTTTCAATTATTTTAGTTAAAAGAAGATCTAAATCTTTAACCTCTTCTAATCCATCTAAATATTGGGGTATATTATGATAAGAGATCATGTTTTAATTCCTCAAGATTTAATTCAGAAATAATTAATTCTATATCGTCCTTTTTTGACTGGTCAAATATTTGGACAACTGGAACAGCATGTAACTTACTATTAAAATATCTTTTAATATTGGCTATAGGAGTTTTTGGTTCTGCTATTTTTATTTCATATAAAAAATTATCTTCATTTGTAGAAAACTTTGACTCCAGTCTTTCGTTATATAAATTTCTTAATCTGTTTGCAAATGTTTCACTATATTCAATAAAAAAATCTCTATGGTCAAATTTATTTTTCATTTTATTTTAACTCCTTGCCTGTAATATTAAGTTTAATTAATATAAATTTTCTTCTGTATTCCATATTAATGTAGATTTTATCTGTTTTTAAAGCTTGTTATTGTTGTTACTACCAAGTTATATCTAAATAGTATTTGTTAAATAAATATTTGTAATACAACCTATGTTAAAAGAAATAAAAGAGACCTTGTATTAACAAAAACGGAAAATTGAAGGAGGAGAATATTGCGATTTTGTTTTTGTTCCTTTAAGATGATTTTATGTGTTTTTGATTAATGGGTTTTATTTCAAATTTATTCTCATTTAAGGTAATTAAATTGCCTTCAAATTTATTAAATGGTACTTCTTCAAGTAACTTGGAGAATGATTCCAATAATAATTTAACTTTATCTTGTGGGATTTTAAGCCAAATTATAGAAAATATATCTTCTTTTGAGAATTTTGACGAATCGGTAAAATGTCTATCATTTGTAACTAATACTCTCTGTTCAATTTTAGAATATTCTGCAAGTTTACCATTTGTTAGCCCCTTTGCTTTAAATATAACATCATATCCTTTAGATTTTAAGAACTCTAATAATTCTTTCTTTACATTCTCATCTAATAGGAATTTTATTTCCTTATCTTTCGATGCCAATGACAACATTATCTCTGCCTTTCGCTAGTATGCTTGCGTAATGCAAGGCTGCTTTTATTTGTTCCTTACTAATCGGAGTAATAAATGCATTCGTAATTTCTTCTACATTTGCTCCTGCTTCAAGCATCTCTAAGACTTGCCAGATCATAATTCTCGTTCCTTTAAAAGTAGGTGTTCCACCACAAATTTCGGAATCTACTACAATATATTTGTCAATTTCAATTCTCATAAGCTTTATAATGGTTAGAATTATTTAAAGGTTTGTGTGTTAGAAAAACGATAAAGATTATCATGATGCACTCGTTGCTGAAATTAAAGGTGGGGGAATAGTTGATAGGACTGCAGTTGATGATCTTTTTGAAACTCTTAAAAATCGTGATGTTCATTTTGAACCTACACTTGGCGGATCTTGTCAGGCAACAAGCAATCAAGCTAAATACTTATCTACTAAATTACAAGCAGGTGTACCCTTTACGCCACAACAAAATGAAAATATCTAGAAATGTTTATAATCCAAATGATAATAATGGTATTGTTAGATATGCTCCTTCTAAGGAATTAGACAGACTTAATATTCTTAAATTGATTACCATTTATAATAAATTTAATAATATAATGGCAATTATTTTTAATAATTATTAAGAAAAGCCTTTTAGTAAATTAGGATCAAAAACAACTTTTTTAGGTCCGGCAGTATCTTCAATTCTTATATTAGGTTCTCCATGAACGTATAATTTTGTTGGAGACTTATTTCTTATAGATTGAATTAACTGTTCTTTTGTTTTTATTCTTAGTTCAAATTCTGTAAATCCTTTTCCGTAAGTTAATTCATCAGATGTTGTTGCATTACTTCCAGCTACTGCTATTCCTTCTGTTCTTATAATAGGCATAAGTAAACCAATATCGTATCCATTAAAAGGCCTTATTCTTGTTGCATGGAAAGGATAATTTAGTTTTTTATCTGTTATAGAAGAAGGTACGAATATATTTTTTTCATCGTGTAAAGAAATTATTACTCCTCTCTCTTCAGATACTCTCAATATTAAAAAATCTAAACTTTTCTCTTGTGGGGTGAGTTTGTTTTCAGGCATTAGAACAAGCGCTTTCCCCTTAAATATCTCAGTCTTAAAAACTTTGCTTTCAATATCTCTATCCTCTGTTAAAAATTGATTATAAATTTCTAAAGGGGCTGTCCATAAAACTTCTTGAGCTGGAAATATAGTTAATCCGTTTGCTGAAAAACTTTCCTGATATGGAATTCCTTCCATTACTAAACCATCTAATCCAAGGCTCTTTGCTTTTTTACATAAAGCTTCAAAATGTTCTTTTGAATAATGTGTGTGAAAATCTATTTTCATTTTATCTCCTTCTTAGAATATTAGGTGAATCTAATATAAGTTTATTTCGGTATTCCATATTAATGTAGATTTTATATGCCTTTAAAACCTTACTATTTGTTGTTACTATAAAGTGGTTTAATAGTAAAGTTTAAATACTGCAAGTTATCATATATTTTATGGTTTATGAAAATAATCAATATGTAGATGAGCAATGGAAACAACTTGTTTCTGATTTACTTGAAGTAAAAAAAGAACAAGAATATAGAGATAACAGGAAGGAAATTATAGCGTCTGTAAAGGAAGCTATTGATTGTGAACTTTCTGATTCTGAATTAGAAGCCCTATGTGATCAAGTTTTTAGTTCTAATATTTAATATGGTAGATGATTATAATCAAAATAAAGGTCAGGATTATGTATGGAGAGAGTTACTCAATGATATAAGAGAAGCTGGAGAAGAATTAAAGAAAGAAAGTCCAGATGCTCAATGGAATGGATTAAAAGCGGAATTACAAACTATTAGAGATAAACAGTTAGCTAGTTTAGGCAGTTATGAAGATTTTAGAAATATGATGAGAGAGCTTGAGCTTGATAAAGATCTTTCTGAATTAGAATTAAGAAGTTTATATGATATAGAAAGAGAATACTTTCAATAATTATTTATTTCAATGAAAAAGAGCGGTGTGTTTGTAAGAGATTTGCTGTTAAAGTTACATGCCTAGAAGATAGGTCCATGTAAGCTAATTTAGATAATATAAAGATATGCGGACCCTTTTTATTATTTGAAAAACTGCTATTAATTATAGGTTATCACAAACAGAAAAACCTAGCTAAAATAGTGTATTTGGCCTTATTTGTTACAGAATATGTTACTTTATATGCCAAATAGAAAGCTTTTTAAACATCAAAAACCTATAGTTTTGTGGCTTGAAAATTGTTTAAACAATTTTCAAACTTTGAAAGAGTGTATATGGCATGGTAACAAAGTATGATATTTTTGAGTTAGTGTATAAAAACAAGGCTCCTATGAAACCGGTAGATGTTGTTAAGGAATTTAATAAATCTGAAGAATATCATGCAGTTCATAAACAGCTTAGAGAATTGGTTGCTCTGGGTCTCCTTAGAAAAACTAAATATGGTTTTGAAGCAGACATGACTAGAAAGGCAGTAATGTTATATGGAATAATTCAGCATTGCCTAAAAAACAATGTTAGTTATAATTATCTACTTGATAAAAATTTCGCTGCATTTTTGAGCAAGGCTTTACAAAAAGAAGAGGTTACTTCGAAAGATGTAGATACTCATCCAAGAACTTTTAAGAAATATATAGAAATATTAAACAGATTTGGATTGGTTCTTATTATTTCAAGAAAGCCCATTAGGGTAAAGATTTTTTATAATATTTTACTAAATAATCTTCTTGTTTATTTTGATTATAAGCATGAAGTCGTAACAGAGAGTTCTCATATTTATGATAAAGAGATAGAAAGAGAATTGAATATTTTTAAAAGGTTAAGAAAAAAAGACGAAGTTCTATATAGAAAGGTCGTAAGGGAGTTTGAAATTTCATTTATTTATCATAGCCTTTCATTAGAAGGAAATCCTATAACCTTATCAGAGACTTTTAAGATATTGCAGGATAAAGTTATTCCTAGTAATCTAAAAAGCTTGGATGTAGATGAAGTAAAGAATTATCAGGATGCAATTTTGCAGATGCTTCAAGATAGTGCACAAAAAAAGGTTTTGAATATTGCATCAATTTTTAATTATCATAGAATAGCAATGAGGCATATTCCAAGCATTGCAGGAAAAATAAGAACAGAAGAAGTTTATATTAAAGGAAATCCTAATTTTAAGATAACAAAGGCAAAGAACATTAAAAAAGAATTAGATGTCTTATTTGAAGATTATGATAAGTTTGTTAACCCTAAAAATCCTAAAGAAAGGGATTTTGGGGCCAAAAAAACTAAAGGTTTTTCTGGAGGGCAAAAATTATCTCTTAAGGAAATTTTAAATTTTGCTGTTTATTTTCATAATGAGTTCCAGCACATACATCCATTTATTGATGGGAATAGCAGAACAACTAGATTAATCACTTTTCATCTATTGCAGTCAAGAGATATTCCAATATTTGATATTCCGTTTGGATTGCTGGATGAATATTTGAACTATACAAAAGGATCTAAGAAAAGAGAAGATAAGAAATTGTTTGAAACTTTACAAAAAGTTATTCTTTGGAATCTTAAGAAAATAAATGAGAGGTTAAGTTAGAGATGATAGATTTTCATAACAGTGGATCATTTTAATGATAAAAATATAATTGAATATTACAAGTAAGATGGATGATTTGGATGAGAAATAATCCTAATTACAGAAAGTAATTACAAAATACTTAAATACCTGTTTTTCCTAATATTTTTAATGAAAAGAAGTGGTGTAATAGTATTAGTTTTAGTAAGTTTAATTTTGATTATTAGTTTGAGTTTTGTTTCTGCTGTTTCTCTTAAAGCTAGTGATGAAATCCCTAATACTGGTATTAAGAAAGTTTATATTATGGAAGGTTCAGTTGGTGAAAAAATTAGTAATCAGGTAAGACTTGTATTTGATTCTAAAACTGTTAAGATAAGTAATGTTGTAATTCGAAGTCAGGATGGTGATGAAATAAAGTCAGGTAAAATATTTTTACCTAATAATGGACCGTATGATTATGAATTAGGAAAAGGATATATATATTTTCTTTTTAATCCAGACGATTCTAATAATGTTAAAATAACTGGAACAAAGGATTTAACTCTCTCTGTTTATGTTTATGTCCTAGACGAGAAAGGTAATCCTCAGCCTTTCGAACAAACTTATTTAATCCATGTTATTTCTAATAGTCCTCCTATTTGTGATAATTGCATTGTCTGTACAGAAAATACATGTTATTCTCCTGTTGAAGTTAATACGCAAAGTCCTGCACCAAAAGATAATAGGCTAACGATTGTAGATTATTCTGGTCAAGGTTGTCCACCTTGTGCAGCTATTCACCCAGAATTTTTAAGATTAAAATATTTGTATGAAAAACAATATTCTGAAGTTAAATTTGAAGATGTTGATAATCTTGATTTCGCCAAAATTAAAGAGATTTTTGGTAATAATATTGCAACTCCTGGTGCAACTCCTACCTTCGTCGCTATATGTTATGGAAAAGAAATAGGAAGAAATATTGGAGCTCCACAAGAAGGTTTGCAAAATTGGGTTGATAGAATGCTAGCTGCTTGTCCCACACAAAAAAATCAGAATCAACAAAATCAACAACCTAACCAGCCAATTGAT
>OBEQ011168649.1_pt1 | contig 10582 bp, 10 predicted proteins | sample 1670901 | NCBI WGS metagenome assembly OBEQ01 (sample SAMEA104232315, study PRJEB22302) | groundwater metagenome | biome: forest; feature: aquifer; material: groundwater | place: USA | collected 2011-08-07 | depth 5.4 m | reverse complement strand
GGGCACGCTGCGCCATGCCGCTTCATGGATGACAGCATCGACCCCAGCCACTGCCTGTCGCACCACTTGACGATCCCGGATATCACCCTCGACGAACTCGACCTGCGACCGAACCGCCGCGAGGTTTTCCAGGCGTCCGCTGGACAAATCATCCAACACCCGCACGGTGTGGCCGTCTTGGATGAGACGTTCGGTGATATGGGATCCAATGAACCCCGCCCCACCGGTCACCAAGATACGCATGCGGATTGGAGCGATCGGGCGTGGCTGAGTTAGAAGAGGGTGTAAATGAAGGGCGCGATCACGCTCTGCTGGGCCACAAGCAGTAAGGCGCCGAAGACCAACAAGACGCTGACTAAGGGAATCATCCACCAGAGGCGATACATCCACAGGAATCGAAACAAGGAGCTGGCGACGGCCACGCGTCCCCTCACCCCATCCCACCACCGTGGCATCAGAGACCTCATGCTCCTGTCCGCTTCTCCACGAGGCATGATCCCAGGACCAGCGCATCCATATCCGATCGCTGGAACGTCGCATGGGCCTCTTGCGGCGTGTTCACAATCGGCTCCCCCTTGAGATTAAAAGAGGTATTCAAAAGGACCGGCACGCCCGTGGCCTGCTCGAACCGCCGAATCAACGCAGTATACAACGGATTCACCGACTCCTCAACAAGTTGGAGGCGTCCGGTTCCATCCACATGGGTCACGGCCGGAATCTCCGCGTGTCGCTCCGGCCGGATCGGGGGCACCACCAACATGAACCTGGCCGCCAGCCTGGACCCTTCCGGGAGCTCAAAGTATCGGGAGCTGGCTTCCGCGAGCACCGACGGGGCAAACGGCCGAAACGGCTCCCGGAACTTGATCTTGCGATTCACGATTTCCTTCATCTGGGGGTTGCGGGGATCGGCCAGGATCGAACGGTTGCCTAACGCCCTTGGGCCCCACTCGAAACGCCCCTGCAGCCACCCGACCACCCTGCCGTTCTTTAACAGCTCCGCCGTACGGTCGAGGAGCGCGTCCTGGCGTTCGAATCGCTCAAACGGGATCCCGGATTGCTGCAAGAACCCGACAATCTGCCCTTCGGAGGCCTCCGCGCCCCAGTAGGCATGCTCCATGACGAACCGCCGGGGGCGATTCAACAGGCCATGGTAGACGTACAGCGCCGCACCGAGTGCGCCACCGGAGTCCCCGGCAGCCGGCTGCACGAACAAGGCCTTGGCGGGCGTCTCCTGGAGGATCCGCCAGTTCGCCACGCTGTTCAACGCGACGCCCCCCGCATAGCAGAGACGCTCCATCCCGCTGGACGCAAGGGCGTGTCGCGCCATCGTCACGATGGCGGTTTCGGCAACTGCCTGGATACTCGCCGCCACGTCGCAGTAGACCGGATCCAATTGATCGGCGCGCGAAGAATCGCACGGAGGCCCAAACAGATCGAGAAATTTCCGGCTGAAGCTTCGTTCGCTTGAGCGGTGGAAGGCAAAGTAGCGCAGATCCAGCCAGAGGGAGCCGTCGTCGTAGATGCGCACGATCCGGCGGATCTTGTCCACGTAGCGGGGCGTGCCGTAGGGCGCCATCCCCATCACTTTGTATTCGCCCTCGTTGACCTCAAAGCCCAGGAAGGCCGTGAAGGTGCTGTAGAGCAGCCCCAGCGAGTGGGGGAACCGGATCTCATGACTGAGATGAAGCGCGCTCCCGCGCCCCCACCCGATCGTCCCGCACGACCATTCCCCCACCCCATCGACGGTCAGCACGGCCGCTTCGTCAAACGGCGAGCAGTAGAAGGCGCTGGCGGCGTGGGACTGATGGGGATCGGCAAACAGGATGCGATCGCCCGGAATCCCCAGATCCTGCCGGATCAGTTCCTGGATCCAGAGTTTGTCCACCAGCCAGCTCCCCATCGCTTCCCGAAAGAGCCGCAAAGACCGGGGGACGGTCTGGAGGGTGGATTTGACGATCCGCTCGAACTTCACGAACGGCTTCTCGTAGAACACCACATACTCCAGGTCGCTGGCCGCGATCCCCGCCTGCTGCAGGCAAAAACGAATGGCGTGGGTCGGATAGCGGTTGTCATGTTTCTTTCTGGAGAAACGCTCTTCTTCCGCCGCCGCCACCAACAGGCCGTCACACAGGATGACCGCCGCGGCATCATGATAGAAGCATGACAGGCCCAGGATGTGCATCAGAACGGTTCCTTGACGTGCGCAGGCTGATTCACCCGCCGGTCCCGCGGCCACCAATTCGACCGTCCGGGCATCCGGTGATGCAGCCAGTCCGCGGCCACACGGCTCACCAGGCCCACGGGCACCCAACACACCAGATAGAGCAGGGACAGCAGCAGCGCGGATTGGAACTTGCCGATCCGATGCAAGAAGCTTCGGAGCGACTCCCAGGGAGCCGATCGTCGAGGCGTAGGTGTGGCCATGGTTGTGTTGCTGCGGGGTCGTGCGCGTTAGACGGCCGTCACGAACCTACAGCTTCCCTACAGCTTCGTGACATGAGAAGCTGCCTGACGCGGCCGGCGGTATTGGTTTCGGGTGTCCACAATCAGCGGGGCGTGCCGGAGAATGAGGTCATAATCGACCGTCGAGTGGTTGGTGAGAATCACCACGCAATCCTGGCGTTTCAGTCCTGCGGCGCTCAGCGGCGCCGACTTGGTCGAGACGCCGTTCAGCTCCGCCGCCGGGACGTACGGGTCATGGTACGCCACAACCGCTCCCCGGCCCAGCAGCTCCTGGGCCACCTCGAAAGCCGGTGAATCGCGCGTGTCATTGACGTCTTTCTTGTACGCCAGGCCGATGAGCAGGATTCGCGAACCGTTGAGCGGCTTTTTGCGGGCGTTCAGGGCCCGGGCCACTTTCTCGACGACGTAATGCGGCATAGAGCGGTTGGTCTGATCCGCCAGCTCAATAAACCTGGCCTCAAAGCCATGGACCCGTGCCTTCCAGGCCAGATACATCGGGTCACTTGGAATACAGTGGCCGCCTATTCCGGGGCCGGGGTAAAATGCCATGAACCCGAACGGCTTGGTCTTGGCCGCCTCAATCACCTCCCACACGTCCAGGCCCAGCTTGTCGCACATCAGCGCGATCTCATTGACCAGACCGATGTTGACCGCCCGGAAGGTGTTCTCCAGCAGCTTGACCATCTCGGCCACCTTCGTGGATGAGACGGGAACGAGCTGCCGGATGACCTGGCCGTACAGCAGCATCGCCAGGCGCTGGCACGTCGGGGTGATGCCGCCGATCACCTTCGGGATGGTGCACGTCGCGTACTGAGGATTCCCCGGATCAATCCGCTCCGGCGAGAACGCCAGGGCGAAATCGCGGCCGACCTTCAGGCCGTTGGCCTCCAGCATCGGCAAGATGACCTCATCGGTCGTGCCGGGATACGTCGTGCTCTCCAACACGACCAATTGGCCCCGGCGCAAGACCTTCGCAATCTCTTGGGCCGCCGAGATGATGTAGGAAATATCCGGCTCGCGGGTTTTACGCAGAGGGGTCGGCACGCAGATGATGACGGCATCACACGCGGACAGCTCCTCGTAGCTCAGGGTCGCCACCAGCCGCTTCTGGCGCACCAACCCGGCCAGTTGCTCGCTGGACACATCCGGAATGTAGGATCGGCCCTGGTTGACCTGCGTCACCCGAGGCGCATCGACGTCGAACCCCCTGACGGAAAACCCCGCCGCCCCAAACTCGACCGCCAGCGGCAGGCCGACGTAGCCCAGCCCGATCACGCCGACGCGCGCCCGCTTGGCCTTCAGGCGCCGGGCCAGTTCGCTCAGGGGTGTTGCGTGAGATACGCGCGCAGGGCTTCGTCCCATGGCCGTAAGGTCTTTCCGATGGTTGTCCCGAGATGCCGACTCGTCAGCCCCGAATAGACTGGGCGCTGGGCGGGACGCCGTTGCTCGGCCATCCGAACCGGCCTGATCAAGCCCTGCGGCGCCCCCAACAACTCCACGACTCGCTGGGCAAACTCCAGCCGGGAACACGCCCCCGTATTGGTCACGTGGTAAATCCGCGGTAGCGTCGGGCCCCGATCCGACGTCAAAGCGTGCACCAAAGCCTCCAAGCCGTCGGCCAGATCGGCCGTGTAGGTCGGCGAGGTGGTCTGATCGACAAACGCCTCGATCGGTTCCCCCTGCCTGGCGCGCTGGATAATCAGGTCGCAAAAATTCATCCGCGCTGGGCCAAAGAGCGTGCTGGGCCGCACCACATAGGTGTTGGACTGCGCCAGGATCATGCGCTCGGCCTCCAGCTTCGAACGGCCGTACACGCTCACCGGATGGGGCGCGTCGGCTTCATCGTAGGGACGGCCCTTGGTCCCGTCGAACACATAATCGGTGCTCACCGCCACCAGCAGCGTGAGGGGATCGCGCGCGAGGCAGAGGTGTTCGGCCGTCGTGACGTTCATCGCCCACGCTTCTGCGGGCTCCCGCTCGCAGCGGTCGACGTCCGACAGCGCCTGCGTGTGCACGATCACGTCCGGCCGCACCGTGTCGAGCGCCCGGCGCACGGCCTGGGCATCCTGCAGATCGCAGGCGAGGTGCACCCCCGACGTGTCCGGGAGCGCGTGGCGCGACAGGCCGACGACGTCAGTGCGGGACGCCAGCCGCTTTACGAGCGCCTGACCCAGCAGGCCGGTTGAGCCAGTGATAAGGGTCGTCACGGAGCCGCTCCTGCAATGGTTGCCACCAGTCCGGATGCTCACGGTACCAGACCACCGTCCTGCGCAGCCCCTCTTCAAAGCTCACCTGCGGGGCCCACCCCAACGCGCGCAGGCGCCGATCGTCCAGCGCATAGCGCCAGTCATGTCCCGGGCGGTCCGCCACAAAGGTCAGCAGCGTCTGGGGCTTGCCCAGCAGCTTGAGGATCGCGCGCGCCACGTCCAGGTTGGGGAATTCCCAGGCGCTGCCCACATTGTAGATCGCCCCCGCTTCGCCGCGCTGCGCGATGAGCTCCATCGCCTGGCAGAGATCCTCGACAAACAACCAGGCCCGTCGCTGTTGCCCATCGCCGTAGATCGGCAGGGGCCGGTCTTCCAGCGCGTTGGTAAGAGACAGGGGGATGAATTTTTCCGGCAACTGCCTGGTGCCAAAGACGTTGGTGCAGCGCACAATCACCGCCGGCAGCTGATAGGTTTCCTGATGGGCGAACACCAGCAGATCCCCGGCCGCCTTGCTGGCCGCGTAAGGACTCCGAGGGCGCAAGGGGGCCTCCTCCGCATGCGCCCCCTCGAGGATAGGGCCGTAGACCTCGTCGGTGCTCATGTGCACGAACCGCCGCACGCCTGCCTGCGCCGCGCAGCGCAGCATCGTGTGGGTCCCGTCTACGTTGGTGCGCAAAAACGGGGCGGCGTCCGCGATGGAGCGGTCCACATGGGTCTCGGCGGCGAAATGGACCACCAGCTCACAGCCGGCCATCGCCGCCTGGACGGTGGCGGCGTCGCAGATTGTCCCCTCGATGAACCGGTGCCGCGAATGGCCGCTGAGCTCCTCCACCGTGGCTCGCACGCCGGCGTAGGTGAGCGCATCGAGCGTCACGACCTCATCCGCTGGATGCTGCTGAAGCCAGTACCGCGTGAAATGCGACCCGATGAACCCCGCTGCGCCCGTCACCAGGACTCTCATGCCGCCACTGCCTTCCGGCGAGGAGCCTGGGCGCGCTGCAGCTCCCGTTCCCGCACCAGCGTCGTCGCCCGATACAGGGTTTCCGGCAGCCCGGCATCCGTCCACCAGCCGTCCATCAGGTCGTACGACAAGGTGCCGGCGCGCAGGTACGCGTTATTCACATCGGTGATTTCCATCTCGCCCCGGCCGGATGGCTTCAAGGTGCGCACGATGTCAAAGACCTTCGCGTCATACATGTAGATCCCCGTCACGATCAAGTTGGATTTCGGCGCTGACGGCTTTTCCTCGATCGAGACGACCGCGCCGCCGTGGACCTCCGCGACGCCGAAGCGCGACGGGTCGTCGACTTCTTTGAGCAGAATGCGTGCGCCGGCGGGCTGGGCGGCGAACCGCTCCACCTGCGGCCGGATGCTCTTCTCCACGATGTTGTCGCCCAGGATCACGACGACCCGCTCGCCGTCCACGAAATGTTCCGTCAAGCCCAACGCTTCGGCGATGCCCCCTTCCCCGCGCTGGTAGGTGTAGTTGAGATGCCGCAGGCCGAACTCGCCACCGTTACCCAGCAGGCGCAAAAACTCGCCGGCGTGATTCCCGCCGGCCACCAGCATGATCTCGCTGATGCCGGCGTCCACCAGCGTTTGCAGGGGATAGTAAATCATGGGGCGGTTGTAGATCGGCAGGAGATGTTTGTTGGTGATCCGCGTCAACGGCTCCAGGCGCTTGCCCAACCCCCCCGCCAGAATCACGCCTTTCATCGCCTACTGATCCACCTGCTGCCAGTCATATGGAATCTCGTTGTGGTGCGGATCGATCCGAAACTCGTCCGGCCGGCCATGATGGTAGGGCTCATCGGGCATGTTGATCACCACGGCTTCGGGATGGCTGATCCCTTTGAACCCGTGATAGACGCCGGGCGGGATCTGCACGAGCAGCGGGTTGTGAATCCCGATGCAGAACTCGTTGACCGCCCCCCTGGTCGGCGAGCCGGGACGCGCATCATAGGCGACCAGCTTGATCATACCGCTGACGCACACGAAATTGTCGGTCTGCTTCTTGTGGTAGTGCCATCCCTTCACGATACCGACGGTGACGGTCGTGCAGTAGACCTGGCCGAACTTTCGAAACAGCGCATCGTCCCGCCGCAGCATTTCAAAGAGCCGCCCGCGCTCATCCGAGATCACCTCCAGCGGTTTCACCCGCACGCCCTTAATCAGCTTCATCCCACCACCTGCTGGTTGGCCGAAGGCCGGTCGCTGCGCCACGGGGCTACCTCCCGATGCAGCGACCGCTTCGCCTTCGGCAAATGGTAATACGCATGACGGCGAAGCCCATCAGGTGGTGGGATCATGGCCCCGGCCGATGCCCACATAGCGAAACCCCAGGCGCTGGAGGGTCGCCGGATCGTAGAGGTTGCGGCCATCCACGATCACGGGTTGACGCATCAATTTCTTAATCCGGGCAAGGTCCAACTCCTTGAACTCATTCCACTCCGTCAGCAGCGCCAGGCAATCAGCCCCCCGGGCTGTTTCATAGACATCCTTGCAGAATGTCACGCCGGTCAAGAGCCCATCGGCTTGGGCGAGTGTCTTGGGGTCAAACACCCGAATCTTCGCGCCTTCCGCCTGCAAGGCTCGGATGATGTCAACCGAAGGGGCCTCGCGCATATCATCGGTATCCGGCTTAAACGCAAGCCCCAAGACGCCGATCGTCTTGTTGGCAACGTTCCAGAGGGTTTCGGTAATCCGTTTGACGAAGAAACTGCGCTGTTCCTCGTTCACGCGCACGACCGCTTTCAGGAGTTGGAAGTCATAGCCCAGCTTGTCGGCGATCCGAATGAAGGCCGCCACATCTTTTGGAAGACACGATCCGCCATAGCCGATGCCCGCGTCCAGAAACGCCCGGCCGATCCGACGATCCAATCCCATCCCATCAGCCACGTTCACCACATTCGCGCCCACCCGGTCACACAGTTGGGCCACCGCGTTGATAAAGGAGATCTTCAGGGCCAAGAACGAATTGGACGCATGTTTAATGAGTTCCGCGCTCTTGACATCGGTGACCAGCACAGGAGCCTTCAGGGGTTTGTAGAGTTCGAGGAGCAAGGCCTTGGCACGGGAACTTTCGACCCCCAGCACAATGCGGTCCGGCTGGAGGAAATCGTGAAGCGCTGAGCCTTCCCGCAAGAATTCCGGGTTGGAGGCCACGTCAAAGGGGGCTTTGCGCGGGACCGCCAATCGCAGGGTGCGCTTGATCCACTCCCCGGTTTCCACGGGTACCGTGCTTTTCTCAACGATCAAGCGGTACGTCCGCAGGCCCTTGGCGATCTCCCAACAGACATGCTCCACGGCGGACAGATCCGCATCCCCATTCGGCCGGGACGGGGTCCCGACACAAATAAAGATGGCGAGTCCATCCTCCACGCCGTCTTTCACGGAGGTGGTAAACCGCAACCTCCGCTGGGCCACCCCGCGCCGGACCAATTCCTCCAGCCCAGGCTCGTAGAACGGCATGACGCCCCGTCTCAGTTGAGCGATCCTGGTGCGGTCGTGATCGACCATGAGCACGTGGTTACCCAGATCGGCGAAGCACGCCCCCGTCACCAAGCCCACATGACCGGCCCCGATGATGCTAATCTTCATGCTGCATGCTCACTGGAAGTCAGAACGAAAGCAGGAAAAGTCTATTATAGAAAAGAACCGGGCGGCTGGCAATGCCTTGGCTCTCTAAAAGAGATACTTGATCGCCATGTCCAGCTCAGGGCCGCCCAGATAGGAGGTTTCGACGTTGAGAATCACGTCCTCCGACGGGCCGAAATACACGTCGGTGCCGAAGAACACCCCCACCGGGACGTCGTTCTTGTAGGTGCGCTGGGTCAAGTTGTCGTTGTCGCGGATCTTCGTCTTGAAGTTCGTGAGAGAATACTTGAGGCCCAGATAGGGCTTGAGCCGGCCCATCGACTTGGCGACGCTCGTCGAGCCCACCCACTCCTGCCACGTCCCGTCGTTGCCGCCGCGGTGGCGCGCGCGCAGAAAGACGTACTGCAGGCTCCCATCCCACTCCAACCCGGTCTTCACATGCCGCCACAACCGGCTTTTGACTTGCACGTCGACGAGCACGGCGCCGTTAAACCGAATCGTCGAGGAGGGATTGGAGGGCCGTTTGATGGAAGGATCTTTCACCTCAAGAGAGGCGGCACCGATCTTGCCGTAGAGACTCAGCCAGTCGGTCAAGCCAAAGCCGCGACGGTGGCCGAGCTGATACATGGTGGCTTTGGATCCGCCAGGCTTGAGCTCCCTTCCCAACACGGCCCCACCGCCTGCCTCCATCACCCACTGGCCTTTCTTCAGGATGCCGGCGGGGCTGCCCACCTCTTCCGCCCACACCCCATATGGACCCCAGAGGACCATCACGACCACCCAGACAGACAACAGCACGCCTGTGGCTCTGCGGGCTGCGTGTGACATCGGCATCCTCCTTGTTACCGTGACTGTCCCTTGAGCGGTGAGAAGGGGCTGCTCTGAGAACCGAACTTGGGCTGGTGATACGAGTCGGAGAATTCGATGGGCATCTGGGGATAGGCCTTGAGCGTCATCGTGAAGAACAACTCTTCCCCAAACTCCCGGTCCACCCGGTAGACCAGCTCCGCCATCCAATCATGCAGATCGCGCGTGAGGATATATTGGTATTCCCGGAGATTGTTGAATCGCTTGGAGCCGCTGACGACCTCCTTAAAGGTGAAGCGATGGAAGGTGCTGATCTGCCATTTCTCGCTCAGCCGCCAATCGAATTGTAGGACGTCTTCGGTCTTGTCATTGGGGGAATACCGGTGGCCAAGCCCAAGATACCACTGTCCCTGCGGCAATAAGGGCGGCCCGCTGGTGAGCTGCGGACCCATCTGCTGACTGCGGACTTTCGGGGCCTGGATGTTGGGCGCCTGCTCAGCCGTCACGTTGCCCTGGCCGCCCACCATGACGAGGTCCAGGTTCCAACTATTCACCCGGCTATCTCGAGAGCCTTTGAGGAAATGACTCGGATACGCCAAGTCCGACTCCAGCCTCAGCCACGGCCAGGGGAAACACTCCAAGTCGAAGCTGAAGTCCTTCAGCCGCCCGCCCTGCTTGTTCTCATGTCCGCGGAAGGAGTAGGGAAGCGAAATCAGGAAGCGGGCCAGATCCACGCTGCGCAACCCTTTGGCGTCGACGGGAGCCGGCGAGGCGCCCGCCTCGCGGACAGACCCCGCCGCCTTGCCGGCCGTGACCCGGCGCTTGGTCTGCAGCTTGTTCTCTATCCCAAAGGTCAGCTGGCTCACGCTTGCTGCGGCGAGGCCGAAGCTCAAGTTGCCGTTGGGCACGGTGGGCGGATAGACGTACTTGTAGGAGACCGTCGGCGTGAGGACATGGCGCAGGAGGTTGACGTCCAGCCCCCACAGATCCGTGACCACGGGAAACACCCGAAACAGCTTCAGGCTCGCGTCCATCCCTCCGGAGAACTGGCCGCTGATGAGGTCCCGCCGTCCCTGGGGGCGTTCGGCACCGCCTTGCTTGTCTTTGGTATAGTACGCTTGCTGGACGCTCATATGGGGGGTCAGCGCAAGGGGCTGAAACAGATTCAAGGCGTAGCTGAAATCCTGAGTCCAGGAACCCCGGACGACGTCGGTATCGATTTCCGAGTGGGCGGTCTTGGTTTGAAGATTGGCAAAATCCAACGATGTGCTCGAAAACAGGTCCGTGTCACCGACGCGTTGGGAGCGCGTGCTGAATGTCAGGTCTGGATAGGCCTCGGTGACCGTCTGAAAGCGGTTGAGGCGCTTACGGAGCAGCATCGTCAGGCTGTAATTCGGGTCGCTCGTGACCATGGAGACGAAGCTGTCGAAATTATCGTCCTTGACAAACTCATCCCGAAACAGGAACTCCTTCCGGAACTCGACGTCGCTGTATTTCTGCAGGTCGGT
>OBEQ010878403.1_pt1 | contig 10582 bp, 11 predicted proteins | sample 1670901 | NCBI WGS metagenome assembly OBEQ01 (sample SAMEA104232315, study PRJEB22302) | groundwater metagenome | biome: forest; feature: aquifer; material: groundwater | place: USA | collected 2011-08-07 | depth 5.4 m | reverse complement strand
GCTCGAGCGCGCCCGCGCGGCGGTCGCGCTCGGCCCCAGCTCGCCCGAGGCGCTCGCCGCCAGTCCCTCCGTCCCAGGCGCCGCCAGCGTGTCAAACGCGCTGGCAGGCCGGCATTGGAGTTCCGCCCAACGGGGCCGTGCTTGCGGGCTCTGAGGGAAACCCGGCACCGCGTCGCCGTGCAGGCGTCGAGCGTTCGGACCTTCCAAACACTGAAAATTGCGCGGCTTTCTCCGGCACTCAGAACACACTCACATACACTCAAAAGGCGCTCCCGAAACGGCATGAGGAGTGGGCGCGGACGACCGGTTCGTTCGCCGCCACCGCGGGAGGAAACGTGACCGCCATCCGATATGCCGCAGCTGCCCTGGTTCACCGACAGGGGCGTCGTCGCCAGCCCGACTCCCTCCGCAGCGCTGCTGCCACCGGGGAGGCCCGATGACCTTCGGCGACCTCAAGGTCGTACTGCGCGAAGACATCGCCCGAAATCCTGGGCTCTTCGAAGCTGCGCGTGCCCGTCGGCCTGCGCTGGCCGAATACGTCACGGCGACCTCGGTGCTGGGCATCCTTCATGACGAGCTGACCGAGGCGCATGCCGAGAAGGACGCCCTGACGCTGGCGCTCCTCGAGGAATACCGAGCGGGCCTGCGTGGCGACAATTCGGGGCCGGCTGCATCCTTTTCGACGACGCTCCTGCTGGCGGCGTTCTATCCGATGCTCCAGCGCCTGCGCGTCGCCATTATCGCCGAGGCGGCTGACCGCGAGGACATGGACCACCTCATCGTCGAGGCGTTCCTCGAGACGGCAGAGTCGCTGCCTCTCGACGGGCGTACCCGGTTGCCGCTGCGCCTCAGGAGTCGTACGCGCCGCGCTGTGTTCCGCCGCCTTCGAACCGAGAACCTTGGCCAACGCAAGCTCAGCAACCTTGCCGTTGAGGTGGCCGCCGATGAGCATCGCGCTCCGTTCGATCGCCGCGACTACAGCCCCAAGGCTGCGGACGACCCAGACGAGCGCAGCTCGCTCGCCCAGCTGCTCCTCGAGCGCGTGGGGTCGTCTGTCGAACAACGCAAGCTCGACCTCGTCATCGCCACCCTCATCAAGGGCGAGTCGCTGACGAACATCATTCAGCAGCAGCACCCGGACATGCCGGCGGTAGATCGTGAGCGCCTTTACCAGCGAATCAAGCGGCAACACTCGCGGACGCTGGCGCGACTGAAAAAACTTCTCCACGGCATGCAGATTGTTTGTCCCCGTCCGCAGGCTGGTGGGCTTTTCCTTCTTGAGTAACCCGAGCCGCAGAAGGACGAGGCATGAAGACCACAACCAACGCCAGTGAGCGTCGCGCCCTCGCGGGCGCGTTCCGAGAAGTCGCGTGGAGCCTGATGGGCCTCTTCGAGATGTACGACGTCGAGCCCGAGCTCGTCGATGCTGCCGGCGAGACGCTGGCACGCGTCTACCACGCCCACGTGTGCCCCAAGCCCAGCCGGCCACGAGCCGGTGACATGCAGCGCTTGCTCAGGAAGTTGAACCAGGACCACGCGGCGACAGACGCCGCATAGCCGACAGGAGTGACGAGAAAAATGAACGACACCAGCAACCAGACGGAACTGCTCAACTCGAACGAGCCCGTGGACCTCAGCCATCTCGATGGCTCGTTCGTCACTGCGGAGGCGGCAACCAGCGGCAGCGCTCCGGCCGACGGCAAGTACCAGGTGAACGTCGACAAGGTGGAGATCGTCCGCTCGAAGACCAACAGCCAGCCGATGCTGAAGTGGACGCTCAAGATCCTCGGCCCGCAGTACATCGGCCGCCTGATGTGGCGCTACAACATGCTCTCGAGCCCCGAGAACATGAAGTGGCTCAAGGGCGACCTGCAGACCTGCGGGCTCCAGCTCGACAAGGTCTCCAACCTGCAGAGCCGCCTGCCCGAGCTGCTCGACATCAAGCTCGAGGTCACGAAGCGCACCCGCGGCGAGCACGAGAACATCTACTTCAACAAGAAGCTCGTGCTCGACGACAGCTTCAGCCAGCCGGGAGCGGGCCATGGCGGACACGCCGCCGGCGGGTTCGACGACAGCATCCCGTTCTAACAACACGCTGCCGACGATCATCGTCGACACAAGAGAGAAGGTCCCATTCACGTTCGACCCGATGATGTTCCGGGTCGTTCGACGCGCGCTCCCGGCCGGCGATTACTCGCTGGTGGGCCACGAACACCGGGTCGCCATCGAGCGCAAGTCGCTCGACGATTACGTGGCCTCGGTCATCGCCGGCCGAGAGCGCTTCGGGCGCGAGCTGCATAAGCTGGCGGCCATCGAGTTCGGGTGCGTCATCGTCGAGGGCTCGCTCGAAGACGTGCTCGCGAAGCGGTACCGGTCTGGCGCGCACCCGAACGCCGTGTTCGGGGCGACCACGTCCATCATCGTCGACCGGCGCGTGCCGGTCTTCTTCTGTAGCGACCGGCAGATAGCCCGTCGCTTCCTCGAGAGCGTGCTGCTTCGATTCGCGCGCGCCGCGGAGTTCTGACCCATGGCTGCCTCCTCCTCCCTGACCAGCGCCTCCGACACCACGATCCGTGGGCGCGTTGAAGCCATCTTCTATTCGAGCCCGAAGTTCAGCGCAGGTCGCCTGCTGACCACCGACGGCGACCACGTGAACTTCGCCGGCGCGCTCATGGCGTCTGTTCACGACGCCCTCGTGCTCACCGGGACGTGGACCATCGATTCGAGGTACGGACGTCAGCTCAAGGTTACATCGTTCACGTTCGACCAGCACCTTGACGCCTCGGGGCTCGCGAACTTCTTGGCCCACCACCCGGACGTCCGTGGTATCGGCCCGGTCAAGGCCGAACGGATTGCTCTGGCGTTCGGAGAAGACTTCGACCGGGCGATCGAGCATGAACCTGACCGCGTGGCCGAGGTCGCCAAGGTATCGCTCGAAGTCGTCCACCAGCTGCGCACGGTGTGGATCGGTTACCGGCACTTCAATTCGGTCGCGACGTGGCTGGCCTCCTTCGGCCTGACCCATCACCAGATCACGACCCTCATCAAGAAGTTCGGCAACGCCACGTCGGCGGTGCTGAAGCGCGATCCGTACGTGCTCGTACACGAGTTGCCTGGCTTCGGGTTCCGCCGCGTCGACGAGATCGCGCTCAAGATGGGCGCGACGAAAGATCATCCGTCGCGCATCCGCGCCGGCATCGTCGCCTGCGTTTTCGAGCGTGTCGGCGAGGGTGACTGCTGGGTCGACTACATGGAGCTGATCGAGCTCGCGAACAAGCTCCTCGTGATGGACAGCGAGCTGAGCCGCGCCCGTGTCGAGGACGAGCTCGAGGAGCTCATCTCCATGGATGTGCTGGCCTGTGAGTCAATCAACGGTCGGCTCCTCGTCGCCACGGCCGACTTGGCTCGCATGGAGCACGAGATCGCCAAGATCTTGCGGGCCGAGGGCACGTCGAATCCCCACGATTCCGACGGCGCCCTGACGCGGTTCGCCCAGCAAGCATCCCCCGGACTGAACGATCGACAGCGCGACGCCTTGCTTGCGGCGGCCAGCCGCAACCTGCTCGTCATCAGCGGACAAGCCGGCTCGGGAAAGACCTTCCTCGTGTCCTCGATCTGCAAGATGTACGAGGCAGCTGGGAAGAAGATCCTCCTCGCGGCCCCGACGGGCAAGGCGGCCAAGCGGCTCGAACAGGTCGTCGTTGGTCGCCCAGCCCAGACCCTGCATCGGTTGCTCGGGTACAACAGCCGCGAGTTCGCCGTCGGGCCGCGTAGTCCCACATCACCTGCACTTCGGCACATCGACGCCGACGTCGTCATCGTCGACGAAGTGTCTATGGTCGACGTCCCACTGGCCTTTCAGCTCCTCGGGGCGATCGACTTCAGCCGCACGGCCGTCGTGTTTGTCGGCGATCATAACCAGCTACCGCCGGTGGGGCCGGGCAACCTCCTGCGTGACCTTGTGGATCGACGTGCGGTGCCCACGGTTGTTCTCGACCAGGTCGTGCGCCAAGCCGGCATCCTCAAGGAGAACTCCAACGCCATCCTCGCCGGCGAGGTGCGAAAGACGGCGCCACGCGATCCCGATGGGCGTTCTCCCTGGATCGTGGTCAACAAGCTCACCGACCCGGATGAGGCGCAGAAGTACATCGTCTGGCTCTTCGAGTCGGTGATCCACGAACATCTCCACTTCGACCTCCTGCGTGACGTCCAGCTCTTGTCACCGCAGCGCAAGGGCCCGATTGGTGTGGATGCTCTGAACCTCGCGCTACAGCGCGTGCTCCAGAAGAAGCTCTTCGACGTGGACGTGCCTCCAGTGCCGGATGGGAGACGGCCGGCGCTTCTCGTCCACGACCGCGTCATCCAGACGCGCAACAACTACAACCTGGACGTCATGAACGGCGCCGTCGGGATCGTCACGGACGTCGGGCCGAAGCCCGGCCAGCTCACCGTGCGCTTCGACGACAAGTCTGTCGACTACGACTTCCGACGCTCGGCCTCGAATGACCTCGAGCTGGCGTTCGCCACGAGCATCCACCGCTCCCAGGGAAGCGAGTTCCCGTGTGCGGTCGTCGTCGCCCACAAGTCGCACTCGTACATGCACCACCGGAACCTCCTCTACACCGCAGTCACGCGCGCGCGACAAGTGGCCATCCTTGTCGGCGACGCCTGGGGTATGCGCACGTGCGCCACCAAGGTCCAAGTCCAGCAGCGGCGCACGTTCCTGAGCGTCCTCGACCTGCCCAGCGCCGAGCCCCTGGCCTAACCACATCGCTGCTGGGACGCGCATTCCCTCGCCATCTGATGCGGGGCCTCGTGGCAACGAGGTCCCGCCAGACATCATCCATGGAGGCCATCCGCCCTCCGATGATGCGGCGTCGCGCGCACCCGTCCTCGTCGCGCTCGGCAGGAAGTTCGAGAAGGGACTGAGCCCGGAGCATCGATACGCTGACGGCACCTTCTTGGTTGTCGAGCTGGTCGACGCGCTGACGCACACCTATCTCTGGGACGCCCATCTGGTCACGTACGTCATCGACGGCGTCTGGGCCCAGCCTCGCCTGCTGAAGGACCACCGGCACATGGTCGACCGGCCGGTCACGGTGTCGGTGTTCTTCTGCGACATCGACCTGCCGGACGGGGTCGTGTGGAACGACGAGCTCGTGGCCGAGTTCAAGGCCAAGTACGACCAGCTCGACATCCTCAAGACCGCCGGCATCTACCACACGCGTGGTGGCCTTCGCATCGTCCAGCCCCTCGCGAAGGCTCTCCCCGTCCCCGAGTCCGAGGTCTACCACCGGCGCTGGCTGCTTCAGCTCGAGGCGGCCGGGTTCCAGGTCGACTGGGCCTGCAAGGACTGGACGCGCCTCTATCGACTGCCGCACGTGCGCCGGGACGGACGGCCGTACCGCTCGCCCTACGTGAACCTCGAACGGATGAAGCGCATCGAGCTGGAGCCCATTCCGCTCGCCGAGCTGATCGAGCACCGGACCACGCGACGCCGCACAGCGGGCGCGCTGCCGCATATGGTCCCTGCGGTGATCCCGTGGAGCACGATGGTGCCGCCCGTGTGGCAGCCCCGGGTCGAGAAGCTCGCCGCCGCCGTCCGCGACGTTGCCACGGAGTGGCACACGCTGTTTCTGGCGCTGGCTGGCGCCATGCTCACCATGGACGTCCCGTACGAGCACGTCCCGATGCTGTGTCGCGCCATCTCGGTGGCGACAGGCAGCGACAGCAAGACGGGCAGCCGCGAAGCGGGCGCCCGCTCGACCGTCGAGCGCTACCTCCGGGGCCAGGCGGTCACGGGATTCTCGCGCCTTCGAAAACACTGGCCCGGAGTCGCCGCCGTGTTGAGTGAGATGCTCGCCCCCCGCCGCGAGGCCAAGCTGCGAGCCGAGGCCAGGGCCGACGTGCGACGGCCTGCCCCTCTCGATCCGAAGCACGCACTGGCCGCCTTCGAAGACGCCTTGCGATCGGCGCCGCACGGGGTCTCGATCGTTGCCGCCGATAGCGCGCTCGGCAAGCTCAACGCCATCGTCAACGTCGCCGGCGAGCGCTCCGCCAAGCCGTACGCCTCGCCCACGGCCATCGGCGCCCACGCGCCGCCTGGCTCGCGCACGTCCATCTGCATGGCCAACAACGTGAAGGCCCAGGCCATGGTCGACGAGCTGCGCGCGAACGGCATACCGACCGAGTTCATCCGCGGCCCGCTATCGTTCCGCAACGATGACGGCTCGCCGTCCTGCAAGCTGTACGACGTCGCCAAGCCGCTCGTTGAGGGCGGGCAGATAATGCAGAAAGAGCTGTGCGAGGGCCGCGGACGGGATCCTTGCCAATACTACTCCACCTGCACTGCCCGGCTGGGCGCTGACGGTCCCGAGGATGCCCGCGTCGTGGTGGGCTCGCACGCCATGGCCGGCCCGTTGGACACACGCGCCGGGAAGACCGGGCTCTTCATCATCGAGGAGATCCCCGAGCTCCTGGAGACGCAGACCATCACGCTCGACGATCTCGCGATCGCGTCGAACTGCGTCGACATCTTCGTGGGCGCGTACGGCACGGCCCTGCGTCCTGCGTTGATGGCCCTGACGGCTTGGGTCGCGAGCTTGGCCCCGCTCTCCAATCCCACCACCGCTGTCGTCGCCGTTGAAGCCGGAGCGGACGCCATCTTGCCCGAGGAGTTGGACTTCGCGCTCCGCGCCGTGGAGCTGACCAGCGGAACGGCCCTCGACTGCGCGCACGCTGCGCCGCTCCAGGACAAGTTCGGCGACGCGCCCCCGATCATGTTCCACGAGATTCGTCACGCCATCGCGTCGAAGAGCTACTCGCAGAAGATCGGCAACGCCTCTCGTGTGCTGCAGGCCGTTCATCGAGCCGTGGTTCGGCCAGAGGATTTCGCCCTGGAAGTCGTGTCGAAGAACGACGAGCGGATCCTGAGCATCACCGGCGTGAAGAAGCGTGTCGTGAAGGCGATCTGCCGCGATGGTGTCGCCGTCATCCTCGCCGCAGGCAGCGTCGTGCCACAGGCGCCGGTGATTGCGAAGATCGTGGGGTACGAGCCGCCCCTTCGTCTCCTGCGCGTCGCCGATGCCGCGCCCATCGCACGGACGCTGCTCCGCACGTCGGCCGCCAACCGCCGGCGCTGGGCACCCGCAGGAAAGTTCGTGCTCGACGTGCCCCTGGTCACTGCGCTGAACGCGGTTTTGGATTGGGCTCGCGAGGACGACCTCACGCGCCGGCTCGCAATCGTGACGTTCGAGGCGGTGGCGCTCGCCCTCCAGGCGGCGCTCGCTGGACCCCACGACACCTCGATCAGCGCGCGATGGCTTGCGGCCGGTCAGTATGAACCGGGGCTCCAACAGGTATTCGAACGGCTCGGGCCCGTGTTGCGCAGCTGGATCGGTCGCGAGTGGCAGAGCGAGACGCCACGGGAGTTGGTCATCTCCCACTTCGGCGATGCCGCCGGCATGGCCGCCATTCGCGACGTGGACGCGCTGGTGACCTTGGGCGACCCATGGCCGGGCCGAGGAGCCCCGGAAGCATCCGCGGCCTTCCTGGGGGATCCTGGCGCGCATGAGGCGCGCGGCGAAGCCGAGTGTCGCTCCGAGCTTGAGCTCGCGCACGCTCGACTGGAGCCCTTCGACCGTACGCGTTCGGGCCGAGCGCTACACCTGGGCAACGTGCTGCCTGCCGGGATCGGGTGGAGCACAGGCAAGGTCGAGATCCGACAACACCTGGGCGGCCGGCCGCGTGCAGAAGTGTCCATGGACAGTGACGAGCTTGACGCCGCCATTGACCACCTCGGAGGTCTACGTGCAGCCGCTCGTGCCCTCGGATGCCCCCGCAGCACGCTGTCGAATTACCGGAGCGGCAACATGGTCCTGCCTGGCCAACTAGCTGAGCGCCTCCGCCAGCTCGTGGGCGCCAAGCCGGACAAGTGAGAACGCGCCTTCACACGCGGGCGCAGATCCGAGTCCGGAGTGTCCCGATAACCCCTAGATAAAAGAACTAGGGAATTCTCTAGTTTGTTTATCTAGGGGTTATCGGGACACTCCGGACGCTCCTGGTGGTCCAATCGACAGACAAAAGATGTGCCATGTCGATTCCCGTGTCCCCATTCATCGGCTGGTGGGCTTTTCCATCACGTGCTGGCCATTTTCGCGGCGTGGGTCGGCCTGACGTTCCGATGGCCCTCTGCGTCCTGAGCTGGCTGGGGCTTGTGGGCGGCTCGCCCTCGAGCCCGCACCGCGGCACTTCACCCATCGAGGACATGTACTTGGACACGATCATCTGGCGACGCGACCGCAAACGACGTAGCCGCTACCAGGCAAAGATCGGCGGCAACGACTACGCCGCCGAACGCAGCACCTACGGCAAGGGGTGGGATTGCTCCGTCGCCGAAGACGGCGGTTGGACACTCGTCGGCTCAGTCATCTCGACGCTCGCGCGAGCGAAGGCAGCATGCCTGCGCTATGCTCAGCGCGATGTCGTGAGCGTCGCAGGCTAGCCAACACGCGAACGCGTCCGGTCCACCTCGGTAATCTCGTCGTCGAACCAATCACTTGGCTGGTGCTGGTGTTGCTTGACCGGATCGGGGAGTTCTACACGGAGGAGGATCGCTTCGCTCCCAGGCACCTGGGAGAGTTCGGCGATCTCGGCGTCGGCCGGGAAGTTCGCGAGGAGCAGCATCAAGTCGAGCACAGTCACTGCGCGCTCCTCTCTGGACGTGCAGCCGCCGGGTCGTAGCAGCAGTCTGGACAGGTGGCCGCCTCGTGAAGGTCCGAATAGCCAAGCTCTTCGCGGGGCTGTCTCCGGTTGCTCAAGCCAGCCGCCTCAAGCTCTTCCTCCGATACGGTGAAGCGTCCAGCATTGGGCCCGCAGACTTCCGTGCCACAGACTTCACAGGCCGTGACGTTGAAGAGATCTACGAAGCCACGCTCCCTCGTCGTCTCGTCGAAGTACTTATAGTCCGCCGCCAGTGACGCTATAGCCGTTGCTCTCTCGTTCATGGCGACGTACTTCGCTTCCGTTCTCGGGACAGTCAACGAGAAGGGACGGTAAAGAGACCGACGGCGGCTGGGCGGGATTTTCAGCTGATGGGACGGACTGTGGCCACCGGTGGAGGCTCGCCAGGTTCTAAGCCGACGAGGATCGGATGAAGCCAGCGCAGCTCAAGTCGCCGTTCAATGGAATCACGAGAGCCGACCCAGTAGTGATGCCAGTGGGCGCGGCGAATATGCGGCAACTTGGACCGACCTACGTCACCGCCGTCTTCGGCATCTTCGCCCCGCTGGCGCGCGGCGTCGAGAGCTGCCCCAATGCGAGTGCCCGTCTCCCAGACCGTCGGTGCTTTGGGAAGGTCAATGCGCAGCTTGCCGAGCGCGTTCCTACGGGGCCGTGGCCGCCCTGGTTGGCGAGCAGGGTCGTTGGGATCATGCAACTCGGCGTTGACCGAGCAGAGGTACAAGAGAACGCTGAGAAGGCCCTCGATGTATTGTCGACCCTCAGTCAGTGCGAGTCTTGGATCTCGAAGGCCACTTTCACGCTGTTCGGCCACGTGCGTAGGATCGATGTCGAAGGACGCATCCAGCGTTCCGCGAAGCGGAAAGCTGAGTGACTCGAGACCACCATCCCGATCGATCACGAAGCAGAGACCCTCGCTGCCTTTCCGCCGTGGATCGAGAGACGCATCAAAGTGGGCCCACGCGCCACGGATCTGCCTGCCGGCAATCTCGCGGTTGATCTCGACGTAGACGCACCACTCGGGCAGCCGGCGAAGCAAGTCGACTGGGATGTTCCCGACAATCGGCGTTGCCAGAAGCGCGTCGAGGAGCGCCGGAGCGAATCGATAGATTCCCTGCGTGGGCCGCCACGCGGCCAGTGCCGCCAATACGAATCCTTCGGATGCCGCTTGTTCCGCATCCTGAACACTTCTGCGCACGAGGCTCATCGCGGGCACGCCCGGTGCGTAAACGTGCGCCGGGCACTCGCCGAGGTGGTCCTGCCGCTGGCGGTCATGTAGCCGCCATGCAGTCGGATACTTGAAGTCGTAGCGCTCAAATATCGCCACGGCCGGGTGAAGTCCCAGTTCGATGTCCGTCATGTCGTTTCTGCCAAGAGACCCCGCGGAGGAGGACCCTGGCGCGTAACACGAGGCCCGCAGGTTCGCAAGTCTCCCAGTGTAACGTGAGCGTCGCGGGCTAGGCATTTCTCGCTCTCGCTCATGGCCTCCACCCTCCGAACAGGCTGCAGTAGAACTCCAAGTCGTCATCGGTGAGCGACAGGGGCTGGTCCTTGACCAGGTCGTGCCGGGTGAGGACGAACGGTCCGTGCACCCGGTGAACACCCATCGTGCCTGGCGCCGCCAGATGCGGGTCGGTCCTGACGACGAAGTCCCGGCCGCCCATCATGGGCGCGCGTGCTGGGATGTCGCGGTTGTGCGGCCAGCGCCCTCTCTGCCAACGTGAGTGAGACAGCAGGCCCCTTTGAATTTACTGTCGAGGGCGAGACCGGCTGCCGACCCGATGACCCGAGCTGAGAAGAAGACTCCGACGCCGCACCTGCACACGGTGAAACCCGCCAGCGC
>OBEQ010285995.1_pt1 | contig 10582 bp, 9 predicted proteins | sample 1670901 | NCBI WGS metagenome assembly OBEQ01 (sample SAMEA104232315, study PRJEB22302) | groundwater metagenome | biome: forest; feature: aquifer; material: groundwater | place: USA | collected 2011-08-07 | depth 5.4 m | reverse complement strand
ATCGTATAGAGGTTCGAAAAGACCACCATTCAAAAAAGGAATCTTAGAATTAAATCTTTCAGAAAAATTTCTGTCCACCTTGCCGTTTCTAGGATTATTTAAGGTGTCATAAAAAAGAGGTTCAAGATAATCATTAAAATAATTTTTGTTTGCTTTTCTGCAATCTTCAAAAAGGGACCTCAAATAAGCCTGATTTCCGGTGCCCCAAGTTTCATTTGGTCGTACGCCGAGCCATCCTTTCTTTTGGACAAAATACAAAAAGACTATCTGCCCCATTAGCTTTTTTACAAAATCTGCAGTATTTGTAATTCCTTTTCTTATAACTATCTCTTGAAACGCTTCATTATTTTCAAAATCCTCAAGTAGTTCAATAAACAAATCACGATATTTTTTGAAAAATTCTTTGGTTACTTTTTCAACAGAGAATATCTCTTTTAATTCTTGAAAATTTGTGAAATTAAGTGGAGCCACTTGTTGGAAAAAAGTAGTGTTTGTTTGCTCTTTTGATACAAAATAGGTGAACCGACGAAAAGTGCTATAATTTACTTTTACACCAATATAGTCTGCATAAATTAAGCTGATACGAAAATCTCCCTTATTATCATAATATACAAAGATGCCGGCACGAGATTTTTGAAAATTCTTTAAGATTTTTTTACCTATATCATATTGGGCTTTACGGCTTGCTCGTTCATTTAAAGGAGATATAGAGCGTGCACAAATAACTACAATATTAGTATTATCCTCAAGATCAAAGTCTCCTAATTGGCTGAAATCTATAAATTGTTTGTCTTTAAATGCAGGAAGTAAATTTTGTTTAATTCTAAAAAAATCATGAGTTTTAAAAATATCTACCAATGACGTTGGGGAAAAATCATTAATAAGTTTTTGAAATTTTATTTGACTCATTTTTTATTATATTAAATATTTCTATTTTCTATCGCAATAACAACTTCCTGTGTATTTAATTTAGTAGCTGACTTAATTTTTTCCAAATAATCTAATCCAAGAGTGTTTTTTAATTCGTTTAATGTATCCAAGATAATTTTGGAATTATCTTTTGAATTTTCAACTGTAGGCAGGTCAGCTATTCGACGCAAGGTAAAAGTAGGTAGAGTTTGGTAATCAGTAAGATCATCAAGTAAAGTACGAATAAACGGGGCAAAATCTTGAACATCTTCATCGAATTTTTCAATATTTTGCAAAAGACTATTTAAGTTATTGAAGGACTTAGTTTCAATTGCCATTTGTGATGAATATTGAGATTTTTGCTCTATAATTTTGGCACTTTCGTAATTCTCCCAGAAAAGAGAACTTCGTGGAACAGACTTTTCTTCTGGAGTAGATTTTATTCTTCCAAGAACCTCTTCCATGTTTAAATCTCTAGCTTCTTTTTCTTCATTAATCATACCTCGTACGAAGAGAGGTCTACCTTTACGAATAAAAACAAGTAAGTCGTTCTCCTTGTATTGTTTAGCAACCTTAATGCGAGCAGGTAATTTTTTTATTCTCTCAATAATTTCAGGATGTTTTATTTTAATATCGTAGTAAAGACGACGGATGGTAGTAATAAAGCTTTCGGCTTCAGATGTCTCTGGGTTTTGTTGTAATTTAGTAAAAAGTCCAGCCGGTGATGGTTTCTCTTCTGGACTAAATATTTTTGAATCCTCTCCAAGAGTGCTATGAATCATAAACATCTTATTTTCAGCAATCTCTCTGTTTTTTACATATTCAGAACCTTTTATCGTTGGAAAAAAGTTATAAATATAAAGATTTTCAAAAACCTTTTGTCCAATACGGTTTATACGACCAACACGCTGAATAACTCTTGTTGGATTCCATGGAATATCATAATTTATAACTGCACCGCTTCTATTTAAGTTAAAACCCTCTGAAATTTTATCAGTACCAACTAAAACAGAAAAATTATTTTCTTGCTTTTTCCAACTCGCATCAAAATTTTTAAGTACCTCGTCAATACGCCCTGTTGAAGTGCTCCCATATATAGATAAAACTTTATTTTTGAATTTTTTGTCTAAATTTTCAAAAATATGTTTTGCTGTATCAGCATATTCAGTAAAAACAACTATCTTGCGTTCCGGTTCGTTTTTATTTTCATTTGTATTTAATATTTCTTCAATACGATAAGCTAGCGCTTTAACCTTAGGATCATTTTCTACTAATTTTAATTCTACTAATTCTGTTCGTATTCTCTCAAACAACTCCTTATCTTTTTGTAAATCACTTAAGAATTTATCTTTTTCTTTAAAATCTTCAATTATGTATTTTTTAGATTTTTTATCTTTTACTAAATCTTCAACAGAATTTGCCATTTTTTCTATACATTCTGCAACTTCGTCTTCATCACCGTCTGAGATAGTTTCAATTAAATCTCTATCCAAAGTAAATTTTCCATTCGTTTTATCAATAAAATCCAATGCTTTTGATGTTATTGTGTGGAAATTATTTATACTCTGAGCAAAGGCATTAAATGAACTTTCAAAACGCTTTATGAGTAATCTACGCATGAAATGAAATAAGTTTGTTTGAGAAATATACTCTAAATTTTCTTCTTCACCTTTAATTGATTCACCTTTAAGTAGCCCTTTTTCATAAAAAGAAGGACGATACATAGCACCTGTAAAGAGACCGTTTTCGCCAAAATATTCACCAATAACTCGATCATAAAAATCTGATTGTTCTTTAGTAAGTTCAAAATAGACTTCTCTTGGGTCAGCAACTTTTGATAAATCTTTTACTTCTTTTGAGTATTCGGGATCATTTTTTAAATCAATTCGATTACGACGGATTACAACAGGTTCAATTATTTGGCGAATTCTGTTTGAAATATATTTTATACGCCCGTTTACCTTTTCAGATTCTATGGTTGTACTCTGGAAAAGAGTAGCATAATCAGAAATTGCTTTTTCTTTTTTATTTTTATCCGTTGAGTTGTAATTTTTGTTTATATCACTAAGTTTTTTGAATAGATTTTTATAATCTCTAAATTCCACAGAAAGATTTGGTGCAATAGTGAGCTGTGATTTTCCCGGAACGACAAACAATTTTAGTAATGAAAAAATATCTGCCGGAGAATTATTAAATGGAGTTGCGGTTAATAAAATTACTTTACGATTTTTACAAATCATACTTAATAATTCATATGCTTCTGTATCCTGATTGCGAAAACGATGAGCTTCATCAACAACAATAACTTCAATGTCATTTCTTTCTTGCACAAAACTTAATGCTTGGCGTAAGGTAGCAAGGCCGCATGATCTAACATCCCAATTAAATAATTCAAAATCTTCAAGATATTTTTCCCAACCAGAAGTTTTATTGTCATCACCAACTATTCCGGGAGGACAAATAACAAGGCCTCGTTTCCCTAATTGTTTGGCAACCATTCCTGTGATAACGCTTTTACCTAGTCCAACAACATCAGCAATAATAACCCCTCCAATTTCTTCAATCATTCCTAGTGCTTGTGCGGTAGCGTCTAATTGATATTTATATGTTTTATATCCTTTCCTTTCTAATAATTCTTTAATTGAACTAGAAACTTCCACCTGTGATTGGGCGTCAAGATAATGCTGAAGTATTGCTACATAAGCTTCAAATGGAGTCGGTTCAGCAATAAGTGTCTCTTTTTGAAGCAAACTAATTAGTTCTTTTTTATATTGTTCTGTTTCTGTTATTTCTATTGAATTTTCCCAAAGCTCATCAAAATATTTATCAGCTTCCTCTGTTCCAAAATCTCCTAATTCGACATTAAATTCATGTTGATTTGAAAGTCCAGCACGAGTTAAATTACTACTTCCAGTTATAAAAACAGAATTCCTAATCGTGGCTAAATTATCTTTAATTTTAAAGATATATAATTTTGCGTGATTTGGCTCTAATGTTTTACGAATTTGTAATTGATTATTCTTTATCAAATTAATAAAATGCATTATCTGATTTTCAAAATCTTTATTATCAAATTCGTCTGTATTTAAAGAATTTTTTACAGAATTAAAATAATTTTTAATTTGCTCTCTTTTTGTTAAGTTATTACTATTTTCTGAATATTCAAAAAGTCCATGAACCCCCTTGTCTGCATTAAGACCTACCAACACATTTATCTTAATATCCGGGCGATCTTTAATACTTTCATATAATTCAGCTATCCCGGAAAAATAAAAAAACCCAACAAGAAACTTTAACTCCTTACTATTGTTAATTAACTCAATAAGTCGCTTTTTTAAGTCCTTTCCTTTTTCATTTGTTATAAAATTAGACATATTTTTATTTTTTTATATTAGCATTTTTTGACTGAAAAATAAAGGGTTTTTAGAGAACTAGTTACCAACACTTTACCAACTTACCCCGCCTAGACTCTCAAGCGGGGTTGCGTCATTCCTTGAGTATATGGAAACAATACAAAAGCCAGTTGGGGCTATGGCGAGAATTGCACAAGCCCCCGTAAAGGTAAAATACTGTCTTTATGCAAGAAAAAGTACCGAGAGTGAGGAACAGCAGGTCCTATCCATAGACAGCCAAATCAAAGAAATGTTGCAGATGGCGGAGCGTGACCATCTTGAGATCGTGGAGATTAAAAAGGAATCTCACTCTGCCAAAGAAGCCGGGCAACGACCAATCTTCAATGAAATTGTCGATGAAATCAAGCAAAAGAAATTCAACGGCATCCTAACATGGAATGCAGATCGTATTTCTCGAAATGCCGGTGACCTAGGGAGAATTGTGGATTTAATGGACGCAGGAATGTTATATGAGATACGTACCTATGGACAAAAATTTAGCAACAGCCCAAACGAGAAATTTCTGCTGATGATTTTAGGATCACAAGCAAAACTTGAGAACGATAACAAGGTTGTGAACGTAAAACGAGGACTGCGAGCCAGATGCGAAATGGGGCTCTGGCCCTGCACGGCACCAACTGGCTACCTAAATAGCAAAAACACAGACAAACGATGCCATGTAGAGATAGACCCGCATAGAGCACCAGTTATTAAAAAAATGTTTGAGAAAGTGGCGTATGAAAAATGTAGCGGCAGACGGTTGCATGCTTGGCTCAAGGACGAAATGAAATTCAAAACAAAAAATGGCAAGATTTTTAGTATAAGCAACATATACATAACTCTCAGAAACACTTTCTATTATGGCTCATTTGAATATCCAAAAGGTGGCGGGCAATGGTACACAGGCAAACATATTCCGATAATTTCTAAAGAATTATTTGATAAAGTGCAGGAACAAATGATGGAATATACGAGAAACAGTGAGCACAAAGAATTCGCCTTTACCAAACTCATGACCTGTGGACTATGCGGATCAGGAATAACAGCTGATGAAAAATTCAAGAAACAAAATAATGGGAATGTGCATAGATACGTGTATTACGGATGTTGCAGATATCAAGACAAAGATTGTAAGTCAGGGTATATGCGAGAGGAAGATTTAATTGAGCAACTTGCCGGATTGATGGATGAGATTGATCTTGATGAGATTGGAATGAAACAGAGAATTAAGGACGAGATTGAGCGACACAAGCGGTTCAATGTAGGTATACTTGGGCTAAAAGAGGAAACAATCAAGGTCGCAGATATTGATATACGGAATTACGCAAAGCATGTTCTGCGAGGAGGCACCACACTGGAGAAACGAGAATTATTGACTTGCTTGAGGAGTAAAATTCTAATGAATAATAAGATATTAAGGATGATTGATTAGTAAATCCCGATGCTATGTTTTTAAAAGTGGCTCTTCGGGTACTGGCGGTGGACCCATGAAAATATATGGTGCCCACTTATGACGCTTAACAGTAGTCTTCTGAAATTCCTTATTCTCTATTTTCTTATGCATTTCATGTACCTGTTTTGATTTTAAGTTAGAGAAAATGTAATTCGTTGAGAATCTTGCCGTATTTCTATTGAAATCATCTACTCGCTTTCTATTTAATTTTATTTTTTGATTCTTGTGTGGAATATCTCGTAATAATATTGCCAACTTCGGACTTATCGGTAAAAACAAAGTGCCATTACCATATCCTGCATTCATAGCAGGTGGAACAAACACTGGTCGATAAATAGAAATTGGATTGTCTGATGTAACAAACACTCTATCTGAATCACTTACTAACAAATGCCAATGTTTCTGCTCGTAATACCACTGTGCTAGATCGCGGGCAACCTCAAGCCCCTGAGCAAGAAAATAACCTTTATTTCCAAAACTAACAGAATATCTTTTTTCTAGAACAAACTTTTGTTGCTCTTCTAATTCTTTACCACTTAAAAAGATACCTGCCTCCTCATAACTCTTTTGCATTTGATTAATATCAGTAGCTCTAAGAGCCATCATTTCTTTTATAGCCTCTTCTCCCATAGATTGTTGGCCATTGATGAATCCAGGGGTTCTGACTGCAAGCAAAGCAACGAAAGCGGCGAGAGATGCAAGATCCTTGTATTCTAAATTGATTTCCTCAGTTTCAATAATCTTTTTCAAAGGACCCGCTGCGAGACCTTCGGCGTCCGTGAAGAATTTATCAATATCTCTAATATCTGCTCCCGTTTCTTTATCCCTTACTGTATAGAAGTGTTTTTCACTAGCAACATCTTTTATACGCGGATCAACAATTTTATCCTTCATGTATTGGTATATGTGGGGCATTTCTTGACCTGGGCCTTCTATCGCAAAAGCATCGAGATAAAACTGTGGCACATAATGATCTTTTGGAATTTTTTGACCGGAATCGTTCATATGCTTATACTAGTACAAAACTGTTTTTTTAATCAGCAAAATTTCCCTTCACTAGGAATCCTTTTTTACTAACTAACTTTCCGAAAAAAGCTAGCATTTAAGCCTCTCGGTCGGTCTCACTAACGTGTGCTCCCGGGAGGAATCGGACCTCCATCAGAAGGTTAGAAACCTTCCGTTCTATCCGTTGAACTACAGGAGCTGTGTGCGCGGTGCAAGACTCGAACTTGCGACCTTCCCGGTGTAAACGGGTTGCTCTACCAACTGAGCTAACCGCGCATTGTGCTTATTCAAATTAACATTTCTAGAGTGATGGGTCAACGACGGGCGCAGGAGAATTGATGATTTGATTTGATTTTTGTTTGCGTAGAGAAAAATATTCCAGCGCTTTTTCAATTCTTTCTTTTTTTACTGTTTGGAATTGGCTACTTATGCCACCTACGGGTAAAACAAGTTCTTTATTTATTTCTCTAAAAAGATAAAGACCAAAAGCGAAAGCCACGAGTGTAAGGAAAAACCCCATAAAAAAAATAAAACTCCAATATAAATCCAGATTGATTTCTCCGCTCTTTTTCTTGAAATGCTTTTCTCTTTTAAAAAATTTTATTTGCATTTTTTTATTAATCTATTTAATAAAGCTAAGAAGTTTGATTTTAAAGAAAACATTCCATTTGGGAATAGTGGTATCCTTCGTGTCTAACCCTGTTTCTCTATGCATATCCATTGAAAGAAACTCAAGTTTATATGGGGAACTTTCTAAAAGTGTTAAGAATTTATAAAGACCACTGAAAGTTCCGGAGGCCTTCATCCCGACCATAAGCCCAGGAGAGTCTTCCAAAATATCAACGGAAGAAACTTCTGCTTTGGCGCCCACCTTTCCTGCCAATCCCTCAATCGTGTCCAGAAAAGGAACAATGTCAGAACTTTGCGCGAAATGAGTTTCCAGTTGGGCTTTTTCTTCCTTTATTATTTTGAATGAATAGTTAAGTGTTTTTATGTCCTCACGTTTCTGTGCCTCTAGTTGCCACCTTCTTTCCATTAGTTCTAATTCTTGGTTCTTATTCTTTATTTCTCTAAACAAAAAAAGCCACACAAATACAGAAATGCAAAAAAATATGATGGAGAGAAGTAATGGTATTTTTTGAAAAACTTTTTGCATATTATTATGAAGGAGTCAAGCTTAAATAAAATTGTATATTTGACCCTTTGACAAAATTTGAAATCGGCAAATCAACTTGCTTAAAGAGAGTATCGTCCTCTAGCGCCCGGCGAAATGAAAGCAAAACTTCTCGAGAAGGCGCTGTGCCCTGAATGCTTATTTTTTCGCCATTTATTGGGTCATTTTCATAGGAAATATCGGTAATCTTAATGTTGGATGTCTTTTTTAAGATAATCGTGTTTATCACTTTTTTGGAAATGGTAAATTCATCATTCCCGGTATGTTCAATTAGATCCAGTCTAGTATTTAAGTCTTCAATCACCGAGAGAGTCTCTCGGTCGGGTAGAGGTACGGGTTCTTTTTTTTGTACCTCCAACTTTTTATTAGCCACATCCATTTTATTATAAACTATAAAATAAGACGGTGTCATGACGACAGTGCTGATTAAAATACATAAACCAAACGCCAATAAATAAACTACGGCAAGTCTATAGTAAAAACTCTTAACCATTTTTTTCTTCTGTTCATTTGGAATTAAATTAATCATATATTAGTTTAGTTGATTGTTGTCAAAATCTCGCAGAGCCAGGCCGAGCGCAGCGGCGAATGAAAGCGCTCGCTTAAAATCAATATCTGGAACATATTTTTCTGTATCTATTATATTAACCCAGACATTCGCCATTTCCACTTTATTTTTCATACTCACAGACAAATAATCAGAAAGGCCTATCAGGTTAGAGTCCCCGCCGCAAAGAATTATTTTCTGAATTGGTGGATTGCTTTTTTCTTCCTCATCTTTGTGAGTATGCCAATATAGAAAGTGCTTTACCAATTCATCGCGCAAAATAGAAACAGTGTTCAAAAGCACTGAAAATATTTCTTTATTTTCTGTATTGCGTTGGAGACCATACTCTCTTTTCATTTTTTCTGCTTCTTCAGGACTTACTTTGAAATTTTTCGCAATCGCATCGTTCAGCATCGTCCCCCCCACATCCAAGGTAGAGGTAAACATCACCACTCCTTTAGATAAAATAAAAATACCTGTGCGTTTTTCCCCGAAATCCACAATCATATAAGTTCCCAGATCGTCCCGCTTTACAACGGCCCTGGCAATCGCCTGCGCTTCTAGTTCAAGTGATTGAACTCTGATTTGGGAATGCTCAAAGATGGCAAGATAACTTTCAATTATATTTTTAGGTGTAGTCGCAACTTGAAGTTCTAAACTCAGCGCATCTTCAGAGATTATTTCATAATCAAAAATAGCCTCGGAGGCTTGAATAGGCACATGCTCTTCCAGCGCAAGCTCTATGCTCTCTCGGATATTAGTTAAGCCTGATTTTTCCAGTCGGAGTTTAAAAAGATATACTTGTTCTTCCAGCAAAGAAACACGTACAGATTTTAATCCAACCTCCTTCCTGAGGGATAATAAAATTTCTTCCACTCGCTTCGGGTCTTTAATTTTACCCAACTCAATAATGCCAGAGGGAATATTTCGCTCCCCGTGTCGGCCGACTCGAATACCGTTTTTCGTATTGATAAGCTCTATGAATTTCAAAGATTCATCTGAAATATCTAGACCAAAAGAAGATGTTGCCAAAAAAATAGGCGAGGGAAAAAATCTATGGAATAAATTCATAAACATGCTAATATTATACAATATTACTGCTTATCTTGCCATTATTTCATTATCCTATTTGGCTTTTGTGCCAGCTGGAATTCCGTCATTCGGCGTAAGTAGAGAGAATTTACCATCTTCGGTCGAAACCGATAAGATCATCCCTTGGCTTTCAATTCCGCGGATTATTCTCGGTTCTAGGTTAGCAACAAACATACACTTTTTACCGACCAGGACGCTATGGTCCGGAAAATAGAAAGAAATGCCAGAAACTATCTGCCTTGGATTCTCTTCACCCAGGTCAACCGATAATTTCAGTAATTTATCGGTCTCGGGAACCTTTTCAACCAAGAGAATTTTCCCGACTACAATTTCAATTTTCTTAAAATCTTCGAACGAAATCATTTTGATTTATTTTTCTTTATTCCTTTTATCTAAATATCGCTGCAAGATAAGCGCCGCCGCTTTTGCATCTACACGGCCAGATTTTATTTGTTTCACTTTACTGTGCGCCTGTGACGAACTTAATTCGGATTTGTTATCTTTAGATCTCCTCGCTTCCACTGACGTTAAGAACTCTTTTTGTTTATGGACAGGTAATTTAAATTTTTCTTTCAATTCCAAAATAAAGACCTCAATCCTGCCTGAAAGTGCATTTAGCTTGCCAGAAAAATCCACTGACTCTCCGACAACTATTTCTGAAATTCTCTCTTTTTCAACGATCTTAGTAAGCCGTTCGAAAGTATTCGTATCATTTGGAACAATCTCTTTCGGAAAAGCCAAGGTATTGTTTTCGTCTGAAATTGCTATGCCAATCCTTTTAGTTCCGTAATCAACACCTAAAAATTTCATTATTAAATACTAGCATAAAAGGTATTCTTCTGGTATGATTTTTTGATGAACAAATTAACATTTCCTGGTAATATCTTTCTGGTTGCTTTGGCTCTTTTGGCAGTGCTTTGGACCATTTCTTGGAAAATCTATGCCTCCTGGACAGCCGCAAAACGTGACCAGAAGAGGTGGTTTGTAGCACTTGTTATATTAAATACTTT
>OBEQ012920976.1_pt1 | contig 10584 bp, 10 predicted proteins | sample 1670901 | NCBI WGS metagenome assembly OBEQ01 (sample SAMEA104232315, study PRJEB22302) | groundwater metagenome | biome: forest; feature: aquifer; material: groundwater | place: USA | collected 2011-08-07 | depth 5.4 m | reverse complement strand
TGGGCGCGGAGCCGGCGGTCTGATGGCGCGGCCCGAGGAAGATTGCGCCGTCGACTGCCCGTATTGCGGCGAAACGTTTGCCGTGCGCGTCGACCGGTTCGCGGGCCGGCGCCAGGCATTCACCTACGATTGCGAAGTCTGTTGCCAGCCGATCGCCGTGCGCGTCCGAGTCGGCGACGACGGTGTCATCGAACTGGACGCGGAGCGCGAGGCATGAGCGAGCGCGCGGCCATCTACATCGGCACGTCGGGCTTCTCGTTCGACGATTGGAAAGCGACCGTCTACCCCGAGCGCCTGCCGCGGCCGCAGTGGCTGATCTACTACGAGCAGCAGCTCGGCTTCAACGCCCTCGAGATCAACTACACGTACTATCAGATGCCCTCGCCGCGCACCATCGACGGGCTGCTGCGCAAGACGAGCGCCGACTTCCGCTTCACCATCAAGACGCATCGCAGCATGACGCACGAGATCATCCAGCAGGGGAAGATCGTCGACAACCCGAAGGCGTTCGAGGAATTTCGCGAAGGCATGCGGCCGCTGATGCACTCGGGGCGGCTCGGCGCCGTGCTGACGCAGTTTCCGATCACGTTCATCAACCGGCCCGACGAGCGCGACTACCTCGCCAAGACCATCGACCGGCTCGGCGACTTGCCGCTGGTCATTGAGTTCCGCAACAAGAGTTGGATGACTCCGAAGACGTTCGAGGAATTAGCGGCGCGCCAGGTCGGCCACTGCGCCGTCGATGAGCCGGCCCTGCCGCGGTTGCTGCCGTGGGTGCCCGAGGTCACGTCGGACATCGCCTACGCGCGCTTCCACGGCCGCAACGCCGAGCAATGGTTCGGCTCGTCGGCGGAAGATCGCTACAACTATCTCTACAGTCCGGCGGAGCTCGAGGAGCTGGCGACGCGCATCGAAGACTTCGCCGAGCGCGCGAAGATGCTCTACGTGTTCTTCAATAACTGCCACGCCGGTGCCGCCGCGCGCAACGCCCGCCAGTTCAAAGAACTCCTCATCAACCACGGACTGCTGCCCGCCGCATACCGGCTGCTGTAGCCGAGTCGCGATCACGGGCCGTCGGCGTGGTGCTTGATCGTCGTGCCTTGCACGAGGTAGACCACGTCCTCGGCGATGTTGGTCGCGTGGTCCGCGATCCGCTCGAGGTGGCGGCTGACGAGGATGAGGTGCACCGCGCGCGTGATGGTCTTCGGGTCCTCGAGCATGTACGTGAGCAACTCCCGGAAGATCTGGTCGTCGAGACGGTCGACCTGGTCATCCTGTCGACAGATCGCGCGCGCGTTCGGCGTCTCGCTGGATGAACGCTTCAAGGCTCTCGCGGACCATCCGCTGCGCGATTTGCGCCATGCGCGGGATGTCGATCAGCGGCTTCAGCGGCGGCTCGCGCAGCAGCTCCAACGTGCGCTCGGCGATGTTGACCGCTTGATCGCCCATCCGCTCGAGGTCGTTGTTGATCTTCAGCGCCATCGCGAGGAAGCGCAGGTCGCGCGCTTCCGGCTGATACCGCGCCATCGTACGCAGGCAGCGGTCGTCGATCTCGATCTCCAACGCGTTGATGGCGTCGTCCGATTCGATGACGCGCTGCGCGGCGGCCTCGTCGCGATGCACCAACGCATTGATGGCCTGCCCGATCGGGCCCTCGGCGAGGTTCGCCATCCGGATCAGCGTATCCTTCACGGCCGTGAGCTCGACCTCGATGTGCCGCGGCAGCGTCGGCGTCCCGATGTCCGGCATCGAGGGTTCTTGGTCGAGGCTCATCCGAATCGCCCCGTAATGTACGCCTCGGTCTTCGGATCGCGCGGGGTCGTGAACAATTTGTCCGTCGCGTCGAACTCGATGAGCTGACCCATCAACAGAAATCCGGTGACGTCCGAGACGCGCGCGGCTTGCTGCATGTTGTGCGTCACGATCACGATCGTGTAGTGTTCTTTCAGCGCGTAGAGCAACTCTTCGATCTTGCCGGTGGCGATGGGGTCGAGCGCGGAACAGGGCTCGTCGAGCAAGAGGACCTCGGGCTCCGTGGCGATGGCGCGCGCGATGCAGAGCCGTTGTTGTTGCCCGCCGGATAAACGCAGCGCGCTGCTGTGCAAGCGGTCCTTCACTTCGTCCCAGAGCGCGGCGCGTTTCAGGCTCTCCTCGGCGACCGTGTCGAGGACCATCCGCCGTTTCTCGCCGTTGACCCGCAGGCCGTAGACCGCGTTCTCGTAAACCGACTTCGGAAACGGGTTCGATTTTTGAAACACCATGCCCACGCGCTTGCGCAGCGCGATCACATCGACGGTGGGGTCGTAAATGTCGTCGCCGTGCAATGTGATACGGCCCTCGATGCGCACGCCTTCCATCAACTCGTTGAGGCGGTTGAAGCAGCGGATCAGCGTTGACTTGCCGCAGCCTGATGGGCCGATCAGCGCCGTTACCTGCCGCTCGGGCACGCGCATGCTGACCTGCCTCACCGCGTGGGCCGCGCCGTACCAGACGTCGAGCCGATCGACTTGGATCGCGACGTCACGACGTATCGTCGACGGCGTTACGGGCGGCGCGACGCTCGGGCGCAGCGCGGGAATGACCGGCCGGCCGGTTTGAAATAGGACCGTATCCATGTTCGATGCCCTCTGCATGGGTTACATGTCTCCCGTTCGAAGCCGTTCGCGCAATCGGCCGCGAATGACGATCGCGGCCACATTCAACGTGACCACGATGGCCAACAGCAGCAGCGCGGTCATGTAGACCATCGGCTTGGCCGCTTCGACGTTCGGTGATTGGAAACCGAGATCGTAGATGTGGAAGCCCAGGTGCATGAACTTCCGCTCGAGATGAATGAACGGTGCTAAGTGATCGACCGGCAGCTCGGGTGCGAGCTTGACGACGCCGGTGATCATGAGCGGTGCCACTTCGCCCGCACCGCGCGCCATCGCGAGGATCGTGCCGGTCATGATGCCGGGCATCGCCGAAGGCAGCACCACGCGGCACATCGTCTGCCATTTCGTCGCACCGCATGCGAGTGAAGCCGCGCGCAACCCTTGCGGCACCGCCGCGAGCGCTTCTTCAGTGGCCACGATGACCACGGGCACTGTGAGCAACCCGAGTGTTAGCGACGCCCAGAGAATCCCGCCGCCGCCGAAGGTCGGCGTCAGCAGCCGGTCCGAAAACCAGAGCTGATCGATCGTGCCGCCGATGAGGTAGCAGAAGAAACCGAGGCCGAAGACCCCGAAGACGATCGACGGTACGCCGGCCAAATTGTTGACGGCGATGCGCACGAACGACACGAGCCATCCTTGCTTCGCGTACTCGTGCAGGTAGAGTGCTGCGAGCACGCCCAGCGGCACGGACGCGAGGCTCATCAGCAGCGTCATGACGACCGTGCCGAAAATCGCGGGGGCCACACCGCCTTCGGAGTTCGCCTCGCGGGGCTGGTCGAAGATGAACTCGCGCAGCCGATCGAGATAGACGCCGGCGCAGCCGAACCAGCTGAGTGTGTTCGGGCGATGGATGCGGACGATCGAAGAGAGCGGCAGCGAGGTCGCGCGCCCGTTGATGTCGACTAGTGTGGCGCGGTACGTGGCGTCGGCCGCGCGCTGCTGTGCGAGCCGGTCCGCGATGCCCGCGTAGAGCTGCTCGAGTTGGCCGACGGCGGCGCGATGCTTGCCGGCGAGCGCGTCGCGCTTTGCGGCATCGGCGGGCGGGTGCAGCTCGAGGTGCCGGAGTGCGAGTCGGTGGCGCTCGATGGCTGCGTTGATATCACCGATAGCGCCGCGCTGCACCGTTCGCATGGCGCGGACGCGACGGCGCGCGAGCGGCAGTTGCGCGGCGAGCGTCGCTCGAGCACGGCTGGGCTGATCGATCGGCGGCTCACCCGGGAGTTCGACTTGCTTGAGGAAGCCATAGAATGGTCCCCATTCCAATCGCTCGACGACCACGGCATCGACCGGGCGAGACCGGGACGTGATGCGCCGATCATCGATCCAGATAAAGTCGTTGCCGTAGAAATCGCGGTTGCCGATCCGGAACAGCGTTCGCAGCTCGCTGTGCGCGTCATCGCGCGAAATCGGCTCGACGCTGTGGATGAGGCCGAGGTAGGATGAGCCGTCGGCCAATGTAATCTGCCATAACGGCTTGGGCCAGAAGACGCTCAGGCCGCGCGCCACGATCAGCCCGACCAACAGGACGATCATCAGCAGTGCGATGCCGAGCATGGTGCCCGACAGCCACACGGGAGCCTGGCGCATCGACGCGCGCTGGTCGGCGGACAGCGAGAGTGAGACGGCCATTAGAGACCTTTCAGTCGGGCGCGGAGCCGAGAGCGGATCAGCTCGGCCGCGGTGTTGACGATCGATGTCATCAGCAGCAACAACAGCGACGAGAGAAAGAGGATGCGATAGAGCGTGCCGCCGTAGGGCGCCTCGGGCATCTCGACCGCGATGTTGGCGGAGAGCGTGCGGAAACCGTTGAACGCGCTCCAGTCGAGTACGGGCGTGTTGCCCGTGGCCATGAGCACGATCATCGTTTCACCGACCGCGCGGCCCAGGCCGACCATGATGCCCGAGAAAATCCCGGAGCCGGCGGCGGGCAGCACGACGCGCCACGCGGTTTGCCACAGCGACGCGCCGCACGCGAGCGACGCGCTGACCAAATGGCGCGGCACCGCCGAGCATGCGTCTTCGCAGATCGTGAAGATGATCGGGATGACCGCGAAGCCCATGACCCAGCCGACCACGAGCGCGTTGCGCTGGTCGTATCGCTCGCCGCAGATGCGCAGCAGCCACGCGGGAAAATCTCCGTGGAAGAACACGCGCTCGGCGAGCGGACCGGTCGCAATCGCAAGGACGGCCCCGATCGTCGCCCAGCCGAGCAGCATCCAGAATTCGTAGCGCCGGACCAGCCGCATCAGCGTCGGATTTGACGACGAGGCGCACAAGGCCATGCCGATGACCGTCACGAGCGGGATCACAGTGGGCAACAGCAGGACCGCGACGATGTGGCGGGCCACGAGCGGTGCGAGCACGACGCCGGCGATGAAGCCGAGTACGACGCTCGGCAACGCGGCCATCAGCTCGATCGTCGACTTCACGAGGTTGCGCAGCCGCTTGTCGAGGAACTGCGAGCAGTAGAGCGCGCCGAAGAGCGCCAGCGGGACCGCGAAGAGCAGGGCGTAGCACGCACCCTTGAGCGTGCCGAAGAGCAGCGGCACGAGGCTGAGCTTCGGCTCGAAGTCGTCGCTGCCGCCGGTCGATTGCCACATGTAGTCAGGCCGGTCGTATCCTTCGTACCACACCTTGCCGAACAGGGCCTTCCAACTGAACTCCGGATGCGGGTTGTCGATCGACCAGCGGCGCAGCGTGCCGACGCCATCGATCAGCAGCAAGCCGTTGGCTTTCGGCGTCAAGCCGCCCGTGAGCGGCGCGTCGCCGACGGGGAATGTCGCCAGCGTCCGCTCGGAGGTCATGTAGCGAAGCTTCGCGATGCCGTCGGCTGAAACGCTCACAAACCCTTTGTTGCGCGGCGACGGGCAGATGAGGACGACGCGCGAAGAGTGGCCCGAGAAACTATGGATTTGCCTGACCCGCCGGCCATCGACGCTGGACTCATCACGGACCGGCGACCACGTGGCCACGCTGCCGTCGCTGCCGCCGACGGCGATCGACCGCTCGCCGATGAGGTAGCTCATGGCCGTAACCGATCCGTGAGGCACAGCCTCGATCGTCTCGACCGCATCCAGCCGGCCGTCGGCCGTGATCTGCCATCGAATGATGCGGCCGTCCATGGTGGCGGTCAGCAGTTGCGTGCATGATTCGTTGATCAAGAGCGCGGAGAACGGTCCACGTTGATCTGTGGGGACCTCAAGCTTTTCAAGCGTTCGACGAACGGGGCCGACGAGCGGCCGCTGGATCGTCACGCGCGCCATCGTCAGCGCCGCGTGGTCGGTGACGGCGGCGATGAGCGCCGCGGCATCCGTCTCGCGGTACGCGAGCTGCAGAACGCGATGGCCGGGGTCGAGCGGGAAGGAAGCGTCGAGCTTCATCGTCGGCCGAGCCGTGCGCTGTGCGCCGTCGAAGGTCGTGCGCAACTCAATCGATCCCGTCCAGATCAATCCCGTCGCCGTGCCGAATGCGACGGATGCGGTGTGAGGGATGTACGACACCGCGCTGAGTTCCTGCCCATCGAGACCCGCGAGCGGAATCCGTTCGGTCTCGTGTCCCTCGAGTGATGCGATCGTGGCAACGGGCTCGCGGCCGACGATGAGCACGCGTTCTTGGTGCTCGTCGATGATGGTCAGCAGCGCGTGGGTTTCGCCGGTGACGACCGGTGTGACCGCGCGCACGCACGCCCCGCGCAACAACGGCACGACCTGCGCGAACAAGAACACCGTGATGCCGAGCACCGCGCAGATGATCGCGATGCCGCCGATGCGGACCACCACCCGCGCGATGCGGTCCGCGGCGCGCACACGGCGCAAGACAGCGGGGGCGGCCGTGGCTCGAGTGGAAGCCCACGGCCGCCGGCTCGTTGTTGCTGGAGGTTCAACAACGGGAGGGGTCGTCATCGCGAGTCGGTGTCGCGATCACCGCTGTCCGTGCATTGTCTCCGTCGCTACTCGAGCTTTTTCAGCTCGACGCTCGTGATTTCCTTGAGCAGCGGCACGAAGCCGTCCTTCACTACGGCCTGCTGGCCTTCCTGGCTCAGGACGTAGAGCAAGAACTGCTTCACCAGCGGATCCACCGGCTGCCCCGGCGCCCGGTTGATGTAGACATAGAGGTAGCGGCTGAGCGGATACGTGCCCGCATAGACGTTCTCCGCGTTGGCCTCATAGGCCTTCGAGCTGCCCAAGGCGGAGAGCGGAACAATCCGCACGCCCGCGGTGCGGTAGCCCATGCCGCTGTAGCCGATCGCGTATTGGTCGTTCGACACGCCTTCGACGACCGCCGACGAGCCCGGCTGCTCTTTGACCGAGCTCTTGTAGTCACCCTTGCACAGCGCGTTGTCCTTGAAATACGCGTACGTCCCCGACGCCGAGTTGCGGCCGTAGAGGCTGATCGGGTGGTTCCACTCCGGCCCCAACCCAAGCTGCGACCAGTTGGTGATCGCCGACTTGGCACCGCAGGACAGCGTCCCCGAGAAAATGGCGTCGACCTGCGTGATATTCAACACCTGGATCGGGTTGTCCTTGTTCACGTAGACGCCTAACGCATCGAGCGCGACAGCCACGGCGGTGGGTTTGTAGCCGTACTTCTTCTCGAAGGCATCGACCTCCGTCGGCTTCATCGGGCGCGACATCGGCCCGAGTTGTGCGGTGCCGGCGATCAACGCCGGCGGCGCGGTCGCGGAGCCCTTGCCCTCGATTTGGATTTTGACGTTCGGGTACTGCTTTTGGAATCCCTCCGCCCAGAACGACATCAGGTTGTTGAGCGTGTCCGACCCGACGCTGTTCAAGCTGCCCGAAATCCCGCTGGCCCGCTCGTACGCCGGCAACCCTTCAACGCCGGCCCCAGCCGACGCCTGCGCGGCGGCGCTTGTCGCCGCGCACAGCATCGCGCTCATTGCGATGACCGTATTGCGTATCCACATCGTATCCTCCGAACGTTGGCGAAGACGCGTGAGTAGTCGATTCATCAGAACGACGTCACCCAATCCGCTTGGAACGTGTCCACGAAGTTCTTCACACCGGTGATTTGTTTGGTTGTGAAGTACTTCAATTGAATGGCCGAATTCTTGAGCGTGGCGAACTTGAACCACCAGACGTGGCCGATGTGGTTCGTGCCGCCGTTGCCGAAGTCGGACTCCGTGAACGCACCGAAGGTCGCGTCCGGCTCGAGCCGCTCGAAGAAGTAGCCGGCTTCCCAACCCTTGCGCAGATCAAACGGAATGCGCGCCTTGCCGGCCTTAACACCGAGCATGAATCCATTCGTGTTGTTGCTCTTCGTCGTACTCTGTCCGAAGTTGTGCACCCAGTCGCCGAACATCCCGAACGGGACGTCCAGATACTGGCTGCTCAGCTCAAACGTTGGGTTGAAGAGGTTCAGGTCTGCGATGCCCGGGGGGTTTCCGGCCAGTCCGCCCGCGGTGGTGATTGCGGTTGACTCCGACAACGGGTGGGTCACATTCTTGTAGTCGTGGTACGAGACCGCACCCGTGAGCTTGATGTTCTTCAGCACTTCCTCTTCTGAGTCAGGGAACGGCTTGAACACCACGCCGCCCTGCGTCGACCACAGGCTCGCCGCCTCCGTGATGCCGGATTGGAGCGCGAACACGCCGTCGTTGGTGAACACGTTGACCATCGGCCCGAAATCTTCGCCGAGATGCACGGCGGCACCGTCGAAGTTCAAGTCGTCGTCCCACACCAGCGGCCCCACCACCCAGAACGGGTTCGCAATCTTGCCGCCCGTGATCTTGAACTCCGTCACGCCGGGTAGCTCCGGCGCGTACTCGACGAACGCCCGGTCGATCACGATCGTGTTGTGGTTGAACGACGTGTTGAACGTCTGGTTCGTGGAGATGGGATTGGTCGTGCTACCTGAGGCGAGTCGTGCGCCGACTTTCAGGTTGTCGGTGACTTTCGCGTCCATGCCGAGACGGAAGCGAAAGCGCTGGCGGTTGACGTTGGTACCGGTGCCGGTCTGGTTCAGGTATTCTTCTCGCAGCCGCATATCGCCGCTCCACTTGATGTTGCGGGCGGAGTCGGGCACGATCTCCTTCGCGATCAGCTTGTTGCGCTCCTCTTTCGTCTCCGTGATCTGGCGACGAATCTGGCCGGCTTGCACCGGCGTGATCGTGCCGTTCTTCACAAGCGCATCCAGCAAGATGTCGACTTCGCTCTCGGCTCGGGCCGCCTGGGGGAAGCAGCTGAAGGCTAACGCTCCCATGAGGAGCCACCGCATCCACGACTTCATTCACGACTCTCCTTTTGGTTCTTCGCCCCGACATCCGGGGACTTCGCTCCACCGACGTGCTCTTGCATCCGGATGCCACCACTCGCAGGCATCGCGTTCCTAATATAATGAAAGGTCTCACGGTGCTACAGGCGAGGGGGCTTCAGTTCAGCCACTCCGCCATGAGCTGCCGCCCGCCTCGTTGGGACGCGAACCGTTGCAATTCCTTCAGTTCATCGATCAGTCCGCGAAGTTTAGTCTGACTGTATAGGTAGTCTTCGTTGCGCACTGCCTCGCGGCCCTCCAAGTAGTTCAGCAGCGACTGCAGCGACCTGACTTGCTCCCGCAGGTGCCCGATCAAGAACTCTGCCTCAGCCATCGCGCTCCTCCTTTGTTTGTCCGGCTCAAGTGTAGGCAGCGGGTGTACGAGACGTGTGAAGGCAATATAAGGCCCGGGTAAGATCGCGCGGCCAAATTCAGCGGTGGTAATCGGCATGTTCATCGAGGACGAGCCGGTACCCGGCGTTCTTGATCGTGACGATGCGAGGCGCGATCGGCGGTAGCTTCTTCCGAAGTTGGCTGATGTGGAACGCGACGGTGTGGGTCTGCAGATCGACGCCGGGGTCGTGGTTCCAGACGGTTTCCAGTAAGATCTTCTGGCTGAGGACGCGGCCGTTGGCATCCACCAGCGCTTTCAGCAGCCGCAGTTCCTTCGACGTGAGCTCGACCGTCTTGTGTCTGATCAACGCCAGGTGGCGGTCCCAGTCTACCCGCACATCACCGATTCGCCATACGGCCGTCGGAGGCGTGGGCGCGGCGGCTCGTCGCAGCACCGTTTTGAGCCGAGCCACGAGTTCCCGCTGGCTGAACGGTTTCGTCACGAAATCATCGGCACCCATCTCGATCCCAAGGACTTTGTCCGCCTCGTCGGAGCGGACCGTCAGCATGATGACCGGAATGTCGCGCGTTGCGGCATCGCGCTTGAGGAGGCGGCAGACCTCGAGCCCATCCACTTCGGGAAGCATCCAGTCGAGCAAGATCGCATTGGGCGTTTCCTTGGATGCGACACGCAGCGCGGTGCGGCCATCGTGGGCAATCAGCGTGCTGAAACCTTCCTGCTCGAGCCGGTATTTCACCGCCTCAACAATATTCTTCTCGTCGTCGACGATTAGGATGGTCGCTTTGGGCATTGCGAACTCTCGAGCGTCTCCGACAATAAGGCTAACGCAGCGGAGTAAGGGTCGTTTGAAGGGCACGTAAGGTGTACGTAAGCACCCCGGCGCAAAAGATGAACGGCTTGTCATGTTAAATTCACCCGGCCGTCATCTCTGTTGAGCTAGACTTAACATAGACAATGGCGCGAGGATAGGCGGATTCCAGCTGCCTCTCGCAGAGAGGCAGCGACCGCTGGCGCCGAGTACTCAACGCGCACGTGACCGGAAACCGGCAGCGCATTTCACGATCTGGACTCTTCGATCAACCCGTCGACCAGAGAACGCCAGGCAAGCCAGTTCTGCCGTGCTTGCGGCACAGATCTGCGCGTCGTTCGGGTGAGCCTGGAACGGCCCGACTCGATCACCGCGTCCGCCGTCTCTGCGCGCGAAGACATCGGCCGCGCGGTCGCCGCCAGGATCCGCGAAGTCGAGGACGCCGGCGAATTGAAACAAGTAGCCGAAGATGTCCTGCCGCAGATCGAAAAGTTCCT
>OBEQ010173309.1_pt1 | contig 10585 bp, 9 predicted proteins | sample 1670901 | NCBI WGS metagenome assembly OBEQ01 (sample SAMEA104232315, study PRJEB22302) | groundwater metagenome | biome: forest; feature: aquifer; material: groundwater | place: USA | collected 2011-08-07 | depth 5.4 m | reverse complement strand
CAACTGGCGCAGGCGGCCCGGCCGGTCGGTCTCGTCCTGGAGCCGGTGCAGGACCCCTTTCAGCGTCGGGCCGGGAATCGTCTGCCGGCCCCGCTCCGCCACCTCGGCCGCCAGCGTCAACGCCTCCTCCACGTGGTACCCGGTCTTGGCAGAGGCCGCGATCACCGGGACGAGCGTGGCGAACGGGGCTCGATCCCGGAACGTGTCCGCGAACTGTTCGGGATTGCCGGCGTCGACCAGGTCCCACTTGTTGAAGACGGCCACACAGGGACGGCCCTGCTTGAGGATGCGCCCGAGGAGCGTCAGGTCGTCCGCGAGGACGCCGGCCGACACGTCGAACAACAGCAGGCAGCCGTCGGTCTGCTCGATGGCCGTCATCGAGCGCTTGACACTGACGATGTCCACCAGCGTCTTCAGCTTCGGGCGTGGGCGGACGCCGGCGGTGTCGGTGACGCCGTAGACCTGGCCGCTTCGGGGGATCATGACCTCGATGGCGTCCCGCGTCGTGCCGGGGGCGGCATCCACGGTGACCCGCTCCTCGCCGGCCAGCCGGTTGAGCCAGGTGGATTTGCCGACGTTGGGGCGGCCGACGATGGCCAGCCGCAGGGCCGGTGAAATACTGATGGGGTCTGACCCCAAGGGGTCAGACCCCGAATGCGGGGGCAAGCGCTCAACGATCGCATCCAGGAGCTCGCCGATGCCGCGGCCGTGGCTGCTCGACACCGCCACGAGCGACTCGAAACCGAAGGGGTGGAACTCGACGGCGCGGCCGGCCGCCGCTTCGGTGTCGGCTTTGTTCGCGACGAGCAGGACCGGTTTGCCGGCGCGGCGCAGGAGCAGGGCGACGTCGCGGTCCAGCGGCAGGACGCCGGCCTCGACGTCGCACACGAAGAGGAGGAGGTCGGCCGTCTCGATGGCGCGCTGGATCTGGCGCCGGATGGCGGCCGCCAGCGGCGAGCGCGGGGTCAGCTCCAGCCCGCCGGTGTCCACGAGGAGGAATCGGCGGCCGCCCCACGTCACCGGCAGTTCAATGCGGTCGCGGGTGACGCCGGGGGTCGGATCCACCAAGGCGTGGCGGCGATGACACAGCCGGTTGAAGAGGGAGGACTTCCCGACGTTGGGGCGGCCCACGATGGCCACCGTGGGCAGGGGCACGGCGGTCAGTTCGGGTGGCCGTTGAGGAGGTGGTTGCCGCGGCGCAGGTACCCGATCCCCGAGGCCACCGTCAGGACGACGGTGATCGGCAAAACCACGTGCAGGAGCGGACTGCCGGCCAGCGCGCAGATCACCGTGATCATCTGCGCGAGCGTCGCCGCCTTCCCCAGCCGCGAGGGGATGATCTCGAACGCCCCCGTCACCAGGTAAATGACGAGCGAGCCGACGACGATGATGACGTCGCGGCTGACGACGAGGATCGGCACCCACGCCGCCAGTTTGTAGGCGGGGGGCAGTGTGCTGATGAGCGCGAGACATAGGTATGCCGTGGTCAGGAACAGTTTGTCGGCCAGCGGGTCGAGGATGGTGCCCAACTGGGTGCTCTGCGCCATCGCGCGGGCCACGTACCCATCCACCGCGTCGGTCACGACGCCGACGATGAAGATCACCAGCGCCGCGTACCGCAGCCATTCGTCCGGCGGCCGGTAGTAGACCAGGCACCAGACGAAGAACGGGATGAGCAGGATCCGAAAAATGGACAGCTTGTTCGCTAAGCCCATCCCCCCGCCCCCGACACTCCTCGGGGGAACCGGGGTCACTGCGCTTGGGTCTTCGACGACGTGGAGCTGGCGGAGCCGGAGCTCGCCGCGGGCGCCGGCTGTGCCGGGGCCGCGCCGGCACCCTGCAACCGCAGCGGGGTCCCGTCATTCGGGCAGTACGTGAGATCCCGCGTGTAGACCTTGCCGCAGGTCGGGCAGAACATGTTCTGCTGAGAGTTGCCGATCAGCCCGCCCGCCGCCGCGCCGGTCAAAGCGCCCAAGCCGGCGCCGATCGCCGCCCCCTCACCGGTCTTCCCCGACTGGTGGCCGATGATGGCCCCCAGCGCCGCGCCGGCCATCGCGCCGGTCCCGCCGCCGATCATCGCCCCTTTCTGCGTGGGGTCCGTCGTCGAGCACCCGACGAGACCAAGCAAACACGCCGCCGCCACTCCTCGTGCGAATCCTGTCGTCATGGAATGCCTCCTTGGATGAGTGCCGTACATCCCTATTATAACATAACGCCGGGAGGACCGCCTACCGGAGCACGCGGACCCGCTGCGGCGGCCAGTAAATCACCATCGCCTTGCCGACGAGGTGGTCCTTCGGGAGGAACCCCCAGTAGCGGGAGTCCCGCGAGCTGGAGGAGTTGTCGCCGAGGACGAAGTAGTGGCCAGCCGGCACGCGGATCGAGAGCCCCGCTTTGCCGTAGTCGCCGCGGTTGTAGTACGACCGCTCGCGAAAGACCGGCGGGTCGGTCACCAGCCGCCCGTTGACCCAGAGTTGGAACTCCTTGATCTCCACCGTCTCTCCCTCGACCGCGACGAGGCGCTTGATGAAATCGCGGTGGTCGTCGTCCGGCGAGCGGAACACGATGATGTCGCCGCGCCGCGGGGCGCGAACGGCCGGCAGACGCCGCCCGGTGAAGGGGACTTCCGCCCCGTACAGGAATTTGTTGACGAGGATCCGGTCCCCCTCCATCAGCGTCGGGCGCATCGAGCCGGTCGGGATCTTGAACGCCTGGACGACGAACGTGCGGATGGCCAGCGCTAGGATGACGGCGACGACGATGGACTCGACGTACTCGCGGACGAGCGACTTCGGGCGCGGCGGCGTCATGACGACAGCTTGAGCACCGCCATGAACGCCTCCTGCGGGATCTCCACCTTGCCGAATTGTTTCATCCGTTTCTTCCCTTCGCGTTGTTTTTCCCAGAGCTTCCGTTTGCGGGTGATGTCGCCGCCGGAGCATTTCGCCGTCATGTTCTTGCCCATCGGCCGGACCGTCTCGCGGGCGATGACGTGCGAGCCGATCGCCGCCTGGACCGCCACCTCGAAGAGCTGGCGCGGGATCAGCTCCTTGAGCTTCGTCACCAGGTCGCGGCCGCGCAGGTAGGCTTTCTCCTTCGGGACGATCGAGGAGAGGGCGTCGCACGGGTCGCCGTTGAGCAGGATGTCGAGCTTGACAAGCGCCGCCGGGGTGTAGCCCAGGAACTCGTAGTCCATCGAGCCGTAGCCGCGCGTGACCGACTTCAGCCGGTCGTGGAAGTCCACGATCACCTCCGCCAGCGGGAACTCGTAGATGAGCATGGCCCGGTCGGTCCCGAGGTACTGCGTGGATTTGTAGACGCCGCGGCGCTCCTGCGCCAGCGCCATGACCGGCCCGAGGGCGTCCGACGGGGCGATGAGGAAGGCGCGGATCGTCGGCTCCTCGATGGCGTCGAGCTCGCCGGCCGACGGGAGCTTTGTCGGGTTGTCAATCTCCGCCGTCCCGCCGCGGCGCAGGCGGACCCGGTAGACGACGTTGGGCGTCGTCACGACGAGCGACAACCCGAACTCCCGCTCGAGCCGCTCCTGGATGATCTCCAAATGCAGAAGGCCGAGGAAGCCGCAGCGGAAGCCGAAGCCGAACGAGCTGGAGGTCTCCGGCTCGAACGAGAACGAGGCGTCGGAGAGCCGGAGCTTCTCGAGGGCCTCCCGCAGCGACGGGAAATCTTTGGCGTTCACCGGGTAGAGGCCGCAGAACACGAGTGGGTGGACCGGCTTGTAGCCGGCCAGCGGCGCGGCGGCCGGGGTGCGGGCGCTGGTCACGGTGTCGCCGGCGTGGACCTCGCGGGCTTCCTTGATGTTGCAGACCACGTAGCCGACCTCGCCGGTGGCGAGCGCCGTCACCGTCATCGGCTGGGGCGTCAGCACGCCGACCTCCTGCACCTCGTGCCTCCGCTTGGCGCTCATCAGCAGCACCGGCATCCCGGGGGTCAGCGCGCCGTGGATCACGCGGCAGTAGAGGATGACGCCCTTATACACGTCAAACCGCGAATCAAAGATGAGGGCCTGCAGCGGCTGGGCCGGGTCGCCCGCCGGCGGCGGGACGTCGCGGACGATCCGCTCCAACAGCTCGTCAATCCCCGTCCCGTCTTTGGCGCTGGCCAGCACCGGCGGGGCCGTGACGTTGAGCGTCTCGGCCAATTGTTTCTGGACGCGGGCGGTGTCCGCGTTCGGCAGGTCCACCTTGTTGATGACCGGGATGATCGTCAACTCATGCTCCATCGCCAGATAGAGGTTGGCCACCGTCTGCGCCTCCACCCCCTGCGCGGCGTCCACGACGAGCAGCGCCCCCTCGCAGGCCCGCAGCGATTTCGACACCTCGTGGGTGAAATCCACGTGGCCCGGCGTGTCAATCAGGTTGAGCAGGTAATCCTGGCCGTCGCGGGCCCGGTACTGCAGGCGGACCGCCGACGCCTTGATGGTGATGCCGCGCTCCCGCTCGAGGTCCATATCGTCGAGGAGCTGGTGGCGGAACTCGCGCGGGGTGATGGCCCCCGTCACCAGGAGGAGGCGGTCGGCCAGCGTGGACTTCCCGTGGTCAATGTGGGCGATGATGCAGAAATTGCGGATACGGGACTGCGGAATGGTCATGACCGGCCACGGGCGAGCGCCTGTCCCACGGCCAAGAGATGCCGGACCTCGCGCGCGGAGGTCCCCTCCGCGTAGACCCGCAGGAGCGGCTCGGTCCCGGAGGCGCGCCAGAGCAGCCAACTGCCGTCGTCGAGGGTCGCCTTGACGCCGTCGGTCGTCGCCACGCGGCGGACCGGCCGGCCGGCGAGCCGGGCCGGCAGGCGCTTGGCCAACGCCAGGGCGAATGTCTTCGGCAGTGGATGCTCCAGCTCGACGTCCACGCGGTGGTAGACCCAGTGGCCGAACCGCCGCCGCAGGTCAGCGACGAGCTGCGCGAGCGACTGCCGGCGGTGGAGCATCATCTCGGCGATCAGCAGGCCCATGAGCGTGCCATCCCGCTCCGGCACCACGCGGCTGATGCCGAACCCACCCGACTCCTCGCCGCCGAACAGGACCTTCCCGTCGCGGATCAGCGTGGCGATGTGCTTGAACCCGACAGGGGTCTCGTAGATCGGCACGTGGAATTGCTCGGCGATGCGGGCCATGAGATTCGTCCCGGCCACCGTCTTGGCGAGGCCGCCGCGCCACTTCCGGTCCTCGAGCAAGTGCAGGGCCAGGAGCGCCATCGTTTCCTGCGACGTGACGAACCGCCCGGCGCCGTCCACGACGCCGACCCGGTCGGCATCGCCGTCGGTGGCCAGCCCCAGATCATAGCGGCTCCGGCGCACCGTCCGGCAGAGCGCCTCGAGATGCTCGCCGATCGGCTCCGGCCGCCGGCCGTCGAACGTCGGGTGCGGGTCGCCCGCCAGCGTCTCGACGCGGCACGGCGTCCCGGCCAAGGCGCGGGCGACGAGGTGGTCCCCCGCCCCGTGCATGGCATCCACGGCGATCCGCAGCCGCGCCCGGCGGAACGCACCGAAGTCGAGGAAGCGGCGGATGAACGCGAGGTAGCCGGGGAGCAGGTCCACGCGCTGGATGCGCCGTCGGCGGAGCCCCTCGGCCAGCGGCAGGGCCCGCGCCGGGACGCGGCCCAAGTGCCGCTCGAACCAGTGCGTCATCGCCGGCTCGGCCGGCCCGGCGTAGTACGGCTTGAACTTGACGCCGTTGTACGCCGCGGGGTTGTGCGAGGCGGTGATGACGACGCCGCCGGACAACCGCTTCAAGCGGATCATCAGGGAGATCGTCGGGGTCGGCGTCGGGCCGGCCGTCAGCAGGACGGTGAAGCCGGCGCCGGCCAGCTGTTCGGCGGCGGCGGCGGCGAACGTCTCGCCGAGGAAGCGGGTGTCGTAGCCGACGGCGACGACCGGTGTTCGGCCCGGCGGCCGGTGCCGCCGCAGGTACTCGGCGATGACGGCAGCGACGGCGCGGACATTGGGAATCGTGAAGTCGTCGGCGACCCGGCCCCGCCAGCCGTCGGTGCCGAACACGATCTTCGGCGCGGCCGTCATGCCATGTATCCGGTGTTGGGCGCTGAGGACTTCGGCGCCCGCGCCGGTGGCGGGGCCTCGCCGCGCAGGGAGGCCATCGCCTGCCGGGGATCGGCCGCGCCGAACACGTACGTCCCGGCGACGAGCACGTCGGCGCCGGCCTCCACGGTTTGGCGGCCGGTCTCATGGTTGATGCCGCCGTCCACCTGGATGTGGCGGGGGAAGTCGCGGCGAAGTTGTGTGATCTTCGGCAGCACCTCCGGCATGAACGCCTGCCCGCCGAAGCCGGGGTTGACCGTCATCAGCAGGACGAGGTCGAGGTCGCCGAGGCAGGACGACAGCGCCGACAGCGGCGTCTGCGGCCGCAGCGCCACGCCGACTTTCGCCTTGAGTTGCTTCACCTGGTTCACGACGGCTTTCAGGTCACGGCACGCCTCCGCGTGCACGGTGACCCGGTCGGCGCCGGCCCGCACGAACTGTTCGAGATACTGCTCCGGACGTTCGATCATTAGATGGACGTCGAACGGCAGGTGGGTGGCCGGCCTCAGCGCGGCGACGACCTGCGGGCCGATCGTCAGGTTCGGCACGAAATGCCCGTCCATCACATCGAGGTGGATCCAGTCAGCGCCCGCCTGCGCGATGCGCACGGTCTCCTCCGCCAGCCGGGCGGCGTTGGCCGCCAGCATCGAGGGGGCGATGAGCGTCTTCGCCATGGCTATGCCGCCTCCAGCAGGCGCTGAGCCTGGCGCTGCTGCGCCGGCTTCAGCGGCCCGATCACCGCGAGGTTGCGGTGCGCCGGGCGCAGGACCTCGCGGGCGACGCGCCGGACGTCGGCCGGGGTCACGCGCCGGACGTCGTCGAGGATGTGCGCCAGCGGCGAGACGCGGCCCAGCACGAGCTCGCTCTCTCCGATCCACAGCATGTGGTCAATCGTGTCCTCCAACATCAGCAGGAGCTGGCCGGTGTAGAACTCCCGCGCCCGGTCGAACTCGTCGGCCCCCACCGGCTGGCGCTGGACTCGGCGCAGCTCCTGGAGGATCACCCGCAGGGCCCGCACGAATTTCCCGTGCTCGACGCCGGCGCTCACGGTAAACGCCCCGGTATCGCGGTAGCGTTTGATCTGGCTGCCGATCTCGTAGGCCAGGCCGCGCACCTCGCGGACCTGGTGGAACAGGCGCGACGACATGTTGCCGCCGAGGATGACGTGGAGCAGGTTGAGCCCGTGGATGTGCGGGTGGTTGCGCGGAAAGGCGTGGAAGCCGAGGGCGGCGTGGGTCTGCTCCGTCTCCTTGACGGTGCAGTCCCAGCGCGGGCGGCCCTGGCGCTGCGAGGCGCGCCGGAACCGCTGCGGCCGGCCCGGCGGGACGCGCCCGACGCGCGCGGCGACCTGCTCGACGAGCAGGCGGTGGCTGACGGGGCCGGCGGCGGCGACCACGATGTTGGCCGGCGTGTAGAACCGCCGGCCGTAGGCCGCCAGGTCTCGGCGGTGGATCCGCCCGACCGACTGCGGCGTGCCGGCCAGGAACATCCCCAGCGGATGCCGCGGCCACATCACGGTGCCCAGCAGGTCCTGCACGTACTGCATCGGCGCGTCGAGGTACATCTTGATTTCTTCGAGGATCACCGGCCGCTCCCGCTCGACGTCGGCGGCGCTCAGCCGGGCGTGGAGCGCCATGTCGAGCAGGACGTCGAGGGCCACGGCCGCGTGCTTGGCCGGGACCTTCGCGTAGAGACAGGTCGCCTCCACGTCGGTGAAGGCGTTCATCGCCCCGCCGAGCCCCTCGATCGCCTCCTTGATCTGCCGGGCGGTGCGGGTCAGCGTCCCCTTGAACATCAGGTGCTCGAGGAAATGGGAAACCCCGCAGAGCCGCGCCGACTCGTACCGCCCGCCGGCCGCCATCCAGACGCCGAGGGCGACCGACTCCATCTGCGGCATCGGCGCGCTGATCACGCGCAGCCGATTGGTCAGCTCCGTTTTCGGGTAGGCGTTCATAGAAACTTCCGCCACGCCGGCGCTTCCTGGCACGTCGCCACCAGCCGCCGGATCTGCTGGGCATACGAGCGGTGGGCGACGAGGGTCACGCCGCGGTGCTGGACGATGACGAGGTCGCGCACGCCGAGGGTCGCGATCAACCGGTCGGGCTCGCCGACCACGATGTTCCCGCGCGATTCGCAGCCGGTATGCACGCCGCGCACAGCGTTGCCGTGGGCGTCGCGCGGCAGGTAGCGCGCCACGCTGGTCCAGGAGCCGACGTCGTCCCAGGTGAACGCGCCGGTCACCATCCAGCAGTCCACCGCCTGCTCCATCACGCCGTAGTCAATCGAGATCGCCGGGACCTGGCGGTAGACCTGCGCCAATTGCTCGTCGAACGCCCGCGTGCCGATCTCGGCCTTGACCATCATCACCAGCCCGCGCGTAATCTGCGGCAGGTGGTGCTGGAGCGCCCGCGCGATCGCCGGGATGGACCAGACGAACATCCCGCTGTTCCAGAGCGCGCCGCGGCGGATGAGCTGGCGGGCGACGCGGACCGACGGTTTCTCGACGAACCGCGCCAGCGGGGCCGCTTGGACGCGGCCGCGGGCTAGGCGCCGGCGCCCGCGGCCGGGCAACAGGTATCCGTAGCCGGTGATCGGCGCCGTTGGGGGCACCCCGAGACAGACGAGCCGGTCCACATCCTCGAGGGCGATCTCGCCGGCGGCCCGCACCGCTTCCGCCCACCGGTCGGCCGGCTCAATCATGTGGTCGGCGGTCGCCACCACCATGACGGCGCCCGGATCCTCGCGGCCGATCAGGAAGGCGCCGGTGCCGATGGCCGCCGCCGTGTTGCGGCCGGCCGGCTCGCCGACCCAGCGCGAGCACGGGAGCTGGGGCAACTGCGCGCGCACCAACCGCGTGTGGGCGGCGCTGCCGATGACGTAGATCTGGTCGCGGGGAACGCAGCGGGCGAGCCGCGCGTACGCGAGCTGCAGCAAACTGTGGCGGCCGGTGATCGGCAGAAATTGCTTGGGCCGGTCGTGCCGCGACCAGGGCCAGAGGCGTTCCCCCTGCCCGCCGGCCAGCAGCACACCCCAGTACCGGCTCTTGGGAATCATTGACGCGTCGCCTCCACGAGTGGTCGCACCCAGCGGCCGATGCCGGCCACCCCGCCGCGGCGCTTGACGACGCCGCGCGTGACGGCCTCCACGAGGGCGCTGCCGACAATCACGCCATCGGCCACACCGGACAGCCAGCGCACCTGCGCCGGCGTCGAGACGCCGAAACCGACGGCGATCGGCTGGCGGGTCAGCCGCCGGAGCGCGCGGACCTGGGTCAGCACTTCGCGCGGAAGCTGTCGGCGCGCGCCGGTCACCCCGGTCAGCGAGACGACGTAGACGAACCCGCGCGAGACGGCGGCGATTCGCCGCAGGCGCGCGGGCGGGCTCGTCGGCGCCGCCAGGAAGATGGTGGCCAATTTCGCCGGCCGGGCGGCCTGGATGAGTTCGCCGGCTTCCTCCGGCGGGAGGTCCGGCACGACGACGCCGTCGAACCCAGCCGCCACCGCGGCGCGGCAGAACGGCCGATACCCGTAGTGCGACACCGGATTGACGTAACCCATGGCGACGAGCGGCACGTCGGTTGCCCGACGGATCGCCCGCACCGTCTGGAAAATGCCGCGCAGGGTGACGCCGCGCCGCAGCGCCTGCGCCGACGCCGCCTGGATCGTCGGGCCGTCGGCCAACGGGTCGGAGAATGGCAGCCCCAACTCGATCACGTCCACGCCGGCGCGGGCCAACTCGATGACGAGCGCCCGGGTGGCCGCCAGCGATGGGTAGCCGGCCGTCAGGTACGCGATGAACGCCGCGCGCCGCTGGCGCCGCGCCCGGCGGAACGCCGCCGCCAACCGCTCAACGGCCATGGGGCAGCAATCCCAGATGCTCGGCCACGATCGAGACGTCCTTATCGCCGCGCCCGGAGAGCCCAAGGATGATCGCCGACGACTTTGGCAGCATCGGAGCGAGACGGCTGAGGGCCGACAGCGCGTGCGACGGCTCGAGGGCCGGGAGAATTCCCTCGGTCTCCGCCAGCAGGCGGAATCCCTCGAGCGCCTGGCGGTCGGTCACCGCGACGTAGCGGGCTCGGCCGGTTTGCTTCAGCCACGCGTGCTCCGGCCCAACACCGGGATAATCGAGCCCGGCCGCGATCGAGTGGGCCTCCGCCACCTGCCCCTCCCGATCCTGCAGGAGATAGGAGCGAGCGCCGTGGAGGATGCCGACGGAGCCGGCGGCCAGCGTCGCCGCGTGCGCCCCGCGGCCGATGCCGTGGCCAGCGGCCTCGATGCCGTGCAGCGCCACCTGCCGGTCGCGCAGGAACGGGGGGAACAGGCCGATCGCGTTCGACCCGCCGCCGACGCAGGCGACGAGGGCGGCCGGCAGGCGGCCGTGCTGCCGGAGGATCTGCCGCCGCGCCTCGCGGCCGATCACCGACTGGAAGTCCCGCACTATCGTCGGATACGGGTGCGGCCCGACGACGGAGCCGGGGATGTAGTGGGTGGTGCGGACGTTGGTCACCCAGTCGCGGATCGCCTCGTTG
>OBEQ010485352.1_pt1 | contig 10586 bp, 12 predicted proteins | sample 1670901 | NCBI WGS metagenome assembly OBEQ01 (sample SAMEA104232315, study PRJEB22302) | groundwater metagenome | biome: forest; feature: aquifer; material: groundwater | place: USA | collected 2011-08-07 | depth 5.4 m | reverse complement strand
TTTTCGGTCATGCCGGGATAATGTTCCAGAGTCATACCTTTAACGTCATCGCCTTCATTGAAATCGCGCATCGTACCTATAAAAATATTAGTCGCGCCGAACTTACCGGCCATGTCTTTTGCCGAATGCTGATGCGCCTGAATTTCCTGCCAGGGCTCAAAAGGTTCTGCACAGATTTTTATATTCATGGCTCAGCCCCCGGTCACCGGCGGAAAAAAGGCCACCTCATCACCATCTTTAACAACGCCATTCAATTCAACATAGTCCATATTCACTGCTGCCAATATATTATCCGGCAACACTTTGTTCGGATTAGCACAACGCCAGACATCGCCGACTGTAGCCAAATTTGCAGACTCCAGCTGATCTTCCGAACGCCCGATACTTTCTTTCAAGCTGGCAAAATAACGCACCTTAATTGACATAGCCATTCACCCAGTCGCAAAAATAAACTTGGCACAAAGTCCATTACGGAAAAGACCGGCTGCCTTTTTAGTTTTCTTTACCGGCAATTGTTATAATGAAACGCGCCTGACTCTTTCACTGATAATTTTACAGAAAAATGACCGCATTAACTCACTTTAATCAATCCGGCGAAGCTCACATGGTTGATGTCGGCGAGAAAGCGATCACCCAGCGTACAGCCGTCACCGAAGGCTATATTGAAATGCAGCCGCCTACGCTCAAACTGATCATAGACGGCGGACACAAAAAAGGCGATGTGCTGGCTATAGCGAGAATAGCCGGCATCATGGCCAGCAAAAGAACTGCGGACCTGATTCCGCTCTGCCATCCGTTGCCGCTAACGCATGTAGAAATACAACTGAACCCGGAAATCGACAACAACCGGATACGCTGCCAAACCACCGTCAAAACCAACGGACAAACCGGCGTAGAAATGGAAGCGCTAAATGCCACACAGATTACACTACTCACCATTTACGATATGTGCAAAGCCGTCGATAGAGGTATGGTTATCCAGTCAGTCCGGCTACTGGAAAAAGACGGCGGCAAGTCGGGACACTGGCAGCTCAATCAACAAAAAGCCGGCGAATAACTCAACCGCGACATTCGAGCGCCGGAAAAACAAAAAATAAATCAGCTATATTTAAAACCCTTATCATACTGACAGACGACTTAATACGTGTAATGTGGTTGTTTATTAGATTTGTTACACTTCACTTATATTTTCAATAATGTGCCGACTGTTTTGGCGCTATTTCGAATAACAGCAGAGACAAATATGCCGATTATATTAAAAGAACTTGCAGATTTTTGTGGTGCGCGAATTCAGGGTGGTGATCCCTCAGCAACTATTTATTCGGCAGCAGAGATTACCTCTGCACACCATGGTCAAGTCACGCAGTTAACTAATAGTCGTTATACCCGGCACATTAAAGATTCCACTGCTTCGGCCTGTTTTATTGCGGAAGGCTTCTCTGTCGAGAATGTACCCGAAAGCATGACGCTGTTAATTTGTGCCGACCCGGAGATCAGTTTTATCAAAGCAGTCGAGTTGCTGCATCCGCCCAGAAATTACGAACGGCAAATTGCGCCGCAAGCAGTGCTTGAAGCTAATGTGACCTTAGGCAATAAGTTGTATATCGGACCTTATGCCGTCATTGGCGAAAATTCAAGCATAGGCGATGACAGCCAGATTCATGCCGGCGCCTATATCGGTAACAATGCAAAAATAGGTAAAAACTGCCGGATTTATCCTTATGCGGTTATTTATGATGACGTGGTCGTGGGAGATAACGTTATTATTCATTCAGGAGCTATCATTGGCGCCGATGGCTTCGGTTATAAATTCAGGAATAATGCGCATGTCAAAGTTCCTCAAGTCGGTAATGTGGTCATTGAGGATAACGTCGAAATCGGCGCTAACACTTGCATAGACCGTGGCGCATTGGGAAGCACGCTAATAGGAGCAGGCAGCAAAATCGATAATTTGGTGCAGATCGGCCACAATAACAAAGTCGGCAAAAACGTCATCATGTGCGGCTTAACCGGCGTATCCGGTTCCTGCAATATTGAAGATTATGCGATTCTGGCTGGAAGTTCCGGCATTGCCGATCATGTTACGATAGGCCAAGGCGCTGTAGTTATGGCGCGTTCCGGCGTGGCAGGCGACGTCAAGGCCGGCACACAGGTTTTCGGCAGCCCGGCTAAAGATAAAAAGACCGCCTATAAAGAACAGATTGCAATCAGCAAACTGCCTGAGCTATTAAAAAGGGTAAAATTGCTGGAAGAAAAACTCCAGACACTGGAAAAAGACGTATAGCCATATTGGCTTGATCGTTGATCAGGCAAGCATTTTTAGCCGCTACGTAGCACCTTAAGGCAAAGGCAGATAATGCGCGGTTTAGTAAGTTTCGTATGCTATTGAATCACCCGTCAAGCTGGATGCTCAAAAGTAGAGAATGTTTCTATAGATAGATGTAAAGCGGACAAAAAAATACCCCCCGTTGAAACAGCGGGAGGTACTTTTTTTAATTGACTACGTTTCCAGTCTTATTGAGCAGTTTTGTTGCTGGTTTTTTTCGCGTCGATTTTCGAGAAAACTTCAGCGTTACTTGCTGCAACAGCACCACTTTGTAAATGCTTTGTTTCGTCCTGTTTTAACAGTACAACTAAAACAATAACAGCAGCAATAGCAACACCAGCGATCAACCATGTGTTATCTTTTTCTTGTTCTTCAGCCATTTTAAAATCCTCGAAAGTTTATTTAATTATATTGTATTTCCCTTTCCTCAAAGGGGCCGCTCAATAAATTGCTTTATTGAGTTGCTTGTCGAATTAAGTAATAAACGACAGGGTACTTTTTATCATGAGACACGGCATTGTGTCAAAGCTATAAATAAAAAAAACACCAATTACATGAGGATTTATGAAGTGAAGAAGATTGATGACAACTGATAATCAGCAAGATGAATCGCCACAACCATATGAAAAAGCAATAAAAATATTTTACTCTGCCAATACAGATGTCACACAAACAAAAGAGATTACAAACAACAAAATGTTATTGTTTAAAGCTGGGCAAATTGATGCCAAGCCATCCCAATTAGAGAAACTTAGCTTGGATTTATATCAGAAATACAAGACCTTTGTTGAGCTTAGATCGCAACGGTCAACGCATTTACCCAAAGATATTTGAACTCAGCTTTGCCTAAAAATCAAAGATGCCGACAGACATGTTTTTTAGCCTCATATTATTAGGCAATTCCTTTCTTCTCTTTTCCATTTAAGCGACACCAAACCGTCGCCTTTAAGATTTATTCTTTCACCGGTTTTTTGTCCAGCTTCCTTTGCAATGTGCGTCTATGCATGTTTAACGCTCTGGCTGCGGCCGAAATATTGCCATCGTGCTGCATTAGTACTTTTTGTAGATGCTCCCATTCCAGACGCTTTACGGATAAAGGATTTTCGCTAATCGAGACCGACGAATCGCCTTCATTTTTATGCAGGGCGTTTACAATTTCGTCCGCATTGGCCGGTTTGGTTAAATAATGCGTAGCGCCCAATTTTATTGCCTCGACCGCGGTGGCAATACTGGCAAAACCAGTTAGCATCACGCAAGTGGTATTGTCATCCAAAGAAATCAGTTTTTTCACCAGCTCCAGGCCGGATTCATGGCCGATGCGCAAATCAATCACCGCATACTCAGGTAAATAGCGTTCAGCAAACGCTATTCCGGTTTTGACATCGTTAGCGACCAATACTTCGTAATTTCTTTTTTCCAATGCACTTTTTAGCACTTTGCAAAAAGTCTCATCGTCATCCACCAGCAACAGCCGTGGTTTATCCATTTCCTGGGTTGTCATTATTGTTCTCTGCATTTAAAAGAGGAAGGGTGATTTCCACGCAGGCTCCGCCCGAGTCACTATTATTTAAGTTAATTTTTCCGCCTAGGCGGTTAATCGTGGAATAGGCTAAAAACAATCCTACTCCCAAGCCGCGTTTTTTGCTGATAACGGGTTGCTTACCGGCAAAGTTGATGAGTTCCGGCGGCAGGCCGGGACCAAAGTCCTTGATTTTAATAATGGCGTAATCCAAATCCCATGACGCGTGAAATTCAATGCCTTTTTCCGGCGGAGACGCTTCGGCGGCGTTATTTAAGATATTAATAATCGAGTGGGTCAGCGTCAGCTCGGCAATAATTTTTGCCTGCATTGCAACGTCAGGATCGATAAAAAAACATAGCTTTGCCGTCGGCTTGTGGGTGCGCCATTGATTAATTACCTCATCGATATAATCAGTCAGCAGCATGGCGCTACCGGATTCGGCGCGCATTTCACCGGCCGAGGCCGACATTACCGATAGCGCTGTTTTGCATCGGTTAATCTGTTGCTGCATGATGACTAATTTTTCGTGCAGATCCGGAAATCGATGAATCGGGTACTCCTGCTCAAGCTCATGAGCCACAATAGCAATCGTGCCTAGCGGCGTGCCCATATCGTGAGCGGCACTGGCGGCTAATGTGCCCAATGCAACAACACGCTCGTCCCTTAACGCATTTTCCCTGGCTTCGGCCAGATTCCGTTCCTGAGCCTTGAGCGTTTTAGCCAACTCAACCACAAAAAATGCGACTAATCCGGCGCTAAATACAAAACCGAACCACATGCCGAAAATATGCAGATTAAAATAATGAGTGTCGCTCATCGCGTGAACCTGCTGCAACAACTCATAATTCTTGGTATCCGAATACTTCATTTCCGGATTAGGCATATGAGGCTCTATCGACGGCAGGGGAATATTGTAGGCCATTAATGCCGTGTACATGGACGTGGTTAAAATCACCATATACCAGGCATAAGATTGATGCAGCATGATAGCGGTAATAATAAGGGGCAACAGAAATACCCAGGTAATCGGATTCGATGCGCCTCCGGTTAAATACAGCAATGCGGTAATCCCGAAAACATCGATAACCAACTGAGAAAAAATTTCCAATTCCGTAACCGGATCTTCTGTCTCCAGGCGCATTGAAGTATAAATATTAACGACTGCTATCGACAATATGACCAGCCAGAGAGGCTGTTCCGGCAAGCGGATATTAAGACCGTATATCGATAAAACAATCAGTATAACTTCGCTGATTATCATCAAGTTTCTGAGAATAAACAGCCACTTCAGGTTTTGCCGGGCGGAAGATTCAGGTGAGGCGTATGATGAAAGCATTTTATAAAAACAACGTAAAATTAGAGTGAGTTAAATAATTAACTAATGTGTTTTAAATACATTATCGGTGTTTAATTATATAAATTAAACCGATATTAAACTGCGACAATATGCCACATTTTATGTTGCAATATTTGTTGATATTATTAACCTAACTTTTAAGGCTCTTATAGAGCACCATAGCTGAAAAGTTGCGTTATATTCTTCCTAAATACATTCCAAGGCGGTTTTTTTAAACCGCCTTTTTTTTGCCCTATCGAATCTCAAGTACCATCACAAGACACACCTAGCCCACCTAAACCGCAGTAACCCGCAGGATTCTTGGCCAAATATTGTTGATGAATATCTTCGGCGTAATAAAACTCGCCTGCCGGCATGATCTCGGTAGTTATTGGTTCAAAACCAGCTTTAATAAGTTGCTGCTGGTAGTGTTGTCTTGACTCAAGTGCTTCATTGAGTTGTTGCGGGGTATAGGTATAAATTCCTGACCGGTATTGCGTACCGATGTCATTACCTTGTCTCATGCCTTGCGTGGGGTTATGGGATTCCCAAAAAATCCTTAGCAACTCGCGATACGAAACAATAGCCGGATCGTAAATAACTTTAACGACTTCGCTATGCCCGGTTAAACCGGTACATACTTCCTCATAAGTCGGGTTGGGCGTATAGCCGCCGGCATAACCAACCGCAGTGCTAAACACGCCGTGACATTGCCAGAATTTCCGCTCCGCGCCCCAAAAGCAGCCCATTCCGAACAGAGCCTGTTGCATAGTTTCCGGGAACGGTGGCAGTATCGGGTTACCTGTTACAAAATGCCTGTTTGTAACAGGCATAGGCGTGCTTCGGCCGGGTAAAGCTTCGTTAGGATCAGGTAGGGTAAGTTTTTTTAATGAAAAAATCATGGCCTGTGGTATTTTTATACGACTGTTTGGACAGGGATTATTATGATCCTGATACCATAAAATGCACGACTTTTTAACTGGAGAACCATGATAGAGCAAGATTTATTACGCCGATTTTTATTCGAAGAGCTAGGCGTTCGTGGAGAATGGGTCAAATTAGCCGGCAGCTGGCAAGCGGCAAAGCTTCATCAACGCGGCTCTGAAAACATGCAGCAACAACTGGGGCAGGCGCTGGCCGCCGTGGTCATGTTGTCGGCTACCGTCAAATTTAAAGGTTCGATGATCCTTCAAGCCCAAGGCGACGGCGATATTAAAACGCTGGTTGCCCAAGCGACGGATCAGCGAAAAATAAGAGGTTTGGTAAGAGGCAAGGAAAACTCAGCCGAAGGCTCCTTGGAAGCCATGTTCGGCCAAGGGCGACTGGTACTAACTGTAGAATCGGAAAACGGGCAGCCTTATCAAGGCATCGTTCCACTGCTGGGCAGCAATTTGGCCGCCGCCTTACAAACCTATTTTGAACAGTCCGAGCAACTTAAAACCCGCTTGTGGTTATTTGCCAATGCCACCCATGCTGTAGGATTGTTATTACAAGAATTACCGGCACAGGAAAATTATCAGGCTGATTGGGAGCATATCGAGATACTCGCAAACACGGTAACCGAGCAGGAACTGTTCGATCTGGATTGTGAACAGTTGCTATATCGATTATTCAATCAGGAAAAAGTCCGGCTGTTTGACCCGGAACCGGTTGAATTCAGCTGCGCCTGTTCCCGGCCGAACATCGAGAAGACCTTGTTCGCCATGGGGCGGACTGAACTGGAAGATATTCTAAAGGAGCGGGATGTCATTGAAGTAACCTGTGAGTTCTGTAGCGAGCGATACCGCTTCGATAAAGTCGATGTGGAAAACATCCTGTCGCAAAAAAATAGCGCCAATGACTCCGAAACACGACATTGATAAATAATTCTATGAAAACCGGAATAATTAAACGAAGTCTTCGCATCGTTTTTTTGCTAACGCTGACAAGTTTATTGTCCGGTTGCATGTACTGGATTCGGGCTTATCAGGTCTACCTGCAAATGAGTGAATTCGATCGTCACTTTTCAGTTGTGACCGGTGACGAATTTACCTTGCGCTTCAAAGACCCCATTCTTTATAGCAAGGATTTTGTTTCCCTGTCCAAGCTTTATGCCAGCCAAGACGACCCTACGCCGGAAGGCAGACGCTGGCGATACTGGTTTCATAAGGTTGACGGCAACAATAACCTGATCAAGCCTGAAGTAAAGTTTTATTCGGATTTAAACTTTAATAAAGAACATCGATTGATTGCCCTGTCGTTTTCTTCGCTTTTTTTGGCGATTGCCCCGCCCAAGTTTTTAGAGGTTTCGTTACGCTCTATAGGCGGCGCCGAAATCGATAAAGAAAAACAACAGCTCAAAGCCAACTCGGCATTACTGGAAAAAATTTCCGAGGATTTACCCAAAAAACCGGCCGTCCTGGCGCAATTGGGCGAACCTTTTGAAATTCAAGATGAAGCAGAACAAGAAGTCTATATTTACCGTTTTCTGCTGGAAACCCATCGCATAGAAGAAGGTTATGAAGACCGCGCCTTAAACGAAGTCAAAATCACCTTCGACAAAAAAACTCAGGAACTGATTAGAATGGCCGGGCGCTTTGCAGGACTTAAGGTTTCAATTAATTATCGAAAGTTTCTTGATGAAGCACCGGATGTTGCTCAAAACAAAGCGGAATAACCTATCCCTATTTCCGCCCAGCAATAAAAAAGCCTAGACAATTCAATGCCTAGGCTTTTTTCTCTCGTATCGACTACTTGTTGGGCCGATCCAACAACCCGCTGTAAAACTTACAGCTTATCGGCATTTTTATCCAGATATTCCGCAACACCGGCTGGGTTTGCGTTCATACCTGCTTCACCTTTACGCCAGCCGGCTGGGCATACTTCGCCATGCTCTTCATGGAATTGTAAAGCATCAATCATACGTAACAACTCATCCATGTTGCGGCCTAAAGGCAGATCGTTAACAACTTGATGACGGACCTTGCCGTCGCGGTCGATCAGGAAAGTACCGCGGTAAGCTACAGCAGGCGCAGCCGCTTCAACATCATAATCCTTGCAAATGGAGTGGGATATATCCGCAGCCATGGTGTAACGGACAGGACCTATACCGCCTTTGTTGACAGGGGTATTGCGCCATGCATTGTGAGTGAAATGAGAGTCTATAGATACGGCAATCACCTCAACATTACGGCTTTTGAATTCATCCATACGGTGATCCAAAGCGATCAACTCACTTGGACAAACAAAGGTGAAATCCAATGGGTAGAAAAATACGACAGCATATTTCCCGCTAGTGGCTTCAGAAAAGCTAAATGAATCAACTATCTGACCATCGCCCAGAACGGCAGGAACTGTAAAATCAGGTGCTTGTTTACCGACTAATACGCTCATTGATTATCTCCAAATAAATAATGAAAAAACAAAAGACTGTTAACTTGATGCTAGCCACTGAAAGCAGTGGATTAATTAAATTGTACACCAGGTTAGTAGGAAATTGTCGAAATTGTTGTGATTTTTAGCTTGCTTTAATTTAAATTTTAGCCATAATTTGTCATTAATGGCTTACAATAGTGTCAGAGATTTACTCTGACTCGGGGTTTTACAAGACTTGTCGCCCTAACTTGGCTGTTAAATCATTTAATTCACTCGTTTGATGGAATTTATCATGGCAAAAAATAAACATATCACCGAACCCGATGTATTCGGTTTCCAAGTACGCATCGTAAGACGCGGCAAAGAAAGTAGCCGCTATTTTTCACATAAATTATGGGGTAACAAAGGCAAATCGTTGAAAGCCGCCATTACTTGGCGCGACCAAATGTTGACTGTTTTAAAAGGCAGTAAGACACGGTTTCTGAAGCCGCCCAAAAATAAAACCACCACTGGTGTTACCGGCGTATCCAGAACGATTAAATACGATCATCGTAAAGATAAAAGCTATCTTTGCTACACCGTTTTTTGGGTCAGCAATTGCAAATCCAGAAATAAAACCTTCCAGGTCGGCAATGTAGACAAAGTAACGGCAGACGATGAATTGCATGCGTTCCGTACCGCCAAGCTGTTCAGAAGTTGTTATGAATATTCAATCGATAATGATCTTGAATTTTATGACAACAAATTTGTCGGCTGGAAAAAGACGCGCCTGTATGATGACGAGAACTTGAACGCAGTGGCGATGGTATAAGCAAAGACTTCGTGTTAGAGCCTTGTAGACGGCCCCTTGGTCTTCTGTAAAAACGCAAGCAATTGAATTACCAAACAGAAGACAGTCCATTTACAACGCTAAAGTTCGATGCGTATACCTAGCTCAATGACGCGCTCAACAGGAATTTTGAAAAACTCTATCGCGCTTGAAGCATTGTGAAATAAAAACCTGAATAAGGGTCTTCGCCATTTAGGCATAGGACTTTTTTTCCGAAAAGAGACCCTTTCACTTCCAATAAAAAACGATGTTTGCTTGAAGTCGATATTTAATCCTTCCTGAGCGCACTGCTCTAAAGCTTGTCTTACATCAGGACTTTGCTGGAAACCATAATAAAGTTTAACCCGGTAAAAATTGTTATCCTGACCAAACGCGCGAATTTTGATCCTGTGCGCAACATCAACATAGGGCTCGTCTTTAGTAACTATCGTCAACACAACGATTTGTTCATGCAGGACATGGTTGTGCTCGAAATTGTGTAAAAATACCTGCGGCACACCATGCAGGGTTTTCGCCAGATAAATGGCCGAACCTTGAACTGTTACGGCCTGATGAGCCATTATTTTATCTTCCAAGTCCTCAAACAGCATCCGCCGCTCATCCATATATTCGGCCAATAATGCCCGGCCTTGGATCCATGTGGTCATCATTAAAAACAGTACGCAGCCAATCACCAAAGGCAACCAGCCCCCGGTAGGTATTTTTAGACTGTTGGAAGAAAGAAACAAAAAATCTATGATTAAAAACGTTGTCAGAAAAGAAATACTCGCTGGTTTTTTCCACTGCCAAAGCTCTTGAATGACGATGAACGCCAACAGGGTATCGACAACCATAGTGCCGGTAACGGCAATGCCGTAAGCGGAAGCCAGCGCCGAGGAAGACTCGAAACTCAGCACCACGACAAATACCGAAACCATCAATAACCAATTGATCGCAGGAATATACACTTGTCCCACTTCATAACCCGAAGTATGCCGAATATTCATCCGCGGACAGTAGCCGAGCTGTATGGCTTGCCTTGTAACTGAGAATGCCCCCGATATGACCGCTTGAGAGGCAATAACCGACGCCAGTGTTGCCAGAATTAATAGCGGATACATCGCCCACGTCGGCGCCAGCAAAAAGAATGGTTTTTTTACCGCTTCCGGATGATTGAGGAGTAATGCTCCCTGGCCAAAATAGTTAAGCAACAAAGCCGGAAAAACAAAGCTGAACCAGG
>OBEQ011552839.1_pt1 | contig 10587 bp, 10 predicted proteins | sample 1670901 | NCBI WGS metagenome assembly OBEQ01 (sample SAMEA104232315, study PRJEB22302) | groundwater metagenome | biome: forest; feature: aquifer; material: groundwater | place: USA | collected 2011-08-07 | depth 5.4 m | reverse complement strand
CAGCGAAATCGACGCCACTACTTGCAAATATAATAGCACGTGAAGAATGAATTATAATTCCTTGGTTCTTGCTATCTTTTCCGGCTTTTACAGTCTCCTCAACGTTTCCTCCTTGCGCACCGATTCCTGGAATTAGAAAAGGAATATCGCCAACTGCTTTTCTAATTTGAGCTAATTCTTTAGGATATGTCGCGCCAACTACAAGAGCGCAGTTACCATTTACATTCCAATTCTTAGCAACTTTTTTAGCAACAGTTAGGAATAGAGGCTCACCTTTTTTGTTTTCTATGTCTTGAAATTCCGAAGCACCTGGATTGGAAGTTCTAACTAAAACTATTATGCCTTTGTCCTTTCGCTTCAAGAATGGTTGCAATGCTTCTCCTCCTAAGTATGGATGCACTGTCACTGCATCAAACTTCATATTGTCAAAAATGGCTTTCACATAAGAATCGTTAGTGCTACCTATATCTGCTCGTTTTGCGTCGAGAATTACAGGAATGTAAGGGAAGTGTTTAAGAAGATAATCTCGTGTTTTCATTAAGGCACGCCAACCTAATTCTCCTGCTTCTTCATAATGCGCCACTTGCGGTTTGTATGCACAAACTAAGTCAGCTGTCGAGTCGATGATTGCTTTATTAAATTGAAAGTACTGCTCATCAATTGATTTATATTTCTTTGTAATACTACGAGGTAGCTTTTCTAAGACTGGGTCAAGACCAATGCAGAGGAATTTATCTTCTGCCCAAAGTTTTTCGAGTTTTTTAATAAAGGGGGAAGTCATATTCAGCGGGCAATAAGGCTATTATAGAGACCTAATTGGATTAGTCAATATAGATTGTAAAATTGAACTGTCAAACAATACTGTGTTATATTTAATTTCTAGACCAACACTATGCGAAAGATTATACTTTTCTTATTTCCACTTCTAATTCTCACCATACTTTTTCTTCTTATAGTTCTTATTGTAAATAGAGAAGTGGGTAAAGGAGCTCTTCAGGTAACCTCAATTCCCAGTAGTCAAGTTTTTTTGGAAGGAAAATATGTGGGCAAAACTCCCTTATGTCTTTGTGAATTACCCCAACTTTTGAAATCAGGAGATTACTCTATAAAACTAGTCCCATCGCAGTCCGGTTTTAAAAATTTCGAGCAGAAAATTACAATTTATCAGGGAGTTTTGACAGTTGTTGATAGAACTTTTGACCAAGAGGCAGCAGTATCAACAGGCAGCATTATTACATTGTCTCCAATTGATGATAAAAGCGCGTCCCAGCTTCTTGTCGTCTCTTTCCCAAACAAGGCTCAAGTAATTTTAGACAGTAGTCCTGTGGGCGTAACGCCACTTCTTCTTAAAGAAATTACTCCTTCAGATCACGAAATAAAAGTTTTGAAGGATGGATATAGTGAAAAAATAATTAAAATAAAAGCAATAGAAGGAAAAAGATTAGAAGTCACGATGGCCCTAGGAATAAAAACTGACATTAATTCCGCAGCTGCGCTAGCAAGCGTCTCGGCGATAACGACCCCTCAGGTAATTATTCTGGATACACCAACTGGTTATCTTAGGGTTAGAAAAGATAGTGCTGCCTCCTCTGCGCAAATTGCAAATGTTAATCCGGGAGACAAACTTCTTCTTATCTCAGAAAAAGACGGCTGGTATGAAGTGCGGCTCAGTGATGGGAAAACGGGATGGATTAGCTCAGCTTATGCTAAAAAGGAGTGAACTACGCTCCGCCGACAAAGTAAATTATGAAAATTACCATGAGTACCCAAATGCTGACAGTTGCAAGTAAAGGTTTATCTGAAAAAAGCACTTTCTCAGGACTTTCTCCTTCATGTTTTTCATAAATATCCTGAAGATATCGCATTAGCCCATACACAACAGGAATTATTGTTAACATTAACCATTTTCTTTGGAAAAAGCTTGGCAGAAAATCAGGTATAAAAACTCCGCCAAAAGAAAGATTTATTCCGCGAGGAGTTTCTAGAAAAGTAAATAAGGAATAAGAAATAAACGTTGAAGTTGCAAATATTGAAGCATATACATCCAAAAGCCTTTCTGAATAATGCGATAGAGTTTTCCTAGTGGCTGCAATATTTGCTTCTTTGTTTGAAGATATAAGAGTTAGCTCTGACCTTCTTTTACCAATAGCCAAAAATAGTGAGATAGATATGGTTGTCAAAAGCAGCCAGACAGAGATATGAAATCCACTTGCAATTTCACCGCCCAATACCCTCAAAATATAACCTGAGGCAATTGTCAAAATGTCAATTACAGTAATTGTCTTAAGAAGGCTTGAATAAAATATTTGTAGCAAAATATAAATTATTATAAATAGAAAAAAAGTGGGGTTTATGAGAGTAGACAGCGCAACGGAAAAGAAGATTAAAAAAAACGCAAGAAGTGCGGCAAATTTAACTCCTATATCCCCATGAGCTAAGGGTCTGAATCTTTTGAACGGATGCATTTTATCGTTCTTAATATCGAAAATATCGTTAATAATATAACTTGCTGATGAGACTCCGCAGAATACAAAAAAGCCCAAAATTACGGGCATTACAGCAATAGGATTAAATAGTTGGCTAGTAAATGTTACTGCTGCAAAAATAGCGAAGTTTTTGACCCATTGGCGGGGTCGCAGTAATCTTAGTGTGTTATAAGCTTTGCGTACCATTTTTCTTTCGAATTGTGTAATTTAAAAATAATAATGTTCCACCTACAACTATTATCAACATTATTATGGCAAAAACCTTACCTTTACTTGAGAGAATCAGGGAAAGTGAACCAAATATAGCAGATATGATCCAGTAAAACAACGCAATTTGCCGCTGTCCTGCGCCAGTAGAGAGTAGAAGATGATGCAGATGTTTTTTGTCATGCCAAAAAGGAGAATGTCCTGTTAAGAGTCTTCGCCCGATTGTAAACGCTCCATCAGCAAGCGGTACGCCCATAACTAAAATTGCAGTAGCAAGTTTGGCGCTTGATAAAATTGAAACAACCGCCAAAAGAAGATAGATACTGGTTGCTCCGTATCCTGGAAAAATTCTTGCCGGGTGGAAATTATAAATTAAAAATCCCACTGCAGCGCCAGCGATTATAAAAGAAAGTGAGGTTGTGCTATGAGTTAGCTCATCAACTATTCCAAATCTTAAGCTTAATATTCCTATAAAAACAGCGGAAATAGCGACAATTCCCGGCATCTGCCCATCCACCCCTTTACTCCAGTTGAGCATATTCATAACCCAAACGATCCAAAGCATTGCAACTAAATCTGATAAAACTATTGCTCCATGGATACCAATTATGTCGAATGGAAGCCTAAAGTGATTTAAATATAGAATCCCTCCCAGAGGGTTGGTAATAAATGGAACGCTGATCCCAGCTCCGACGACTATAACAGCACACACGATATTAATTACAAATCGTATGTAGGGAGAGATGTCATACTTATCGTCTAATACACCTACTACTAAAGAAATAAAAGATGCAAGAAGTATTGCTCCAGTTATTTTGCTTAAAGGCAAAAATAAAATTGCCGCAACCGCCACTCCGATAAAGAGAGGAATACCTCCGCCACGAGGTATTGGTTTTGAGTGAATAACTGCAGGATGACGCCTCACTTTGGGATCGTCAACAATTCCGAATTTCTTCAAAAAAATTAGCGCTATGGGAGTTGCTGCAGTTGTAACTAAGAAAGCAACCAAAAAAGGTAAGAAAATAAGATTTTTTAAAATGCCTTCCATTAAATGATTAATTGAATAGTACGGACTATAAAAAGGAAAGTAAGCAGTGCTGTTAAGAAGCTTGTTATAGCAAGCATTCTTGAGATAAGTGGAGAATTTGAGTAAACAAATGCTGAAGCAAAAATATTAAATATAAAAGTTACAAAAACGATTGCAGAAGGAATAAATATTCCCGGAGTTATACTTAATCTTTTTTCTCCCCAAGGCAATTGATTGAACACTGGTAGAAGTGGTGGAAGCTTGCTGTAGCTAAATAAAATGTATGCAACTGTTACTACTAATAGAATAGAGGCAAGAACATATAATCTTAAAATTAACTTATCTTGTCTTAAATAATTAAGGTACTTTTTCATAAATTTTTACATCTCTAATATTAACTTTTTCATTATAGTTGTTTAATGCTAATGGAAATGAGCCAACGTTAGGCATAATTATTATTAATTTTGGTTTTTTTGTATTAATTGCAATATCCATTTCGGAAATTGCGTTTGGATAATTAGTTATATGGTACGCAACAGTATACCTTAAAATTGGAGGTTTGTTTGTTAACTTATAGAGTTGAGCATTATTCCCCCAAATGAATATTGAGTCAGCACTTTTCGTATTTGATTTAATATATCTTGCCAGCTCGTAATCTCTTGGAGTATTGATATCAAAAAAACTTTGGTATGAATTCAAATCTTGTTTATCGCTGCAAAAAGCTAAGAGGTTCGAATAATAAGCTAATAATTTGCCGTGGAACTTAAAGTTAATGTTTATTATTACAAATGAGACAAATAAAAAACCACCTACTAATAATCTAAATCTTTTTTCAGAAATTATGAGTCCAATCATAAGGGTAAAACTTGGTAACAATATTAATAAATAATGAGTGTATGGCCTTTGAGAAAAGAAAGCATTAAAAAGAGAAAAAGAAAACCAAATAAGAACAAAAATCATACTTCTTGGGACAGAGTTTCTCTTAAGAAGCAGCAGGAAAACAAAAGAAGCGACAAAAACCGTCTTCAAATATAAAAGACCCTGAGGAATAATAAATTTATTTGCGTATCCAACGTAGCCGACATTGCTGAAAAGAAAAGCATTTAGAAAGTCTTTAAAACTGTTTGTTACAAAAAAGTAAGACATTACTAAGAGTACAGGAATTGAAAATCCTAAGACGAAAGGAATTAGTTTTTGAATAAATTTTTCTCTAAAACTTTTTTCTGGATCTACAAATAGAAATGATCCGAAAGCAAAAAAATCAAAAACTGCAACCATTTTTGTTAGAAAGGCCAGGCTAAGAATAAGTCCTGCTAAAAAAGAAATTCGATTGATCCATATTTTTTTAACAAAGTCTGTTGAGATAACAAAATATGAAGAGATCAAAATCGGCAAGAGCATAAAGTTTTCTGCATTTGCAATATTTCCTTCTATGATTCGAGTTCCAAACATTACTACGTAAAAAGAAGTAGCGATCACCACACTTTTTTCAGATTTTGCGAAGAGTCTTCTCGCAATTAAGTAAAATACCCAGACAGATGCTAGGCCAAAAATTAAAGAAACGGTTCTTATAACAAACTGATCTGAATTAAATAAGGCATATAATAAGTAAAGCAGCGGAGGCTTATTATCCCAAGCCCCTGAATAAAGAGAAGCACCGTTTCGTAGAAGCATTCCTACTGCTTGATAAACCCCTTCGTCTCCGTACCAATAAGGTTCAAAAAGAGATGGCCACCTAAGAAGAAAAAAAATAAATGAAATAAATAGGAGAAACCAAAAAGAACTGCTTTTCTCAAGCCGGGCAATAAGTTTCATAATTTCTCAGTAACCTTATATTCCATTTTTCTACCCAGCATTAACTGAGTATGAGAAATAATGGCAGGTAAAGAATTCAGGAAGAATCCGGCAATTGGCATAAGTATGAACTCGAGTGGGAAAAGAAGTTCTCTGACTTTTGATTTACTTAAATGTTTAGGCCTATTTCTATAATCGATTACAACCATTATTACCAGAGCCAAAATTGAAGATGTTAAGATAATTCTTGCAAGAAAAGGAAGTCTATATCCCAATGCAGTTCTGCTGAATTCTGGGTTTAATAACGTAATTACACTTGTTGCTATAGTTAAAATAAACCAGTTAGCCGGCCAGAGAAAATGGTCTAATAAAACATGAAAAAGAATTTTTGTTTTTCTAAAAAATGGAACATTTGGTATTGTAAGCCACCATTTTATAAATAGTGGATCATCTGATGCGCCATAGGACCATCGTCTAATTTGTGAATATTTATTTTTCAGGCTACTTATGTAAGTTGAAGAAAGTGGAGAATCCATAGAAGTTTTGAGGAATATCGGATTTGCCGCGATATCTCCTTTCATCATAAAAAATGCTTTAAAGAAAACTCTATAGTCTTCGGGAATTACATCAGTATCCCAATAGCCAATTCGCTTGAGAAGTAAAAAAGAAAGAGAATAAGTAGCTGTCGCGATTAGTTTGTCACCCTGAACCAAAAGTCCAATTCTATGTAAGCTTGAGAAAAACGAAAATACTCTTGTAGCAGCTGGGACGCTCCAGAAATTATTGTGATCTACATTGGCAGATTGCCAAAATCTATTGTATCTTTTGGGTTCTTTTAAGAAATCGAATGCCAGATATGAAAAATACTGCCTGTCAAACATTGAATCTGTATCAGCAGTTGTAACTGTTGCAAAATTAACGTCCAAAATATTTGAATCGATAAGTATTTTGTTTATTTCTTTAGCGCCAAATGATTCATTGGAAGATTTTCCTTTAACTTCTCCGGGAATATCAGGGTGATAACTTGCATAAACTCCTCCAAAAGTTTCTGCGAACTCTTTCATAATTACCATGGCCTTTTTTTCCGCCCCTTCTTCTCTTTTTTCCATGGCTAAGACTACAAAAATTCGTTTTAGAGGAAATGTTTGTGCTGCGATTGTTCCGACAATTCGCCTCAGTTTTTCCTCACTCTCTTTAAAATTAGGAATAATTACAATATGATTTACTTTGCCAAAATCGTCTAACTTTTCTCCTTTTTCCAGCCAATTCTGGGCTTCTGCTTCTTTAATTTTTTTAGATCCTAAGTATGCTGTTATAACTAATGAGAAAGATCTATAGAACCAATAAACGTCAAAAAATAAAATAAAATATGCGACAACATAAGGAATTAAAAGAGCTCCCCAAACAGGAAAAAGAATTAAGGTCCACGAGACAATTCCCGGAAGTGCAGAAAGAGAACGATGGGTTTTTATAGGATACCTCGTGAATATTTTGTTAAAAAAATTTGTCATATGTTTAGTCTGAATATTTTATCGGCGTTTTGGGTAGTTGCGGCCTCAACTTCTTCTACAGGAATTCCTTTAACCTTAGCTATTTCTTCTGCCACGATTATAACATAGGAAGGCTCATTTCTACTACCTCGGTGAGGCTGTGGAGTTAAAAAAGGCGCATCAGTTTCTATAACAATTCTATCAATTGGAGCTTGTCTAATAAGATCAGGCAGTGGTGTTGTTTCTCCTTTAGCAATGCCGCCGTAAGTTATATTCCCATCAAAGCCTACGTAGAATCCAAACTCCAAGACTCTGTTTAAAAAATCAACATCTCCTGACATGCAATGGAACATGCCTCCGTGATTTACGATTGACGATTTACGATTGATGATTTCCAAAATATCGTTTCCTGCTTGCCTGTTGTGGATTTGCAAAGGCAAACTGAGAGCGTTAGCAATTTCAATCTGTCGGGCGAAAACTTCTTTTTGCAGCTTTGGTTCGACTATTCCGTTTGAAGCATAAGAGTAATAATCAAGTCCAATTTCTCCAATTGCTACAACTTTGCTCGAGGACTTTGCAATTCTTTCAATTTCTCTATCCCATCCAGGCTTAACTTTGTCTGCGTGGTGAGGATGAATTCCAACAATAGCATACAGGTTTGGATACTTTTCAGCAAGCTCAACTGCTCGCTCGCTTGATTCAACAGAAGTTCCTACATTTATTATTGTTTTAACTCCTGCTTCATGCGCTTTTTTGATGATCTTATCAAAGTCTTTTTTAAAAGCATGGAAGTTTAAATGACAATGAACATCAATCACAAGATCAATTATATAATTTCCACTTGACAAAGTCTCGGGTTTGAGCAAATATTAGTTATATGGCAAAAAAATATAAAAGCTTTAAACTTTATACTAACCACAACATTATGGGTATTGTAATGTTTGCGATGTTGGCTGGAGTGATCGGTGTTTTGATTGGAGTAGTTCTGCTTTTTGGCCCGGGCACGCAAGTATTAGGCGTTGCTACCCCTTAAATTTACATTACTTCTTTCGAGAAGATTTTGTGTGCCCTTCTTTTTCTGGTAGTTTGGCGTTTGTAATTATTCGAAAGTACACTAATGTTCCCATCTCTTTCAAGAACTGCCAAGTTCACACGGGAAATACTAGCAACTCCGTGTTCTCTTATTGCAGCTTCTAGTTCATCGTCTGAAATTTTTGCTTTTTTAAGATGTTCTTTTATCGCTTTGCCTTTATAAACAAGCATCAATGGTTCGCCTTGAATTAAACTACTAAATCTTTTTGAACGATATAAAAAGTTCTCCAAGACATAATTTAATATAAACAACGTTCCAGCAGCTAAAACCCCGCTAAGAATTGATGAATTTTGTCCAACCATTGCATTTTGAACAGAGTTACTGATAAGTAGAATAAAAACGAGGTCAACTACGGAAAGTTGAGCAATTTCTCTCTTGCCAAAAATTCTAATTGCAGTGATTATGAAAAAATAAATTACAGCAGCGCGAATAATTACAAAAACTACAGGTTCCATAGTTTGAATGTAGTTGAGTTTGACCTAAATTGCAATTAGATCCTTGGGAAAAGGGAAGGGACTACTTTAACTTCCCCGGAAAACGCATTCAATATCTTCTCAGAAGTCTCAGGGATAAAAGGCTTGAGTAACACTGCTATAACAATTATTAATCGGACATAAAGATCGAGTTTTTCATGGAGCTTAGGGATCTCATTTTCTGATAATAGTAACCATGGTTCGTCTTTGCTTATCTCTTGGTTTAATCTGTTAATCTCAGCTTGTAAGATTATGATTGCCTCATAAAAACTATAATTCTCTATTGTGTCTTTAATTCCATTGAGAAGAATTTTACTTGCCGAACCAGAATCTGGGCTAAACCAAGACATACTTTCTGTCCAATCAAGCATGTCTCTCCAGGTGGGAATGCCTTTTTTAAATATAAAGCCGCTGTCTGCACAAAGTTTTGCTACGCGGGCAACTAAATTTCCTAATCCGTTTGCAAGATAAGCATTGTATGTTTTTTCCAATTTTTCAATTGAGAAATTTCCATCTTGTCCAAAAGGGAACTGGGAGATTAGAAGATAACGCGTCCCATCAACCCCAAATTTATCGACCAATTCTTTTGGCGAAATGACATTTCCTAAAGATTTTGACATTTTTTCTCCATTTATTGTAAAAAATCCGTGGGCAAAAACAGTTTTTGGAAGCGCAAATTCTGCTGCACCTAGTAATGCGCACCATATAACTGTATGAAACCAAAGAATGTCCTTACCAATTAGATGAACGTCAGCTGGCCAAAATTCTTCCCCACCTTCTAAAAACTTTGTAGCAGTGTAGTAATTAAATAAGGCTTCTACCCAAACATAAATTGTTTGTTTATTGTCCCAGGGGATTGGAATTCCCCAACTGACTCCCTCACGAGAAATCGCGATATCTTTCAACTCATCTTTAAGTTTTCCTAAAATTTCATTTTTTTTACTGATGGGCAATATTTCTACCGTATCTCTTGAAAATAATTCAATTAAATCTTTTTTGAATTTTGAAAGTTTGAAGAAATAGTTTTTTTCTTTTTGATGAATCGGTGTAAGATTTGGATGTAGCGGGCATTTATCATTAACTAAATCATTTTCTGTCAGAAATTTTTCACATCCCTCGCAATAAAGTCCTTCATAAATTCCTTCGTAGATTAATCCTTTATCATAAATTTTTTGCAAAACTTCTCGAACTATTTTTTCATGCCTAGGATCTGTAGTTCTAAAAAAGTGTGAGTATCTAATGTTTAACAAACTCCATGCTGATTCGAACTGAGGAACAATAGAGTCTGCAAATTCCTTTGGATTTTTACCGGCCGCTTTTGCAGCAGTTGCTACTTTCGCGCCGTGTTCGTCTGTTCCAGTTAAGAAAAAAACATTTTCTTTACCGAGTTTTTCTCCATAATACCTGGCAATAATATCTGCGGCCAAAGTCGTGTACGCGTGTCCAATATGCGGCACATCATTTATGTAATAAATCGGCGTTGTTACATAAAATTTGTTCATGATTGACCAATTATACCAGAGTTGAGCCTGCCCGCCACTGGTGGAGCTATTTTTTCTTCACAACAAAAAGTTCGACGGTAAAAAAAAGCGTGAGGAACATTACGCTGAAGATCCAATGAGTCAGACCAAACAACCGCAGAATTAAATAAAAGAGAACCAAACTGGAAATAATTATTCCCTGAGTTTTTTGGATGAAAATAAAAGTTAATGTCGAAAAAACAAATGTTGTTAAGGATATTAGGAAGATTGTAAGAATTGGAACTCCAAAGTTTGAAATTTCGAATTTGTGATTTGGGGGAAAGTTTATAAATAAATAAACTGTTGAAATTGCCAACAAAATTGCAAGAAGTAGATAGATATAATTATGTCTTTTCCTGGCAATAGGACGCAGTTTTCTTCTTGTTTTCTCCACAAGATTTAGTATACCATCACCTTATGGAAAAGAAGCTAATTATCATTCTTTCTTTAATAATCTTTGGAGCAATTGAATCAGTCATATCAGGATTGACAATTAT
>OBEQ010427340.1_pt1 | contig 10587 bp, 12 predicted proteins | sample 1670901 | NCBI WGS metagenome assembly OBEQ01 (sample SAMEA104232315, study PRJEB22302) | groundwater metagenome | biome: forest; feature: aquifer; material: groundwater | place: USA | collected 2011-08-07 | depth 5.4 m | reverse complement strand
GTTATTTATTCCAAACTTCGTTTGAAAAAGAAGTGTATAGCGACTTAACAGGAGAACGGGGAGTCTTAATGGGCGCAATTGCCGGAGTTATGGAAGCACAATACGCACTGCTTCGCAAAAAAGGGCATACACCATCGGAAGCATTTAACGAAACAGTCGAGGAAGCAACACAAAGTCTTATTCCGCTGATTTCCGAAAACGGCATGGATTGGATGTTTGCAAATTGTTCAACAACAGCACAACGGGGAGCACTTGACTGGAAAGGGAAATTTAAAAAAGCAGTAACGCCAGTATTTGAAGACCTGTACAAAAAAGTAAAATCAGGTTACGAAGCAAAAGTAACCATTAAAGCAAACAGTAAAAAAGATTATAAAGTTGGTTTGCAAAAAGAATTAGACACAATGAAAAATTCCGAAATGTGGCAAACAGGCGCAACCGTCCGCTCCCTCCGCCCCGAACGACAGAAATAATTTTTTGTCATGCTGAACTTGTTTCAGCATCTCTACCATTTGCATTTTCTCCTTTTCTTTTCTATACTTCAGCAAGTCATAACAGCCCGAAGCGCTACTGCATGCTTTAAAACTGTTAGCACTTTGAAATTGTATTCCTAGCACAATATATTTTTCGTTCTAGAGCGAAGAGTCGAGGAGAAGATTTTTTTCTTCTTTTCTATTCTTCGCTCTGATCGAGTGTATCGATCACATTTCTGCGGAAGTACCACAGAAATGATCTAGAGCAAGAAAATACCAGTGAAAGGTGGTAAATCGATGCAGCAAAACCAGACACCAGACGGAGTTTTCCTCTATCTGACAAAGGCTGAAGATCGAGCTGCCAAGCGAGCTGGTCTAAATCCCATGAAAAGGACTCTGGGGCCAGCCAGCGCTGCACAAATTCAGCAATGGCAGACTCGAATTTCCAACAACCTTGTTGTTCCTATGCCTCGCCGAAAGGAACGGAAATCCTAACAAACATCCGCCCAAACAGCGGATCATAGGCGACTTGACGGAATGACGGGAATCACAATAGGTATGAAGGAGGTAGCTCTTGGCAACGAGATGGGTCGAGATGGGTCGCGTGCCAATTCCCGCTCTCAAGAGGTTTCTCAAAAGCCATCCACCCGGAAAAACAGGTACTCTTCCTGTGGTGGACATCATGGGTAACCGACAAGAGTTCTCAGTGCAGGTAACCGTCGGACACGTCAACGTTTCCTTCCTTATGCCGCCGGAGGTAAACAAAGGCAGGAAGGTGCGTATATTAGTAGTTTGCAGAAAGGAGGACGGCACGCCACTCCATATACCACTTAGTGTATTCCCTGTGTTGGTAAGTACCCAGCCAGAAATCATCGAAGAATACGCTGGGCGCTCTTGGAGAGGCACCGACCTGCTGTTTGAACGCGACGACTCGGAGGATTCCGCATAGTTGCACTTTGTGCTAGGGACAGCCTGGGCGTGAGCCAAAGGATGTGACTGCGAAAGCAGATCGCTTAGCAACGCACGTTGCATCCTTATCCCGTTTCATACGGACTCACGCCTCGGCATTCCCACAAAATTAATTCTTGACACTACCGATCTCCTTTTTGCTATACTAAACTCCATGAAACAAAAAAAATCTTCAGACGAATACATTACAAAAAAATACTTAGATGAAAGATTTGATGCTTTTGCGCAGGGAATCCGAAAGGAAGTAGAATTCTCTGGAGAAACCCTTTATGAAAAAATTGAAAGAAAAATACAACAGACAAATGACAGGTTGTACAATATGCTTGATAAAATTGTCAAAGAACTTGAGGACATGCGAGAAGATAGAATCCTTGGTGATCACCAGGCAAAACAAGTCCGACAACAAGTCGATAACCACGAAAAAAGAATAAAAAGACTCGAACAAATTCCCCACGCAGCATAAACATTGACAAAATAAACGTCACTCGCTATACTACAAATTAACAACATGACAAAACGATCTTTACTTCTCCTTACTGCAGACCTCCTTATTTTGGAGGCGTAGTGGTTTGGGAGAAAGAATTTTTATATAATTAACAATCTCCCAGAAACGGGAGATTTTTTATGTTTGTAGGTGTCATTCCGAACTTGTTTCGGAATCTCAACGAAACGAGATCCTGAAATAAATTCAGGATGACAAAAAAAAGAAAGTTATTTATTATGAAAAATAGCATTGTTATTTTCGATACAACACTGAGGGATGGCGAACAAGTACCTGGGTGTCAGCTAAACACTCTTGAAAAAATAGAAGTGGCAAAAACACTCGATGTTTTAGGCGTTGATATTATCGAAGCAGGGTTTCCAATTTCAAGCCCCGGAGATCTTAAATCTATTGTTGAGCTTTCCAAAGTTGTTACCCGCCCTGTAATCTGTGCACTATCGAGAGCTGTTAAAGAAGATATTGATGCCGCAGCAGAAAGTTTGAAACACGCCAAACACAAACGAATTCATACATTTATTAGTTCGTCTGACGTACACATACAATACCAATTCAAATCAACGCGGGAAAAAATTATGGAGCAAGGAATTGAGGCAGTAAAGTACGCCAAAAAGTTTACCAATGATGTTGAGTTTTCTGCAATGGATGCAGGACGAAGTGACAATGCATTCTTAGCAAGGTTTATTGAAGCAGCAATTAAAGCAGGTGCTACAACCGTGAATATTCCTGATACCACAGGGTACTGCTTGCCAAGTGAATTTGGCGGAAAAATCAAATATTTATTCGAGAATGTAAAGGGAATTGACAAGGTAATTGTAAGTGTCCACTGTCATAACGATTTGGGACTAGCCACAGCAAACACGATTGCTGCTGTGCAAAATGGAGCGCGGCAAATTGAGGTAACGGTGAATGGCGTTGGCGAGCGGGCAGGCAATACATCCCTTGAAGAAGCAGTTATGATTATAAAAACCCGTGAGGATCTTAACAGCAAAACAAATATCAATACCAAAAAAATTACACCAACATCCCGGCTTGTCTCCAGGCTCATGCGAATGCCTGTGCAACCAAATAAAGCAATTGTCGGCAGAAATGCGTTTGCACATTCTTCTGGCATTCACCAAAACGGCGTATTAAAAAACAGGTTTACCTACGAAATTATCAACCCCGAAGATGTTGGCATTGCCCAATCGTCGCTTATTTTAACCGCACGAAGTGGGAGAAGTGCGCTTTTGCATCATTTAGAACGTTTGGGGTATAAAAAAATAATGCTTAAGGAACTTACTGATATTTATAAAAAATTTTTGGCCTTAGCCGATAAGAAAAAAGACATAAACGATGATGATTTACGAATGCTTATGGGAGACGAGGCTTCAGGAAAGCAAATTCGCTTAGAACTTGTTGAGGTTGTATGCGGTCAGCCATTAAAACCAATGGCAACGGTAAAACTCAAAATCAATAAAATTGATCAAACAGCAACAGCAAACGGCAACGGCCCAATTGACGCGGCATTTAACGCAATAAACCAGATTGTTAAAAAAACTGTTGACCTTGAAGAATTTTTGGTACAGGCAATCACAAAAGGGAGTGACGATATTGGCAAAGTGCACATTCAACTTAACTACAAAGGGACTATTTACTACGGATTTGGCGCTGACACCGACATTGTGGTAGCATCGGTAAAGGCATATCTGGATGGGTTGAACAAGATTATTTGATTATGGAAGAATGTTGCGGAAATGGATGTTGTCAAAATAACCTGAAACACCGAAGCGGTGCTTTAACCGGAACGCCCGGTAGTGCTGACTGGGTAAAGCGCGCACCAGCACGGGCAATGTTGCGTGCGGTTGGTTTTACGGATGAGGATTTTGAAAAACCAATTGTCACTATTGCATGCCCATACACAAATGCAACTCCCTGCAATGCGCATATTCAAGAACTCGGAAATATTGCATTACAAGAAGTTGAAAAAAATGGCGGTAAACCAATTATTTTTGGTACACCTGTTGTAACGGACGGGGAAACTATGGGCATGGAAGGCATGAAGTATTCACTTGTTAGTCGCGAGCTTATTGCCGATTGCATTGAAACCATGCATGAAGCATATGCGGCAGACGCTCTATTTACCCTTTCAGGCTGTGATAAAACAATCCCAGCCGCTCTTATTCCTTTAGCACGAAATAACAGCATTGGATTAACGCTCTATGGCGGGACGATTCTTCCTGGAAAATATAATGGGCAAGACCTTACTATTGTGAGTATATTCGAAGCAGTCGGCGCGTATTCTGCAGGGAAAATAACTGAGAAAGAGCTAAACGAAATTGAATGCAAATCGTGTCCTGGTAATGGCGCGTGCGGCGGTATGTATACGGCAAACACCATGGCAAGTGCAATTGAGGCTTTGGGTATGAGTATTCCCGGAAGTGCATCACACACAGCAGTTGATAAACACAACAAAATTTCTGCAAAAAAACTGCATGATATAAAAACATCCATCGAAACACTTTTTATGCTTTTAGAAAAGGGTATTCGGGCACGGGACATTATGACAAAAAAAGCATTTGAAAACGCCATAACCGTTGTTTTAGCGCTTGGAGGCTCAACAAACGCCGTCTTACATTTATTATCTCTTGCACACGAAGCAGAAGTAAAACTAACGCTTGATGATTTCACCCGCATTGGTAAAAAAGTACCACTTGTTGGCAATTTTAAGCCGTTTGGAAAATACGTGATGGAGGATCTCGACAATATTGGTGGAGCGCCGATGGTAATGAAAATGCTTTTGGATGCAGGACTGTTGCATGGCGATTGCCTTACTATTACCGGAAAAACAGTTGCAGAGAATCTTAAAAACGTTCCCTCCCGAGCAAAAAACCAAGACGTAATTTACAGTCTTGAAAAACCCCTTGCAAAACCCGAGCATCACATACTTATTTTGTATGGCAATCTTGCAGAGGAAGGCGCGGTGATGAAGCTAAGCGGAAAAGAATTAAAATTCCACGAAGGACCAGCTAGAGTATTTAACTGCGAAGAAGAAGCGCTTGATGCAATTTTACAGAGGCGGATTAAAAAAGGTGATGTCATTGTTATCCGCTACGAAGGACCAAAAGGTGGACCTGGGATGCGGGAAATGCTTTCTCCCTCAGCAGCCCTAATGGGAGCAGGATTGGGAAAAGACGTTGCGCTTATTACCGATGGGCGGTTTTCGGGTGGCACGCATGGGATTATGGTAGGACACATTGCTCCCGAAGCCCAACTTGGCGGTGCAATTGGACTAATCAAAGAGCATGACATAATTACCATTGATCTTGCCAAGAGAACTCTGGATGTAAAGCTTTCCAAACAAGAATTAGCAAAACGAAAAAAAGCATGGAGTGCGCCAAAACCACAATATACCCGGGGCATTTTGGCAAAATATGCAAAGTTAGTATCGAGCGCAAGTAAAGGAGCAATAACATCATGAAATATATCAATACAAAAAACGCCCCTGCTGCCATTGGCCCGTATTCCCAAGCAATCATTGCAAATGGTTTTGTCTTCTGTGCTGGGCAAATCGGCATTGATCCAGAAACAGGAAATTTGGTTGAGGGACTCGAAAATCAAACAAAACAAGTCATAAAAAATCTGCAAGCTGTACTCAAAGCCGCAGGGTCTGACCTTACAAAAGTTGCAAAAACAACAATTTTCCTTAAAGATATCAATGACTTTGCAAAAGTAAACGAAATCTACGGCTCTTTTTTTACGAATCACAAGCCTGCACGAGGAACAATTGGAGTAGCCAATCTTCCAAAAGGGGCACTTATAGAAATTGAGGCAATTGCAGTTCTTCAAAAATAACATGAAAACTCAACAAACACTTTTTGAAAAAATTTGGGATAGTCATCTGATTTTTCATCAGAAAAATCATCCGGATGTTTTGTATATTGATGCACATTTAATCCATGAAGTGACAAGCCCACAAGCTTTTACAGGCTTGCGAAAAAGAGGGATTGATGTTTTTCGAACAAATCGTACGTGGGCAACCGCAGACCATAATGTACCCACAAAAAATCAAGACCAACCAATTAGAGAAATACTCTCTCGCAAACAAGTTGAGATGCTCACAAAAAATTGCGATGAATTTGGTATCCGTCTTTATGGTCTTGGACACCCCTACCAGGGCATAGTCCATATTATTGGACCAGAGCTTGGCATAACAAAACCCGGCATGACGATTGTGTGCGGAGACAGCCACACCTCAACACATGGTGCTTTTGGTGCAATTGCGTTTGGTATTGGAACAAGTGAAGTTGAACAAGTGTTAGCAACTCAGTGTATTTTGCAGTACAAACCAAAAACCATGCGGATAACTGTTGATGGAAAATTAAAAAAAGGCGTTGTGTCAAAAGACATAATTCTTTACATTATTTCTAAAATTTCAGCAAGTGGCGCAACAGGATATTTTGTTGAGTATGCTGGCTCAACAATAAGATCTCTTTCTATGGAAGCACGCATGACTATTTGCAATATGAGTATTGAAATGGGTGCAAGAGGCGGGATGATTGCACCAGATGAGATAACATTTGCATACATGAAAGACAGAAAATTTATGCCAAAAAATAATGAGTGGGATAAGGCAGTGGCATATTGGAAAACGTTACCATCAGATAAAAATGCCATTTACGATAGAGAGCTCTTTTTTCACACCAAAGATATTGAGCCAATGATTACCTACGGTACTAATCCTGGTATGGGCGTTAAAATCACAGAAACAATCCCCACATCCGACAGACTGGCAACAGATAGCGAGAAACGCGCATTCGAAAAATCACTTACATACATGAATCTGAAGTCCGGAACTCCCATGAAGGGATTAAAAATTGATTACGTTTTTTTGGGAAGCTGTACAAACTCACGCATAGAAGACTTTCGTTTGGTAGCAAGCATTGTTAAGGGCAAAAAAAAAGCAAAAGGTGTATTTGTTTATATTATCCCCGGATCAAAACAAGTAGAAATACAAGCCAAGAAAGAAGGTTTGGATAAAATATTTGAAAGAGCTGGGTTTGAATTGCGTGAACCTGGCTGCTCAGCATGTCTTGGCATGAACGAAGACAAAATTCCTGCCGGAAAATATTGTATTTCTACATCTAACAGAAATTTCGAAGGTCGGCAGGGACCCGGAGCCAGAACTTTTCTCGCAAGCCCACTAACAGCAGCCGCTACGGCAATAACGGGGAAAATAACTGATGTCCGAACAATGCTATGAAAACTATCATTTCAACTTGTGTGCCCTTGTCCATAGAAAACATTGATACCGATCAAATTATTCCAGCTCGATTTCTTAAGGCAACCACACGCGAAGGATTTGGAGAAAATTTGTTTCGTGATTGGCGATATGACAGCAATGGTTCTGTAAAGAAGAATTTTGCTCTCAATGATCAGAAATATGAAGGAGAAATGTTGGTTGCGGGTAAAAATTTTGGTTCAGGTTCGAGCCGAGAGCATGCTGCGTGGGCAATTAAGGATTATGGGTTTACGGCCGTGGTCTCCAGCTTTTTTGCAGACATATTTAAAAATAATGCTTTGAATAATAATCTGTTACCAGTACAAGTAAGTGAAGCATTTTTACAAAAGCTATTGAAAACAATTGGAAAAAATCCAAAAACAAAAGTAACGATCGATCTTGAAAAACAAACTATATCTTATTCTTCGAACGAAGTGAGAAGTTCTCGCTCTGCTCGAACAATAACACAACACTTCGATATCAATCCCTACAAAAAAACCTGCCTCATGTATGGATATGATGACATTGATTATCTCTTAAATCTCAAAAAGGAAATACAGAAATTTGAAAAAAATAGAAAAAACGATTATTCAATTGTATGAAAAAAACAGTTGCAGTCTTACCAGGCGATGGAGTGGGCACAGAAGTTATTAATGAAGCAATAAAAGTACTCAAAGTAGTGGGTACAAAATTTCATCATGAATTTGTATTCAAAAATGGACTAATAGGTGCATCAGCAATCGATAAAACAAATAGTCCATTACCCGACGAGACAATCAAACTGTGCAAAACCTCTGATGCTATTCTTTTTGGTGCAATCGGAGATCCAAAATACGACAATGACCCAACTTTAAAGATAAGACCTGAACAAGGACTCTTAAAACTTCGGAAATCGCTTGGACTTTATGCAAACGTTCGCCCAATTCGAGTATTTGAAAAGCTTAAAAATAAATCACCACTCAAAAGAGAGATTCTTGAAGGCGTTGATTTTGTAGTTATCCGTGAGCTTATTGGTGGTATCTATTTTGGAAAGCGGGGGAGAAAGAAAAATGGAACAGAAGCTTTCGATACCTGCACATATTCGAAAGAAGAAATTACAAGAGTCGCAAAGTTTGCTTTCCAACTTGCTCAAAAGAGAGACAAGCACATTACAGTAGTTGACAAGGCAAACGTTCTCGAAACATCGAGATTATGGAGAGAAACAATTCAACAATTAGCAAAACAATTTAGCAATGTAACAATCGAGTACATGTTTGTGGACAATGCAGCCATGCAGATTATTAAAAAACCAAACAGTTTTGATGTAATACTTACCGAAAACATGTTTGGAGACATTTTAACTGACGAAGCATCTGTTATTACCGGCTCTATCGGCATGCTACCATCTGCATCAATAGGCAAAAAAACATCGCTTTATGAACCAATCCATGGCTCCTACCCAAAAGCAGCAGGTCTTGGTATTGCAAATCCAGTTGGCACCATCCTTTCTGCAGCCATGATGCTTGAATACAGTTTTGGCCTTAAAAAGGAAGCAAAATCGATAGAAAACGCAGTCGAAAAAGCAATTGATCTTGGTTTTGGAACAAAAGATATTAGCAAAAATCCTCTCAGCACTTCCCAAATGGGCGACAAAATAGTTTCGTTTATTTAAAATGTGCTATAATTCCACCATTATATGGAATCTGGAAGAAGACCAACAGTAAAGGAACAAATAGTGCCCCCCACAATAGCATGGGCGAAAAATTCTTATACGCCATCAGGTGATATAGCGGAACATACTCCTGGCATTACCAGAGTAGGTATCGGATCAACTATATACGATTTGCGAGAAGCACAAGATCATTCTGTTTTTTTAACCGCTCGTCATGTTGATGTAGATTTATCTTCAACTCGGATTTATATTGGCAATCTGGGATCTACGCCCCACACAAAGGTTATAGCAGACACAGAAAGACCATTTGCCTTGGATGATTCAGAAAGAATAAATGCTGCTGCAAAAATAGCAAAAAAATTTACAGAGACAGATATATCATTTACAGCCAGTCTACAAATCGAAAGAAATGGCATGAGATTTTTAGGAGAACTGCGGAGTATTATTCCTCAGACAGATCGAAGTGCTCTTGAAAAAATTGGCGTATTAGGCGATGAGCTTGAAAAATATATTGACCAAGACTACCCGTCTGAATTTCTTAGAGTTGCAGATGCTATGGAGCAACTGGGAATAGAAGAAATAGAATATGATAATGGTAGAAGCCAGAGAAATAATATAACTGCAAATTTTTTACGAAAAACATATGGAGAAACAGCAAAAAAAGAATAAGCCGTAAAAATCTTCTTAAATACTGAGTTACTTTGAACCACTGATACTACGCGCTTTGCTGCAATTGTTCCATGATCCACATTCGGACAAGCGTAGTCGGACCAAGACCTTTTTTCCGTGCCTTATTTCTTAACTTTGCAAGCGTGCTCGTATCAAGCCGAACATGGAGCCCTTCTGATAAGTTTTTGGCAAAGCGAACCTTTATTGGCTTAAACTCATGCAAGTAGTCAGCAATGCTATGAGTCTCAAAGAATCTTGCTTCTTCTTCTCTTGTTGAAAATTCTGGAATGCGACTTTTCTTTTTATTTTTTATCTGTTTCATTATGATCACCTCCTCGCAGTCTATGATAAAGCGCCATATCGTTGACGTCTGCACTATACGCAGTCACTGGATAATATTGTCCGTGCCCTTTTGATTCAAGAACAACCCCAAGTACCCGTCCATCTTCTGTCTGACCAAGTAGGACTAAACGTCTTTTCTGTTGTCCTTGAAGCACCAATGGATTTTCATGACAAATTGCTTCTACTTCACCAGTAACAATGTGATGACGTGCAATATGTTGTTTGTTCCACGTGTCCCAGATGAGTTTTCTGACAACAAGCATAAAAATACTGTAGCACGATGCGCTACAATTATCAAGAACATGTATTGAAAAATGTACAAAGACGTGGCGGGGGAGGTAAATGTTTTTTTGGTGGACGTTTACAAAAAAGTTCGTACTTCTTTTATTACTAAGCGGTAGTCGGTCGCTGCCGCTCCCTCCTCCTATCATAGTGCTCGTCCTCCGTCCTCGCACAGGTATTGTTTGCGCGCGCCGTGTCCCGCTTCGGCGGGACAGAAACCACCACTAAGAACCAAACAAAAGAAGTATATCATATCCTGTTATTGCCCACCCACCTACCAATATGGTGGCGGCACCCCGCCTTTAGGCGCTAGGGCTTCCTTGGGGGAAGCCTTGCCCAAGAAGTTCCTTTTCTAGAATCTCTTTACAGTCTCTTCCTCGGTAGCCTCGGCAACCTTATCTTCTAACAAGACTTAGAACCGTTGCGCCGTCGGCGGGGTACTCCG